>Ga0181355_1000017_pt1 | contig 52377 bp, 53 predicted proteins | sample Fa13VDMM15DN_FD_130099 | JGI IMG/M metagenome (GOLD analysis project Ga0181355, IMG submission 130099) | Freshwater viral communities from Lake Michigan, USA - Fa13.VD.MM15.D.N | ecosystem: Environmental > Aquatic > Freshwater > Lake | place: USA: Michigan | collected 2013-09-23 | reverse complement strand
TCATGGGATGATGTATATAGATCTGTTAAGAAAAACGGATTAATGTCAGGAGAGACTGCTCTTGAGGTATTTGGTGCTATTCCTCTTATTGGTAAAGTTGGTAAAGCTGGTAAAATAGCTAAAGCTGCTGTAGAGGGTGTTCAATTGACATCTAGACAAGCTAGAAATATTAAGCAATTTTCTACAGGTACGAAATTAATTGGTAAATATGGTGGACGTCTTCAAAAAGCAGCTGATTTAACTCAATTTGATGATTTAGGTATAAAAAGAAGTATGCAGACTAAACCAGTCACTGTAAGCAATAAGCCTCTTAAAAATGATCGTAATAAAAAGACACAAAGGTCTAGGTGATACTGTAGCAGCTATAGCTGAGGCAACCGGCATAAAAGCAGTAGTCGAGAGTATAACTGATGACTGCGGCTGTCAAGAGAGGCAGGCCTCTCTTAACAACCCAGACCTATTAATAAACAAACTATTCTATGGGACAAAGCAAGACATCGAAGTACTACGCGGCCAACCCGAAGGCAGCGGAGAAGAGGCGTGAGTATCAGCGTGAGTTGAACGCAACTCCGGAGCGAAAGAAATACCGGTCTGAACATAATGCTGCCCGTCGTGCCAATGGCATCTACGGCAAGGGTGGCCCCGATATGAGTTCCACAAAAAGTGGTAAATTTGTAAAAGAAAACCCAAGTAAAAACAGAGCTCGAAACGGTGCAAACGGCAAGAGCGTAAAAAAATAAGACATGGCATATCAAAAATTACAGGTAGAAAGAGCAGCAGTTGTCACTCCAAGCAATACCGTAGACATTCCTTACATTGGTGGTGACGGCACTACTCCATCATGGCCTTGTGTTTTGTACATAGGTGGGGCTGGAAATTTAAGAGTGCAAACAGCAGGTGGTGATGACGTTACATTTACAGGACTATTGGCTGGAACATTCCTTCCTGTTCAAGTGACTAGAGTATTTGCTACAAGTACAACAGCTACAAACATTTTAGCTCTCTGGTAACATGCCAATAGGTATTTTTATAGGAAATGCTATCGGTGGTGGTGGGCCTAGTGGACCAACATACGATCCTGACTACCAAGCCATTTTGAATAGAGCCACGACTCTCGGCTACACCTTGCCAAGCGCATCGGTGCAAGCCAAGCAGAACACATTGCTTACCTCTATGAAAGCTGATGGTGTGTGGGCGAAGCTGGATGTGTTCTATGTGTTCGCTCAAGATGGTGGCGCAGACTTTGGCACGCTCAACTGGAAGAACCCTAACGCTAATCAATCAACACTCGTTAATACCCCTACTTTTGTAAGCAATGGTGGATTACAAGGCAACGGCACGAGCAGCTACATCGACACAAATTTTAACCCAGTAACTCAAGGAGTTCAGTACACTCAAAACAACGCATCTCGCTACTTCTTTACTCACGCATTAGGTATAGGTAGATTTGATGGAAATACAAGCGGTAATAACTCAATATTTTTAGGGGTGTCGGGTTCTCAACGTATTAATTCGGGTTCAAATATTGCATCACCTGTGATTACTTTTGATTCAACTATAAATACTAAATCAATCCATAGAACATCCTCAACAGCAGTAACTGCGTACAATAGCACGACTGCGCAAATCGCAGCTCAAACATCATCAGCGATGACTTCAGCGAATCAATGGATTTTGCGTTCATCGACAAATTATAGTACAAATACTTGCGCAGGTTATGCAATGGGAGCTTCAATGATTGCAGAGCACACCAACTTCATCAACGACTGGAACACCTATAAAAATAGCTTATGATAGTTCTACATCCAAACCAAGACCAATACAATGCCTTGAACGGCTACAAGAATAACGCAAGCGAACTGCTATTTGTACAAGATGGAAGCGGTAGATTTATCGTAGGAATTGAAGTTTTGAATGACCCGAACTTTAGCGAGATTCGAGAGCAGTTGCTTGAGCTTGAACAAATCACATATACACCAGCAGAGTGATGATACCATTTGATCAGAAGTTTCACACAGTCCCTGGGTTTGTACAAACACAGGAGAAGGGATCAGCATTAGCTAACTCACAGCGTGAGATTTATACCATGCAAGATATAGTTAGCACTATAGGCGCGTCAAAGCTTTTTGCCCAGACTTCTAATAGTTTACCTGTGACAGCAACTACGGCTGAAACAACGGTGATAGATGGAGGCGTTGGCACACTATCTGTCCCGGCAAATGCATTTCAGGTAGGTGACAGCTTTTCTATTCAAATGAGCGGAATAATTAGCTCAGTAAATAACGACACCATTAGGTTTAAGCTTAAGTCTGGTTCAGTTATATTAGGTGACTCTGGATTAATAACACTACCTACTACTACAAATAAGCATTGGGATCTTAGCGTTCTGTTTACGATTAGATCTACAGGAGCAACAGGTGTTGCAAAAATCATGACGTCCGGTGCCTTGACTTACTCCAAGGACTCATCTAATGCATTTGAAGGACAAGACTTTAGCTCATTAAACAATACCACTTTTGATACAACTGTTGCTAACGGACTAGATATAACCGTTCAATGGGGGTCAAATAATGCCATAAACAACATATACAGTCATATTTTTATCCTTAATAAGATATACTAATGAGGTACATTTTAATTGCACTATTGATTGCATCATGCAGCCCGAAGGCCCGTTTCACGCGCCTAGTTGAGAAGCACCCTGAGTTACTTACTGTGGATACTCTAGTGATCAGGGATACCATCACACTATATGTGCCAGAGGTGCATACAGACACTGTGGTTACAATTAAAGAACTGACCGACACTATTACTATCACCAAAGATAGAGTTACCGTAAAGGCTTGGTATGTCCCAAAGGAGAAGAAGGTATACATACAAGGCAAGTGTGATCCGATATATGTCACCAAGATTGTAGAGCGAAAGGTGCCTGTAAAGTACTATGAGAAGTATCCGTTTTGGAAGAAGCTACTAAACAACCTGTTGGCTATTTTTATTATCTTTGTTATCATCTATACAGGCTATAGATTGTTTAAAAGGCTAGTATGAAAACTAACACACTAATTGTTTTGTCTGCATTATTTACGGTGATTACACCAGCAGTACCACTTATCTTGGTATCGTTGATGGCGATCTTTGTTGACGCCATGTTCGGTATCTGGAGATCTGTTAAAAAGAATGGTTGGGTATCCTTCCAAAGTAAAAAACTTATAGCTACTGTACAAAAGTCGTTTCTGTATTCAGGAGCGATTTTGTTTTTCTATATGATAGAGAAGTATATTGCCGGTGACATTATTGCTCACTTTATATCTGTTGAGTTATTGATCACAAAGGCGGTGGCATTCTTCTGCGTATTCACTGAGGTGAAGTCAATCAATGAGAACTATAAAGATGTCACAGGAATAGACCTTATTACAAAATTTAAGGTGTTCATGACCGGGCTTAAGAGAGAAAGCGATAAGTGGAAGTAATATGTTAACTACAGCTCAAATTATAGCCAAGTACGGTAAGCCTAACGAGAAGGGCACATACCTAAAAACAATCAACCTTCCTTACCCAATGCGTATAGCATGGGATATCGACACTAAGGTAACAAAGATGCGTTGCCACAAGGACGTCGCTGATGCCTTTTTAGCCGTATTTAACGACCTTTTAGCTACCTACGGGTATGAACGTATTGTTGAGCTAGGAATAGACCTTTATGGGGGATGCTTTAACTTCCGTAAAATGCGCGGTGGTTCGTCTTGGAGTACACACTCTTGGGGTATTGCTATTGACCTAGACCCTGCGCGTAACACATTAAAGGAGACATCTAAGACCGCACGCTTTGCTCGCGCTGAGTACAAGGACATGATAGACATCTTTTACAAGCATGGCTTCATAAGCCTTGGTCGTGAGAAGAACTTCGATTGGATGCACTTTCAAATAAATCACTAAATTTGTACAATGAAGAAGGTTGAGCAGTCAGCAAAGAAGAGTGTTAAGGTGAGTCGTCCAGGCGTTCATGCCAAGACAAAGACATCTTGTTTAAAGTCTTCAAAGGGTTATAAGAAAAAATATAAAGGCCAAGGGCGATGAAAGTACAAGACTATATCACTGAGACACCAAACACAACATCAAAAGTATTTGGTACCAACACTGCCGGAAAGACAGTTAATTTTGACGTGCCTACTTTATTGGCTTTAAATCAAACTCCATCAGTTATCGCAACGGATGCTTTAACAACCTATACGATTACAAACGTCAACACATACTTCACAGGAACAGCGGGCCCATCTTTTGCGGTCAATCTTCCAGCAGCTAGCTCAAGCTTAGATGGTGTTAAGTATGTCGTCATGTCAACAGTTACCCGCGCAACAACAACATGGGTATCAACTGGAGCTACATTCGTTGGCGCTCCTGCTACACTTACAGCAAACACACCGGTATGTCTACAGTACAGTCATGCCAATCTTAAATGGTATATATCAATCTAATGAAAAATAAAATCAAAAAAGAAGAGCTCGACAAATTAGTCGCAGCTAACAGAATGTATCGCGACTTGAAGTTCGCGGTCGCTGACATCGAAATGTCTTTTGAGCGCCTTAAAGAGCAGAAGACTGTAACTATGGAACAGCTTAAGGTAGCAACCATGGATCTTTCTGGAACACAGCAGGAGATCTATGACAAGTATGGCGACGTTCAGGTAAACCTTCAAACAGGTGAGTATAATTAGAAAAATATCAATCGGTCCTGACTACATGAAGTCTATGCACTACATGGTCGGTCAGGAAGTCCTTGATAAGACTTGGAAGATCAACACCATCAGAATTGAAAATGATGGTAGTATCTGCGTGTGGATTGTCAAGGATGGAGAGATTATTAGATGGAAATCCTTCTCTCCAACAATGCCAATTGCAATTGAGTATAAAATAGACTACTGATGAAATCCCCATACTGCTTCATTGTAGAACCAATTGGTCTGAGGCGGTACGACAACATTAAAAAATACGGAGACGTAGATTTTATAATTAGTTCCTCTCAAGAAGACCACAAGGCTTCTAACCGCTTTGCAAAAGTAATTGCAACTCCTATTTACTATAACGGCCCGGTTCAACCTGGCGACACCGTTATAGTTCACCACAACGTATTTAAGTTCTACAACGACATGAAGGGCCGCCAAAAGAGCAGCTGGAATTATGTCATGGACGATATGTTCTTGGCTGAGCTTGATCAGGTCTATGCATTTAAGCGTGACGCTGATTGGCAGGCCGTTGAGCCATTTGTGTTCATTAAGCCTGTGCCGTCAGAGGATAAGGTGTTTAGCACACTAGGTGGATTTGAGGAGTTATGGGGTGAGGTTGTTTATCCTAGCAATAGTTTTGTATCTAAGGGAGATGTTGTATCTTTTACTCCAGATAGCGAGTATGAGTTTAGAATAGATGACCAAGTGCTCTATAGAATGTATAACAAGAACCTATGTCTGATACAAAAATAAGAATCATCGAAGCTGGCAAGAAGGCTATAAATGAGCTGATCAAGGTCCTTGAGCAGCCTATCATTACGCATGCCGAGGACGACATATCTGCCGACAAGATGAAGAACGCTGCATCGGCTAAGCGTTTGGCATTTGAGGATGCCATGTTTATGCTTCTAAAGATTGATGAGGAAGAAAACAAAAGATCTGAAACACCAATAGCTGAGGTCACTCTAGGTAAGAGTGGTTTTGCTGAAGGCAGAGCAAAGTTAAAGAATGGAAAATAATCTATACCGTATAGTCACTGACCATGTTCACAGGACTGCTCTTAATACTAAGAACAGCAAGAAAAGTTGGGACTATGGGTACAATAAAGAGTATGACCTCATCGTTATATCTAAGGACGGAACTATTGGCGACATCTATGAGATTAACGGACTAAAGATTGCCGTTCCATCTACACCAAAGAAGATAGACGACCGCGGAAACAAATGGGTTGCCCAAGAGTACCCGGCAGAGCTACAGAAAATAAAGTCAATCTTTGACTGGAACCGTAGAGACAATTCGTTCAAGTCAAATTACGTCGACATGATCGAGACGGAGTTTGATCGAAGGGACTATGGCTATTGGTTTAAGAACAACGGCAAGCCAACCTACATTACAGGGACACACTACATGTACTTGCAGTGGACCAAGATTGACGTCGGTCTTCCTGACTTCCGTGAGTCTAACCGAATATTCTTTATTTATTGGGAGGCCACTAAGGCAGACAGCAGATCTTTTGGCATGTGCTATCTAAAGAACCGTCGTTCAGGTTTCTCGTTTATGTCTTCAGCCGAGACGTCCAACACAGGTACAATTGTTAGGGACTCTCGTATTGGTATCTTGTCTAAGACAGGTGGAGATGCCAAGAAGATGTTTACCGACAAGGTGGTGCCTATCGTTAGAAATTACCCCTTCTTTTTCAAGCCGATCCAAGACGGTATGGACAACCCGAAGACTGAGTTGGCCTTCCGCGTTCCTGCGAGTAAGATTACGCGCAAGAATATGGATGAGGAGCGCGATGATGACATAGAAGGGTTGGATACTACCATTGACTGGAAAAACACCGCAGACAACAGCTATGACGGTGAGAAGCTACTTCTACTTGTACATGATGAGAGTGGTAAATGGGAGAAGCCTGAGAACATCTTAAATAACTGGCGCGTAACCAAAACATGTTTGCGTTTGGGTAGTAGGATTATTGGCAAGTGTATGATGGGTTCTACATCAAATGCACTCAGCAAGGGTGGTGAGAACTTCAAGAAGTTGTACAACGACAGCGAGCCAACAAAGCGATCTGCCAATGGTCAGACCAAGTCAGGACTATACAGCCTTTTCATTCCCATGGAGTGGAACATGGAGGGCTTTATTGACGAGTATGGATGGCCTGTGTTTGAGGACCCAAAGAAACCTATCATGGGTATCGATGGTGAGGAGATAACAATGGGTGTCATTACTTATTGGAACAATGAGGTTGCCGCACTTAAGACTGACTCAGATGCACTCAATGAGTTCTATCGTCAGTTCCCGCGCACAGAGTCTCACGCGTTCCGTGATGAGTCTAAGTCCTCACTATTTAACCTCACAAAAATCTATCAACAGATTGACTATAATGACGCCTTAATCAAAGACCGCGTCCTAACTAAGGGCTACTTTCATTGGAAAAATGGAGAGCAAGACAGCGAGGTCGTTTGGACGCCTGACCCGAACGGCAGGTTCTTGGTGTCATGGATTCCTGACCAAGCTATGCGTAACAGAGTGATTGTGAAGAACGGCCGCAAGTGCCCAGGCAATGAGCACATTGGTGTGTTTGGGTGTGACCCTTATGACATATCAGGTGTAGTTGGTGGTGGTGGATCTGCCGGAGCGCTCCATGGATTGACTTCATTTCACATGGAAAAAGCGCCAACAAATCAATTCTTTTTGGAGTACATTACCCGTCCACAGACAGCTGAGATATTCTTTGAGGATGTTCTAATGGCCTGTCATTTCTACGGAATGCCTATACTTATTGAGAACAATAAGCAGCGATTACTCTACCACTTTAAGAACAGAGGCTATCGAGCATTTTCTTTAAATAGGCCAGACAAGCATGCGTCAAAGCTATCTAAAACTGAGCTAGAGCTTGGTGGTATTCCCAACTCATCTGAGGACGTAAAGCATGCCCACGCTAACTCCATCAACACATACATCGAAGAATACGTTGGCCTTGATCAGGAGGGAACATACAGAGAATCAGACACCATGGGTGACATGTATTTCAACAGAACACTCAACGACTGGGCTCGATTTGATATTAATAACAGGACAAAACACGATGCCTCGATTAGCTCAGGGCTTGCTATCATGGCATCAAGAAAACACCTATTTATACCCAAGAAAGAGGAATCTAAAATAAGTGTTAAATTTGTAAGATATAAGAATACAGGCATTAGAAGCGAAATCATCGAATAATGGATAAACCATCAGTAGTTATCTCTGCACTACCTTTTCCGGACCAAATGGCACCGGATGAGGTTAAGGTCACATTTGAATATGGCCTAAGGGTAGGTAAAGCCATCGAAGGGGAGTGGTTTAAGAAGAAATCAAACTCAAGTAGATTTTATCAACAGTGGGGTGAATTCCACCGTTTGAGACTGTATGCTCGTGGAGAGCAGCCAGTACAGAAGTATAAAGATGAGCTAGCTGTCAATGGTGACATATCTATGCTCAACCTAGATTGGACTCCCGTTCCTATCATCCCTAAGTTTGTTGACGTTGTTGTCAACGGAATGCTTGACCGACCATACACTGTAAAGGCCGAAGCTCAGGACGTAATGTCTGCTGAGAAGAAGAACGTCTTCCAAGATATGATTGAGTCTGATATGGTGGCTAAGGACTTCCTTACACTTACACAGGAGCAGTTTGGTATTGACGCATTTAACGTTAATCCAGATGACCTTCCTGCTAATGATCAGGAGCTGTCATTGTACATGCAGATGAACTATAAGCCATCTGTAGAGATTGCTGAAGAGATTGCTATCGACACTGTCATGAAAATGAACGAGTATGAGGACATCATGCGTTTATACTATTATGACGTCACTACCCTTGGTGTTGGCGTTGTTAAGCATGAGTTCCTTATTAATGACGGCGTAAAGATTGAGTATGTAGATCCAGCAAACTGGATCCATAGCTATACTGAAAAGAATGACTACTCTGATTGTTTCTATTTTGGAGAGGTTAAGCAGGTGCACTACACCGAGCTTCTCAAGATGGATCCAAACCTAACTAACGAGCAACTTACTGAAATCAAGAACGCAGGCTCAGCATGGTATGACTACTTCCCTGTAGTTAGAAACTACCAAGACGATGCATTCTTAAATGAGGTTGTGACGTTGTTATACTTTAACTACAAGACCCATAAGAAATTTGTTTGGAAAAAGAAAATTCTTGATAATGGTGGTGAGCGCGTTATTCGTAAAGAAGATACGTTCATGGCTCCAAACGGTGAATACTTCGAGGTAATTGAAGCAGTTCGCGACGTTTGGTATGAAGGCGTTCTTGTTGGCGGGTCCAACATAATGATCAAGTGGGAGATGATGAAGAACATGGTTCGTCCTAAGTCTGCATCACAGCGAGCGCTTTCAAACTACATTGCTTACGCTCCACGTTACTACAAGGGAAATATTGAGTCGCTAGTTAGACGTATGATTCCATTTGCTGATCAGATTCAGTTGACACACTTGAAGCTACAGCAGGTTATGGCTCGTATTGTTCCTGATGGTGTGTTCATCGATGCTGATGGTATCAATGAGGTTGACCTAGGTACCGGTGCGGCATACAATCCTGAGGATGCACTCAATCTATACTTCCAAACAGGTAGTGTGATTGGCCGATCTTATACCACAGAGGGTGAGTTCAACAATGCTCGTATTCCTATCCAAGAGCTTAATACAAATAGTGGCCAAGCTAAGATGTCTGCCCTAATCGGCAACTACAACCACTACTTAAATATGATCCGTGACGTGACGGGTGTGAATGAGGTGCGTGACGCATCTACACCACATCCAGACGCATTGGTTGGTGTTCAAAAACTTGCAGCACTAAATTCAAACACGGCAACTCGCCACATTCTAGATGCTGGTATTATCACAACTAGACGTGTAGCTGAGTGTATTTCTATACGTATTGCTGACATCCTAGAGTACTCTGACTTTGCTGAAGAGTTCGCTATGCAGATTGGTAAGTACAACCTAGCTATCTTGCAGGATGTTAATGAACTATACCTACATGACTTTGGTATCTTTGTTGAGGTAGCTCCGGATGAAGAGCAAAAAGCTCAGCTTGAGCAGAACATTCAGATCGCCCTACAGCAGCAAACGATTGACCTTGAGGATGCAATTGATATTCGCATGATTAATAACATTAAGCTTGCTAATGAGATGCTTAAGATGAAGCGTCGTAAGCGTATGGAGCAAAAGCAGAAAGAGAAGGAGATGGAGTTCCAAATGCAAATGCAGACAAACATTCAGTCCTCTCAAGCAGCTTCTGAAGCCAAGGCACAGATCATTCAATTGGAAGGTCAGACCAAGGCGCAGATCAAGCAGATGGAAGTTCAAGGCGACATTCAAAAGATGCAGGCCGAAGCTGAGCTCAAGAAAGAGCTAATGGCTATTGAGTTCCAATACAACATGCAGCTCAATGGTATGCAGATGCAGACGCTAAAAGATCGTGAGCTTGAAAAGGAGAAAGCTAAAGATAAACGAGTAGACCTACAGGCTACACGTCAGTCTGAGCTCATCAACCAACGACAAAATAACTTACCTCCACAAAACTTTGAAAGTACAGAGGATTCCCTGGATGGATTTGACTTAGAATCATTTGGACCAAAATAGATGAAAGTAGATAGAAAAGAAGAGTGGGAAACCACTAAAAAAGTTTGTGAAGAGCTTGAAAAGTATGAAATTAATCCGTCTAATGGGATTATATTGAATATATCACCAGATTATAGTTCTTCTATATCTATGCATATAGCACATCACTTAAGCTCGATGGGCGAGATGATGGAGATGTTGCATATCAATGTTCCATATCCAGACGAAGATCCTACGCCATATAGGGATAATTTCATAAAAATGATCCCATTGTTTGATAAGCAAAAAATTGTATTAGTAGAAGCAGGAATCATAAGTGGAAGTAATTACACATTTATGTTTAATGCATTATCTAATATAAAAGGAAAAGAAATAATAACCGTAGCGCAGTATGAAAACATACACAGCATTTTCAAATGTGATGTGGTTGGAAAATATTACGATTGGAATAAAGAGCAATTAGAGTTTTATTGGGAGAGAGAGAATAAGCATTGGGGATAGCAATAATGTGAATAAAATTAATGATAAAAGTATTTACTAACTTTGTTGAAAATTAAATTAAATGGAAGGTGAATTTAAAGTAAGAGCTGTAGATTTCGAGGAGAAGTCTGTAGCCGAAAAAGAAGCAGCGCTTCTTGAGGGTTTAGAAGATCATAGTGGCGATCAAGACACAGTAAAGATTGACTTAACCGAAGGGCAGCCTGTAGAAGACCCAATTCAACCAGTAGAGGTTGATTTGGATGATAATAAAGTTCTTTCATATCTTGGTAAGAGATGGAACAAAGAGATTACATCTTTGGATGATTTAGTTCAAGAGCGCGAACAAGCTGAAGAACTACCTGAAGATGTCTCTGCGTTTCTGAAATACAAGAGAGAGACAGGACGTGGTATTGAAGACTTCATGAAGTTGAACGTTGATTACAGTACCATGGACGAAGATTCTCTACTTTACCAATACGCTAAAGATCAGAACCCAGGGCTTGATGCTGATGAGGTTAAGTTTGAGTTAGAGACCAAGTTTTCATATGATGAGGACTTTGATGATGACAAGCACATTAAGAAGGTAAAGCTAGAGAGAAAAAAAGAGCTCAATAAGGCTCGTGAGTATTTTAATAAGCTTAAAGAACAGTACAAGGCTCCGCTTGAGTCAAGGGATACCTTTGTTCCGCAAGAAGAAAAAGAAGCTTACGAATCTTATAAGCAATATAAACAAACCGCGACTAGCGAGCAAGAGGAGCAACAAAAGCGGTCTAGGTATTTCGCCGATAAGACGAATGAATTATTTTCTGATAAGTTTGAAGGTTTCAAATTTAATATTGACGAAGATAAGGCAGTAACGTTCAAGCCGGCAGATGCAAAGACACTTCTTAACGAGCAGTCTTCATTAAGCAACTTTGTAAATAAGTTCTTAAACGAAGAGGGCTACCTAAAGGATGCTGAGGTGTTCCATCGAGCAATAGCGATTGCTTCGAATCCCGAAAAGTTTGCCAAGTTCTTCTATGAGAAGGGTATGACAGAAGCTGTTGAGACAGTTTCTAAAGAGTCTAAAAACATTAATATGACTCGTCAAGCCACTCAGGTGACTAACAAAACTGACGGAACGTTCCAAGTAAGAGCTGTAGAGTCTGGTTTCGGTAACAGATTAGTTATAAAACAAAAACCTAAAAACTAGAAAAAATGGCTGGTACATTATCCGCATCTCCGGGCCCATTATTGACTCCGAGCTCTGTAAAGGCAACATTGCCTACAAACTACATTACTAACTTTGATTTCTTGAATCAGTATCTTCCTGATACTTATGAGCAAGAATTCGAGCGCTACGGTAACCGTTCAATCGCATCTTTCTTGCGTATGGTTGGTGCCGAACTTCCTACTAACTCTGACCTCATCAAATGGGCAGAACAAGGTCGTCTTCACACAAAGTATACAAGCGTCACACTTGGTGCATATAGTGCTGGTACACAAGTATTCAACATGCCTGTTACCTCACCACTTACTGTATGTAACTTCCGTGTAAACCAAACTGTATTTTTATCTTCTTCTTCTATTTCATCAGAATCTCAGAAGGCAATTATTACAGCTGTTGCTAACGATGGCTCTACATTTACAGTTGCTTATTACAGCAACTTATCTGCGTCACCATTTACTTCTGGAACAACTGTTACTGCATTTGTTTATGGTTCTGAATTCCGTAAAGGAACTGAAGGCATGATTGGTTCTAACGAAGCTCAAGATTTATTCTTCGACAACAAGCCAATTATCATCAAAGATAAATATCGTGTATCTGGTTCCGACATGGCTCAAGTTGGTTGGGTTGAAGTAACAACTGAGAATGGTGCTACTGGTTACTACTGGTACATGAAGTCTGAGCACGAAACTCGTTTGCGTTTTGAGGATTATCTTGAAATGGCAATGGTTGAAGGTGTTCCTGCTGCTGTTGGATCAGGTGCTGCTGCTTCTGGGGTACTTGGCACTAACGGTGTTGCTCCGGCTTATCCTACTGGATCTACCCTTGCTGCTGCTGCTGGTACTCAAGGTATGTTTGCTGCTATTGAATCTCGTGGTAACGTTTGGGCAGGTGGTAACCCATCTTCTTTAGGTGACTTCGATACAATCGTACAACGTCTTGACAAGCAAGGTGCTATCGCTGAGAACGTATTGTTCTTGAACCGTCAGTTCTCTTTTGACATCGACGATATGTTGGCTGCTCAAAACTCTTACGGTGCTGGTGGTACTTCTTACGGTTTGTTTGACAACAGCGAAGAAATGGCACTTAACCTTGGTTTCTCTGGATTCCGTCGTGGTTATGAGTTCTACAAGACAGATTGGAAATACCTTAACGATGCTACTCTTCGCGGTGGTCTTGTTGGTGGTGCTATCAATGGCGTCTTAGTTCCTGCTGGTACAATGAGCGTTTACGATCAAGTACTTGGTAAGAACGCTAAGCGTCCATTCCTTCACGTTCGTTACCGTGCTTCTGAAGCTGAAAATCGTCGTTACAAAACTTGGATGACTGGTTCTGCCGGTGGTGCACAGACTAGCGACTTGGATGCTATGGAGGTCAACTTCTTGTCAGAGCGTGCGCTTTGTACATTAGGTGCTAACAACTTCTTTATCTTCAAAGGATAAGAATAATATGAGAGGGGTTACGGCCCCTCTCTATTTTTTTAATAATTTAAATTATATCAAATGAACAGAGTAAAACTAGAGGCGAAAGATCGCACCTATATATTAAACATGAGTGAGTCACCATTGAGCTATTATATCGCTCATAAAGACACACCGCGCAAACGTCTTCTTTATTACAATGAAGAGACAAATACCAACCACCCACTTCGCTACGCGCGAAATTCAAACTCACCATTTCAAGATGATCAAGATGCCAACGTAATTGTTGAGCCTATTGTATTTGAAGATGGTGTTTTAATCGTTCCTAAAAACAATCCTGTACTTCAAGAGTTCTTGCATTATCACCCAGGTAATGGTAGTGAATTCTATGAATTTGACTCAGAAAAAGATGCTCAAGAGGATGTTATGGAGTTGTTCTCAGAAATTGATGCATTACTATTGGCTCGTGATTTAGCAGACAAAGACATTACCACATTAGAGGCTGTCGCTAGATTGGTCTTAGGTGGAGATGTTGATCGAATGAGCTCTGCTGAGATTAAGAGAGATATGATGTTATTTGCTAAGCGTTATCCGCAAGACTTCATGGAAGCTGCGTCTGACCCAATGCTTAAGATCAATAACTTCGCAGCTCGCGCATTTACAGCAGGATACCTCACATTTAGAGGAAACAAAGACATCCACTATAACTTCAAGGACAATAAGAAGCGTCTAATGACCGTTCCATTTGGTCATGACCATATCCATGCATTGGCTTCTTACTTGCAATCTGACGAAGGTTTAGAGCTATATAAATACCTAGAAGATAAGTTCTCAGAAAATGCTTAACTTTGGGTATTGTTTAACCCATTAATTTTTTACAAAATGGAAAAGTTTTTAAGTATCCCGGTTACCAATGAAGGTAATCAATTAATTGCTGCAACTAATGTTATTTTAGTTGATAGTAATAACGCTACCGCTACCGCTACTGATATTACTTATGCTGGTGGTAAGGTTATTACAATTACTCATGCCGCTCAAGTTGCATTCAGCATGCGTAATGCCATCCAAAATGAAATTGCTAACGCATTAAAAACATCTTGGACTAACCCAGTCTATGATGCTACTCTTCCGCAATCAGTAAGCAGCATTGGTGTAGCTTAATCATTAGCTAACTACTACTAAAAGGGCACTTCTAATGGAGTGCCTTTTTTTATTTATCTTTGTACAAAAGCAGTCAGATGATCAATGACGTTCGAAATACCGTCCTATCAATAATTAGCAAAGACAACCGTGGCTTCATTACGCCATTTGAGTTTAACTTGTTTGCAAAGCAGGCACAGCTTGAGATTTTCGGGCAGTATATGTACAATTACAGCAATGCAATCAACAAGCAGAACGGTCGAATGCATGGTGAGGGGTATACTGACATCCCTAAAAACATGGCTGAGGTAATTGATACTTTTTCTACATTCGCTCCATTATCATATAATGGTATTACAAGTAGATTTAACCTGCCGGCAGATTATTATTTTTTAGAGAAGTTAATATACAATAACAATACTGAGATTGAAAAGGTTAGTCATCGAAAGATATTAAACCTAGTCAATGCAAATCTAACCGCTCCTACGACTTCATATCCAGTATACACAATGGATCAGAATGGTATTGTTGTGTATCCAACAACAATAGCACCTCCTGCACCTTATTCATCTACATCTATATCAGCGCAGTACTTAAGATACCCCAAAGACCCACAGTGGACTTACTCAACATCTCCACTTGGTGATCCTTTGTTTAATCCTGGAGCACCTGGATCTACTACGTATCAAGACTTTGAGTTGCCGTTAGATGACTTTGCAAATTTAGTTATCAAGATACTAGAGTATTCTGGTATATCAATCAGAGAGCAGGACGTTGTAGCTGCTGCTAAGGCTGAAGAAGTACAAGACATTCAACAGAAACAATAATGGCATATATAACTAACTATCAGTACTATACCAACAATGGTAATGTCCCTGAAGATGCAAATTGGGGGTCTTATCAATATGTTACGCTTGACTATATGATCAACAACTTCATATTGAATTATGTTGGGAATGATAAGTTGATTAACAATGTCGATCGATACACCATTCTATTTCATGCAAAGAGAGCCATCCAAGAGCTAAACTACGATGCACTCAGAAATATCAAGGTTCTTGAGTTTGAGCTAGGAGACCAGCTTAAGTTGGTATTGCCTCCTGACTACGTTAACTACGTTCGAATATCAATGCTTAGAGGTGGTGTATTGTATCCACTTACAGAGGCTAGACAGAGCATCACAGCTACAGCATACCTTCAAGATAATAACGGTCAGATTGTATTTGACTCAAATGGAGAGGTAGTTATTGGTGAGTCAAGACTAGATATCCTGCGCCAAGAGAATAGACTATATGTGGGACCTGGCGCATACTACAACCAAATGGGTTGGGAGTATGACGGGGAGTGGTATTTTGGATACCCAATCGCGCAGAACTTTGGATTGAATACAGCTGACGCAAATATCAACCCTAAGTACTACATCAACAAAGCAGCTGGTGTAATTGACTTTACATCAGGCGTAGAGCACTCTTATATTGTGCTTGAGTACATATCAGACGGAATGGAGAACGGCGACACAAGCGCCATCTCTATCAATAAATTAGCAGAAGAATATATCTATGCTTACTTGAAGTGGGCCTTGCTTACTAATAAGTTTGGTGTCCAAGAGTATATTGTTAGCAGGGTTAAGAAAGAAAAAACAGCTGCCCTTAGAAATACAAAAATCAGATTGAGCAACATGCACCCAGGCCGATTGTTGATGGCAATGAGAGGCAAGGATAAATGGATTAAGTAATTATGGCTGACCTACAAAGAACATTTCTTGCCGGGAGAATGAATAAAGACCTCGATGAGAGGTTGATTCCTGATGGAGAATACCGTGATGCGGTTAACATAACTATTGACACGTCTGAGGGGTCTAGCATAGGTGCCGTTCAGAATGCATTCGGAAACACTCAGCTAAATATTCCACAGAGTATATTAGCCAGTATGGGTGTAACCATAAGCAACGACCTATCAACTATTGGAGCCGTAACATACGAGGCGCAAAGCCTACTATATTGGTTTGTAGTTGGGTCTAACTTTGAGGGTATATTTGAGTACAACCAAGAAAACCAAATAACGTCATTAATACTTGGATGCACACAAGGTCAGCTAGGCTTCACTAAGAACAACCTAATCACAGGTGTAAACTACATTACTGATGGCAAAGGCAGTGGCATATTGGTATGGAATGATAACAAGAATGAGCCTAGAAAAATCAACATAAGTAGAGCTAGAACGTATTCAGTTGATGACCCTCGTATCGACATGGACATCAATCTTATTGTTAGGCCACCGCTCAACGCTCCATACATTAAGTTATCTATACTCTCTAGTCCCAATCTTATACCAAACAATATTGAGGATAAGTTTGTTTACTTCAGCTATAGGTACAAGTATGTAGACAACGAGTACTCATCAATGTCTCCATTTTCAGCAGTCGCGTTTGATCCTAAGGTTTTGCAAATTGACAGTCAGACAGGTGAAAATAAAGGCATGCTCAACAAGTTCAATCAGGTTGAGCTATCATTTGAGACAGGAAATGAATTTGTAAAAGAGATACAGCTATTGGTTTGGGAGTCAAGAACTCTCAATGTAAGGATCATAGACAACTTAAACAAATCAGAACTCAGTATACCTGATGATTCAGTACAGTCTTTTGTTTTTATGAACAATAAGACTTACGCAGCACTGCCATCTGATCAAACCACTAGATTATTTGACAACGTCCCATTAAAGGCATTAGCTCAAGATGTGATTGGTAGCCGACTAGTTATGGGTAATTACACTCAGTTTAGAGATTTAGTTAACTCTGCTGGCATGATTGACATTGACTATGTTGTTGACTATATATCAGAGCCAATTATAGTTGATCCAAAACAGACATGGAGAAGTGATCGTGACTACGAGATTGGTATCGCTTATCTAGATGACTACGGCAGAATGACAACTGTATTGACCACATCATCTGACAATACAAATAACAACCAATCAAACTCTGTATACATACCTGCTGAAAACTCAGATACGGCAAACTCATTAGTTGTAAAGATTAAAAATAAGGCACCTGAATGGGCGACTGGATATAGATTCTTTGTCAAGCAGTCAAAGGGTGAGTACTATAATATTTTCCCAACTACATTCTTAAGATCAGGATCATACCGTTACTTTTTAATTAACGAGTCTGATAGAGATAAGATAAAAGTAAATGGGTTTATCATATTCAAGTCTTTTGATACCGGCGCAACAAACACGAATAAAAGATTTAAAGTACTAGAGCTAGAGCAAAAGCCAGTTGGTTTTATAGCAGGTGCATTAGAAGGTCTTTATTTTAAAATTAAAGCCGATGCCTCAGATACTTTCTTAAACGTAAGCGCTCAGCAAAATTTCAACTTTGATGGATCAGGAAGAGGTTTAAGAATACCTGTATTTAATAGATCTTTAAATATTGATACATCTTACTATAGCTATACAGGTGACAATACAATTATACCTACAACGCAGGATGTTACTGCTTCATTTGTAGGTCCTTTAAACTCTGAGTCTGATTTTAGGATTAATGTAGAGATACTTCCAAATGACGAGTTTAGATGGACTTCAAACCTAGCATTATCAACATGGTCTGCTAATATTCCAATTCCATTTGGAGGAAGTTATACATTATCATCTTCTTCTCTTGGTATGAAGCTTGACTTTGCTAATGCAATTTATAACGTAGGTGATAGATGGGTTTTCAATGTTAGAGGAGATGGAAGTACAGAAGGTACTCCATCTTATCCATATACTGGGTATGGATTACCAGGTACCGCGACATTCTATGGAGGAGGTGCTATATTAAAGGGACCTGGGGTTATATTTCCTGGCGCATCTATAGAGATAAATATTTTATTTGATTCTAATCCAAATAACCCTACGAATGGAACAGGTGTTCAGAGTTTTATATCAAATAACTACTACAAAAACTTAGAAGAGTGGTTTTATGAGTCAGGTGCTTATGCGTCATATATTCAATATAACCAATCAGGAACAAATATTGGATCAAGAGGAGTTACATTTAGATACGGAACGAATTATCAAAATACAGGCAACCCTTTAAGTAATCAGATAAATCAATCCAATGTTGGAGGTGATATTTATATGATTATTCAAGGATTTGGAACTGGATCGGGATCTAATCTTAATGAAATAAAGGCCTCTTTAAAGGTAACTCAGACTCCTATTAGTAATAGGATTTCTGCCGAAACAGTCCCATCAAATGATGACACAGATATCTACTATGAGCTTAGCAGAACACACAAGATAGAGAATGGCAATCACCTTTCTTTGTGGAAGTATGACTCATCACAAGTAATTGGTTTAAACTCAAAGCTCACTCAAAACGGAAACAAGGAGCCGCATTACTTTGAGGCAGGTCAGACTGTCTATATAACATCAGTAAACATTCCAGCAGGCACTCCTTTTACAGTTGTATCAGCTCCAGATAGATACTCCATAATAATCAATTATGTCGTTCCGTCCAATCAACCTGGTGGTGTGTCGAATAATGACTTTGATCAAGACCAAACTAGTGCGCTGAACCCAGCTATAGTTGTTTTGAACAACACGACTAACAAGAACTCTGACTATAACGCATACTGCTACGGCAATGGTGTCGAGTCTAACAGAATTCTTGACACATACAATGAGCCTTGGCTTAAGTATAGCTTAAGAGCTAGCACTGTAATCGAGGACTATGAGCAGCAAGTAAAAGATGCGTCACTAACCTATAGTGGCCTATACCAATGGAGCTCTTCAATCAACAGACTCAATGAGTTCAACCTATCTACAGCTAACTTCAAGAACCTTGACAAGAACTTTGGCTCTGTTCAGAAGATTTACGCTAGAACTACAGACCTATTGGTTTTACATCAGAATAAGATAACGTCAGTACTTTATGGCAAAAATCTACTAGTTGACGCTGTTGGTGGTGGTACTGTCGCATCAGTGCCTGAGGTGCTTGGTACACAGATTGCATACCCATACGAGTTTGGTATATCTAGCAATCCTGAGAGTTTTGCGGTTTGGGGAGATACAATGTATTTCTCAGATGCAAGAAGAGGTGCTGTATTGAAGATGACAAATGATCAAGTCCTAGAGGTATCTAGAGTTGGTATGTCTGATTACTTTAGGGATTTAATGAAGGCAAATCCTCAAAATGCTAAGCTTGGTGCCTACGATCCATACAACCACAATTACGTAATTGCATCTACATTCATTAGAAACACGCCTTGTGACATAACAATCAATCCTACTAGCGGAAGCGTTGCTCATAATACGGCTGGAGGTTTAGAGTATATGTTCTCAATATCAGGTACAACATCTTGGGACATTGAAGTTCTTAATAATGGATTTGGCACTAACTGGGTGGAGTTGCCAACATACAATCAAAATGGTGTTGGATCTCAAGATATATACGCTAGAGTTCAAAACAATCTAACCGCAACACCAAGGTCTATTAAGTTTAGAGTTCATTACTGTAATTCATATGTAGATTACACATTAACTCAAGGAAGAGACCAAAAGATAGGCTTTAATATTATAACATTCGGCATAAATGACTAAAACTAAACAATCATTTGCATATACCGGCAGCTCCACGTATACAATAGACAACGTCATTCTAAGTAATAGCGCTATCGCTCTATTTGACTCTAGCACTGGCGTGGGTGGTATTGATTATATACCATATAATGGTGCCACTGTCACGGTAGTTGCTGGATCAACATCAGCGTCTTACGAGAAACTTGCTCCTACGTTAAACAACAAGCTATACTACCTCGTATCTGACATTCAGTACTCATCTGAAGATAAGGCAACCATATTAGCGGCAGCCACAGAGATCCCTGTAGTATTTAGCGGGGGTGTGTTTACCGGTCAATTTGTTTTCTCAAACCCAAACAACTATGACTACGTCTACCTTCTTTGGGACTATGAGGATAAAATGAATACAGTTGCATCCTACAAAGGTGTAACTGAGAACAGATCAATAGGCATGTCTTTTGGTCCAAACATTGGCCGGGCTGGTATTAATTTTAATACCATTGATCCTGATCAACCAACAAGATATCAGATTGAATGGAACGGAGAGATTGTAGCTGACACTAAGTATGTGGGTTTAAATTCAACCGCAAATTACGATGCACTAATTGCGGCAGGTATACCTGCTGAAGACATTGGACTTGTGGCTCCTTATGATGGCCTTGTTGATAATGGCGATGGTACTATTAATTTTTACAAAAACTTACCAACCGAAGAGGCAAATCTAATTGTATCATCTCCATTTAGTGGGTCTACGTGGATTGTTAATAAAATCAATCCATACTTAACTAGGTTGTTTATAGATACGGCTCCTGGAATACCTTCTGATGTATGTGCTCAGTTACCTGCGGATGAAATATGGCACAATGGTATTGATTTACTACCTAATGTTGGTGATCAATTGTTTGTTACAAACGATGGTTTAGAGGTTTATATTGGTGATGAGTATTTACATTTAATAGATTCTCCAGTTGTTTCCTCAGCTATTTATTATATAACTTCAAGTTTAACAGGTGAGGTACTTTCAAAAGAAAATTGCACATGCTTTGAATATGCTGCTCCTTTTATCCTTGCTGACACTATAACAGTCGAGTCAAACATACAAGAGTCTGTCACCATAGAGGCTATAAACAACCCAACATCTTGGAACTTACTAGCAAGCACATTGCCATCTGAGTCTTCATTTTCTAATGGAACGATCTTATTTAACAACTGCCCTGCTGGTACTTATTCAGTAACGCTTAGAGCTATAAACTGTAGAGGCACTAGCTCATCAACAGTTATTGCAATAAATGTGGTTGACACAGGCGACTTAAAGCCTTTTCTAATTGACGTAGAGCAATTCCAAGAGTCAGGTAGTGACGCATGCGCAATTACACCGTCATACACACTGCTATACTTTAGCGGTAACAACTATATACCTGATCTTACTGACACTATTTATTATGATTCTGCGGCAACAAGACCATTCATGGGCGGCGAAAAGTGGTATCAAATAAATGACTCAAATTATTCAATTCAGGTAGACACTCATGGCACTGTATTGAAAAAATCAACATGTGCTGGCACAACTACTACTACAACCACAACTACAACTACAACGCTTCCTGCTGGAACTTATTTTACAGCCACATCTTGTTCTGATAGTTCAGTAGATGTCATTTTAAGAAATTCACTAGGGACAGCTATAACAACCGGAAGGGTTATAAAAACAACAGATGGTAGCTGCTGGAGAGTAACCGGATCGACATCTGCAACATTTCCATACTATAATGTCATTACACCAATAGTCACATATGCAGACTGCACAGCCTGTACAGGGACGACAACGACTACAACCACAACTAGCACAACCACAGCAATACCTGTGACTAGTTTTGATATTGACACTACTGGTCTCACTACAGCTACATTGGCATGCACAGAAACACCTACATACATTACTTACTACCATACAGGCACATTTGCAGTAAACAGCTTTGTTTACACAAATGCAGGCGCCACAACATTATTCAATGGAGCTTTCTTATGGTATCTAGTTAGAAAGTCTGGTGTAACTTATGCCTGCCTAATTGCTGACACAGGACAAATACTCAACTTGTCAGCATGCTCAGGAGTTACTACAACTACAACCACAACAACCATTCCTGTTAGATACTACTCAGGCACAAGGTGTGTTGGCGGTGCCGCTGTATTGTTACAATACACAGGCTTTGAGGCATTAAGTTTGCCTAACTATGTGAAGGATAACAATGGAAATTGTTGTACTATCACTGCGTCAGTAGGTCCAGGTGCAATCACGGGAACTATATTGTATACGTATGGCAGCTGTTCAGAGTGCGCTGCCACAACAACTACGACTACTACAACTACAACTACGACTACTACAACTACAACAACAACTACAACGACCACAACAGCAGCGCCATTGTTTAACATCACGCTGTCATACTCTGCTTCACAATCATCTGTTTGTTCAGTGCTTGACATTGATAATTATTACGTGAACGGCCCTATTGGTATCCCAGGAAATTATATCTTTACAGACATCTTTGGTTCCGTAAGGGCACCATTGGGTTGGTATTTAAATTTAATTACAAATATTGCGTATGAGTGGAACGGATCAAACTGGACCGGCGCAAGTAAAACCTGTTAATGAGAACACTTAGGATGTTGTCAGCGCAACCAGCGCTTGACTACTATGCATGGCAGATTGAGGTATGTATACATAACTTTGCTTCGTTAGGTTACAAAAATATTGACATAGTTGCTGGGTATCAAGATGAGATACCTGAGTCGTGGAATAAGTTGTATCAGACATATTCTGACATTGCTAGGTTCTTTTTCTATAAAGATACCATGGGTGAATGCGACTATCCACCTGCCATACAGGCACACCTATTGCAAAAGCATTTCAAGAAGCATCCTGATCTGACAAACGATGCAATCTTTTTTCATGATGCTGACTTTGTATTTACTAAATACCTAGACTTTACACCATACCTAGACAACAATATTTGGTACTTCTCAGACACTATCTCATACATAGGTTACGACTATATCATGAGCAAGGGTGAAGAGATCTTAAAAGCCATGTGTAATCAAGTTGGCATATCTAGAAAAATAGTTGAGTTTAATAAGGATAGGAGCGGTGGCGCTCAGAAGCTAATGAAAAACTTGACGCATCACTATTGGAAAAAGGTAGAGGAAGACAGCAAAGGACTATACAAACTACTGACCGGCATGCAGCACGTTAAAAAGGAAGGCGATCCAAACGGCATACAGGCATGGACGGCTAGTATGTGGGCCGAGCTATGGAACGCTTGGTTTTTTGGGCATCATGTAACGGTGCCAAAGGACTTTGATTTTGCTTGGGCTACATGCCCATCAAGCACATGGGATGACGTATACTTTTTCCACAACGCAGGTGTGATGAATAACCAACAAGGAATGTTCCATAAAGCGTCATATATGCACACACTTCCATTTGGTGAAGATTTAGAGATAGACCCAAACAGATGCTCATACCACTACTATGAAATGATCAAAGGCATGAAAAGTTGCTTGGTCTAAAATTCGTAACTTTGTTGTATGATAGATACAATAACTTATTCAGAAGCATCTCAAGGATGGACATCTAGGTGGAGTTATCGACCTGAGTGGATGGTTGGGTTAAATAGTATATTCTATTCATTTAAAGGTGGCTCTCTTTATCAGCATGACGCTAATACTGTTAGGACTAGATTCTATAATACAACAGACGGATTCTCAATAAAAACAATTATAAATCAGTCTCCAATGGAGAGTAAGATGTATAAGAGTTTAGCGCTAGATAGCACTCACCCATTAAACGTTACAGGGTCTACAGATCTTGATCCTGTTTATATGAACGTATCTCAGTTCTCAAAGAAAGAGGGCGATTTTTTTGCATACATAAGAAGACCTGTGAGTGACAATAACTTACAGATGATATCTGCACAAGGCGTTGGTATCATAGACTCTATTGTCGGCTTTGAGCTTACAATGGACACACAGGTTAGTAATGCATCTACAGGTGACTTAATAATAAGTGGCATTGTTGACTCAAACAACAACCTAATAACAAGCATACAGGTTGGATATGTTGTAGATGTGGTTGGAAATGTGATATCCGTTTCAAGTAACAACCCACCCGCACCTGTAATACCGACACCTGGGTTTATAAATTCACCATCGCCAGGAAGCTATGTGTACATACTGAAAGGCCCTGTGGCTGAATCATATGGGGCGCGAGGTAGGTATTTAGACCTATCGTTATCATTAAATGGATCAGCTGCTGAGGTAGAGGTAGAGTTATTTGCAGTAAGTACATCAGCATTCAAAAGTTTTCCTTAAATTTGTTACATGGAAGTTAGGTTTTTAGATGACCACGACTACGATGTATTAGCGCAATGGTGGAAAGACTGGAGATGGTCAGCCCCACCTAAGGATATGCTACCACAAGACGGAAGAGGTGGATTGATGGTAAGTAAAGACGGTGAAGATATTTGTGCCGGATTTGTTTACTTCACGAACTCAAAGACAGCTTGGATTGAGTACATTGTGTCAAACTTCCACTATAGACAAGACGATCGCAAAGAGGCGATAGAACTATTGATTAACTCACTTGTTGAGGTGGCTGCCGAAACAAATGGAACTAAATACTTCTATACATCTCTTAAGAACGATAATTTGATTAACCGATATGCAGAATGCGGATTTAAAAAAGGATCAGGCAACTGCACTGAAATGATAAAGATATGGCAGCAGTAACATCAACATTAGTAGCCTTAGGCGGGATTGGCGTTAGTGCCGCTCAGGCTATCAAGTCGCAAAGCCAAATGAAGGAAGCCACTCAGGCTAGTAATTTGGCAAAACAGCAATTAAAGCAGATTAAAGAAACCAATCCATTTAAGGCACTACAGGTCCCTACACTTGGTATTGATATGGCACGACAGCAACAGTCTCAACGTGAGACTCAGATGATTGGTGCGCTACAAGGTACAGGTGCTGAAGGCGTTCTAGGTGGCATAGGCCAATTAGCAGCAGCAGGAAACGAGCAAGACATGGCTCTAGCCGCTCAAGCAGATAAAGCTCAGTATGACAGAGATATGGCTCAAGCTGAGGCCCAACTTGGTATTGGAGCTCGTCAAGCTGAGAGAGATTTTACGGTTGGCCTAGGCGAAGTTCAGCAGCAAAATGCAATTCGCGCTCAAGCACAGAAAGATCGTAACGCTGCTATTACAGGTGCACTTGGATCCGCAGCTGACATGGCAACTAGCTTAGACGATATTATCGGACTCTATAGAAATAAAAATATTGACGCTGCCGATGCGCAAAGAAAAGCTGGCATGGGCATTGGTGTTTTAAAAATGGAGCCACAAAAAGGAAAGGTTCCTGCGTTTGCTACACCTGGAGCATCATTATATAACATGATGGGGATACCTGGATTAAACGGATAAAATGGCAGCTAGCAATCAAAACATATTTGGCTATATCCCTACCGAGTCGGTAGATTGGTCTAAGGCTATAGGCGGTCTTTATACCACTGTAAGAGATATTGAAACTACCCGTGAAGACCTTAAGTTAGAGCTTGATCAACTCAAGACTGACAATATTAGGACCATTCAAGAGGCTGATAATTTTACTAGTCAGACATTCCAACAGCAAATGCTTGGTGCATCTCAGAATGGTGTTGCTACTATTAAGGCTTGGAATGACGCACTTAAGAGAGGTGAGCTTGACCCAAAAGAGTATAAGCAAAGAATGAACAACCTCATGGAAAATTGGGGTACACTAGCCACTAGTGTAAAGGGCTTTGATACAAAGAACGCAGAGATTCAAAAAAAACTCCAAAGTGGTGAAATATCAAAAGCATCTGTTCAAGCAGGTGAATATTTTGCTAGAATGGGTGACTTAAAGAACTTACAAGTTTTTATAGACCCAAGCACTGGTGGAGTCAGTACAGGCCGATTAGATGCAAAAACCGGGCAAGTAATTCCAGATACTATTGAGAGCTCTAAGACTATTGCAGATATCAATAACATGATATTTGACAAAGTAAAAGTAGATGAGTCTGTCGCTGAGGTTACTAAGTATTGGCAAAAATACACTACAGAAAACGGAATAACTGTAGTAACTGACCTTAGACAGGCACCTGGTTATGCTGAAAAAATAGCAGACTTAACAGGTGCTTTGACTAGCAATAATAGATCAACACTATCCATTTTGATGGATAACATGGACGAAGGCTTTAATACTTATTACACAGCTCAAGATAAGGATCAACTATTAATGGAGATGGTTGATAAACAAAATGAAATACGTGCTTTCAAGAACATGGCTGACATGGATCAGGGAGAGTTAAATGAGTTTATTAAAGAGGCTGAGAAAAAACTCATACCAATGCAAAAAGATGCATCTGGTGTATATCAACCAATGATTACTGCATATCAAAGAGATCGCGCCAAAGAAGCTATCAAGAATGCTATTGAGCTACAGATTGAATTCAAGTCAATTGAAGAAGACGTAAGACCATTAAAGGGCGACAAAGAGCCTGAAAATAAACTTATTCCTTTAGCTGACAAAGTTGTAAAAAACTTCACTAGTAGCGAAAAATTAAGCGAGATGTCTACTACATATGACTTTAAATGGATTGAAGGTGGCAAGCTACAGGTTTACAAGACTGTTAAAAAGGCAAGAGGTACTGGATTTACAAAAGAACTTGTAGAAACTATTCCAAATGCCACAGTTAATTCATTAACGCCATATCTAGGGGTTACAAATCTTCAACAAGGAGATTGGGATGCCGCACTTAATCAAGCTAGAGCAGGCGGTAGAACTGCAAGCACTACCACTAAAAAACCTAAACCTGCAACTCCTAAGAATAATGATCCTCTTGGATTGGGTCTATAATAATAAAAAAATAAACATGCCTTTAGACTATAACGAATTTGCTGAAAAAATAAAAGCTAAGTATCCAGAGTATAAGGATGTAGATAATTACACTCTAGCATCTAAAATGGTAGAAAAATATCCTGAGTATGCTCCGCAAGTTGATTTAAAAAAAAAAGACCCAACAGGTGGGGGATCAGCTTCGGGGACTGGTTCATCGGCGTCATCAAACGTTGAGATCTTTACTGGATATCCCGGTAAAGAAGAGAAGCCTTATAAGTTTAAGAATGGCAAGTGGTATGAAGAATCTGGCGTAAAAGTATATGGCCAGAAGGAAGCTCAGTACGCTCAAATTACTGACCCAAATAGAATTGGTAATCTTAATAAGCAGTTTAAAAAGGATGCGTCTTTATCTCAAGAATATGAGTTATTTAATAATTACGATGACGAGAAAGCTGATAACCAATACCGTATAAAGGACGGACAATGGCAGCGAATGACTCCTGGTAGCAAGTGGCATACCATTCAAAATGAGGGCTCAATCAATGCGTTAAATAATCGATACGGTAAAAGCGTTAGCACTAGAGTTGTAACCACAACTACTATGAAGCCTGCTAAATTTGATGACATTAACTCAGACTTTGTAGGTAAAACAGAGGAGAATGCTATCAAATACTTGACTGAAAAATACGGCAAGTATGGCTTTGAATTCTCTGAAGAGGGATTATTTGCTATTGACCAAATCAGAGTAAAGACAAAGGACGGCAGCAAGGAGCTGTTAGTTGAATTTGATGAAAAGAATCCTGAGCAAGCACGTGATTTACGTGCATTCTTAGAGACAAATGCCACTAAGTCATATAGCGAAAACTTTGACAAAGCTTTAAATAGTCTTAATAAAGGAGATATAAAAATAAAGCCCCAAACTGGAGGCAGTACATTGGCATTTGGAACTGATCAAAGTAGCTATGAAGAAGAGTCTGCTGCTATCATAGGTAAGAACTTATTATCTAGCGATTTTCAGTCACAGTTTAAGAAATTGCCATTTGAAGAGCAGAAAGAAATCATTCAGAAAAAAATTGTTGGTGGAAATATTTCTTCAAAGGATGTTCAGTCATTCTACAAAAGCTCAGCATATCAAGACTATAAGAAAAAGAAAATAGGTGGCGATCAACAAAGCAAAGCAAAGCAAGATCAAATATATGATGACTATAAGTATGCTTTAGCTACTAAAGATCCTGCCAAGATAAAGGAGGCGAAGGCTAAAATTAACACATACTATACTGATGAGATTATTCAAGATAATATCAAGACGTATAATATGAAGCTTAATGATCTTGAACAGTCACAAAAAAACATACTACAAGATAGAAAAGTATACGATGATGAGGTAAATAGATTTAATGAGTTAGCTCAAAGCGGCAAAATGACTCAAGAACAATTCGATGCTCAGAAAAAGATACTAGATAATAAAGCTGAATCATTAGAAACAAGAGCCCAAAATTTGGTGATGCAAAAAAAAGAAATTCAAGCATCACAGAATAAGTTAAATCTAGTAGCTGGTAAGTATGTTGCCGCTAAAGAAAAGGAAGGTAGTTTTGGTGGATTTGTAGTTAACAAGGTCTTAAGCGGTGTATCAATGACATTTGTTGAGCCATTTGCTGGATTAGAGGCTAATGAAAAAAGATACGATTATTTATCTCCAGAGGAAAAGGCTTACTACAAGTCAATAAAATATAACGGAAAGAATCTTACTAAAGATCAGATTGAAAATCTACTTGATAATCAAGCTGTATTAAAAGCAAAGAATCAAGCAAAAGAAAATATTATCGATGTACTTGGATCTGAGGGAACTACCCTTGAGTACATGAAGTCAGGCGATAGAGGTTTTATTACACAAGCCATAGGGGGTGTTCTTGAATCACTACCTGCAATGGCAACTGGTGTAGCTGGTAAGGCTGCTGGTTTTATAGGACTTGCTGCACAGGCTTATAGTGGTATTGAAGAGGAAATGCTTAGCGATCCTGACTTTCAATATACGTCTGCTGGTGATCGCGCGATTATTGCGATACCATACGCAGCAGGTATGGGTGTGCTTGAGAGTGTAGGTTTGCAGAACTTAGTTAAGGGTGACTCATTCTTGGGTAAGGTAATGATGGATGTTGCTATTAAGTCTGCTAAGAAAGTAGGCGCTAATGCAACTAAAGAAGCGCTTGAAAGAGTTGCCGCCAAAGAGGTTGAAAGTCTTTTAGCTAAGGGATTAATTCGTGTAACACAGGCAGGTGTTGCTGAATTTGAGACTGGATTTACGCAAGCATTGGTATTAGACCAAGGCTTGAAGAATGTTTATAACTACATACAACAAAGCGGTTTAACTGAAGAGCAAAAGAAAAATCTAACTCAAGGTGAGTACTTTGACACAGCCGATGGGTTAAAAGAATTAGGATCTAAAACATTTGAGGATGGTGTTGCTGAGCTGATTGGCGGTGTTACCCTAGGATCAGTAGGTACATTATTTCAAGCTATAACAAAGGGTAATATTTCTTTGTATAATGAAGATGACGTAAAGTTCTTAAAAGATATTGTTGTAGATAGCAACTTCAAGAAGCTATACGTGGCATCTATGAAGACTCAGATGTTGGATGGTAAAATCACTAAAGCAAAAGCACAGCAGAATCTAGATAACTTGAACGAGATTGAGTCTGCGTTTGAAATGATGCCAAATGGTCTATCTACATCAGACATGAATAAATCTCTTTCTTTGATTACAGAAAGAGCTCAATTAACAAGAGAAAAAGGAGGGAAAGACCCTAACCTTGTTGCACCTATAGAAGCACGCATCAAGGCTATCAATGAAGAACTAACTAAAATTGGAGAAAATGCCTTTCAAGAGCAAGCAACAAGTGAAGTATCTGTACAGCCAGGAGCCACAGGTGGCAGAGAAATGGCGAAAGGAGAACCCGAAACAGGACTTAAAGAAACTACCCAAAAAGCTAAAGAAGAAGTAGACCAATACATAGCAGATATGGGTGCAGAGGCTCGTCTTGGAGCCACTATAAACCCAATCATGGATAAGATGTCAAACGCTGAGTTTATCAACGATAATGACATTGACACTGCTATTGAGGCTATCTTTAATGAGGTAGAACAACTAGACAAGTCAGATCAATACAGCCCTGAGACAAAGGCAGCTATGTCTGAGAAATTATTAAACATTGCAGATAAATTAGATAACTATGAATTTAGAACAAAGACTGAAACTGTCGCAACTACCAAAGCAGGGGCAGCTAGCCCTACTAGAAGAACTTCTGAAGCGGTCCAAAAAATCAGAGCCGAAAAATACTTCAATGGCGTCGAAGCCGAAGTCAATGGACAACAAGTAACCCTATCAGACAACAACGGTCGCGTAGAGGCGGCTATGCCAAACGGAGAGGTGATTGTGATAGACACCCCGACCATGGAGATCAACGAGGATGGCTTTGAGTTCGACGATAATGGCGCACTTCAAGCTGTTGTAGTAAGTGATAGACTTGGTAACACGGTTAAACTTACCGGTGAACAAGCCCTTGACTTTGCTATCCGTGATCGTGAGAACAAACTTGGTGTTGTTGAGCAGGCTGAGTTTGAGACGGTCTATCAGGAGATCGAAAGACAGTATATAAAAGAAAATTTGCAGGATACGCAAAAACAAACTAATTTAGCAAAAGATGAAAAAGGAAAACCAAAAGCTGGAAATAGACTCTTCAACGAGCCGCTCAAGGCAGTTGCAGAAATTGCTAATCGATACTTTCAAAGAGTTTTCGGATCTCAAAGACCAACGTTTGAAGGTACGACAGAATTCGATGTCGAAAGAGCAAAAAGGATAGCCGCTGCTTATGAAGCTATGGAAGATAGTCCTAATGACCCAGAGGTCAGAAGGGCTTATGAAGCCATGGCAAAAGAAACTATTGAGCAATACCAAGCGTTCCTAGATGCCGGATATGTAGTAGAGATCAACAATGAGGAGCCTTATGCTAACTCTGAAGAAATGATCGAGGATTTGCGCAACAATAAGCGCATTAGAATATTCTCTACTGAAGCTGGTTTTGGAGATACACCAATCACACCAAAACAACGAGCTGAAAATCCATTACTCGCAACAACTGAATTTACTGATGTCAATGGCCAACCTATGTTGGTTAATGATTTATTTAGAGCTGTTCATGACTTCTTTGGTCATGCTGAACTAGGTAACTCATTTGGACCTAAGGGAGAAGAGAATGCATGGAATGTGCATGCAAGAATGTACTCTCCTTTGGCGCGTAGAGCTATGACAACTGAGACTAGAGGTCAGAATTCATATGTAAACTTCTCCGGTGTTAACGAAGAAGTTGAACTTATAAGACAGGAAGCTGTAAAATTACGTGAGCAAGGCAAACTTGATGAAGCTGCTGCTCTTGTTAATCAGATCTATGATGAGGCAAAATTTGCCGATCAAAAGATTGGTTTGCTTCCGGAAGAATTCTCAATGATAGATGGTGAGGTTCAGGAAACTGTAGATGCTGAAGCCAATCTAATAACCGAGAAGAACGCAAAATTAATGTCTGTTAAGTTCAAGCGTAATCCTATAGTAAGGGCCGCTCTTAACATTATGAAGGCACTACCAGGTGTTAAGATATATCTTCATGAGAATACAGACCAATATGCTAGCGCGTTAGCCGACAGAACGGGTGAGAGCAAGCAGTCAATTACCAAGGAAAATAGTGCCGGGTCTTATATAGACGGTGAGATTCACATTGACATGACAAAGGCTGATATGGTTACACTTCTTCACGAGGCTGTCCACCATGCTTTTGCAGCGTTAGGTATTTCTGAAAATCTATTTATCGACCTAGCAAAAGGACTTCGTCCATTAATTACAGATAAAGCTAGACTAGCCGATCTTGATGCTTTCATTGAGTCATATGATGGTGACGAGCTCAAGGCTGAGGAGTTTATGGCTCAACTTGGTGGTATCCTTGCTGACAACAGAGAAGAGCTTACTGTAAGCAAGCTTACTCAGTTCAAAGCATTGATCAACCGATTGATGAAAAAGATTGGCCTAGGTATTATATTCAAGGCGTCTGCTAAGACTAAAGAAGCTGCTGACCTTATTAACGCCATTACTTTTGGATTGACTACAGGTGAGAATATTAATTCTATGGGTATTAGTGGTGTACTTAATGCAACTAATGTAACTAGAAAGAAAAGTATTTTAGCTACAGGTACATTTGAAAGATACCCTGTAAACCCAAATACCAAATTAGAAGAAAATGTTCCTTTGTCTAGATTTGATGGCAAGAAATCTAATGTATTTGAGTCAGATAGGATGACTGGTGCATTTATAGCTGACGATGAAGGTAATAAACTATTTAATTTCTTTGGTGGTATATTCTATCCAATAATAACAGGAAAGTGGTGGGCATCTAATACGATGACAAAGGCAAGTGGAATTGCTAGAAATTCTAAAAGAGATGCCGATGGTTATATATATGGTACTCCTATAATCATGAAGCCCAAAAGCCAAATGAGTAACAATGATATGTTATTGGCTACATTGGAGTTAATGAAAATGGATGCATTAAAGAAAAACTCTGGCGTAACTAAGGCTGAGTTGATGATGTATATTGAGAAGGCTTTTGATAAAAAGAAGATAGCAGGTAAAAAGAATATAATCAAGAACGCATTAAAGAGATCAAACAATATTGAGCAAATTTTTGATGAGCTTGAGTATACTTTATTCCAACAGGATGGGTTTATTAAGGACAGAAATGGAAATGACATACTTAATGACAATGGTCAAAGAATTAAGTCTTTAACATTTGAAGAAAGAAAAGAATTCGTATCGGGTGTTCTAGGCGACAGAAAGGTAGTTAGTGATAAATTTCCATCTGCCGGGTCTATGTCAGCAATGGCTGAAAAATTTACTGAACCAGAGACGCAAAAGTCTAAAAACGTACATGACATTGTCATTGTTTATAGAACAAAAGGGGGCTTGGTTGCAAATAAAAGTAACAAGAAAGACCCATTCTACCATAAGTCATATCCATATGAAATTGCAGCTGTTAATCAAGATGGTAGTTCAGCAGAGATTGAGGTATTTATCTTAGATGGAGCATACAATCTTTCTGAGGCAATAAAAGAACTTACAAAGTCATCTGGAGATACATTTAGTTATGAAGAGTATTACAAAAAAGTAGAACAAGGTAGATACAAAAGTGAAAAGTATGCCCTAGCTCAGTATGGTAGAACGGCTAAGCTTTCTTATGCATCTGGGGAGATAAGCGCTCGTAAGAAACAATTAGTTCAAAGAACAGATCAAGCATCTGAAAAGCTGCAAAAGTTATTTCAAAGAGATAACATGCCGCTTACCATTCAAGAGGCCAAAGAAATAGTTGGAGAGGTTATAGATTGGACCACATGGTATGATGGCTTATCCACATATGTAGATGGTATATTTGGAGAGTACGCTGAAGATGTTTTATCTTTACTTCCATTGGCATCCATGGCGGCTAATAGTGTTACAACGGTTAGCTTGGCAATCAGTAATGCCGAAAGAATTTACCAAGGCGAAATGCCTAAAGGTGTTGCTGAGTATTATGGATACGTAACTCAATTTTTAGAAGGCCAAGGAATAAAGTCAGATAAGATGTCTAACTTCTTTAAGGCTCTTACCGGAGATAAAGAAGCCATTGCTGTAGACTCACATGTTTGGTCTATAATAATGTGGAAGAATCCTAATAAAAAACAAGTCAATCCTAAGAATCAAGCTGAATTTGAGAAAGGAAAAGAGTTTGTAAGAGTAGTAGCATCTGAATTAGGATTAGCCCCTAGAGAAGTTCAAGCTGCTTTATGGGCTGCAAACATATTAAGAACAGGCGAAAGACCTGATAGTTATGAAGAATATTTTAAAAAACAACTAGATGCAAAAGGACTTAAAGAAAGAATCGAAACCTGGAGGGACAAAGGCTATAAGCCATTTTCTGAAATTCGTAAAGAACGAGAAACAGCCAAAACAACCGGGCGTAAGAAACAGCTAACAACTGATAAAGATGCCATGCCTGGATCTGAAGCGGCTTTAGAAGCGCTTGGTGAAACTGAAGCACAAAGAGAGGCTTGGAAAAAGAAAAACAAAGTAAATCAAAAGCAAAAGAGAAATCCAATAGTTGAACAAGCTGCAAAGGATTATTTTAATGAAGAAATAACTCAAGAAGAATACCTTGACACTGTTGCTAAAAATCAACCTATTAAGTTATTTAAAAATGTTCCTAGATTACCAAGCCTTAAAGAAATAGTTAATTCATTAAAAGATAATCAAGTAGCAACAGGTATTATTGGGCTAACCAAGAATCTAGTAGATGGCGCAAGAGTAGCATGTAGGTTAGATATTCCTGCATACGAGTGGTTTGATACTTGGGTTGTTTCAATACATGATGGAGTTAAGGAAGGAAAATCTATTGCTTATGGTCAGACTGCTGTTCTAAAAAATGTAGACTTTAAAACTTTCCCAGGTACGGCAATGAGAATTGCTACAGGTTCTCAAAAAACAACCATTGCTAGAATGTTTGGTGATTGGGTTAATGAAGACCCTAAGTTGGTACATGCTAGAGCGGAAGAATTAATGAACGACCCTGCTTGGACGCAAGTTGGTATGAATCCATTTAGATACAGTTGGTTTTACGATAAATCAGATGGCATGCCAGTGGTTTCAGCTGATGAGGTTATTCAAGTAGGCGCATTAGTATTAGCTAAAAACGTCAAGAAAGTGTCTCCATCTGACCCTATGTTTGAAACTAAGTCAGCTAAGGGTGGAAAGATTAAATTCCAAAAAGCAACTCCTAGTAGAGAATCTAAAATAAAGATTTATGGAGAGGATTTTACAGATGTATTCAATAAACTAGGAATCCCTTTTGAGTACCTACAGGATATAAAGAATAGAAATGTCCCTAATTTTCTTGGAGGTAAGACCAAAAAAATAACAGAGTTAAGAGAATCTCTTCTTAAGTCGATAGAAAATAGGCTTGACTTACTACAAAAAGATCTTGAAAAACAATCAAGAAAAATTACTAGTTCAGATAGTGACCTTGAATTTAGAAAATCTTTAATAAACAAGATTACTGATAAGATATCTTCATTAGAAGAACTTAAATCTTCTGTACAAGAAAATCTATTATCTGAGTCGGATATTGAAATATCAACTCCTACAAGAAAACAACAAAAGGCACCAAAAATTTTAGGAGGGAAGCCGACACAGGTGATTGTGAAAGATGAGTACAAGGCTCTACTTGATCAGATCAAACTTGAGGCTAGAGCGCAGAGAGAACAAAAGAGAGAGTATAAGAAAATACTAGCTGACATCTCCGCTACCGTCACTTCTTTAAAAAGTAAGGGCAACATATCAGTCAAGCAGTTTGACTTCATTATGAAGAAGCTGAAGGGCCTAAATTTCGATAATAAGCAAAAGGTGTCTGAGTTCATTGATTATGTATCTAGAGCGCTTGCAAATGCTGAGTACATAGACAACGTTCAGAAGGCCAAGAGAATGTCTAAGGCAATTGCCAGTAAACTAAAAGGTAAGCCAAATCCATTCGCTGTAGTAGCCAAGATGTTTACATCACTAGATGCTGAGTACGTTGAGAATATTGTAGACCATATTGCTGTAGCACAGATGATTATGGAAGGTGTTAAGTCTAGCTCTACTAGAGGCGGCAAGTTGACACTAAAACAAGAACCTGATCTACAGGTAATTGCTGAATACATTGACGCTGAGCAACAACGTCAAACGCAGCGACTATTTAAAAACCTACAGGCTAGATACGAGAATATTACCGGCAAACCTTCTACAAACTTGCCTGCTGAAACAATGCTAACAGAGCTCCAAGCGTTGAAGCCTGACGTAGATAATTCAGCTGACATACTTGATCAGATTGACCTACAGTTGGCAGCATACAGCCAACTTATAGACGAGGATACACCACAGGTTATTATTGATGCAATCAACATTGACGCTGAGGAGTTTGGTATTGCTTCTTCAATTAAAGTTCTAGATGCACTTGACACATACTTTGCCAATGGTGTTACATCAGGAATTGAGTCTCTAATGGGTGCCTATGAGGGAATGATGAACGCTAAAAAGTTTAGAGACAAATCTAGCCCAATGAGCATAGCAATGTTTAAAAAGTTAGGTCAAATAAGATTAGGGGGATTTGCAGGATTTAGTAGAATACTTGAGCGTAAGTTTAGAAGTGTAGAGAAAGCTAACGCATATCAAAAAGCAAGTGGAATTAATAAAATTATTGTTGGTGCCAATAAAGCTGACTTTGAGGCTGCATTCAAGCAATCAGAGTACATTAAAAAATTCCATGGCATAAAAGGATTTAAGTCAAACGAAAACATATACGAGAGAGGTATTATCGCTGACTTAATTAGAACAAATCCAAACATAGACCAAGATGCAGAGTTTGATCGATTGGTCAATATACTTATGGATTCTAAGGATATGCTTTTAAAAAGTCAGGATGATACTAAAGTAAAGATGGGTAAGCTATATGACAAAGTATTCAAAAAACTTGGTCTATATAATGCTAACGTTACTCTTGAAAGTGTACTTGATAAGGCTGAGAAATCAAATATAGATGCAGTAAATTTCGCTGTTGATATGTTTGCTGAGAAGTACGATCAATTGAGTGACACTGCAATGGGTGTTTACAATATCATGTTGAACCAAGATATTAACTATACCCCAAAGACATACGTTAATATTAAGCAAGGAGCAGCTGAAAATGGTGATGCTTTGAATGGTGGCGATCTTCTTGGTCTTGGACAGTATTCAAACAACTACTTCAATAGAAATGAGGCCGGTGTATTGATGCCAATAACAAGACCAAAAGACTTAAAATCAAACGGCAAGTACGTTGACTTAAACTTTGATAATAATATGTTCAGATCATATAGACTTGCGCTTACTGACTCTTATACAGCTAAAGCTATTAGACAATTAAACTCATTCTACAACTCAAGAGAGAATGAGGAAATTATTGGATCTGAGAAAGATTTTGACATCATTAAGAGCGCACTATCTGATTACATTAACGACATAAAGGGAAAAAATCTTGTCGACAAAAACCTACTAAGAGGTGCAGATAAGTTCTTTGATGTGCTTAGTACATTTGGATCCGTAAGAGCACTATCTGGTATTGGCCAGTGGGCTAACCAGTTTGCATCAGGTATGTCAAACACCATTGTAAATGCAGGTGAATACATAAGACCAACTGACTATAGCAAAGCAGCTTTTGACTTCATGAATAGATCAGGGCAGTCAATTGCAAACGTTGGTGAGAATGACATCTTGATATCATTGTCAAATTTTGATAAGTCAATAGATAAGGCAACACTAGGTAAAAACATAGCAGAGATAGGTTTAGATAAGTTTACTAAGTTTAATGCCAAAGCCTTTCAAATATTGGTATCTAATCCAGATGCTGCCGCACGACGAATAGCTTGGATGGCCTACTATAGAAAGTATGCAGCAAAAAACAAGTTAGGTCCAATCGACTTTAATGCCGAGCCAAATGTAGATGCAGCAGCTTACGCACAGTCAATGGTTGATAGATCGATGGATATGACTGATTCTAGAATTAGAGGTGATTTATACAGATCTAAAAATCCATATGCCAAGCTTATCAAAAGTATGCTATTCCCATTCTCATCTTTTGGTATGAACCAAAAGACAAGGATGTGGGGAGACCTGACAAAAATGTTTACCGGTAATTTTGACTTGGATACGGCGAGATCTTTGGCATCTATTTCAGCTGAGATTGCTGTATATAATGTCATTAGATTTAAAATGGCTGAATTGATACTATGGTCAGCAATGAGTATACTAGGATATGATGATGAAGAGAAGGAAGAGCTTGTTGAAACACTTAAAAAGAATATGCTATCTGGATCATGGAGTAAGGCTATATTAGATGTATTCTCACCACTATCATTAGCAGATAATTTTATTCTTGAGAAATCTAATCAACTAATGGCATATGCAGGTATAGGTGCACCAGAAAAGTCAGAAGTTGATGAATATATTGATCAAGAAAATAACATTAGAAAGCTCAAGGACCAAGACCCACTTACTGCTGAAGAAGAAAGAAAGAAAAGAGAGAAATATATTGAAGAAAACTCCATTCAGTTCTACATATCTGATGAAACGAATTTTGGTACCCTTGGAATTCAAGGTGAAAAATTGTCGGAGGCTTATGATATTTACAAGGCTATGGAGACAGGTGAATTCATTGACAACAATGAAAGAACGGCATACCTTGACGATGAAGGAATGGAAAAAATGAAAAGTGTTGCTATCATAAAATCAATAGGCTTAGTGGCTCCAATTCGTGAAGCTGATCAGATAGCCAACAAGTCATTTGCACTACTTAAGAAAAGTAATAGAACTTCTGAAAGAGTAAAAAACATGTCAGCTGACATTAAAGAGAAATATGGGAAGCTTGATCCAGTGCTAGAGAAGTTAGCTGAGAAGAAGAAAAAGATGTCAACTATAGATGATGAAATCGATTTCATTAAAACAACCTTAGAGAGCAACAATAAGACTGCATTAACGGAGGATCAAAAAATAGAGTATGCTAAAATCTTAGAATACATTCCAAGACCAACAGAAGAAATGTTGTTAGCAATTAAGGCCAATAAAACAGCCGATCAAATATTAAAGAAGTAAGGCATAACAACCTTACGATTGCATGTGAGGTCGATCTGGAAGAACACAAATCCTGATCGGCCTTTCTTAAAGTTGGTCTGAACCCACTCTGAGCTAGGCGAGAATGCCGGGAAGTTAAAGTAATCAAACTCATCAGAAGAGCAGTAGTCAAATAGCATTTGGTGAGAGTCACCCTTGCTAAACTCAACATACTTACAGGCCCTTATTTCTTGCGAGTGTCTAATGTACTGAGATATTTTCTCAACACTTCTTGGATCAAGTTGGACCTTGAAGCCGAACTTAAGGTTGCGAGAGTCTTTGCCGTGGCTAATGATAAACCCATGGTCTCCGATTATGTAGTGGTTTATAAACTTCTTGTGGTTGTGCACGGTGACGTTGCTGTGCTTACGATCAATGACATGCTTAAATGCTGAGTTGACAATGTAACCGAAGGCACCTGAGTGGTTGTCTTCGCAGATGTTGTTACATACTATCTGAGTGTACTCCGGAGCCAATATGTCAATTAGTGTGACTTTTGCCTTTAGACCCGACTCAAATGCTTCTTCGTTTGTCATGTTCTGTGGCAGCTTATGCCCCTTTCGAGTTGTCTCACCATCCCAACCATCCATAAAGTCTCCTAGATCGTCTAAAATGAGCGTATCTGACGATTTATTGGCTATAACAAACGCAGCCATCTCATGAACGCGCTGCATCAATATCTTCTCATTCCAATCCTCAGCATACAAAGCCAATCCCTTACGGCTAGCATCCATGCCTACGTGAACGTCAGTCCAAACCAAACGATCAACCGTCTTTCCTGGCTTCCATTCTTTCTTCACAATCACGGGCTTGTCCTGCAAGAACTTCGATACAATTGTTTCGTAGTCAATCTCATCAACGCGATAGGCCGGGTTCTTGATAAATAGGGACGCCTGCTTGGTCTTAAGCCAAAGATATGGGACGTTTGATGGGGCTACCTGTAGATCATCACATGCCTCATCAACGCCTTTATTGTGTCTTTTAATAGCACGAGTGACATATATTCTCATTGTCTCCTCTCTAGTATCAAGATTGTTCTCTGAGATGATTTGTCTGGCAATATCAGCCTTTGTCATTCCCGATGCTAGGAGCTCCAGGATTCTGTCGATGTATTGTTTCATCGTAATGAGTTTTGTGCAGATCCCTGAGGACTACGATTAGATTTTGAATTGTGGGAATCAATGCGTCATAGTCTTCATCCATGAGGTGCTCATAGATGCTGTCGGTTAGCTCGTTGATTTCGAGCATAGTTGAGTTGACGTAGTTGACATTCTGCATTACGCAGGCTAATGTACGAAAAATTTATACAGTATAGTTAAATGTTGATAAAAAAACTATCGGATCTATTTGGTAGTTTATCCTGTATTTATTAATGTTCTCTTTTTTAATTACCCTAGGTATGAAGTATGCATCAACAATTGACCCGTCTTCCTTAAGACCGACCGGCCATTTTTCCAATACCTTATTCACTGGTACCAACCTAGTGCCATGTTTTAATGGCATGGCCTTGATCGTTATGTTGGCAGCATATACACCTGGCTTCATGACTCTAAATTTAATCCGTCATCATTAATTAATTCACGTAGCTTAGTCCTGCAATAGTCTGCCATTTCAATCTCTGCCTCAGTGGCTTCTCTGCTGCCAAAGTATCCGTGCTTAACTATACCACGAAGGTCTTGGTCTAGCTCCCAAGCTACATTCTTCCATTTCCATCCGTCAATGGCGTCTCTGAGATCCTGCTCATCATCAAATTCTAGTGTTGCTTTCATAACTTAAACGCTTTAATAGTGTCTACAAAAGGATCACCCTCGATGTTCTTAACTAGGTCTAGCATCTGCTGTGCCAATTCACGTACCTCCAACTGAGCGTGCTCGGAGTTGCGGAGCTGCTGGAAGTGGTAGAAGCTGCGCCAGTTAAACATAACATCCATAGTAATCTGTGAGTTGAATGTCTTGAAGAAACGCGCTGACTCTTTAGCTCTCTTGCGTCCTAACTTAGGAGTAAGCTTTTCAAGAGCTTCATGATACCAATGATTAGCCTCCTTGGTAAACCACTCAAGATGTTCAAGCCAATCTGTTGGCCAGTCTTGTGGTATGTAGGATTTATCTTCCTTCAGCTCTTTATATCTAGCTGACTCACCATTGATAGAAACTCCAACACGGTGCTTTAAAAGATGGATGTGAGTAGCTTGGTCTACCGTTACCAAGAAGTGCAGCGAGGACTTCTCAAATGGCGTGTGGTGACCTTCTGATGCTAACATCTCTAAGAGCTTAGGTATGCGTTCAAATTTATCTGGTGATATATATCTTGATGTACTTGTCCAAGCCGACTGGGCATGAACGATGTCTGATCCGTAGTGACCGATTAATTCTACTTTATTTTTCATCTGTATAATTTTTTAATATTTCATAGTGAGACATATGCCCACAATTAGCACACTCAAGTTTATCACATGATACATGGTGTACTGACAATGACTCATGCCCACATAAGTCACACTTAATAAGAGCACTTATCCATCCTGTTTCTTTTTCTTGCATAATTAATATTTTTATTGTAAGTTTGCAGAGTCACTAATAAAATGTTTGTCAATAATTGGCAAAGCAAAGGCTGGTTCTTTAATCGGCCTTTTTTATTTTTAAGTGTTTTTCACCAAAAGTGTAATATATTATGCATTTAGTCGGAAAATAGCCGATTATGGATAATATATTAGACATTTATAGCATCTTAATTACTTCGTTCATTCTCTCTATATTGAATTTCTTTTCTAATAAGATCAAGATGCCACTCAGCCCCTCCGTATCCAAGCACAGCCTCCAAGTAATCTTCGTCCATGTCCTTTAGTGGTATCCAAGTCAGCGGTTGCTTGCCATCCTTGCCGCGGCTTCCGCGCGTGGCGTAGCAGCGAACTACATCAAATGGGTCATCAGCGTAGTAGTGGTGAACGATTATCTTGTCCATTTCCTTTGCGCCATGTCTACTATAGCTAAGACCACCATCCACCATGGCATCATTAGGACATCCACAGGTCTTGTAGTCGTGCACGCTGTAGCTAACTAAATGCTCCTTACATTCTGTGCAGGTTACTGCGTTGTATACTAGTTGTCTCATAATTTAATATCTTTGTATCTACCCCACTTACAAAGAAGTTTGTAAGCACCCCTCTAGGATACTGTTCTAGGGGGTTTTTTATTGTTTAAAGGTTTTTATTAATAAAAAAATAGTAAATAATTAAACCAATTAGCCCTCCTATTGGCAGAGATAATATTATTATTTCTGATATATTCATTGTTCTTGTTGTTTAGTTAATTACATTTACTACTATTAAAGCGCCCGATACATATCCAAACGCTAAAGCAAAAGCCATCTTAATTCGTTCGCTCCACAATTTTGACTCAACCATATAACCTGCAAAAGGTAGTCCTAAAAATGGCCCAACAAAAGCGAAGAAACACATTCCTAAAGCATTACTTTCTGAAATATAGTGTACATAAAATGTAGAGCAGATTTCAATGATTAAGGCACTTAAAAAAATTATCGGATATTTCATTTTTTTACATTTCTTGTTTAGATATGTGGCAATTTTTACCCCTTATCTTGAATCAATTTGTAGTCCAGACAGGATTCGAACCTGTAATAAACTTTCGTTCTCCAAATTATATTTTATGGTTTATTTGGGAGTTAACTCTCCTGTGTGTCGCCGTCCGCTTTGTTTCGGTGTGTCTGACATAAAATATAATAGCGTCTACCATTCCGCCACTGGACTATGTCCACCCGACTTTAGCTCGGTGGTTTGTGTAAGCGCAAAGCGCGAAACTATCATGCCTTACACAGCTAGATGGAATCAGTCAGCTGCCCTGTCCATCGCACTCTCGCTAGTGAGCATCTAAGAGAGGCTACGAGGTACTATATCAAAAAGAGGGGAGGCCTGACTTAGTTTAAAATCTGCCTTACGTTAAAGGTTAATACTAAACTCCCCTCTTATAATCTAAATAAAATCCCAGTGCGACTATTATGTTCATACCGACAGAACTGAGTATCTCAGTTATGTCACCATAGATGGTTGTCATCAAGTGAATATGACCAATCGTCCAAAAAGGAATGGCTAGATTCTGACTGATCCATATAATTGTGAACTTTATAAATCCTTTAGCCATTGTCTGAAATAGTTACCCATGTTGACAAGTTCGTAGTAAAATTCATGCACATCCTTCTCCTGCTCATGGTCCATCTTCTTGTACAAATGGCTGATTGACTTTTCAACAGCCTCTATAAAATCATTGCCCGACTTCTTTATTCTCTTGTCATAAATATTTGGATATTGATCCTTTATGTCCTCCATGAAGTCCATCATTACTGGAAGAATACCAATGACGGCAGCTAATTTCTTTTCATTCGATATCATAATACTCACCATTATACCAGGTTGCCGATACCCCGTGGTTATGTAGCTCCTTAATTCTATAAACCTGTAGGGGCCTCGGCTTTTGTCCTGGACGTTTTACTTCAATAAATTTTACATCTGATCCCTTTGGTATCGCAATAAGATCAGGAATTCCCGGCTTGTTGGTTACCGACAACTTGAGCACATAGTAGCCCTCCTTCTCCAGGTTCTTGATTAGCTTCGCTTGTATCTGCTGCTCGGTCACCCACAAATGTAGATGTTTTTTCGTAAATACCCAACTTTTCTTCTAAATTTGGCATTAAAGTCGGCTCATCGTACTTGCCTAGCTTTATGTAGCGTTGAATTCGTTTAAACTGAGCAAAGGTTTTAGCCTTTAAAATTTCTTGTTTTAAATCAGGTGTGTCAACACTATAGTAAGGGAGTTCGGCACCGTCTAGGAAGTCTCTAAGCTGCTTAGTAGCCAAGGCATAGTCAGCGTAACCAAATCGATGTAAGTCTTCGTGTTGACGTATTCCGTGTAATACTGTTGCATAGTGCTTACCTCCAAACATAACTCCAATGTCTTCTAAGGTAAAATCAAGTTTTCTTAACTCATGGTAAAGGTAAGATCGTTTGTAAATGTAGTGACGACTTCTGTCCTTTGTGGTTAGTCCATGTTCTTTGATTAAGTATTCAATTAGTTGTACTCTGTTCATAGTCTTTCTTAAAAATGTTTAACGTATAATTTCTCTTGCTTTTAACAGCCTTGTAGATCTTATCCTCTATACCACCAACACTGAATATCCAATACACCTTATTGAACTTTCGATCCATTGTTGTCATTCGGTCTCTCGCTTGCCAGTATGACGTCGCGCTGAAGTCAATGTTGTAGAACACAACATAGTCAGCGTTCTTGAGTGATATGCCCTCACGTCCTGATACAATCTGCAATGCTATAACCTGACACATGCCAGCGTCAAATTCTTCCAAGCTCTCAGTCAATTGGTTGCCATACACTTGCTTCAATGCCTTCAGCTCAGCTTTAAACTTATAGAAGATGCCAATTCTTGATGTCGCAAAATGCGACCTTATAAACTCAGCCTTAGTGGTGTCAATGACCATACTATTACCGCTCTCAAACTTCACCGTGCCACTGCATAGCTGGTGTACCTTCTGCATCAACTTAACAGGGGTGTCAGCCAAAATAACTTCTTCCTTGCCCTCCACAACCAAGTCGCGCTCCAACTTCTTCACAATCATCTTTGTCTTCTCAGACATGTCGACATAAAGAACTTCCTCCTCGATCGACGTCTCAAACCCTGACTGCTGCTGCGTGTGGCTGATCATTAGGTATGCCAACCTAGTCATTATATCAATCTCCCTTCCGTTCGAGTACTCAGTTACCTTGAAGCCATTGATCACCCGGTCAAACTTAGTGACGTAGTCATCGGCCCATCGGTAGAAGTTCTTGTACTCACGGAATGGCGAGTGGTCGCTTACCCAGAACTGATGGTACATCTGTGAGTATGACTCAGGGCATGGTGTACCTGACAGAAAGATCATTGGCAAATGGCCAAACATCTTCTTAAACATCTTGGTATACAATCCTGGCTTAGGGAAGGCGCCAAACCTATGGTGCTCATCGTGTATCACCACGTCATAGTCATTAGATGTTATCTTATGCATCGACTCATCGTTGATGACATCAATGTGGTATGTGTGACCAAACTCCTTGTAGTCATCAAGTATTGATCCAATAGCCTTCTTTTTTGTAAGGAACAACACCTTCTTGGCACCAAACCTGTTAGCTATCTCCAAAGAGGTGCTGGTCTTACCAGTTCTCACCTCCATGGCTAGGTATACAATGTTGTGCTTAAGTAGTGTGTATGTTGCCTTCTCTGCTATATCAATTTGATAGCTTCTTAGCTGCTTCATCTTTTAGTTTTTTGATTGCCTCACTAAGTTCTTTAGTGAGCTCTTCTGAATTCCTAACCGACGACAACTCACGACGCAATGCTGTAATTGCATGGTATGGGTCGTAGTAGATGTCATCATTTTCACCATTAAGAAATCTCAGTGCTGATACATATGATATCATCATGCTAATCAACTCAGCATCGATCTTCTTACCTCTCGGTTTCTCAGCTACCTCTACTATTGCTTCGAGGCGCTTCTTTAGGATTACTTCTGCTAGGTTCATACCATATACATATCATCGCACCATATAGGTGTTTGCTCACCTACATAGCTTCCGCGAATGTTAAACTCAAAGTGCTCAAGCGCGTCCTCAAGATCCATCTCATCCTCAGTAACTAGATGCTCAATAACCTTTGATACTGAATAGATTAATCGCATAGGCTCTCCAACCTGAACGCCGATCACGGCGCTGTCTAACCCATCTGCCTTTAAAAAGGTCTCGTCTGGGTAGTACTCTAAAATTTCTTCTAACATAACTTTAACTGTTTTAATTCTTTAACAACAAAATGAATCTGCTTACCTAGTGTAGTACGGTTTACTCTTGGCTTCATACCAAATGCAAACTCACCATAAGCATCTAACCAATGGTAGAACTTGGCGTTTGATATAGTATATCTACCTCTAGGCCCGTAGTCAGGATACTCATCAACAAAACTATTAAGCATGTCCTTACCTAGCGTCCTAGCGTTTGGCTTGGTGTCCATGTTATCTCTTGATGAGGCCCATTCGTAGAACTCTGACGACGTCTCAGCAATTAACTTGCGAACCTTTAAGTTCTTGAACTCACTACTCATCAACCCCTTCTGAAGGTACATCTGAAGGTTTGATATCATGTAGTTGTCAAACTTGATCCACTCGTCATCATGCCATCCGCTGTACAACATGTGACCAAACTCCTGCTCAGGGGTCTTGTTCTTGGTGTAGTACTGCTTGAACTCTAGGTCCCACTTACGTCGGTCGAATGAGTTGCCTGCTCCCCTGATCGCATAGTTGGTCGTGATGACAATCTTAGGTGAGCGTTCAAATGGAACGTGAATCTCGTCCTTGTTCTTCTTCTCCAAGCTGATGCCCTCAGTGATGACACTGAATAGGTTCTCAAACGCAAAGTTCTTAGCGACGTCATCAAACACCAACACCTGTGTGTCAACCTGAACGCGTTGGTATGGGAACGACTTCTGGAAGCTGAACCCCTTGCCATCAATCTTGACCATCTTCTTCATGTGGTTGATTGAGTTGACAAAGATACCCTTACCCGTACCGCCCTCAGGGTTGTCACTGATGACCTCATCGTTTAAGATGACAGCTGGACAATAGCTTGCTGGCTTGTGGCTGTGCATAAGGTATCCAAGTGTTGAGCGCATCGACTTAATCCTATCCGACTCACCGCCTGAGATGTTGCTGACAAATGTATTGAACTCGCACTCCTCAACGTTTGGTCGGTAGATAAAGTCTCTATTTATTCGCTGCATCTCCCACACATGGCCATCCAAGTCCTTGTAGTCAATCACATCTATCTTATCCCTAGTGACGTGCACAGCGCAGTTCATGTAGTACAGATAGGCCGACTGATTGGTGTCTTCTTTGAACGTTGCCTCAATCTTTGGAACAAAGTTTAGGAACGCCTCTTGGAAGAACTTGGTGTTCATGGCGAAGTAGTTGTACACCATCAAGTCATCGTAGTCCATCAGATAGTCAAGCACAAAGTCCTTGATGATATCCTCGTTGACATCGCTGATCAGGTTGTCCATCACCCTAACAAACACAAATGTCCTTGATCCTGGTGGGTAGTACTTAAAGAACCCGTTGTTATTTAAAAACGTTCTAAACAAGTGTGGCACTGCCTCAACCTTCCCTTTGCTCGACTTGGTCCAAAACTCTTCACAATCATCTACTGCAGATACTGCAGTACTCATCTTCTCAACCCTCTTGATCTCATCCAACTTCTCAACGTCCTCGTAGAACTTGGTGCCAAACGATGACATGTCCCGGTAGGCTGATCGACAAATCGTTGGTATCTCAGCATGCATCTCACCCGATGGGTCTTGATTCATTAACACAGACTGAGCCTCAGATTGATTGATTCCAAACTCCTTTAAGGCCACAGCAAAAACATACAGGTTGTTGTTGCGCTGTCCTGGGACCATGCCGTAGTTCTTGCCCCACCAAATGCTTAGTCGTCTGATGATCTCATTGGTGTCGTCTACTCGGATGGTTGTTGTTTGTGCAACCCTTGGCTGTGCAACAATTGGCCTAACCATGTCAATGAACACATGGCTATCCTCGTTAACATACATATCTGGGTCATACGACTCATAGCATACGCGGCTGAGGTTCTTACTCGTGGTGTCAAATTCATTGCAGAAGAACAGCGAGTGAAGGCCATCAAAGTAGTACTTATGGTTCTCAATGTCGGCAGGTATCTTTACCAATACCTTCAACCCATCACCTGATGGCGACATGAAGATAGCATAGGTGTAAGGGCTGAGCTGTAGCTCAAAGCGTTTGTCTTCTAAGGCCTGCTGATTTTCAAAGGCATCGAAATCGAGGCATATAAGACCACTGTGCATGATGCAGGCAGTGTCTGCACGCTTCTCAAACTTACCGCTGAAACATATGGCAGGTAGTAGTTTCTTTCGCTCATTGCGTTCGTCCTTAGTCGAGGCAGCTCTGACCGATTCTACTAGCTCCTTCGACTTCCCCTCCCTGATCCTCTTCAGCGCTTGGCTTACGTCCACGTGGAAAGGTGTGGAGGTTTGTGTAATCGATTGAAAATAAGTCACCATCTCCTAATTCTTTTTTGTATTCAATTATATTGTCCTCTATGTATGGGTCGCCCTTAAGCGTCCTTGCAATATGCGTGTCAATGGCGCGCATGATTGACGTGTGCCGGCGATTGAACTCACTGCCGATGTCATTTAGACTCATGTGGTAATGATGTCTCATGACAAACGCTAGGTAGTTCCGAACGTCGGCAACAGTCTTACACTGGCTGTCTCCGTCAAGATGGTCTCTCTTGATTATTCCCTTAATGATTTCTATCATAGTAATTAATTTGCTGTTCGTTTAGGCAATCGCTAAAGTCAGTTGGTATCTCAATGACGGTGTGCTCTACTTTTGGCTCCTGCATGTAGCTACAAACGATATATCCTATCGCTATGCCAGCTAGAAAATATAGTGCTTTCATTGTTGTTTAGTCCAAATTAATGCAGCTCCTATTGCTTCTTGCTCTTCTGCGGTAAGCTCTTCTTTATAACCAACAAAGCCTCGTTCATTTTGATATAAATAGTTTACTTCAGGAATAGTCTTAGTGTATTCAATCGCATCTTTTGGAGTCAATCCATAATCAGTTAGTTCTTTCATTGTTCTTGTTGTTTAAATGTTAAAAAATACATCTGAGACCTTTATAGTCTTAGGGTTGCCATCATTATCTGTTATCTCAAATACAGACTCCATGTTTATATTGAGAGCCTTCATGAACTTATACACCGGCTCCAAACGATCGATCTCTTTACTAACTATTTCAGCCGCTTTTTGGTAATACTCATCCATACCACTATCTCTCACAATCATCAGCCTCTCAATGTAGAGCGTTGCATCTTGCAACTCTTCCTGCAAATGTTTCAACCAGTCAAGTGTACTGAGGTCGTCGCGAGTTAGCATCGTCCCATACTTCTTTATCCCTGCTTGAGACCTCTCATGAAATTTATTGATTACCCTATCGACAATTGGGTCGGTCTGAATATTATCAGCCGTTGACGTTCTAAACCACATAATTAAATTAGATTAAAAATGGGTGCACTAGGATACACCCATTAAACCAAAACAACAAACCTGTCCTAGCAGGTGCTATGAACTAAAATGGCAAATCGTCAGTGTGCCCTGATCCTGGAGCGCTAGGCGCTACGTTAGGAGCGAATGCCGGGTTAGATGTAGTCGTAACAGCAAAGCCCTCAATTGTTGAAAAGTACTTCACCTGACCCTGTGGACTAGTCCACTCACGACCCTTTAAACTGAACGATACTTCGACCTCTTGGCCTTCAGCAATGCTCTCCAATAAGTCACACTTGTCGTTAACAAATGTGAATGGAATGTACTGCGGATACTGGTCAGCACCATCGGTTACAATGAACTCACGCTTACGAAATTTGTCGGAGATAGTCTCCACGTTGCCCACCTTGTAGGCAATCCCTTTGAATTTAAACATATAGGTATTAATTAAAAGATTACGGAAATAATTATTGTGATAGCTATTGCAGTAACAACTATCACGGTAGCTACGCCTATTAACTGCTTACCGACACTATCTTGGTATAACTGAACTACCTCAACCTCATCTGGATAGAACACATACTCTTTACCTTTCACTGTAATGTAGTATAGGTGTCCTCTCTTGTCTATCGGGAATAGTTCACCGACTCGGTTATATAGCGATGGGTATCCACCATCAGTAAGCAAGCGTATCATTGGTTCTTTGTTTTTAAATATTCAGTGTACCACTTGGCATAATCAATGCTGGCATCTAACGCTGCGTCCATGACTGCAATCTCATCGTCAGTCAACGTGACCTTAACAATAGTAGCGCGCAGCTGATCAGGCACGTCACCCATGTAGTGCAATGTAGGCTCGTCCCATTCGTTGAGCAAATCCTCAGGTGTGTCAGTCAGCATGTATGCCACCTCCCCATCTCGCCAATCAAGGCCGGTCATCTTACGTAGCATCAATAGATAGCTCTTTATCTGCCAGTCGTACCCAGACTCCTTGACCTTCTTCTGAGCCTTACTCTCTAACTTAGGGAACGTCTTCTTAGACCATGGGCTCTTGATGTCGATGACCTTCAATCGCTTTGTGTCGACGATGTCAGGGTGACCACCCAAGCACTTGTAAGCAAGCTCATAGAACTCATCACCCTCAACCAACTTATTGTAGTCAGTAAAGAAGATGCGGTTGTATAGCTCAATCGAGTCGTCCTCAATGCGCGTACCCTTGTCAGTCTCACGGCTACCAAACCAATCTTTGTACTGGTATGCAGTCGTGTTGATGATATCCTCAATGATTGTCTTGGCGCCATCACTGAGCTCAGGCTTAGAGTCACGCTTGGCAATCAACTCATCACGCTTCTCAGCCTGCTTATCAGTCAACTTAATCTTAGCTAACAGGCCATCAAGTGTAGCGGACTGAACCGGGGTTAGACCCCCGGTTGCGCCCGAAAATATGCCTGAACTATTGGATGCCCTTAATCTGATCATGTTGCGCCTGGTTTAAATTAAAATCACTAGTCAACTTCTCAACGGTTGTCTTGCCTTCCTGCAACGCCTGCAATGCTTTGGCAAAGCGAGCGTCGTCCAATGTTGGCTTCTCCTTCTTAGGTAGCGGACGTGTGCTGAAACGCAACGCATCAACCACACCCTGAGGGCTCTTGACCTTCTCTACCGACATGACAATCTGCTTGCCGATGTAGTCATTGAAGTCAAACGAGTTGAAGAAAACTTCGAGTCTCTTAAAGTTTGAGCGATTACACACCATGGACTTTTGGAATTCCTTGAACTTTACGAAGACCTTGTCTTCCTTTCCCATCTCACCGACCATGACGTCTTGAAATATTTTTTCGATTGTAACGATTCGTGGCTCGTACTTGCCATCGACTTCCAAGTCCCAACTCCCTAGGTACTTGTTGTCTTTCATTAAATTTCTCCAGTGCATTAGATTACAAATTTAGTTAAAAAATATTAAACATTCAAAATTATTTTACATATTCTATTCATCTCCTTCGTACTTAAAGGTTGCATATGCTTCAACAAAATCAGTTGGTTTGTCTTCTTGGTATCTAAAACAAATAACATATTCACCTGACTTTGTTTTAGTTACATAGACAATATATACCATACCATCACCTAGATTGAAGTAAGTAAATATTGGTGAGAATGGCTCATCTCTATCTACTTTAACTGTTCGCATCTTAGCATCATTGTACTCAAGAGTCTTAAGACATATATCAACTGCCTCATCCTTTGATGGTGTTAGCATGTAAAAATTACCATCTCTAACAACCTCATAATCTGGTCGATCAGGAATCCACTGGGCACTGACCGATAGAGATAGTAGCATGAACATTATAACGGCCACCAATGGAATCCCAAGGCTAGCGCGCAGGTTCTCGTTCTTGATTCTAGTGACAATGGCCATCCCGACCATTGACGCAATTAAAATTCTAATAGACATAATGTAAAGTATAAAGACATAAAAAACATTGCGATTCCCATTACCCGAATCGCTAGGTATTTTGAGATGCCGAATATGTACATCAGCAGAAATGAAATGGCTAGTTTAAACATGGCTCCTCAATTTTGATTTGTACTTTGGCTTCATCAATAGACTTGATCGGCAGGCTTGACATGATTGCACATAGCTCAAGTGCCGTCCACCTGTTAACTGCGAATAGCTTTAGAGTCCGGCCATTCTCGAACGTCACGATGTACCTTTTCAAGGTTGGCGACATAGATGATTTCATTTGCATCGATATTGGATTTAGTTATTGCCTCTTTAATACTACGCGCCTCAACCGTCACACCAGTGCACAGGATTGGGCTAACGTGGTAGCACACGTGATAGTTGCTATACCTCATAAGTGATAAGACCCCATAGTAGTTTGATTGTTTTTCTTTTAGCAGGCACTCGCTTGGTAGACCTGTTTAATTTAATTTCAATCAGCTCTGTTCTTATCCTATTCATATGTCTCTTGGTTGGTGCTCCGCTATTCCATGTGTATAGCTTCTTTCCATCTACCTTCTTGACATAACCTAGCTTCTTTACCACTATTAAAAAGTATTGATTGACTCGGTGCTTTTCTCTGATTTCAGCTAAAGTGTAGCTCTCTCTTACATACATGTCCTCTAAGACCGTCATGTACTTGGTCTGCAATCTTTGGTTCATCATAACTTTATAGATATTCCGTGTAATAAAAAATGGATGAGTATCTCCCTGTCATCCAAACTCAGGGATATTGACAAGCCGATAGTCCTACCGGCTGGCCAACTTTCAGTTAGTCTTATTTTCATTGTTCTTGTTGTTTAAAGGTTTTGATTACAATCCGTTCTTTGGCAACTATATCCACCAACTTTTGGATGACCACACCTGCATTGTTCTTGTTGTTTAAAGGTTTCATCCCAATACTCTTCAAATGTTTGCC
>Ga0181355_1000016_pt1 | contig 52865 bp, 47 predicted proteins | sample Fa13VDMM15DN_FD_130099 | JGI IMG/M metagenome (GOLD analysis project Ga0181355, IMG submission 130099) | Freshwater viral communities from Lake Michigan, USA - Fa13.VD.MM15.D.N | ecosystem: Environmental > Aquatic > Freshwater > Lake | place: USA: Michigan | collected 2013-09-23 | reverse complement strand
TAACACCGAGGAAGTTCATGCCTATCGAGACCCCCGACGGCACCGCCGTAGTTCTTTCCAACACCGAGCTGGACGACTTCGTTCGCGGCTACATGCGGATGCTCGGCGAGAAGAAGCCGAGCGGGAGTGCAGGCGTCGTCATCCGTGCCGACGTGCTCCTCTACCTCTTCCGCTTCTACATGAGCTTCAAGCTCCTGGAGGACGTGATCGAGGGCGGCATCGCGCTGGTCAAGGAGCGGTGGCCGCCGGGCAGCTACGCCGCCCTGTTCAGCATCGAGCGCATCCGGGTGGTCATCGACATGGTGGACGATCTGCGCGGCGGCACGCCGGACATCACCCGGCTGGTGGACCGGCCGACGATCGACCTGGGGTTCCTGCCGCGCGCACCGCTGCCTCCGCCCCCGGTCGGTACCGAGGCGGAGTGGCGGGAGCAGGCCCTCGTGCAGGACCGACAGGTGGCCGAGGAAGAGCTGGCGCGGGGTGAAGCGGCTCATGCGCCCAGCCCCGCCCTGTTCAAGCAGCCGTAGAGTATTCCACCGGCATAATAGGACAGCGGGGCATCAGCCGAGGAAGGCGAGCACCACGGCGAGGCCCAGCTCCGCCAGCTCCAGGCCGATGCCCTGCCACTCCTTGGGGGTGATCCGCTTCCCGCCCGCCGACTCCGGCTTCTTGGCGTCGCGGATGCGGTCGATCACGTCGGCCAGCTCCTTGCCGGGGCTCACGAGCTGGCGCAGCTCCAGGTGGTCCACGAGGTCCACGACCGTGCGGGCCACGAACGCCACCGGGGGCACGGGGCGGTGCCGCTCCATCGACGCAGGAGCGGGCGCCGGGGGCGCGGGCGCCACCACGACGGGCTCGACCTTCGGCAACACGACGGGGGCGAGCGGGCGGGCGGTATTCCTGGGCATCTATGCCTCCTCGCGCACGTAGCGCATGTACGCGTCCCAGGGCCAGAGGGGGCCGGGGTCCGTGTGGGTAGCTCCAGGCACTTCGACGTGCCCGATGATGTGGGTCCGGTCCATGGGGATGTCGAACTTCAAGCAGAGGATCCGCACGACCTTGGCGGAGGCGCGCAGCATGGCGTCCGGCGGAGGCTCGGCGTCGTGCGCCCAATCCTCGTGCTCGATGCCGATCGACCGGTCGTTCCAGCCCAGCTCCGTGGGCGAGCCCGCGTGGATGGCCTTGAACGCGTCGCCCACCATCTGGCAGATGTCGCCGCGACGCGAGATGAGGTAGTGCGCGCAGGTGAGCACCTTGCGCTTGGGCGTCTGGAACCACCGGATGGTGCCGTCGAAGCTCCCCTCCATGGTGTGGATGATGATGCGGTCCACCGCCACGCCACGGCGCCGAGTGCGGATGCACCCTGGCGCCGGCTCACTGTGGAAGGTGCGCGGGCTCACGAGCCGTCCCCCTCATCGCGGGACAGGCGGGCCGGGGGCAGCACCGCGGGGTCAGGCGCGCTCGGGACATCCGGCGACGGCGGCATTGTTTCCGTGCCGTGCGTCTCGAAGGTCATGCCGGGGACGCCCACCTTGGTGAACACCCCGTCGCGCGCCATCGTCACCGCCGCGAACAGCAGGACGGACGCGGCGGCGATGATGTACATGTCCCGCCTCATCTTGTCCATGCTGGACACGAGCTTGTCGATGAGGGCGAACAGACGTTCTTCGGTCTTATCGTTCGGAGGCATCGGGCACCCCGCTTAGTGAAGAACTTCGTAGAAGATCTCGTACGTGAACGCATTGAGCACGTCCCCGTCGATGATGAAGTAGAAGCCGTACTTTCCTGCGTCCGCCGAGCCAGCGGGGAACTTCACCGTCGTGAGCGGCCGGTTGATCCCGGTGGTGTTGATGAGGGAACCGGCCGCCGTGGCGGCGGCAGCGCGCCACCGCTCGGAGGCCGCGTCCGCCGCGTCACCGGCTACGAGGTAGATGCGGGGCTGGTTGGTACCCACCGCCGCGCCGCTGGTGCGCTTCACCAGGACGGCGTGGACGAGGATCTTCACCTGCTCGGTGGCGGAGATCACGACCTCCTGCTGCGCGTTGCCGGCAACAGGGGCAGGATCAGTCCGCCGGTCGAAAGGACGGTAGACAGGTTCCATCGCGCCCTCCCTTACCAGACCGTGGAGTGGACGCGGAAGGACACATCGAGCCGCACCACCGAGTCGTTGGCCGCGTTGCCTGCGATCTCCGCCCCGCCGATGCCGTGCAGCACGAGCGGCTGGTTCTCGCAGTTCGCCTTCGTCACGATGGCGTCCTTCTTCGGGATGGCGCTCGTCGCGATGTCGGTGGTCTGGTCGAGGAACCCGGTGGTCTCGATGTTCTCGGAGACGCTCGGGCCTGTGCCGTCCTTGAACTTCACGGCGAGGTCGTCACCGGCGCCGACCGTGAAGACGTTGGTGCCGTAGTCCAGGCGGACGTTGGCCGAGACGAACTCGATCACCTGCCCCGCACCGGGCGCCGCCACGAGCACCTGGGGCGCCGCGCGCAGGGCCTTCACCTGCGCCGACGTGAGCGCGATGGTGGCGGACTGCAACACGTTGCGCTGGAGCTTCGTGGCCGGGATCGAGGCCGCCGCGAAGACGGACGACACCGCCGTGAAGTCGAACGAGCTGGCCGCGAACTTCGCCAGCACGGTAGCGGCGTCGAAGAAGTTCGACGCCATGAGCGCGCGCCCGAGAGCGTCCGCCGACAGGAAGCCGGCGGCGAAGTCGCGAGTGCCTGCGACGATCGAGCTGATCGAGAACAGGTCGAACACGATCACGCCCACCGTAGCAGACGAGACCTCGACGTAGCCGACGATGTGCGCCCGCGCGCTCTTGTCCGCCGTCTGGGGGTTGGTGAGGGTCCAGCCGCCCGCCGTGGTGTCTTCGTACACCAGGGCCCCGGCGGCGCCGGCCGCCGTGTTGAGCCGCTCCACGCGGAAGAACTTCGCCAAGACGGACGAGTTCCCCGCCTTGATGGCCTCGGTCGTGATCCAGGCCGCCTGGGCGTTCGCGACGTTGGCGTCCGCCAGGGAGATGCTGAACTTCAACTTCGGGACGTTGAACCCCGTGATGAAGACCAGCTTGCCCACCGGAATGTCGGAGCCCGTGTCGTTGACGATCGGTACCCCCATCGTGCGCGCGAACAGTTGATACGACTTGATCAGCTTGTCGGTAATCCAAGGTCCCATCACATCCTCCTTCCGCACGGGGGTGCGGATGACCTCGTTCGCGTCAGCTTAGCGTACGTCCGAACGGGCAGCCATCGTCGGTACGAAATACTTCGCCAGCTCGGGGACCTTGGTGAGCACGGTGTCGTCGTCCCAGCCGTCCACATCGGTAGCAGAGTACCCCGCAAAGACAGCCATCGACCGGAACCGGAGCACGTCGTCCGCCGCGCGCGGGTACTTGCCGAAGTACCGCGCGAAGGTGTCCATCATCTCCCGCTTGTACTGCTCGGGGTTGCCCGTCTGGAGCTGCGCCAGCCGCGCCGTCTCGATCTCACGCGCGTCCTTGCGGATGGTCTCGGGCTTGTCCGGGATGAGGGCTGCCGCCGCCCGCGGGATCGCAGCCGTGGCGTCGTACACCCGGTCAGTCGCCTCACGGTCGGCGCGTTCGTCCTGCGCCCGCTGCGACACCGGGTAGGTGCGCTGCCCCAGCAGGCCCTCGGCCAGGGCGTAGCCGGGTGCGCCGCCGGGTCCCTTCCCAGGGGTCCCGCTCCCCAGCGCCTTCTCCATCAGACCCGCCGCCGCCAGGGACGGACCCAGGACGCCGAGCATGTCAGCGAGGGCGGCGGTGCCAGCCGGCATCTTGTACTGGTTGGCGAACTCGGCGCTATCCGCCGAGCTTTCCGCCGTTTGGGTGACGCGGTTAGCGAACGAGACGCGCGGGCCGAAGACCCCGTGCAGAAGATCTCCCGTGGCGGGCGGCAGGGTGCGCGCGTAGGCGTCTACATCGTAGCCCAGCAAGGTGCCCAACGTGAACACCACGGCGGGGTTCTTCGCAGGATCGCCCAACGCCATCCGTGCCTCGGCCGACATCCTCGCCAAGGCGCCGGGGTCAGACTGCACCAGGGCGCGCATGGCGTTCACGAGCACGGCGGCGGCGCCGAGGGTCTGCCCGATGGCGGCCATGTTGGAGTCGTCGGGCATGGGCACCGCGCGCCAGTCGTCGCCGGGGGCCTCGCTCCGCCCCTCCCCGCGCAGCAGCCAATCGCCCATGGCCCCGCCTCGGTTGTAGGGGGAGTACGCCACGAAGCGGCTATAGAGCCAGTCCGGCAGCATGGCCCGCGTGGGGTCCCCGTTCCAGTATTCGACCACGAAGCCGTCCAGCTCCGGCACTTCGTCGCCGCGGGACAGCAGCTCGCGCACGGCTTTGGGCGACAGGCCACGCGCTTCCAGCTCGGCAATCGCCTTCTGGTACGCCGCGTACTTGGCGGGGTCGTCCGTCTGCATGGCCTCGGTGTCGAAGCCGTACATGTCGCGATTGTCCAGGTAGTCCGAAAGAAGTTCGGTACCCCGCTCCTTCGCCAGCCAGAGGTTCTTCATGCGGAGCGTCGGGGACGAGAAGTACCCGGCGCCCCAGACGCCCGGCGTCAAGAAGGCCCTGGCGGTACGCCGAGCATTGTTCTTCTGGAAGTTCCAGAACGGCTGGAAGAGCTGGAGAACAACATTCTTATCGACCTCATGAAGCCCATGCACGTAGTCATACAGGGCGTCGATGGTCATCTTCGCGGCCTCGCGCGGCTCCTTGCCCGTGTCCACCAGCGTGAGGAACAGGCCCCAATGCTGCCGCAGGGAGATCAGCTCCGCTACGTCGCGCACCGCCTGGGAGTTCGCCGAGAACGCACGCCCCACGGGACCGCGCTTACGGAGAACTTCGGCCAGATCCTTCTGGAGTTCGGCCGACGAGTACACGCCACCCACGCCCTCGCTGGACCCGATGCGGAAGAGGTCGCGCGCGTTGTACTGCTTCCCGCCCAGCTCGATCATCTCGTCGGCGCCGTCCATGACCTTCGTTACGCCCTTGCTGATGGAGCCCCAGGCGAGCATGTCCGAGACACGACGCATCGTGCCTGCATCCCCCGCCAGCCGGAGGACATTCGCTACACCAGGGACCGCGAGGAAGTTCTGCGCAAGGTTACGCGCCGACTGCCGGAACGCCACGTCGAAGCCTGCGACCGTTGCGATCTGGTCGAAGTCGCCGAACACGTTGTTGAGGTAGTAGGTGGGCCGGGCCAGGAGCACACCGGACGTGAGCCCCTGCTTCCAGTACCGGAGCAGCAGCTTCGTACCGAGCGGGGGCTGGGCCGCCTGCTCCACGGCGTCGATCTGGGCCACGAGCCGGTCCCGCACGACGCGCGGCACGTAGACATCAGACCCCTCCAGCGTGCCGGAGATCTTTGCTACGGTGCTACCGACGCGGGACTTTGTGCCCGTCGTTCCGAACGGGGAGATCTGCTCGCGCCGCAGCCCAGCCACCCCGCTGGTCGGCGGGATGTAGTTGAACGGGTCCTCCATCGCACCCAGCACGATCTGACGCCCCCGGTCGGAACGGGACGTGCCCGCCAGCCACTCCGAGGCCGCCTTGGCGTCCTCGCTGTGGAGCACGGCGCCGACACCGAACCCCGCCTTCTCGAACCGGTGGTGCAACGCCATGGTGCCCGCCGCCTGGGTGAGCAGGGCCTTGCCCGTGTAGGTGTCCCGCATCGCGCGCCCCTGGTACTCCAACTGGCGACTGACGACAGCCAGTGATGCCTCCTGCAACGCCGCCACCACCTCCTCCATCGAGCCACGCGTGCGCAACGCCTCCCGGAGCAGGCGCATGTCGTCCGAGGAGAGGGGGATCTTCGTGCGGTCCAGGAAGGCCACGGCTGCCGCGTCCAACAGCCGCCCGTCCGCCCCCTCATCAAGGGCAGCGAAGAAGTCTACAGACAGGTCATCGCCGTCCGTCACGAGGGCGCGCAGCGGGTCCGTCTTCGTGCGCGTGATGGCGTCCGCCAGCCGCTTGTTGAACGCCGACAGCTCGGCTTCTTCCTTACGGATGAGGTTCTTCACCACCTCCTTCAACGACCCGTCGAGCACGTCGCGCGCGGGACGCAGCCACTGGCGCAGCCGGCCCATCCGGTCTTCCCAGGTGGCGCGAAGGAGGGACCGGCTCGACAGGCGGAACGCCTCGTCCAGCGCGCGCTGCTCCTGCTCGGCATCCGCCAGCGACCCCCGGCCGGGGATCATCGGTCCCTTCGGCCCCGCCGTGTCCCGGTGCAGCGTGTCGAACAGCCGCTGCACGGTGGGGGAGACGGCGATGCCGCTGTCCTCGGCCACGGCGCGCAAGGTGTTCGTCACCTGCCGGAACGACCGGTCGAGCGCGGGGTTGCCGGTCGAAAGGAACCCGCCGGCCGCCGCCTTCTCCCACATCGCCACGAACTGTTCTTCCTGGTACCGCGTCCAGTTCCCGTCCACGACGCCCAGGGCCTGCTCCAGCTCCGCGAGCATGTCCGGCGGCAGGATGCGGCGCAACATGTGGGCGGGCTCGTGCAGCACCGTGGAGAAGTTCCCCGTGCGGTAGAACGTCATGATGCCCTGGCCCATCTGGAAGTCGATCAGCCCCTGGATGTCCTCGGGGTCCACGTTCTCGCCAGCCGTGCGCACGGACGCCGCCAGCCGGTCGGTGTCCGGCGGGTAGCGGTCCACCGCCATGCCCTGCCAATACTGCCGGCGATTCAACCCTGCAATCTCGTCCGCCGTCGCCAAGCTGTTGCCCCACGCGACCGCCAGGAAGCGCGTGCCCTTGTCCGCGTCCATGCCCGCCGCCTGCACCACCATGCGAGCGCCTTCCTCCACGCCCTGCACCCAGGGGGAGGAGCCGGGCGCCTTGCGCGCCTTGTACATCGTGTCGGTCAGCCACCGGGCGAACTGCTCCTTGGTGGCGCCTGCCTCCCTGCGTGCCAGAGCTTCGCCCACGATCCAGGCCACACCGTCCGCCGATGCCTGCGCGGCGCGCTCGGCCTTCATCTCGATGCCGAACGTCTCGCCCATGTCGAGCCCCATCTCCAGGGCCGCCGCGCGCATGGTGTTGCGGGCGTTGCGAAGAACATCCGCAGGGTGAACCGCCGTCGGAAGCACGCCCAGGTCGGACGGGTCCGAGAAGCCCCCCGTCATCGCGCGCCACACGGCGTCGCTCATGTTCAGCCCGTTCTCCTGGCGGAACGCCTCTTCCGTAATGGAGATGCCGAGGTCCCGCTCCAGGATGGCGCGCTGCTCCTTGAACGTCTCGGCCTCCCACTCCACGGCACGCAGCGCGTCGGCCAGCGTGAGGGCCGGCACGTCCCTGCCGTTGAACTTCGTGGCGACGCCGAGCGCGCCCTGCCGCTTGCCGAGGCCGCCGTACAGGTCGGAGATGGCGTCGTTCACCAGCCCGTGCGCGACCTCGTGCGTCACGCGCCAGGGCAGCGTGTAGTTGTAGTCGCGGAAGGACCCGTTGGGGTCCATCGGCTGGAAGATCCAGACGTTCTTGTTCTGGTAGTTGAAGTCGCGGAAGTTCGGGGGCGAGAAGCCGGCGCCCGCCTCATCGGGGCCGAAGACCTTGAAGTCCCAGCCGACCGTGTTGAGCCACGCGCGCACCCGCTCCTCCACCACGGCGCGCTCGGTGCCGAACGCGTCGAAGAGCGGGTAGATACGAAGTTCTGCGCCGGTGGCCCGGCCCGGCTCTACTCGGAGGCCGAGCTGCCGGAAGATGCCGCGGGCGGCGTCGGGGTGCTGGGCGTGGATGTCGGCGAGGGTGCCCCCTCCGGGGAGCCGAACTTGTCCCAATCCAGGTCCGACCCGCCCGAGATCCGCGCCTTCGGCGGAGGCAAGGGTCCGGATGCCAGGGAGGGGGAGCTGGACTCCGCCAGCGCGCTCGGGAACGGAGCCGGCGTCCACTCGGGATACGTCGGAGGCCAGTTCCGATCGAGTAAAACCACGGAAGAGTTCGGGGAGTTCGGGGTATCGGCCACTTCGCCACTCCTGTTCAAGGGCATCGTTGAGAAGCTGCTGCCACTTCTCCTTCGTATAACCCACCATTGACCCGTTGTAGGGATCGCCTCCGGCGGCAACGATGAACTCGGTCATCTGCCGTCGGGCGACAGCGAACGCCTTCTTGCCTGCCTCGGACCATGCTTGATGGATGGCTGCCGGGGAGGCCCAACCCTCGACGGGCCGCTGCACGAACCACGCGTCGTCCCAGCCCTTCTCCCCAGAAGGTACCGCTCGCATCTCGCCGAGGTCGCCAAACGAGGCGACAGCCAGATCTTCCGGGCTAAGGATGCCGCCGTTGGGGTGGTTGTGCGTGAACACCGCACCCTGGCCGCGCACCTGCTCCAGCACGGCGGTGTCGATGGCGCACGAGTTCCGGGGGTTGTGCCCCGCGGCGCGCGTTTGCTCCGGCCCCCAGCGCCCCGCCTGGGTGCCGTTGACGAACAGAACGGCGTGTTCTTCCACCGGCGCTCGCAACGCGACTTCTGCCTGGGCCAGCGTCATGCGTCGGTTCAGCACCCCCACCACGTCGGGCGACACGTCGAGCTTGGAGCCCTTGCGCACGGCACCCAGCGGCCCGTTCGGGACGAGTACCGGGAACACGCCGGTCGAGATGGGAACGTCGCGGTTGAGGATGGTCACGACGATGGTGGGCTCGGCGCCAGCCGGCGCCCCCATGGGCCACTTGTACCCGTCGTAGCCCAGGTCCACGAGCAGGCGCTCGAACTCGTTGAACGGGTCCGGCCCCCCGTAGCCACGGACCTTCATCCGCTCCCTGTACGGCATGGCCTCCATCTTTCGGTACGCCGCCAGCGCGATGGGGAAGATCTTTCGCGGGTCCGTCTTGAAGTCGTAGATGCGCGCCCGGATCTGGGTCGTGTACTTCTGCTGCGCCCCGTAGGCGATCATGCTCTCCGGCTTGGCGCCGCCGGGGTAGAACATCACGCGTCCGAGATAGTTCCAGTCGTTCGCCCGGTTTCCGGGGTTGAACTCCGACGACCGCTGCGTGCCGTACTTGCCGTGGGCGTCCGACCGCAGCACGTCCAGGTCCTTGTTCACGCTGTAGTGGTCCAGCTCCCAGATCTCCGGCTCCGGCAGGTCGCCTACCACCTGGGCCAGCTCCTCCTCCGTGGAGACGGCGCGGTAGAGGGGCTTGCCGTTGAGGTCCGTCAGGTCGCTCTGGCGAAGAAGTCGGTGAGCGTCCTCCATCGGAGCCACGTCACCCTGCCGCACGATCATCGAGGCGTAGTACGCGTCGGGAGTCGGGAACCGCTCGGGGTTGAGCTTGGACAGGGTGCGCGCCAGAGAGCTGTGCAGCTCCGCGACAGCGGGACCCGCCCCGCTCACGCCGTACCGGTCGAGCGTCTTGTACAGGCCGGACTCGAAGATGCGCCGCGCCGGGGTCGCCGCCGTGGACGCCGGCACCGAGCCAGAGCCCTTGACGAGAGCGGCGTGCCGCGCGCTGTTCGCCAAGTCGTCAGCCGTGCCCTTGCGCACGTACTGCTCCAGCTTCAACGCCCCACGCATTTCGGCCCGCACCTGGGCGCTGGCGCGCGCCATGGCGTCCGCCTCGGCCTGTGCCCGGCGCGCGTTGGCGAGAGCAGACCGCCGGCCCGCCAGCCGAGCGCGCATGACCTCCGGGATGTCCGCGGGGAGTCCCTCGCCCAGCCCGCGCAGGGTGTTCTGGGCGCGCTCCAGGTCGGCCTCGGCGTAGCGCAGCTTGGCGCCCGCACGCTCGCCGGCCCCGGCCTCGATCCGATCCACCTTGCTGGTCGCCTCCGTGACCTCCCGGTCCTTATTGCCGGCGGAAACAACCGCGGGGGCCACGCGGTTCCCCTCGGAGGGCTGCGCCTTGGCGACATCTGCCTGCACGCGGGAGAGCGCGTCCTTCACCGCCTGCTGGAAGGCGCCCCCCGTCACGTTCTGCCCTCGGATCGCCATCACCTCCTGCGCCAGACGCTTCATCACGTCCAGGGACAGGTCCACGCCCTGCCGCTGCAACGCTACCGCCATCTGGAGCACGAGCAACCGCTGGCCGCCCTCCAGCACGTCGCCCTTGCGCGCCTTGTCGAGCAGCATGACGTACAGGTTGTCGCTGATGGCGGCGCCCGCCCCACCCAGCTCGGCCAGACCCGTGCCCCCGGCAACAGGACTCGCCTGGGGCGGGGCTGCGACAGGCGCGGGGGTGGCGGGACGTGCCGGTGCGGCCTTCACACCGTCCTCGAACCGCGGCGTGGGGACGCCTCGCGCGCGACCGGCGGCATCCATGGCCCGGATGGCGGCTTCGCGCGCCTCCGGGTCGAGCTGGGACACCGGGAAGTCGAACTCCTCGGCGGTCGGGCGCTTGGGCGGGTTCAGCTCCAGGAATCGCTCCTGGTCCTTGTACCGCATGGACCGCGCACCGGGCATCCGGTCCTCGGCCGCCCGCAGTTCACGCCACTCGGCATCCGTCCGAGGCCCCACGTACGAGAACTTCCGGCCCTCGCGCGTGCGGGGCACCCGGCCGCGCTCCATGTAGGCAAGATCTTCGACAGACACGGCAACGGGACCGTGCCGGGTGGAGCGCCGGGGCGACCCGTCCACGAACTCCATGGGCTGGACCATGACCTTGCCGTCCTTGAACCCCACCACCTCGGCGGAGAGCCCGTCGGACACGGCATCCTCAAACCGGATCTTGCGCACGCCGTCTTCCAGCACCTCAACGGGCTGCTTCAACGGGCCCACCTGTTTCGCCACCTCGGGGTTGCGCACGAACACGGTGTCGGACAGGCGCACCAAGCCGACATCCTCCGCGGTGGCGAGCGGGTCCGACCACGGCAGGAGGCTGCGCAGGTACTCGTTCATGGCGCGCGCGCGAGGGCGTTCCGGGTTGGCGGCGGCGATGTCGTCGAGCTGCTTCCAGAAGTCTTCCGCCTGGGGCGTCCACTTCACGTTGACGATCTCCCAGGTCTTGCCCACCTGCTCCTGGCGGGACAGGCTCCCGTAAGAACGAACTTTCCCGCTGCCACCGACCTCGCGCACTTCGAGCCGGAAGAAGTCACGCGGCGTGAACCACGCCTCGTAGTAGGGCAGGTTGAACTTGGTCGCGAAGTCCAGCGCGTCGGCACCGGCAAGGTACTTGCCCGTCGCCAAGTCGTTGGAGTGCTCGCGCAGGAGGGACAGGAACAGCAGGTGGGCCCGCTTGCTGGCCGCGTACTCCATCGGGGGGCGTTGGATGAAGTCGGGACGGAGGTAGGGCTCCCCCGCGTGGGCGAAGTGCAGCCGCTCGGCGGGTCCGTACCGCCCGGCGCGCTGTGCCGCCTTCACCTCGTCGAGCGGCTCCAGCGCGGCTTCCAGGCCGATGGCCCGGTGCGCGTCCGTACGCTCCACCACGGTGGCCGCCGGATCGAGCTTGACGACAGCGGCCTGGGCCCCTGCCCGCCGCATCACCGGCGTGGCTTCGTTCACGGCCGGGGTCCCCGCCCGCCTCACCACCGGCGTGGCTTCGTTCGCGGCCGGCGTCGGTCGCACACCCGGCTGGGTGATGTCGCGCTCGATGCGGGGCTCCGTCTTCTCCAACGAGGCCGCGTCCGAAGGGGTGCCCGCGCGCACGGTGGGGCCGCCGTCCAGGTTGATCGCAGGTTCCTGCCGGGGTCCGGCCTTCATGCTCTCCACTTCGGCGCGCGCCGCGTTCACCGCCGCCTGCTTGGCATCCACCGCCTGGGCGGCGGCCTTGCGGGCAGGGTCCCGGCGGGCGATCTCCAGCTCCAGGGCAGTCACCTGCGCCGCCCGCTTGGCGACTGCTGCTTCCGCCCTGGCGAGCACCCGCTGGGCCGCGTCCGGCTTGATCTGCAACAAGCGGCGGAGCATCTCGACGCGGAGGTCCGCCATGTCCACCGTGCCCGCCGTGACGGACGCCGATACACGCTGCCGCACCTGCTTGACGACGGGGGCCAGCTCGGGGTTGCGCTCCAAGAGCGTGATGATGTTCGCGGCGAGCTTACGCATGGCCGACGGCGCCTTACCCTTCGAGGCTGCCCGAAGTGCCGCCGCCACGTCGTCCGCCGTCACCATGGCGCGCGCCACGCCGGCCGACACGGGCTCACCGAACACGCGCATCGCGTCGTCCGTCGCGTCCGGCGGAGCATCGGGCAGAAGCTCGTCCGCAGAACGCGCGGCGCGGGCGCCCTCGGCCGGCTGGTCGAGGGACGCGATGGCCTCCCTGCTGGCCTTGCCGTAGATCTCGTCGTACCGACCCGACCGCAACGAGTCCAGCGCGCGTGCGTCGTCCGCGTTGTCGCTGCGCACGCCATCCCGGAGAAGTTGTTTCGCGCCGCTCTTGCCCGTGCGCGGCGTGTCGCCGAGCTTCGTCTGGACAGCCCGGCCTTCCTCGGTCAGACCGACGAGACCCTTCACGCGGTCGCGGATGATCCGCGCCAAGGCGGGGTTGCTCCCCTCCAGCGCGTCCGCGTACTGCAACGCGTCGGACGCGACAGCACCCTTCACGGCGCGCACCTGCTCCACCCAGCCGGCGCCCTTGGCGGCACGAGCAGCGGCCAAGCCTCGGTCGGCGGTCGCCAGATAAGCGGGGATCTCCGCGATCTTGGACAAGGCGGTGAACCCGTCCGGCGTGACCACCTCTCCGATGAGACCGAGCCACACGAAGGACCACGCAGCAGTCCACTCCAGCGTGCCTTCATCCGCCATGGCCCACTTCTTCAAGCGGGGCAGCTCCTCGAAGTCCGCGAGAGCTTCGAGGAAACCGCCCTTCTCGCGAAGCATCCGGTACGCGTCCATGTCCCCGCCGAGGACCCCCCGATACACTTCGGCCGCCGCCGAAATAGGCAGGTTCATACGGTTGAACACGTAGCCTGCGGGCCCCTCCGTGCGTACGGACTGCCCGCTGGGGGTAGCTTCCGCACGGGGCAGAACGACCGCCTTCACGTAGTCCAACAGGTCCAGCTTGCCGCGCCCCTTCACGTCTCCTTCGGAGATCTCGGTGGGCCACCACCCACCCTGCCGCAGCGAGAAGAGGGCACGCTTGGCCTGCGCGTCGGCGGCTGCCTGCAACGCCGCGCGCTCCGGGCCGGTCAACGCGGCGCGCTCCCCGCCCTCCTGCTTGAACCACCACGCAGAGAACCGCGCCAGGAACTCCTGGTTGGCCCGACTCGGCGCCGTACCTTCCGTCACCTGCGCCATGAGCGTGCGCGCCTGCTCGGCACCAGGGGCGCCCAGCTCCACCACGAGGTTGGTGGTCATGGCACCGCGCTGGTTGTCCAGACGCGCCCTCGCTGCCGTGGCCTGCTTACGCAGGGTGACAGCCAGCTCCTTCGAGCCGGCCGCCGTACGGGGCCCGTCCGCCACGTCGTAGTCGGGGTCCGTGTTGTCCGTATCCGAGACGCTACCCTCGGCGTCACCAGCGGCGGCTTCCAGGCGCGCAACCTGCTCTTCGGTGATGACGCTGTTGGGGTCTCGCATGAAGGCCGCCGGCCCCCCGCGGTCGATGTCGCCCAGCGTGTCCACCACGCCCCGCGGCTCGTAGACGTTGACACCACCGCGCTTCGTGCGCTCCTTCTGGGCGGCTACCTCGGCGCGGGCCTGGGCAAGTTCTTCCTCGGAGGCGTTCGCCATCTCCAGGCGCTTGACTTTAGCCTCGGCCTCCACCTGCTCCGGCTGAACGGCGGCCTTGAACGGCGTCGCCAGCTCTACGAGCCCCTTGATGGCGTCCATCGTGCCGGGGCTGCGTTCCGCGTTGCGGATCGCCCGCTTCACGTCCGTCTCCTCGACGCGCAGGAACAGCTCCGGGTCCACCTCGGGCTTCGCCCCCAGGGCCTTCATGTCCAGCGGGTCCCGCTCCATGGCGTCGAGGGCGGGCGCGAGCTTGGACATGAGCGCAGGAGGGGCCAACCCCGCTTCTACCGCCAAGCGGTCCCACGACGGTGCCGAGGCGCCGGCCTTGGCCGCCTTGCGCTCCTTCGCGTCCATCTCGTAGGTGACGGGGCGCGGGGTGGCCTTGGGCGGCACCGCGGCAGACGCCTTCGGCGGGGCGGGTGCCGCGGGGACCGGCTCCGCAGGGGCCACGCCGGCTCCCGTAGCAAACAACTTCTTCGCGCGCTCGATGTCTTCCGGTCGCAGATCAGCCATGGTCGCACTCGTCGGTGGTAGGAGTCTACCCCGTTCCCAGCAACCCGGCGCGTTGACTCCCGCGCTTCTTCGGCATGGTGGTCGAGGCACTCGGCGTGACGAGCGTGTCGCGCGTGGCACCCTCCACCTCAATGTCCTGGGAGGAATCGCCGAACTCGAAATCGGGCTCCTCCATCGCAGGCGGCCCGAGACGCTGGGGCTTGACTGCTTCTCGCTGCTGCCCCGTGAGCGTCTTGCGCGGCGGCGTGGGCTTGGGGCCCAGGTCCGGAGCGGGCGGCACCTGTCCCGCGCTGCGCGCGCCCGGCACCGTAGGCGCGGGGGCCGGCGTGTTCGTCCCTGCCGGGGGTGCGCCCCGCTGCGCCAGGGGGTTCACCGGGGGCACCGGGCGCTTCATCTGCGAGGTGTCGTACGCGGCGTCCTTGCTGGTGTCGTACGCCTCCACGCGCGGGGGCGCCTGGGTGATCCCGGCCACCATCCGTGCGTTGAACGCTTCCCGCGCTACGTCCGCGGCCTTGCCTCGCTCCGTACGTCCTCCCGAGCGCACGGCTGCTCCCGTGGACTCCGCCACGGCGTCCGCGTTCTCCTGCTGCCGGAGGTCCGGCCGCTTCAACGCGTCCAGGTCGAACAGCACGGCGCGAGGATCCCGCTTCTGCTCGTCCGCGATGTCGGCAGCGTACTCCGCGTCCCGCCGATCGTTCATCTCCCGCTTGTAGGAAACATCTTCGCGACGGTTCTTGTCGCCCTTGCCGTCCAGCTCGGGCACCAGCGTGGCCGCCAGCTCATCCGCCCTCGGGCGCGGCGCCGTCTCGCGCTGCCGCTCCTCGCGGTTCGCCGCCGACCGCTTCGCCAGCTCGGACGCGAAGCGCGCCAGGGTCTGCCGCTCGGTGCCGCCGGACGTAACCTCGGGCTCCCCCACGATCTGGTCCGGCATGAACGGGTCGGGGTACCCCTTCAAGCGCACCGACCCCTCGGGATCGCCTGCACGCGGCGCCATGAACTGCCCTCGGATCACCTGGGTGGTGTCCTTGGGGGGTGCGTCCGTGGTCTCCTGGATCTTGCCGGCGAAACCGTCGAGCATCCGCGCCACGTTCTCCGGGGTGGGCTCCGCCTTCATCTCCTCCACCCACTTCTTCGCCTGCTGCTCCAGCGCCGCCTGCCGGGCTTCAACTTCGTCAGGTTTGAGGTAGGTCCGCTGCCCGTTCTCTTCGATGAACTTGTACGTGCCCCCCTCGCCCTTGTACGCGGCGTCCGGCACGGTGCCGTACTTGACCGTCACCTGCCCGAACGTGGGCGTGCCCGGCAGCCGGCGGTGCTGCCAGAACATGTCCTGGTCGCCACGGCGCTTCCGCTGGCCCATCGCGTACTTGATCGCCTCCATGTCGTCGGGTCCGGAAGTGTACTCGCCAACGGGCGTAAGCACGTCGGGCCCGTAGTTCTTCCCCTCCTCCTTGGGGCTGACCGTGCCCACGTCGAAGCCGTTCATCTTCGCCCACCACTGGAACTTGGGCTTGGCGATGATCCGCGCCATCCGGTCCCGCTCGGACTCGGTGTTCGCGTCGTCGATCACCTTGCGCTCCAAGGTCTTGCGCAAGGCGTCGTTCTGTTCGTACTGCTCGCGCTCCTCCTTCGACAGCACGGGGTCAGCGTTCGCCTGCTTCTTCGCGTACGCGGCGATGCCCTGCATGGCGGCGGAGTCCCCGAGCAGGGGCAGGTTCTTCATGTACTGCTGCACCTCCGTCGGCTGGGCGTCGGGGTTCCTGGCGAGGTAGTCGGCCATGGACCGGGCCTGCTCGCGCACCTTCTCCATCCGCTCGACCTCGCCGGCCTGGATGTCGGCCTGCTTGACGATGCGCTGGTAGTTGGCCCAGGCCACCTTGTCCTTGTCGGTGATGTACGAGTCCGACCAGGGGTACTTGTCCTGCATCGCACGGAACGTGCCGAGCGTGCGCGGGTCCGCTTCGGGTGCCGGGTTCTGCTCGGAGTACACCTGCCACATCGCCCGCTTGAACGACTCGGCGGACGGAGACACGCCGGGTTGCGCGAGGCGCACCTGTTCCTCGACGCGTCGCAGCATCTCGCGATCCACCGGGCTGTCCGCCAGCTCCATGGCCGTCAGATCGACCAGCGCGTCGATCATCGCCTTCCCCTCGCCGGTGCGGCGCGCGGCCTCCCACTTGCCGACCGCGCCCACGGCGGCACGCCAGTTCGCGGACTGCTGTTCGCGCGCGGTCCCCACGATCTCGCGGTTGGACTTGATCGCTTCCACGACGGCGGGCACGGCGGCCTTGAAGCCGGCCATGCGCAGTTCGTCGTTCTCCCCGTTAGGCGTAGCCATGTAACCCTCCTACGCGTCGAAAGTCTGCTCGGTACCCGCCCAATCATTGACGGAGGAGTCCATCCCTGCGAACTTCTCGGCCCCGCGCTCGGCGATGTCGCCCTTCCGGTTCCACACCTGCCTTCCTCGGTCGCCCTGGGCGTCGAGCCGTCCGATGATCTCGGCGCGCTGGTTCGCCGCCAGGGCGGAGGACTGCTGCTCGTAGGTCGCGGCCTGCGCCGCGAGCGTGTCGGACGCCTGCTTGGCGATGTTCTGCTGGTTGGCGAAGTACGCTCCCGACCGACCCATGCCGCCGGACGCCGCAGCTTGCCGCGTCGCGTCCGCGTTCATCTGGGACTGCTGGGCCTGGATCGCGCGTTGGTCGCGCCCCAGCTTGGAAGCCGTGTCCGCTTCACTCGCGCCGAGCTTGTTGTTCTTCAACCGATCCACGTCGGCGAACAGGAGCTTGCGCTGCTGCGTCGCAGCCTTCGTGCTCGCACCCATAGCGGTGTACGCGGAGTTCGCAACAGCGCCCGCGATAGCTACATACGGGTTGATCATCTCGGACTCCACCGTCTACAGGAAGGGTAACACGTCAGCGTGACGCACGAACACGCGAAGGCGGTGCATGTTCTTCCACACCGACAAGGGGTACAAGTCCACACCGTCGCGGTCCACCTTCTCGGTGCCGACGTTCTGCGCCACGTAGACGTGCAGGCCGAACGTGTGGTGCCCCTTCGTGAGCTGGTCGGTGCCCTTCACGGCGCTGCCTCCCAACCGCTTGGGGTGGTGGATGTTGTAGAACCGGGTGAGCCGCTCCTCCCGCGCGAAGGTGTAGTCATACCCCTCCGCCCCGGCAGGTCCGTACGTGGGCGCTCCCGCCTCGTAGTAGATCGTCTCGGGCATAGGCCGGTTCGTATGCGGCAGATCGACGCCATCAAGCCGGCAGCGCACCAGGATCTCCGGCGCATCGGCCCAGGTGTTCTGGTTGCCCTTCTTCCCGCGCTGCCGCCAGATGCTCACGAAGAAGCTGGCGAAGAACAACGCAAGGTTGAGGTCGTAGGGCTGGTAGAAGGTCAGGTTGGCCCCGGCCACCCCGTAGAACACCTTGTCCTGGCCCCACGCGTTCTGGAAGAAGTCCATCGGCTGGATGAGCCCCGAGGAGGCAGGCTTCCCCACCTGCCAGGGGCGGATCATGTGGGACCGCACCTTGAACGTGGGGTCCAGGTTGTCGAACGTGATCGCCCCGTTCGACGTTTCGAGCAGAGACAGGCGCCCCGCCGGCAGGTTCGCCGGCACCTCATAGAGATCCTTGTTGACCTCCGCGGGGTCCAGGGTAGCGCCGTCAGCGGGCGCGTACGGAAGAACTACATCAGGCAAGAGTCACCCCCCGCAGCAGGAAAGCCGTGAGCACCCCGTTCTGGGTGCGCTGGTTCACCGCCAAGGCGGCCCCCGTCCCGTCCCAGGTGGCCTGGACCACCTCGATTTCACGGATGCTGCTCGCGTTGGGGTTCGCCACCAGGAGCGCGCGCGTGTCCACCGCCCAGAACAGAGGCACGTCCTCGTGGCACGGGTTCTGCCCGGCAGACAGGCCCGCCAGGGGGACGCCCTGGGCCCCGATGGGGTCGGCGCGGTTGCGCGGCGTGAGGGCGGCTTCGGTCTCACCGAGATAGTTCCAGGTGTTCGTCGCGTCCTTGTACCGCAGACAGAAGAACCCCATGCACCGGTCGGTGCTGTCCCCGGTGACGTTGATGCGGGCGACGTGGACGTTGGCGAGCACGAGCAGGACCCCGGCATTGTCGGTCAGGTTCGCTACGGTCTGCACCCGCAGGAACGTGCCGGCGCCGTCGCCGATCTGCTGCCAGCCGGTGGTGGAGCCGTACCCCGCGTAGGTGGACGTAGCCGCGATGGCCTGATCTGCGGCCGGCGCCAGCACCTCACAGTCACTCCAGACCACCAGAGAAGGAAGATGTTCGTTACGGAAGGCCCCGCGCCGTGCCGCGCCCTCGGGCAGGGCGTTCATGTGTACGCGCACCTTGTCCAGGCGCCCCGTCACCAGCGCCGCGCTGGATACGAGGTCGCCATCCTGCCACGCCTCCACCGCGAGGGTAGCTCCGCCGCCCGCCCACGCCGCCCAGCCGTGGAACCGGACCACCACGAGGCGCCGGTTGAACGCGGCCATGGAGGACCCGTCGCCGTCGTTGTCGATCTCGTAGTTGTTGCGCGGCAGCCGGCGGTACACGAGGTCGATGTCGTGGGACCCCTCCACCACCGCGAAGGAACGCGTCAGCCGGGCCGGCTGGATGTGGTTGGGAAGCCCAACGCCGTTCTTCTGGACGAACTTGTGGCGGTAGTCGAAGTCGTTGACGGCGGAGAACGCGTGGACGCCTGCGTACGTCTGCTGGGAGGGCCAGTCGGGTACGTGCGCGGGCCCCGTGATGGTGTCTTCGATCACCACGCCGTCCACTTGGAGCGCGAACTGGACTCGGTACGCCTCCACCGACGGCGTGGACGGGTTCGTGCCCAGCGTGCCGAGCCAGCCCGCGATCTGCACCTGCGCGAAGACGAACAGGATGTCCTCGCCCGTGGGCACCGACTTGCGCATCATTGTGCCGGTGGTATCCTCCGTCAAGACAGTCCAGGCCGGGGTGTCCAGCAACGTGGCGGTGCGCCCCAGGGGACCCACGGCAGACGGCTTGGCGTACGCGTGGGCGCCGCTGTTCACCTGCATAGAGACGTGTGCCTTGGTCTGGTACGCGGCGTAGTACGCGTCGTCCGCCACGCGCGCCAGGGGCACCAGCTTGGCCCCACCCGCTTCGGTGGCCGAGAAGTCGTGCTCGTTGAGCCCGCCGCCCAGCTTCTCCACCAATGGCTGCAACGCCCGGTCGAGCTTGATAGGGTCGGCCACTTCGTTCGGACGAAGCTCGCTTTCGGGGAAGATGTGCGCCACCTGGACCTATCCTCGGGGTACCGTTGCACCCTTGTCTTCCACCATCGTAACATCGAACATGAACGCAACGATGTGCGGGTACACGTCGTTGGCCTCCTGCCCTTCCAGGTCGAACGCGAAAGAGTCCACACCCGTGAGCTTGAAGGTGAACTTTCGCCAGAACAGCCGGGGTCGCCTGACCTTCCCCGTACCCAGCACGATGGTGGAAAGGTTGTCCGCGAGGTCTGGCGCCACGAGGGTAAGGGAGTTGTCCGCTACGCTGGTCTGCACCGCTACATCCCGACGCCCGTTCTGGTAGGTGCGCCACGTCAGCTTGGCGTTGCTCGACTCGACGAAGCCCACGTACACGCAGGACGCGTCGAACCGGTCGCGCCCATGGGGGTCCAGGCGCAGCCAGTTCGTCCGGTAGAGGTACGTCTTCTGGGGGTTGGCGAAGTTCCTCGTCTCCCGGTCGAGCACGTAGACGTTCGGGATGGTACCGTTGTCCAGGGCGCCGCATCCGACCACGTACTGCCTCTCGTCCTTCGTGAGGGTCAACCCCGCGAACTGGAGCTTGTACTTGCGCCGCTTCCAGCCCGCACCGTTGAACGCCAGCACGAGCGTGTTCCCGAGCTGGCCGCTCGGCGTCACGGCGCACAGGTACTCCTGGGAGCGCGGGCACCATTCGGCCACCGCCTGGGACAAGCGGGTCAGGTTGAGCGTCTTGAACAGCTCGTCGATGTCCTTGACGGAGATGTTCTCTACGGCGCCGCCCGCCGCCATGCCGTAGAAGCCGTCGCGGCCCAGCCAGACGAGGGCGCCGAAGCCCGTGGCCTTGATGCTCGACGGCGCGACGCAGCCGATACCTGACGTGAGCGGGATGGCCTCCAACTGCCCGTCCCGCTCGGTGATCTCGAACACGGTGTTGATGGTGAACGCGAGCAGGCGCCGGTCGAAGTTCGCAAGCCCCGTGACCTCGGCCCCGTTGGGGTCGGGGTAGACCCAGCGCCCGCGCAGGAAGGTGCCCGCCGCGCCGGCCTCGGAGATCATGACGATGCCGGGGTTGGCCGACGTGTTCGCGATGGCAAGCCCGCCGCCGAAGGGGCACATCACCTTGAAGTGGGGGACGGGCACCACGTCGAGCGCCTTGCCGCCCAGCTCGGCGTCCGAATGGTTGTCGGGGTACACCTTGGTGGGGTTGTTGTCCGGGATCCGCACCACGAGGCGCGGCTCCGAGGGGTTCACCATCGTGTCCTGGGACCGAAACAGGTGGTACGCCACCGTGCCATCGGGGCCAGCGGTCAGGTTCCCGGCGAAGAACTGCTTGGTGAGGTCGTCGATCCCGACGGCATACTGCGCCAGGGAGCCCTCGGAGTTCCAGGCGATGAAGTCCTTGTTGTAGCTCCAGGCGGCGTCCTCGGTGCGTACTGTCACGGGGCCTGACACCGCCGACAGGGGCGACAGGTTGCCGAAGGTGTCCTCCCACTGGCCCCAATAATACCACGCCCCCTGCCGGAGGCAGCCCTGCTGGCCCGCGAGCACGTCCCCTGGCGTGCCGATGCGGCCGGGGTGCGAGTACCCGCTGGAGTTACGGTTGACGGTCGGGTTCTCCTCCGGGTTGCTGGTGCTGGATGTCACCATGTCGGGACCCTTCGCCATCGGGGCGCCGGGCCCGTCGCTGTAGCCCAGCGGCATGAGCAGGTACCCGTCGTACGCCAGGGCGGCGTTCACACCGTTCGTCCAGATGACCTTGCCCGCTACCTCGCAGAACTGATCAGGGAATCGGACGTTTCCTTCGTTCGACAAGCCCGTCTGCAACGTCTCGTAGTCCTGCTCGTACCCGCGCTGCACGATGAGCTTGTCGCCCGTGCGCACGAGCATGGTGTCGCGCATCCCAGAATCGAGCATGGCGTGGAATACACCGTGCATCGTGCCGTATTGAGACGCGAACACCCCGTCGTTGTTGTAGTCAGGGACCAGAACGCAAGGCCCACGCACGGCGCGAATACCACCCTGGGGATGGTCCTCGAAGTTGATGATCTCCTCGGCCAAAGCGTCCGGCGCGTAGTGCTTGCCGGACTCGATGGTGGGGAGACCTACGCGTACGGTCTTGCGCATGGGTTACTCCTGCATCTCGGCCAACTTCTTGGGTGCCTTCCCCGCCGGGGGCTTTCCGCCGGCGGATTGTCCCCTGGCGGCCGGCGCCCCCGTGCGCGCCACCTCCGACACCGGATCGACGACCGGGGCCTCCCCCTGGGGCGCCTGCTCGATGGCGGTGAGGCGCCCGTCCAGCTCGGTGAGGGCGCCCTCGACCTCGGCGCGCGGGATGGTGTCGAGCATGGCGAGCCGGGTGCCGAGGGCGGCCACCTGCTTCTCCAGCGCGGCCACCTGGGCGAGCGCCTGGGCGAGACCCACCGCCGGATCGTCCTGCACGTCAGCCGACGCGGCGTGCCAGTCCGACGCGGAGCGCCAGCGGTCGTTCTTCGTGACGGAGTAGGGGGTGCGGAACCCGTCCCACACGTACGCCTTCCAGTTCACGACGTTGCCGTCCTTGTCCTGCCACTCCTGGAGGCCGATCACGCGGCCCCAGGTGATGCGCTGGCCGCCGTCGTGGATCTGCATCCACCGCTGCCCGTCATAGGGACGCTCGTGAACCTTGTCCTTCTTGGGATCCACCGCCGCGAAAGCCGCGGTGCCGACTACGTGCTTGACCATGCTGCTGCTCCGTTCACGCCTTGAAGTAGTTGTAGCGGTTGGGGTCTTGGCGTCTGCTGCCCCCACCACGACCGGGGGGAGTCCAGATCCCTCCGGGAATCACGCGCACGGGGTTGCCGTGCTGGCGCATGAACTTGGGAAGTTCTCCCTCGATGTTCTTCGCCGGGCTGCCGGTGTACTGTTCGAGGGCCTTGTCCGCCTCGTCGTACTGCTTGTCCAGCTTCGCGCAGAAGTAGCAGCAGAGGAGCACCAGGGCCTCCTCGGCGTCAGGGTGTACCCGCGGGGCGTCGCCATCGTGCCCGAGATCCCGCGGCCGGCGGCGCACCCGGAAGTCCACCTCGTACCGCTGGTTCTGGTGGGGCACCATCCGGTGCGCGAAGTACCCCTGTACCTCGGGGAGGCGCCGCGTGTAGACCGGAATGACCGACCCGTCCCAGGTGGTCTGCACGACGTTGCCCTCCACGTTCCCCAGGAACATGGGGACGCCCAGCGGCTCGACCTCATCGACGAAGGCGCCGGTGGTGTCGGTCGTCTCACGGATCACGTAGAGCCTCTTGTACACGCCGGAGCGGCCCGCGCGCAGCGTTCCACCCGCGATGGGGTCGAAGTCCTGCATGTAGTCGATGTTCGGCAGCCCCTTGATCTGGATGAGCTGGGAGGCGTCCGTGAGGGTGATGGCCTCGGAGGCCGGCGAGGGCGAGGACTCCCACATGGGGTCGTAGCCGCCAACGGGCGACTGCCGCTCGGCGTCCTTCTTCCCCGACGCGTAGGTGTACATGAACCGGAACCGGCCGATGGGCTCGCGCCCCACCCAGGGTCCGAGCTGTTCCGCCCGCACCGCCAGCGGCGGGGTCAGAGGCGCGTCGAGCTGGAAGTGCCGGCCCCGCACGAGGTACTCGGGGCGCGCGGTGCGGTTCCCCCGGTAGTCCTGGTCGTTGTAGAACCGCATGAAGTGTTCGGGCAACGCGACGAGATGGGCTCCGGTCTGGTCCCAGATGCCGCCGTCGAGCACCTCCATCACGTCGTCCCTAAAGAAGAACTCCGGCTGGTGCAGGCGGAAGGCCATGCCCGAGTCCGTGCTGTTCCGCCAAGGGCGGTCGAGCGACACGAAGATCTGATCGCCCGCAGGGCCTCCAGCCACCGTCGCCTTCCAGAACTCACGGGTCTGCCGACGGTGAGCCTGCCCGGTCGGGTCCGTGATCTCCAGGTGGTAAATGCCGTCCCAGGTCCCGTCCACCACGGGCTCCGACGTGCCCGCCGCGCCAGGGCTGGCGCCGAACGTGAGCACGTAGGGATCCGTCGTCGCGGCCAGCGTGCGCCCCATGGTCCCGTTGGTGTAGTCGGGGTAGAGCACGATGCTCTCTTCGTCGGGCATGAAGGCCGACGGGCAATCCCCGGCGAGCTTCTTCTGGGCATCGTTGATGGCCTCGTTGAAGGCCGCGATGCTGTCCGCGTCGATGTCCGCTCGCCAGGACAGCCGGCGGCCCACCTTGGTGCGCAGTAGCTTGCGATTCACTTGCACCTCCCAGAAACGACGATGGGCCTGCCGAAGTGTATCACCTCGACAGGCCCACCGGTAGACCTACCAGACTACGGACAGCAGATGTGCCCGCGGAAGGTGGTGCCCGCCGCGCCGTCGGCTTCCAGGGCGAACGCGAAGACACCGGACTGGTCAACGAGCGTGGCCGCCACGGCGGTGCGCCCGCGCCCTGCGGTGTTGGACGAGCACACAGCGTCCCCGGCGGAGACGGCGCCGTCACCGAGGATGAAGCCGATGCCCTCCTTCAACGCGTAGGCGAAGCTGCCCTTCGGCCACGCGCTCGTGGTCGGACACTGGCTCACGCCGAGCACCCGGAAGCGGCTGACCGCATCGGTGACACAGACGATGCCCGTCATGTCGTCCACGGTCGCGGCCTTCCGCTGGATGATCGTGCCCATCGGGAACGCGGCGGCGGGGTCGTCGTTCTTCACGAAGCGCCACACCCGCGTCCCGTAGGTGCGGTCGTTGGTGATCACCAGCTCGCCGGGCTTGGCCCGCCGGTCGGTGGAAACAGCGAACACGTCGTCGCCGAGCAGTTGAGAGTACATGGGAACCTCGTAGATGTGAAGGGGCGTAGGAGACCCGAGGGCGGTCGGTATTGCTACCGGCTGCCCCCGGAGATGCAGAAGTGTGCGGGGAACTTCTGCCAGATCATCGCCTCGTGCTCGGACAGCTTCGCCGTCACGCCGTCCTGATCCGGGCCCGCGTCCACGAAGCCGGACATGTGGGACTTCTCCAACTGGACGATCTCGACCCATTCCGTGTTGATGCCGTAGATCACGCCATCCACGGCGTCCCCGGTCATGTCGGCGGCGAGGTCGATGAGCTGGGACGGGAAGACGCCGGCCAGCGCGAACACGTCCTTCAACGTGTTGCCCTTGTCGATGTTCTCGTCGAGCTTCTTCGTCCGCACGATGTCGGCCTTCGACTCCTGGTAGTTGCCGTAGGTCTCGTCGTCCATGAAGATCAGGTCCACGCCGCCGTTCTCGCCGGACGCGAACTGCGCGGCAGCACGGTAGGTCCGGCGCAGCACCTTCATGCCGTCCGTCGCCCAGGTGCCGATGTCCCCGTACTGGTTGTAGTGCCAGATCGCGCTGGACTTCGCGACGTTCTGCACCAGCTCGCCGTCGGCGGTCTGGTCGGCCGGGGTGCGGAAGTCGAGGAGCCCGTTCTCCACGCCGGAGCCGATGCCGCTGGTGAACTGCCCGTTGAGGGTGGAGTACCCGTACAGCTCCTCGGAGTCGATCGCCATGCCGGCGCTCTTCCCGACGAGAAGGTACTTCTCCCGGTCCATCACGTAGCTGTCCGTCACGGACTTGGGGTAGTCCTGGATGAGCTTGACAGCCCCCTGCTTCCCCTTGTTCTGGTTCAGCTCCTTCTGGGGGATGTTGATCGAGATCACGACGCGGTGGTAATCCACGCGGTACCGATCGGTCTTCTTGCGCCGGGTGCGGTCGAGCACCTCGTCGCCGTTGAACATGCCGGTCCCGCGCGAGGGGGAGCCGGTGATGATGCCACGCTCGACGAACGAGCCGGCATCCGTGGTGATCTTCGCCTTCGAGATCAACATCCGACGAAGCGGCGTGTTCTGGGCGAAGGTGCGGACGAGGGGCCCGCGGAAGTTCTCGAAGGTGGTGTTGAGGAGTTCGCGGCTGACGGCCATGCTGCACACGGGGGCGTGTGAATCCACACGCAGGGAGGGTTCGTAGGGAGAAGTCGTCTCGCCCTACCGCGTCCTCTCCTGCGTGCTTGCGCCTACGCAGGGTTGAGCGGGTGCTTGCAGGAAGCATACTCCGGGTAGCTCATGCGACGCAAGCACACACGACAACTTTCCTACTAATCGTCGTCGTCCTCTTCCTGCCCGGCGGTCTCGCCAAGAACTCGCCTACGTGCCTGCTCGTAGGTCTCGTTCGGGTCCCGCGTCGTGTCCGACGCACGGGGCCCCCCGCCGGTGCCCGCCAGCCGCACCGCCTTCGGCACGACCTCGGCCGGCGGATCGGGCGGCCGGGCGGATGCGCCGGCCCGCTCCGCCATCTCCGCGCGCACGATCTTGGCAGCCCTCTTCTCCGCCGCCTCGCCACCGCCCAGGGCACGCACCAGGGTGGTGAACTCCACGTAGGCGCCGGTAGGCTCGGCCACGTCCTTGGGCTTGCCCTCGCCGTAGTCGGGATCTTCCACGAAGTCGGCGTAGATGTCGGCGTACTCCCGCTCATGCCGAGACAACGTGTTCTGCACGAAGGCGGTGGCCCGTTCCGACTCGAAGCCCTCAACCTTCCCGCGCAGCTCCTGGATCTCCGTGTCCTTGGCGGACAACGCCGTTTCCAGCCCGGAGAGCTTGTCGGTGAGCGGCTTGATCGCCTCCTCCTGACCCAGCATCTCGGAGAACATGTCCTTGGCGGAGCGCGCCTCGGCGAGCTGCCGGGTCAGCTCCTCCTTCTCCTTGGCGAAGGTGCCCATCTTGGTCTGGAACCCGCGCTGCCAGTTCGAGTGCTTCGTGCGCAGGCCAGCTTCGAGCTGGGTCTGCCTTTCCACCGGCAGATCCTTGAACCAGGACTCGTTGCGCAGGGACTCCATCTCCCCGTTCCACTCGGCGGAGACCCCCGCTCCTGGAGCTGCCTGCGGCGCGGAGGGAACAGCAGACCCCGCGCCGGCATCACCACCAGAAGTGGGGGTAGAAGGTCCGCCGCCACCTCCGTCACCTGCACCGCCGCCTTCGCTGCCGGAGGGGGTCTCGTCGATGTAGGTGCCGAAGGGGCACGTCAAAGCCAGAAGTGTCAACATGGTGCTGCTCCTCGAAGGGAAGTTCTTCCCTAATCGTCTTCGTCTTCGTCTTCGTCCATCTCGAAGCCGTTGCCCGCGTCGGGCTTAGCCTTCTTCTTCTTGGGCTCGGCCTGCACCCGGCGCATGGCGTCCATGTAGGACTCCTCCCCGCCGGAGGACTCGGCCGCCCGGCCGCCCTTGTCCTTCAACGCGAGGAGGTCGGACACCAGCCCGTCGTCCTCGGCGAGCATGGCGGCCAGCTCCTCGGGCTTCTTGCCGTGGGTAGCCGGGTCGTCCTGCGCGTACTTGAACAGCTCGCGCGCGGTACAGTCCAGGCCCTGATCGTCGATCAGTTCCTGGAGCGGTTTGAGCGAGCCTGCCTTCTCGGCGGCGTCGAGCGTGGCTTCCACCTGCCCCGACAGATCGGCGACGGCGGCGTCCACCTTGCCGGGCTCGGCAGCACCCTCGGTGCCGGACTTCTTTGCAAACGGGTTCTCGTTCATGGGACCTTCGTGGGGCGGCGCTTGGCGACCTTGCCGCTGTGTGGGTTGAAGCCGTACCTGCGCGATGTATCCTTGATCTCGTTCACCCGTGCGGAGTCGAGACCGTTCTTCTTGTTCCGAACGTATGCCCGGTGACGATGTTCGTCCGCCAGGGTGCGCGCCTCGGTCTTCGAGTCCCGCGCCATGACGAAGGCATCCGGGCTACAGCCGTGGACCTTCGCCAGCTTGTTGCGCAGCCGGTCCCACTCGCCCTGGTCGTTGATCATCCCGACGCCATCGTGGTAGAACGGCGTGAAGAGCTTGACCGCCGCGCTCTCTCCACTGATGTAGGAGACGGTGCGGGGCTTGCCACACGCCACCAGCCCCGCCCACCGCCCCGGTGCCTTCACGAGGACGGGGCAGGGGGTGTGCGCCGCGTCGATGTGGGGCAGGAACACGTCGGACTCGAAGTGTTTGTCGGGGCAGATGAGGTCCACGAGCTTCGGCATGGGTGCTGTTCCCCTACGACGGCGGGAGTGCAACCCCGACAGGGACGCCGGGGCCGGAGATGACGGGTGCGTTCGGGGCAGCGGCGCTGGCCTGGAGGTCGGCCACCTTCTGCATCGTGGGCGGGAGCGGCGCGTCCGAGGGCACCATGCCGGCAGCGGCCTGCATAGCGGCAGGATCGGACGGCGGCATGTCCCCCGTAGGCGCCTCGGGGGTGCCTGCGTTCGGGACCGTCGCGTCCGCTTCCTTGATGATGTTGTACCGGCGCAACGCCGGGTTGTCGAAGATGTCGATCGTCGCGCGGAGAAGCTGCTTCTGGTCCACGTTGGGGTTCGAGCCGAGGAACTGGAGAAGCTCCTTGAACTGCTCCTGGACCACCGCCCGGTTCGACTCCATCGGGGAGTACGGCACCACGTCGAACGCAGCGCGGATCCCGCGCAACGTGCCCGGCCGCACCGGCGTCCAGCCATCGCGCCCGGTCAGACGAAGAACTTCGTCCGTCGTCTTGTACTTCTGCATGAGCAGGAGCATCTTCTCCGCCACGGAGGCGGTTACCCGGTCGATCTTCGTCTGTCGGCTCTTCAACCGGTTGCGAAGTTGCCCCTCGATGAGGGCCAGCTCGGTGGCGGTGCGCGCCCCCGTCACCTGCCCGCGCTGCGCCTCCGCCAGGGCGGACACGATCGTGATGTTGTTCCAGACCTTCTCCAGCAGCGCCAGGGCCTCGGGCGGCACCTGGGGCATGGGGAAGGTGCCGATGCTCTCCGCGAGCGTCTTGGTGCCCTTGGTGCCGACGGGAGACCACGTACCGAGCCCGGCCTGGACCGCCTCGGAGAGCTGGTTGCTGTCCACCGACGCCGGATCGAACATCCCCTTCGGGACGCACGAGCGCACGATGTTGAGCCAGTAGGTGAGCAGGTTGTTCACCTCCTCCTGATTCGGCGAGATGAGGGCGATCTCGGAGAGGCCCCGGCAGTCCTTCCCGTTGCGGTTGAGCGTCAGGAGGTCGTACGGGCAGTAGACGAGCTTGTCCTCCATGACGGGCTCCTTCTGCCCGGCCAGCATGTGGACAACGCGGTTCGCTTCGAGGTCGTAGACCTCGTATACCGTCACCCACTGTTGATAGTTCCGCAGCTCGTCCCTGTTGTATACGTCGCCCGTGTCGGCGATCATCCACTTCGGGTAGGTGTCGGCCTCGGCCTCGTTCGCCCACGAGGCGTAGTCCATGTTCGCGCACCGCTGCTTGAACTCGTCTTCGCCAAGGACGGTGGCCTCGATCCAGTAGCGGATGTCGCCGGTGCGGCGCGTCGTGAGGTCGAACCACACGCTGCGCGGGTCGCAGGCGCGCACCACGGGGAGATCATCACGGACGGACCAGGAGGTCTTCGTGATCCCGCGCCCGTAGATCACGGCGTCCTGGACGAACAGCTCCATCTCGTCGCGGTAGCCGCTGTTGTCGAGCGCGAGGTTGACGAACGCCTCGGCCGCCCTGATTCGGTCCTCGTCCACGCTGGAGCGCGCGAGCGCCGTCACGGCTGGGTTGGCGGGAATCAAGGTGGAAAGCGCCGTTTCCGTGATGGCGAAGGTGAGGTTCACCGAGGTAGTCAACATCTCGGACTCGGACGCGCCGGTCTCCTCGGTGTAGAACTTCCCCTGGTAGTACCGCAATAGTTGGTCCCAGAGAACCTTGTCCCCTGACTCGAAAGCCTTCTGGTGCTTCTCGATCGTGGTGCTGTACTGCGATGTGCGCATCCACCCTCATCCAGTAGCGATCCCGAGAACCTTCTTCTTGCGCTTCGGCGGAAAGAGGTGATCGAGGTACGCCACACTCATACCACGGTGGAGGCGACGCGGCGCGGGTCGCATCCCAAAGTTCTGCTTCCGAAACATGTACGCCGCGATACTGCACGTCATGGCGCGGTCGAAATGATGCGTCCCCTCCGCCGTCTTGCTCCGCTTCTTCCTGCCTTCTCCGTCCCACTGGAGGATCTGGTGCAGGGTCGCGCGGGTGCGGACGTTCAGCTCCCCCTGGCGCAGAAGCTCCACCAGCGCGGTGCGCCCGTCCACCTTCGTCTGGTGCGTCGTGTAGAAGCCGGGGTGCATGTCGTTCGTGTGGTGCATGTTCTGGCACCCACGGTCGCGCAGGATCGCCGCGCACTCCCCCTTGTTGGACTCTACGACCACCCGCGTACGCGCCACCCCGTACCGCTTCTGGAAGCGCCAGATGCGGTCAGCGAACAGGCCGGGGTCCTCGCGGCCCGCCCAGCAGGCGACCTCCCGCTTGTCCCAGCAGTTCCACACCGTCAACGCCGAGGGGTCCCCCGTGTCGCCAAACCCAGCCGGGTCGGCGGTGATCATGTACGGTACATCCTCGTCTTCCTCGGGGTCCTCGAAGAACTTCTCCTCGTCGTCCCGCACCACCACGCTCATCGGCAGGAGCCAGCGCACGGCGTCCTGGGGGATCGCGGGGTTGGTGGTGAGCACCCAGCCGTCATAGGCGTCGAACGGGTACTTATGCCGGAACAGGTCCACGTCCCCGGCGAACTCCGTGTCCAACGCAAGACGACGGAACATGAGCCCGGCCTTGGTCACGCCGGGGAGCTGCTCGATGATGGCAAGTTCTTCGTTAGTGGGCACGAGCGTCGAGCAGTCCACCCGGTTGCCGTCGTCGTCGATCGGCACCACGGACGGGTCCAGCCACCACTTCAAGAACACAGGATGGAAGCGGCTCTTGCCGTCGAGCGCCTTCAACCACATCGTATGCGGGATGGTGCCGAACAGGCCGGGCGTGTGCTCGAACACGACGCGCGCGTTCGGCCGCTTGTTCACGGTGGGGAAGACGTGCTGGTTGAAGTTCTCGGGATCCGGCACGTCGGGGTACTCGGTCACGACCATCACGTCGGGCGAGTTCCCGATGGCGGGCGCCTTGCCGCCGCCGGTCACGACGCGCACCGCACCGTTGTGGGTGAAGCGAAGTTCTCGCTTACCAGCGGTGGTCCCGCCCTTCAACGGGATGCGGATCTCGGCCGGCAGGTTCTCGTAGGCGTACGTGGCGCGGTTCCAGACCGTCTCCGCCGTCTCGTACCGCTCGGCGATGAACACGCCCTGGAGACCTCGGTTGTACTGGATCTGGCCGAGCAACCAGAGCGCCATCACGGTGGAGATCTTCGCCTGCCGGTACTTGCTCACCATCACCCAGCGGTGGTGGATCACAGCCGCCAGGGCCTGGGCCTGCTGGGGCTGGAGGGTGAGGAGGCCGATCTGGTCCATGGCGCCGGAGGAGTTCTTCTCCTCCGACTCCTTGACGATACGGCACGCCTGGACAAAGCGGTCGGGGTACGCCTTGGCGTTCGCGACCGCTTCTGCGTTGAGGGGGATGGCTGCAACCGGCATAGAACCTCTACTTCATGCGACGCCGTGCGGCCAGGAAAGCGTGGTACATCACGACTCACCTCCGACGGCATCTTCGCCACCGATGGCGTCGTGGCGGAGCAGGACCGGGCGCGAGGAGATGGGCTTCTGCCCCCCTGCCTCCAGGACCCGGTAGAAGTGGATGATCCCCTCCTCGCCGACGTACTCCAGGGGGTCCTGGGAGACGTGCTCGGCGCAGACCACGAGCTGGGGCATGGACACCTCGGCCTGCTCGACGGGGCCCCCCGCGTTGCGAACGGGGACGAGGAAGACGGGGCGCAGGGTGGCCGCCGTGTGGCAGTCCTCCACGGCGCAGGACAGGGTGCCCAGCGTCTCCACGGGCACCTCCAGATCGTCGGCCAGCACCTGCCGGTGCTTGCTCTCCGGGACGGGGCTCTCGTTCATGGGGTCTCCATTTCACCGGCGTAATCGTGCTCGGCGTGGTTCTCGGTCATGGTGTGGAGGACGGCGCCCGCGCGAGCGACCCGGCGCAGCCCGAGGGCTCCCAGGCCCATCAGCCCGTGGGCCAGGGTGTGGTGCAGAAGGAAGCCGATGCGCTGCCTCACGAGCGCACCGCGCTGCGCAGCGGGCCGGGGTAGGCACCGAGGGCGCGGCCGGGGGTGGACGCGGTGTAGGGGGTGAACCCCTTCATGCCGCCGAACGCGCGCGGGTACTTGTCCCCGTAGATGCCGAGCGGCTTGCCGGGGGTAGCGCCAAGGCCCAGGAGCCGGCGGTACATCTCGCGGAAGTCACGGGTGTGCTTCGTGGCAAACGTGTCGTCCAGGTTGCCGTACTTGTTCCGCCACCCGAGCTGGAAGAGCTGGTCCTTGTCGGACATGCTCGTGACCCCGAGCCCCGCCATCATCTCGGACGCGGGGATGGTGATCGGCTTGACGTACAGGTGCTTGGCGAACTCGCGCAGCGCGCGCGGCATGTCGATGCCGTCCGCGCCCACCTCGGAGAAGTGGACGATCTGGGGCTGCGGCCCTGCCAGCCGCTCCACCAGCTTGGCGCGGGGGTACGAGGACAGGATCTTGATGGCGCCGCCGTGATCGAACGCGATCTTGCTCGTGTCGATGATGTACAGCACGGACGTGTCCTTGCCCGGCAGCGCCGGGTCCCACGCCACGGACACGTCGAGCGGAACCGCGACGGGCTGCTTCTGGCAGAAGCAGCCCTTGGGACCAAAGAGGTCGGCGTACGTCTTGTTCAAGAGTTCGATGGATACGGGCATCACGGCTGTTCCTCAATACGCGGAATGTCTTCTTCACCAAGAAGCCGACGAACGGCGTCCTGCTGCTCCGTCGTTCCGCCAACGACGGGAGTGACCTCGATCTGCTGCTTCGGCGTCCACCGCTTCGAGCGGACACCGAAGATCTTCGTAAGCGTCTCGGCCGCCCCACGGGCTTCCTTGGACGCGTTGATCTGCGCCTTGAACAGGGCCTCCACGGTCTTGCCGTCGAGCCCGTCAGGGTCGATCGTCATGGTGGCGTTCTTGAAGTTCACCGCCATGAGCCGGCGGAGCTTCTGGATGGCGTCGGCCATCGTCAGGTCCATCAGGTCTTCGGAGTCGTTCAGCTTGCGAACAACTTCCCCGAGAGCCTCGATGTCCTTCTCGATCGACCCGCGCTGGCACCCGAACTCCGCGCAGACCTTCTTGACGATGTTCTCGTACGCCCACCCCTGGCCGACCAGGGCGACGATGCGGTTGCGCCGCCGAGACTCGCGGGTCTCGATGATGTACTCCCCCTCGACGGCGGGTTCACCCCGGTCGCCGATGGTGACGGACTCGGCGTGACCGGGCACGACCACCACCTGCCGGTCGATACCGGGCAGGGGGGCGACCGTCTTGTACACGAGCGAGGCCATGGCTCGCATCGTATCACCGGTTCCGCCCGAGGCGCAACCCCTAAAGAGTTAGTCGGGCCCCTTCGCCAAGGGGAGCTGCGCCGGAGGCTCGACCGGAGGCGCACCCTCTACAGGCACACGACCTCCCCGGCCTGCGTGAGCCCGACCGGCTTCCAGCCCTTGGGGCAGCAGAGCGAGTAGTCCACGCCGTCGTCCGTGTGCTCGTAGCAGGCTTCCGGCGCGAGCACGCCATCTACCATGGTGACGGACGGGTCCACGTACAGCGCGCACTCTCCGTTCTCGGTGGGCTGGTCCGAGGGCGCGCACGCGAGCAGGGTCAAGATCAAGGACAGAATCATCGTATACCTCACGCCCCGATCCTACCGCTATCTCTGCTATGTATCAAGTGATACGAGTGAGAACTTCGGTCGCGCGCTCAACAAACAAAGAGCCCGGATCAGGGTCCTGGTCAAGGACATCGGGCCCCCGCCTCGTAGAATAGAAGTCATAACAGTCTAACTTTGATATAAACTACTAAGAGTTTCGAGGGCACACGGAACCCCCCTCCAGGTCGCCCAGGTGGGGAGCCCCCCGTCGCCGCCGTCGTCCCCGCCCCCGCCGCCACCCTGGTGGCCTGCCCCTGGTGGTGGCCCTCTCCTGGTGGCCGAGCAGCCCCTCCGCCGGTCCCCCTCCTCCCCGCGGAGGGCGGCGCCGGTCCCCCTCCTCCCCGCGGAGGGCGGCGCCGGTCCCCGAGGAGAGGGGCGGGCCGGACCAGGGGGACGGGCAGGCAGACTGACCGGCTGGTCGGAAGTAGGGGGGTTCGTCGCAAGTGCAGGAACGCTTGGATTCACCAGGAGCGCGCTGGGCGCCTGGAGCCGTACGTGGGGGTACCTCGAATCGCCGTCGCGCTCCTGGAGCTTCCCAGGGGCCCTGCGCGAGGTCGGCTGCGTCGTGACGCGGCCATGCTCTAAAAACCCAAGTGGGCGTACTTCCTTGGTTATTCCCGTTCGGGGTCCGGCCCCGAGGTCGGCGGACGCAGCATTGTTCCGGGCGCGCGCGCGTGTAGCAAGAGCCGTGCCAAGGAAGTTCTTCGCTACGGACGGGGTGCTGGGCCCCTTGCAAGTTCCGTGCCGCCGGGCAGCTCGTCGAGCGGCGGGGCCGGGTGCCGAACGTGGGCAGAAGCTGTTCACGGCGGCGCCGCCAGGGCCGGAGCCCGGTCACGACGGGGCCGCTGGAAAGATTATCGTAGTGATTCCGGGCACTTACAGGCCAAACGGAACACCGTCGTGAGTCCGCTTCCCGAGGTTCTACCTGCACTTACAGGCAGAACCAACACCTTACTTTACATAATGGCCCTTATCAGCAGTTGAGCCGTCGTAACCGCGAGCGTGCCCGGCTACAGGCCCGAGCGCGAGGGCATCTGTGAGTTTGCCTACAGTTCATACGAGGAGGCTAAGGAAGTTGTTGCTAAGCCGGGCCCAGCGGGCGATGTTGACTTCACCAAGGGCGGCGGCGCCCGAGGGGACGGGGCCTCGGCCCTGGTTGACATCACCCCCAAGCCAGTGGTCAGTGATACGAGCGCGGGCTTCCGCCGCGCCGGCCGGGCAGACAACCCTGGCCCCCGACTTACCCCTAAGATGGGGACATTCTGGACCTGACGGTTGCAGAGTACGGGGTTCTCATATTAGCCTGACTAAGAGAGAACTTCGTAATGCCCGCGTGAGTTACAAGGCTCACGCCGTCGTTCACATGCAGGAGCTTGGCGCCGGAGCTGCGACCAACATGAGGCGATAGGCGTTGGTCCGCCAATCCCCGAGTGTGCAGCAACGAGGGGTTCGACTCCCCTGACTGCTTCCTTCCCCGACCATCACCACCTGGAGACCTGATGCCCCTTCCCCGCCCCACCACCGGCTACTGGCTGGAGGTTGAAGTCCCCGCCCGCGCTACCGCCGAGGTCTACGTCGGACGCGGCGCCCCCCGCCCCTTCTGGCTCGGTCGCTTCGTCCCCGTCGGCTTCGACATCCCCTACCCCTACACCATGCCGCACGAAGCACCCCACGCTGCCCGCGTCCGCGGCTACACCTTCATCGCCACCCGCCTCACCTAAAGGAGCCCGCCATGAGCACCGACAATGAAGCTACCACCTCCGCGCCCGCCATGAGCACCGACAATGAAGCTACCACCTCCGCGCCCACCCTGGATCTCTTCGACGCCGTGATGCTCGCAGAGGGCGCGACCGACGGCACCGAGGAGGAGGTGCTGGCCGCGTGGCAGCTCCTGGTGGACACCGGCGCGGCCTGGACTCTCCAGGGGTTCTTCGGGCGTACCGCTCGGGCCTTGCTACAAGCCGGGCGCATCCAGCCCGCGGGGCAGCGTCTCTAATCGCAGAGGGGGCAGGTTCAACCTGCTCAATGCGGCGGCTCGGTCCCAAGCCCGAGCATGTTGATAAAGTTCTTCCTTGACGCCCGGCCCGCACCGGGAATAGAGGTACTCCACCACGCCGGACTACACCGGCACGGCACACGAGGCACATCATGAACGGCACCTTCCAGCTCTTCCACAAGTCCACCGGCATCGTCTCCCTCACCGGCACCTACGAGGCGGTCGGCGCGGCCTTCGCGTCCGCCGGCTTCCCCGCCGAGTTGGGCATCCGCCCCGCCCCCGAGACCGTCCCCGCCCCGGCCTGGGTGCAGGCGCTCAACGCCGAGGCCGCTGCCACCGACGCGCGCATCCTCGCCACCCCGCCGGTTCACCTTCGCGACGCCGCCCCGGTGGTCACGCCGGTCGCCGCCCCCACCCCGGTGGTCAAGGCTCCCCGCACCCGCAAGGCGGCGGCCCCCTCGGTGGCCGATGGTGGGGCCGGCGTACTTCACTCGGACGCGAGCCGCACCACCGGGCGCCGCGAGTCCAGCATCGTGGTCTCGGATGTCGCGGTCGCGCGCATCGCCCGCCACGAGGAGCTGCTCTCCACCATCGGCATCGCCCTCCCGCCCCCGGTCTACGCCGCCGGCTCGAAGGTGCTCGCGGTCGGCGAGGACAACTTCCGCACCTCGCGCCTCGCCTGGGAGGAGCAGACCCCGGTTATCGACGGGCTCGAAGGCGTCAAGGCGGCGGTCGCGGCGGAGAACCGCATCGACACCACCGTCCTGATGTCCGGCCTCCGGATGCTCCCCAACGGGCGCATCACCAAGGGCTCGGGCGAAGGGCTCGCGGTGGAGGAGTCCGGCTTCCGGCACCTGCTCCAGGGCATGGGCGACATCTTCCCCCGCGCCCTGCCCGTCCTGTTGAAGGCGCCGGTCGAGCTGCGCGCCTCGTTCTTCAACGAGATGATGGAGCGGTACTCGAACGAGCTGGTCGCGGCCGACGGCTCGCCGAAGACGATGAAGCTCCGCACCCGCGACTACAACGGGGTGCGCTCGGTCTTCGCCGTCACGAGCACGACCTACGGGGTGCGCGACGCCGACGCCATCGCGACGGACATCATCGCCGGCCTGCACGGTGCCGCCGAGGACGCGCGGGGTACGGTGGTCTACGACCCCGAGACCACCAACCTCCGCGTCAACGCGACGTGGCACGCCAACCGGGTGGTGGACTTCGCGGCGGGCGACGTGTTCCAGCTCGGCGCGACGTACTCCAGCAACGACGCGCGCGGTGGCTCCATCATCGTGGACGGGACGGCGTGGCGTAACCGCTGCCTCAACCTCCTCATCATCGGCGAGGCGAGCGCCAACCTCCTCCGCCGTCGTCACCGGGGGAACATGCAGTCGGTCGCGGCGGAGATCACCGCCAAGACGGAGCTGGTGGTCGAGATGTTCAACCAGTTCGCCGACTCCTGGGGCGTGCTCCGGAACACCGAGGTCAAGGCGGTCCAGCTTTGGGGGGAGAAGTTCGCTACCGTCCCCGAGGCCCTGGCCTGGGCGGTCGAGCATAAGAAGCTCGCGACGGACATCAAGGCGGCGGTCCTCACCGAGGCCCTCCTCACCGGCTGGAAGGAGGAGCCGGGCAACACCCTGGCGGACCTCATCAACGCCATCACCCGCTCGCACATGAGCAACCAGATCAGCGAGTGGCAGCGCGCCCAGGTGGAGCGCGCGGCCGGCGAGCTGGTCTCCGTCCTCTTCCGGGCGGCGGCGTAGTCCTTCGCAGAGGGGCCCTCCCCTCGGGGGTCAATGCGGCAGGCCGGTCCCAAGCCCGGCCACTTCCAACGCACAGGGAACGGAGGTTCTTATGAAGTTCTTCGCAGCCACCTATCAGCACCCGCACGCTAACGACGCGGGCCTGCCCATCCCGCCCGACTACTTCTACGGCAGCAACGGCAGCGGCTGGGTGACGGGCGTGCAGTACACGCGCACCTCCGCCGGGACGTGGCACGTCGTCCCCCTGTCCATGTCCTCCGCCGAGTTTGGGAGCGAGGGCTGGTACAAGCTGGCCGCCACGTCGATGCCGCTGGACACGCGCATCCTGCTCGGCGAAGTTCCCACGTTCGAGGCCCTCATCGGGGGTAAGGACGCCATCGCGAACCCTCACGAGCTGGTGCGCGACGCCGTGCTGGTGTACGCCGCCTCCCTCTCCCCCGAGGGCCGCGCCCTGCACTTCACCGCCCTTCGGTCCCTCTCCATCCTCTTCGCGGAGTAGTTCATGAGCACCACCAGCACCCCCACCCCGACGCGTACCGCTTCCGCCGCGAGCCTCATCACGCGGGTCGCCCTCCCCGTGCGGGCGGCGGCGCCGGTGGCGGTTCTCCCCTGCGATGCCCAGATGGCGTGCCCCCACGGCGCGTACTGGCTCATCATCCACCCTCTCACCGGCGCCGAGACCGCGTGCTGCAACCGGTGCCTTGCCTCTTATCAGCGGGACGCTGCGGTCCAGGTGTTGCGCCCGCTCCGCTCGTAGGGTAATATCACCGGCAGAATCCAACCCCGGAGTGACCGTCATGCCCCTCTACCGCAGCACCGCTGGCCCCGCCCGCATCCAGTTCCCTGGCCTCTCCCCCGCGGCGCCCGGCGGCGGCGACAGCGCGCCCCCTGCGCGGGTCTACGTCACCCGGCGGCTCGCCCCCCGCCCCACGTACCGCCCGTGCATCTGCGGGCAGGCGGTCGCGGCCGAGACTGGCAAGGCGGGCCGCCCCAAGGACTACTGCGGCACCAACCCCGGCCGCTTCGTCGATGGCGAGTGGGTAGCCGGCGCCCCCGAGGACGGCAGCCGCCACACCGACGCGTGCCGCGAGCTGGCTGCGGCCCTCGCCATTGTCGAGAAGTACGCCGCCGTCGTTGCGGAGAAGGCCACGCCGAACGGCTGGCTGGACATCCGGGGCCGGCTCTTCACGGTCGCCAACGCTCGGACCTGGAACAAGGGCCTGCGCCTGCCGAAGAAGTCCGTTACCCCCGCTTGACGGTCTTGCCCCCGTGCATCAGGCCCAGGTGGTGAAGGCCCACGCCCACCCCATGGAGCACGTCCCCGCTTCGGTCGCGGCCCTCCGACCGAGCGGGTAGCACGAGCCGGTCGCTCCACCCGCGCGCGCCCAGGTACTGCTCGACGCGGGCGGCGAGCACGGGCGCGGGCACCTGCCCCTTCCACACCTGGGGGAGGTACCCCCGGATGCGGGCCCCCCTGTAGAGCATGGACAGGCACCCGACCACGCCCTGTAGCTGGAGGATGTCGTCGGGGTCCCCCTTCCAGTGTCGCTGGTCGTAGATCTTCATGGTCTCGATCACCACGAGGTCCGGCTGTAGCGCCAACCCCTCCAGCGCCAGCGCCACCCGTCGCCAGCCCTCCGGGTCGCGGCCCGAGGTCCCTGGTCGAGGCGTATACCAGCCTGCATCCAGGGTTTCCCCGGTGTAGTGCCCGCATCCGAGCCCGTGCAGGCCCACGTCGATGGACAGAAGTGTCTTCATGGTCACGACGTATCACCGTCCAGCCGGCGCCGCACCCGTCGGGAGATACAGACGGGGATAACGCAGGTTCAACCTGACGTAACGCTGCTGTTATCAGCGCCGTCAGAGGCACTTCCAGAGAGTCCTGTCCTTGTCCATAACATAGGTATTATCTTATCATATTTATGTTATGTCCATCCCTAAGAGAACCCCCTGATGATGTAGACTTGCAGACGGATGAGGATAGCCCAGGTTCTACGCGCTGTTCTCTCGCCTGCGTCTTCGTCTACGTGTCCCGGAGATGCAGACGCGTCGCGTGTTCGTGGCGTACAACGCCGGCTTCGCCCGTCTACATGTAGTCGTGAGGCGTAGCCCTTGCGCTACTATGCAGCAGGTATTACGAGGGCTCATGCGTTCCACCGTCAGCCTCTCCGCCCCTGCCGCCGAAGTTCTTCGTGAGCTGGACTCCGCCGTGGTCAACGCCCGGCCCGGCTGGAGGAGCGCCAAGCAGGACATCCTCCGGGCCGCGCTCGTGCTCGGGTGCATCGCGCCCCCCTCCCGGCCGGCTCACCAACTGCGCCGCACCCTGGACCAGCGCGGGACCGTGACCCCGCTCCTGCTCGATGCCGTCTCGCTCCACGCGCTCGGGCTCCTGACCCCGCGCTGGTTCGGCACGGCGTCCGCCGCCGTCGAGTGGGCCCTGCTCGCTCGCCGGGGTGAGGTGCTCCAGTACCTCACGGCGACCATGCCCGTGGAACAGGCGGAGATCTGCACCTACGTCCGCTCCCTCACCTGACCAGCTCGACCGCAACCCTCGACCGCAACCCTCGACCGCACCCACCGTAACGGAGAACTTCACATGACCGGCTTCACCCTCAACATCGGCTTGCAAGTGGACCAGACCCCGCGCCCGTACCTGCTGGATCCGGGGCACGTCAACTACCGCGTCAAGCGGTTCGCCAGGGAGTGCGGGTTCACCATCATCGCCATGTCCCTGGCCGAGTCGGACACCGAGCCCACCCTGGCCGTGTCCCTTGCGGCGCGGGCGGACACGCGGCCGGACGGGCAACCGCGTGACTTCATCCGGGCAGCGGTCGGCCCGCTCGCCCACGAGCTGCACCAGGGCGCCTTCGCGCGTGCCTTCATCCGGGCAGCGGTCGACCTGCTCGCCCACGAGCTGCACCAGGGCGCCATCGCGTTGCGGTGGGACACCCCAGCGGAGAAGTTCGGCCAGCCCTTGTGCGCCGGTGAACTGATCGGCCACCGCGCCGAAGCGTGGGGCGGTTACGACGCGAGCCGGTTCCTCGACGTGTCCTTCGAGCACGCGATCGAGGCGGCAGCGTGAGGTACCTCATCGACATCCAGGTCCACCGGACCACGCCGACAGTCCCAGGTACGGGCACCACGTTCACCTTCGGCGGGCCGGGGTGCGGCGTCGAGGCCCCGAGCTTCGACGAGATCACGCTCGCGTCCGTGAACCAGGAGAAGCGTCGCATCGCCAAGGGTGCTCGGATCTCGGGTCGGCTCCGCGTCGTGAGCTGGACGAGGCAGCTCTGCGCCGTGTGTGGGCAACCCTCGGCGGGGTTGACGGCCGACTTCCAGAGTGCCTGCGAGGAGCACGCCCGTCCATGATCGACCTCGGCCCCCGCTCCGCCATCTACCTGTCCAGCCGGGACTTCTGCGTCGCGGCGGTGGCCGACTGGTCCACGTACTACGGGTGCTCGACCTCGCTCGTGATCGAGCACGCGATCGAGGCTTGGGCCCTGGGCTTTCGACCGGCGCGGCCGGCGTTGAACTACGTCAGGCCCGACCCCCCGTTCGAGCGCGCGACCCTGTTCACCACGAGTGTTCACAAAGAACTTCTCCAGCACTTGGCCCGGCTCTACTTCAAGGGCAACGTCTCGGCCGCTTACGACTGGTTGGCCGGGTCCATGTTCATGGAAGACGTGGGCCTGCTGCGCCGGGCCACCCCAGAGGGGCGTAACGAAGTTGTTCTCATGCTGCGCCAGCGGGTGGTCGAGCTGCGCGCCGACGCCCAGGTTGCACCCCCTGTTCGACCGCACCGCAAGACGCGGCACGCCACCGACGATCGGGTCCGGCTATCGCGCCAGGGCATGAACTACCTGCTGGCTGCGGTCGAGCTGACCGGGGCGAGCCGCGCGCTCATCCTCCGCTGCTGCCTCCTGGCCGGGTTGGCGAGCCCGCCCCCGCCCTGCCCCGTGGCGGGCTTCGGCTACGCCCTGCCGGCGTACCTGCCGGGACATCACCCTCGGTCCCTCAACCCGAGCTTCACCGAGTACGACAAGCGGGTGCTCGCCCACCTCGCGCGCTCTCACTTCGCCGGGGTGCAGGCCGCCGTGCTTGAATGGTGCTTGCAGGAAAGGTTGGGTGAAGCTGTGTTGTTGGCGAACGCACGCAAGAGCGAACGAGAATGTGTTCGCATTGAGTTACTTCCCGTGTTACCATGACGGGCCAGCTTGATCCCCACCACGGACGCATCCACATGAAGACCCCCCGATGAGTCGCTACCGCCGTGAAGAGGGGGGCGTTGCTCCCCGCCCCTGGTCGGCCCGCCCCAAGAACAAGAACGCCTCCCTGTTCACGGTGGTGGACCGCAACGGGGACCCCGTGGCGGACGACCTGTTCCAGGCGGACGCCGAGTTGATCTGCGCCGCGACGGACCCCGCCGAGGAAGTTCGTCGCAAGCAGCTCGAACGCACCGTCCGCCAGCTCGCCTTCTACCTGCCGGAGTCCCGCTCATGATCGCCGTCATCCACACGCACCGCGTCTCCTGCATCCTCGCCGACGGGCCCTGGTGCCTCGCCACCCTCATGGTCATCCTCGCCCTGTGGGCGGGCTACGGCTGGTGGCGGGAGATGCAGACCCCGCGCGAAGAGAACACGCCTGACCTCTCGGCGGAGGAGTGGGCCCGGTCGTTGTCCACCGATGCCCTGGCGGCGTTCGTCAACAGCGATTGGTCGGCGTTGGATGGGCCGGAGAAGGACGCCATCTGGGCCGAGCACATGCGCCGGCAGGCGACCGAACACTGGCGTCAGGTTGCAGTCCACCCCGAGTCGTGACACATTGGCCGAACGCCCGCCCACCGGAGCCACCCCGGATGTCCTTGAATCTGCCTGTCTCCGTGTTCCACGCGGTAGACGATAACCGACCTACCTCCGGGGATACCGCGTGGCCCGAGGAGTTCCTGGAGTTTGACCTCCGGGAAGACAAGCACGCCGGCCCGCTGTGGTCCCCCGCCCTGTACCGGGCAGGGGCCACACGGCTGAACACGAACGTCACTGGCGTGTCCGCCCTCGTGCTGGACATGGACCCCAAGGACGGGCGCCCGCTGCCCGACATGGAGGCCATCGCGCTGGCGTTCCAGGCGTACGAGTTCGTGATCCACACCTCGTACTCCCACGCGGACGGCAGCCCCGCCTTCCGCGTCATCTTCCCGTTCGACCAGCCGGTCACGGTGGCGCAGCACGCGCACCTGTGGCGGTGGGCCGAGCAGCGGTGCCTGCCCTCGCGCATGGACCCGGCCTGCAAGGACCCGGCGCGGATGTACTACACCCCCACGGCGCACCCCTCCTCCACGCCCGTCGCCTTCCACTGGCCCGGCACGCGCCGTCTCTCCATCCAGGATGCACCGGGAGCCCCCTCGCCCGGTGCATCCAGCGCCCTGCCTACCTTGATGCGCGGCGCGGGCCGGGCCGGGGAATCTACCGGCAGATTCAAGGGCATCGCTCGACCGCTGGCCCAGGTCGAGAACATCTCCGCCATCGAGGCCAAGTGCGCCTTCATGAAGCACGCGCGGGAGAACGCGGTCGGCCTCGGCGAGCCCGAGTGGTACGCCGCCCTCTCCGTCTGGGTGCGCTGCAAGAACGGCGACGAGCTGGCTCACGCCAACAGCAGCCCCGACCCCCGGTACACGTTCGCGGACACGGAGGCGAAGATCGAGCGGGCGAAGTCCCACGGTCCTACCACCTGCATCCGTACGCGAGAACTTTCCGACGCCTGCCAGGGCTGCCCCTTCGGCCAGCCCGCAGGCCCGACCACCTCCCCCGTCCTCTTCGGTCGCAGCGCCCCGGTGGCCCCGTCTTCGGACGGGTCGGAGACTCCCGAGGAGGACGGGGGTACTTCCCCCGAGGACGCCCAGGCTCGCGCCGAGGCGTGGCTGGAGGCCGCCAGGGCGGTGCTCGACGAGGCGGTCCTCGTGGAGGAGACGGCGCGCGCCGAGCGGGACATCGCCAAGCACGCGCTCCGCCGGGCGAAAGCCTACGCCACGGACACCGAGGTCCAGACCATGGCGGCCGAGCTGGTCGCCAAGGAAGTTCTTCTTCGGCAGTCGAAGGACCAGCGGGTGGACGCCGAGCGCGCCGTGAAGGCGGCCGAGCGGGCGACCCGCAAGCAGCACCCCGAGGACATGCCCGAGGACGCGGACCCCGCCGTCTGGGCCTCGCTCCACTTCAACATGCGGGACGGCACGCCCCGGCCCACGCGCGGGAACATCCGGCTCATCCTGGAGAACGACCCGACCTACGCCGGGATGTTCAAGTTCGATGAGTTCGCCCGCTCGCTGCTCTACGCGGACAAGCCGGCGGCCGACGACATGGACACCGAGATCTCCACCGACATGGAGTACCGCTACCGCATGGCGGTGGACTCCAAGATGGTGGCGGAGGTCGCGTACTTCGTGGCGAAGGACAACGGTTTCCACCCGGTCAAGGACTACCTCAACGCCCTGACCTGGGACGCCGGCACCCGGCTCGACGACGTGTTCTCCCTGGCGTTCCGCGCCGTCATCCGTCCGGAGCACGCCGCGTTCTACCGCATGGCGGCCAGGAAGTTCTTCATCAACTGCGTCGCCCGCATCTACGAGCCGGGCACGAAGATGGACTACATGCTGGTCCTCACCGGCGTCCAGTACGCGGGCAAGAGCTGGGGCCTGCGTCGTCTCGTGTCGCCACCGACCGGTCCCCGGTTCGGCTGGTTCGCGGACACGAAGATGGACATCGGCAGCAAGGACTCGTTCATGCAGCTCGCCGGGAACTGGTGGGTGGAAGTGTCCGAGATGGACAGCTTCAAGAAGTACGAGGCCAGCGCCATCAAGGCGTTCCTTGCCTCGCAGGAAGACAACTACCGCCCGCCCTTCGGCCGGCACGTCGTCAAGGTGGGGCGCGAGACGGTCTTCGTCGGCACCACCAACCAGGAGCAGTTCCTCACCGACCCCACGGGCAACCGCCGGTTCCTCGTGATCTCGGTCGGCGAGGAGGTGGACATCGCCTGGATCAACGCCAACAGGGAACAACTGTGGGCCGAGGCGTACGCCGCATACGCGGCCGGCGAGGACTACAAGTTCACACGCGAAGATGTTCGTCAGCTCAACGCCATCAACGATGAGTACCGCGAGCATGACGTGTGGGAAGAGACGGTTCAACGCGGCATCATCAAGGCCAAGTGGAAGCACGTCACGATCGAAGACGTGCTGTGCAAGATCCTCCAGATGGACGTGGCCGATGTCACGAAGATCCACCGCAACCGCGCCGCCGACGTGCTCCGCTCGTTGAAGTGTACGCCGTGTCGGCCGACCTTGGCGAACGGTGAGCGGCCTTACGCCTACGCGGTGCCCGACGACTTGTGCCGCGCAGCTCCGGACGGTAGAGTAACTCCCTCGTCGGGAGCCACCGACGCCATCCCCCTCTTCGGTCGCAGGTCCACGTCATGAGCAGCCAGCTTGAAGTCCCCCGTTTCGACGGGTCCCCGCCGCCCACCCAGCCCCTATACCCCTCGTGGCAGAAGCGATGAACGGGCCTACCCATCGCGAAGTTCTTCGTGAGCGGAAGTTCACCACGGGCTGGTGCCCGTGCCGCGACTGCATCCGCAAGCGGTCCTGGCAGACGCAGGACTACCCGGTGCCGCTCGCGCCGCCGGCAGGGCGATGAAGACCTTCCGCCACTGGTCCGCCTCACAGGTGGAGAAGTTTCGTAGCTGCGAGCGCCAGTGGTGGTGGCGGTACATCTACGGCATCGCAGAGCAGGAGAACCAGGGGCAGGCGGACGGCAAGCTACTACACGCCGAGGCCGAGGATTACCTCGTGGACGGCAAGCCCCCGAAGTCCAAGCTCATCCAGCTCGCCCTGTCCAAGGGCTACCTGCCGGCGCCGGGGCGGGCTAACGTAGAACTTCCTATCGGGTTCGACTTCCGCCCCGGTGCCACCCCCTGGTACCTGGACCCGGTGCAGCACGTCATCACCCAGGTGCGCCGGCCCGGCGTCGTCCCGCTCCCGCTGCCCCTCCCCGGTCTGACGATCGAGGGCGTGCCCGTCTCCGGCTTCATCGACATGCTCCTGCTCGAAGAGGGTAAGCCGGTCATCCTCGACCACAAGTTCTTGAAGGACATGAAGTGGGCGAAGAGTGAAGAAGAACTCTTTGAAGCTCCGCAGATGATCGCCTACGCCAAGGCAGCGGACGAGCTACACCAGCTCGCCTTCCGCCAGCCGGCGGCGGAGGTCTCGTGCGGGCACATCGTCTACCAGAAGACCGGCTCCCCGACCGTTCGGAAGACGGTGGCAAACTTCAATCCCGCCCAGGTTGAAGCTGGATGGAATGGCATCGTCGCTACCGTGAAGCGCATGAAACAGGTTGCGCTTGAAACAGATCCGATTAGAGTTAGTCCCAACTGGAACGCCTGCTCGGCGTACCGGGGATGCCAGCACCGGGAACGGTGTGAAGCCCTCAAACGTCTCAACCCAGCCGCCGGTGGAAAGTTCGCCGGCTTCGCCAATGTCCACTCCGAGGTCCCCATGTCTCTTCTGACTTCCCTCCGCGCCAAGGGTCAGCCCGCCACCGAGGGCGGCACCGCTGCCCCGTCCACTACCGCCCCCGCCGCCCCGGCGAAGGAGGTCGCGGTCGTCGCTGCATCTGGCGCCACGCCGGCCGGCGCGGGCATCCTGGCGAAGCTCCGCGAAGGGCAGGGCAAGGCCACCACGGTGAACCCGCCGGACGCCGCCCAGAACACGGGCGTCTCCGCCGGTGTCGTCGCCGCCAAGGCCGCCACCGCTGCCGCTGCCGCGCCGGTCGCCACGGGGACCCCGGCCGCGCCGGTCGCCGCCCAGCGCAAGCCCCGCGGCTTCGTCGAGAAGCTCGCCGCCCTCAACTGGTCGAAGGAGCAGGCCGAGAAGATGTCCGTCGAGGCGGTCATCTGGGTGTTGGCGAACAGCACGGACGGCAAGAGCTACAGCGTGCGCGCGGACGGCTCGGTGTACCTGCCCAAGGTCGGCCCGGTGGACACGAGCACCGAGGACGGGGTGGTCTGGGATCTCCAGTCCAACGCCGCCGTCGAGGAAGCCATGCGTCTCGGCTGGTCCGAGGAGCAGGTGAACCTCATGTCGGACGACGTGTTCGGCGCGGTGCTCACCAACAGCATCGAGTTCTCCGAGTCCATCGTCATCGTGACGGACGCCGAGGGGAAGATCACCGACCTGGAGGCCGCCCCCGAGGAGGTAGCCGCGCCGGTCGTCGCCCCCGTCGTCCCCGTGACCCGTCGCGGGGCCGCCAAGGTCGCCGAGGCCCCCGCCACCGTGGCGGCCCCCGCCCCGGCCGCGCCGGACAACCGCGCCGGGCTCGTGCTCTACATCGACAGCCGCCCGGCGAAGGGTCCGAACCTCGCGTCGGCCCAGAACCTGGAGGACGTGCTCGCCCCCCTCATGGCGCGCGTCGCCCACGAGATGAAGGTGCCGCACTACTCGATGCTCGACTACGGGGAGGGCAACAGGCTCGTCGCGGCGCTCGCCACGCAGCAGACCTGGAACGGCGTGATCGTCGCCGACACCCGGTTCCCGGCCACGATGGCGGTGCTCGAAGTCATCAAGCCCCTCGCCGTCGAGATCCACCAGGGCGGGCGCTGGTAGCCAGCGACGCCTTCCTCGCCTGACAGAGTTCTTCCCGAGCGGGCCCGGCCTTCCTCCGCCCGCTCACATCCCAGCCCAGAGGCTACCATGCAACGCGCGCACACCGCTCTTCTCCTCGCCACGATGTTCTCCTACCACCGCCCGACCGACGACACCGCTCCGCGTTACGCGGCCATCGGTGAAGCGGAGCAGCGGACCCACGGGAAGATCAAGGCGCTGCTCGCGGAGTCCCGCGACGCCCTCGTGCAGCTCGACCGGCTCCCGGCGCTCGTGGTCGGGACGGACAAGGCGGCCATGGAGCAGGCGGTCCTGGCGCGCATCGCTGCCCGCTCGAACGAGACCTTCCTGGCGTTCGCCACGGTCATCAACGAGCAGGTGCCCGAGGGCATCGTCTCCGCCGCGGACGCGTTGAAGGCGGTCGCGATCCAGCACGTCCTCCGCGCCGCGTCGGTGGTGAGCGAGCACATCTTCAAGAAGAACGGCGTCTACGTGCCGTTCACCGAGGTGCCCGAGCAGCTCGCGTACGCCCGGCTCGCCGCCAACAAGGCGGTGGCGGTGGCGGGCGCTATGACCGTCACCGTGGTCACGCTCGACACCCCGTACGACGGGTTCCTCGGCGCGCTCGACGGCTCGCCCCAGCGCGTGGACTTCCTCAACGAGGGCACGGTGATTGCCCGCTTGTGCCGCAACGTCGGCCCGGAGAACTCCTGGAGGCTCGACGGGGCGCCCCTGCGCCGCGACGTGACCGACGTGTGGGGGCTCTACTACATTCAGTGTGAGAAGCTGCGCGCCGCGGGCTACGCGATCGTGGGCACCCCCGAGCCGAAGCCCTCGCAGGCGGTCGCGACGCCCCGATAGGTTAGAAGGAACTTCGGTTCCGCCGGGCGCCGGTCGGGTCACACCGCCCGGCGCCTTTCGCTTAGAGGAGTTCTCGCTTTGGACAACCGCGCCGCACTCGCCCGTCTCGCCACCCACTCCGCCCTGCTGGGCCGGAAGGGCGCCGCCAACCCCGCTGCCCTGGCCGACGCCGACCTGGAGCGCAAGCAGTCCGAGATGCAGCGGGTCCACGCGCTGGCCCGCTGGGTGCCCGAGGAGCTGGCGCACCTGGACCTGACCGAGCAGTACCGCAAGGAGGGGGGCAGCCAGAACCTGCGCCTGCTCCAGACCCTCTCCCTCCACTGGCTCCAGAAGAAGCGCGGCCTCGTGGCCCCCCTCGGCGTCGGCGTCGGCAAGGGTCTCCTGGCGATGCTGGCCCCGCGAGCGGTCAGGGCCGAGCGTCCCCTGCTGCTCCTCCCGGCGAAGCTGGTCGATTCATTTCACCGGGAATATCGGAAGTTCCGAGATCACTGGCGGGTGTCCCAGCAGTTGAAGGTGGTGACGTACTCCCAGCTCTCCGTGTCCTCCGGCGCCGACATCCTCATGTCCTTCCGACCGGACCTCATCATCTGCGACGAGGCGCACGCCATCGCGCGTCCCTCCTCCACCCGTGCCAAGAGACTTCTTCGCTACTTTGAACAGTTCCCCGAGACGATGGCCGTGTTCATGTCGGGCACGCTCACCAAGCGAGGGCTCCGGGACTACGCCCACTTCTGCGAGCTGGCCCTCGGCGAATACTCCCCGCTCCCGTTGAACGTGACGGAGCTGCTGGCCTGGGCGAACTGCATCGACTCCGACGGCGTGGCCCGCGAAAGCGACTGGCAGACGGTCTCGATGTTCATGCCCCCCGGCTGGGAGGCGTGGCACGACGGGGACCCCGACAAGCGGGACGCCGCGCTCCGTACCGCTGCGCGCGGGGGGTTCCAGTCCAGGTTCCGGTCCACCCCCGGCGTCGTCGGCTCCTCGGAGTCCGCCGTCGGGACGGCGCTCTACTTCCACGAGCGCACCATCAAGGTGCCCCCCGAGGTCGAACAGGCCCGGCTCGACCTCGATCGGACGTGGTGCCGGCCGGACGGCGAGGAGCTGGCCTCCGCGCTGGAGAAGTACAACGTCGAGAAGCAGATGTCGTGCGGCTTCTTCTACGTGTGGGACTGGCCGGGTGGTGTGGTCGATGTCGAGTGGATGATGAAGCGGGCAGCGTGGCACAAGGCGGTGCGCCGCGTCTTGAAGGACGACCACCCCGAGTGGGACTCCCCCATGCGGGTCGCCAACGCTATCCGCAACGGGCGCGTCCACATGGACACAACCAACGAGGTGCCCGAGATCCTGGAGGATGACGAGCTGTGTCACGCTTACGACGCGTGGTGCGGGGTCAAGGACCGTCCCCAGCCCCCGACGAAGACCATCTGGCTTAGCAAGTTCTTGGTGAACTCGGCGGTACAGTGGGCGATCGAGCGCCTGGAGAAGGGCGAGGCCGGCATCATCTGGTACGAAGACTCCGCCGTGGCGCGCGCGCTGGCCGAGGCGGGCCTGCCGGTCTACGGGCGGGGAACCGACCCCGAGGCACCCGGCACCCCGCCCATGCTGGCGGCGTCCATCCTGGTCCACGGCACGGGCAAGAACCTGCAAGCCTGGAGCAAGAACCTCGTGATGTCCTGGCCCTCCGGCGGAGACACGGCGCAGCAGCTCATCGGCCGCACCCACCGCCCGCTCCAGCCGGCGGACGAGGTGGAGTTTGCGTACTTCGCTCACACGCGGCAAGCCCGCAACGCCCTGCGCCGCTCCCACGGTCAGGAAGTTTACGTCAAGGAAAGCCAGGGGGAGCAGCGCAAGATGCTCATGGGTACCTGGGTCAACCCCACCTGGATGGGCGACGAAGAGCCCGACGAGGAGGCCACATGAGTAAGAAGTTCTCTCCCAACATCGTAGGGCACGGACACGGCGGCGCGTCCACCGTGCTGCACACCACCAAGGACGAGCGGGTCTACATCGACCCGGCCGACTACCCGCTGGTGAAGAACTACCGCTGGTACGTCGGCCCCAACGGCTATGTCTGCACGCACGTCGGCAAGAAGCGCACGACGATCTACCTCGGGCGGCTCCTGGCGAAGGCGCGCAAGAACGAGCGCGTCTACTACGTGGACGGCGACCCGCTCAACAATAGCAGGGAGAACCTGCGGAAGTGCGTCGTCTTGAACAAAGCGCGCGGATGATGTTGACACCGGGGGGCCGGTCGGCTTAGAGTTACTGCACGCTGACCGGAGACGTTCGGCGGAAGTCCAAGTCCAATCACAAGGCCCAGGCCAAGTCCAAGTCCGAGGTGTTCATGTCTCTTCTCGCTCGTGCCAAGTCCGCCCTCGCAGCGCCCGCTGCTCCCGCCGCCCCCGCCGCCGGTCAGCTCGCCCAGGGCCGCGCCGGTCTCTTCAAGGGGATGAAGGACGCGAAGTTCAATGCCGGTGGCAACTACATGGAGGCGAACCACACCTACGATCTGGAGGTGTCCGTCCTCCGGGTGTTCAACGACCGCAACGGCAAGCTCGACATCTTCGTCGGCGACTTCATCGTGCTCGGCACGACCAGCGACTCCCCGCAGACGAAGCCGGGCTCGACGGTGAACTACTACACCGACGACAAGGAAGGCCGGGAGATGTGGCTCGGCAACATCAAGGCCCTCATGGTCGCCATCTACGGCTCCGTCCAGGGTGAGCCCGTCTCCGCGGACTCGATCGGTGAGGACGAGGCCGAGGCCCTGATGGGGATGCCGACCGACGCCAACGGAGTGGCCCTCCCCGGTGGGCTCCCCGGCACCATGTCGCGCGGCGTGCGGATCCGCTGCCAGACGCGCGGCATCATCACGAAGGTCAAGAAGACCCCGTTCACCGTCCACAACTGGTTCCCGGTGTTCGAGGGTCAGGCGTAGTTCTTTGTTGCGGGGTATTTCAGCCCGGTAGAAGACACGGTTCATAGCCGTGGAAGTCGCTGGTTCAAATCCAGCCCCCGCTACCATCTCCGTACGCGATTGAGACTGACGACCAAAGTACACGGTACGGGTCGAAAGATCGCTGGAGTCCACGACAAAGCCCCGCTCGCAAGCCGGTATGACGCCGGGACTGACGAGCGGGGCCGAGTCCGTATAGAAGGTACTTTCCTATGAGCTTGCTCCAGGGCCGGTCGCTGTTCGTGTGGGATTCCGAGTCCCATCTCATCCGCCCTGGGCTGCTCGCTCCTCCGCTGGTCTGCGTCACCGCCCTGATGGAGACGTACCCGGAGAAGCACCCGACCGCGTGGACCGACCGCACCACCTACGTGGAGGGGTTCGCCACCGAGCTGCCTGATGGGCGCGTCGTCGGGGACGCCATCCTGCTCAACAAGACGGACGCCGTGGAGGTGCTGCGCGAGGCGCTGCTGGACCCGACGATCCACTTCGTAGGGCACAACATCGCGTTCGATTGGGGCGTCCTGGCCGCCAAGGACAAGACCCTCCTGCCGCTCATCTTCAAGGCGTATGAGGACTGCCGGGTCTCGGACACGCGCATCCGGGAGAAGCTGATCCGCCTCGCGATGGGGCAGCTCACCACGGACTTCTCCAGCGGGAAGAAGCGCCAGTCGAAGTTCAACATGGGCACGATCTTCGAGCACCGCTGGAACCTGGACCTGTCCGAGGACAAGGCCAAGGCGGTGTTCAATGACGACGGCACCCTCACCATCACCGGCGACGTGAAGGCGTGGCGGCTCCGGTTCGCCGAGCTGGAGAACGTGCCGCTCGACCAGTGGCCGGAGAAGGCACGGGACTACGCCCTCGGCGACGCGTACAAGACGCACAAGATGTTCTGGGCGCAGGTGGAAGACCTCGACTCCGCCGTGGTCGATCCCGACACGGGCTTCGTCACCAACGAGTTCGAGACCGCCGCCGCCGCCTGGGCGCTCCAGCTCGCCGGCATCTGGGGTGTTCGCACCGACCCGGTGGCCGTGTCCCAGCTTGCGGAGAAGTTGCGTACGAACGTCAAGGTGGTGCGCGACCTCCTGGCGGATCCCGACATCGGGGTCTTCCGGTTGAAGGACGGCACCAAGGACATGAAGAGGTTGAAGCAGTACATCTCCGACGCCTACGACGGGGCCCCGCCCGCGCCGAAGAAGTCGAAGGTAGACGGCGCCGTCTCCACGGAGAAGGAAGTTCTTCTCCAGTCCCATCCGGACAAGCAGCCCCACGTCCTGCTGATGATGAAGATCGACGGCGTGATGAAGCAGGTGAGCACGCCCATCCTGCACGCCCTCGCCAGCATCTCGGCGGACGAGCACAACGGCAACACCTACATCCCGGCCTTCTCGCACGGCGCCATCTTCCCCATCAACGCCGGCTGGAACGAGCTGGTGGAGTCGGGGCGCACGTCCTGCTTCGGCCCGAACTGGCAGAACCTTCCGCGCGAGGGCGGGTTCCGCGAGTGCGTCGTGCCCCGGCCCGGCTGGGTGTTCATCAACGCCGACTACTCGACCATCGAGCTGTGCGCCCTGGCGCAGTTCTGCCTCGACGAGTTCAAGTATTCGGACATGGCGGTCGCGCTCCAGGCTGGCAAAGATCTCCACCTGGACATGGCGACCGACCTCATCAACGTCGAGCGCGTCGCCAAGCTCCGCGCCCTCATGGCCGAGGCCGGGTACGACGAGGAGAGCTACACCGACGAGCAGGTGTACATGGCGTGCGGCACCAGGGCCGCCACGTACGAAGACGTGCTGGCCGTGTACGAGTCCAAGGTGGACAACGAGGACATGGACATCACCTTCAAGATGGTGAAGTCTAAGCGGCAGATGTCGAAGGCGTTGAACTTCGGCTTCCCCGGCGGCCTCGGGGCCGAGACCCTGATCATCTGGGCGTGGAAGACCTACCGCGTCAAGTTCGGCGACACGCACGAAGAAGCCGTCATGGTCTGCAAGGACTTGAAGGCGCGCTGGTTGGCGAAGTGGCGCGAGATGCGGGACTTCTTCCGCTACATCTCCAAGGCCACGGCGCAGGGCGGCGGGGAGTGTACCTTCACCCAGCCCCGCTCCGGCCGCCTGCGCGGTGGCACGGGCTACTGCGACGGCTGCAACACCCACTTCCAGGGGCTCGCAGCGGACGGCGCCAAGGCGTCCCTCTTCTACGTCGCCCAGGAGTGCTACACCGGGTACTCCCCGTTCTGGACGGAGGAGGACCACGGCGACGTGAAGAGCCCCCTCTTCGGCGCGCGCATCACGATCTTCGTCCATGACGAGCTGGTCGGCGAGGCCCTGGAAGAGTTCGGCGCCGAGTCCGCCGAGCGCATGGCGGAGGTCATGCGCCTGGGGATGCAGCTTTACATCCCCGACATCCCCATCTCCGCCAAGCCGGTGCTCATGCGCCGCTGGTACAAGGACGCCGAGGGCGTGCGCGACGCCGAGGGCAAGCTGGTTCCGTGGGAACCGCCCGAGAAGAAAGCAGCCTAACACCGAGGAAGTTCATGCCTATCGAGACCCCCGACGGCACCGCCGTAGTTCTTTCCAACACCGAGCTGGACGACTTCGTTCGCGGCTACATGCGGATGCTCGGCGAGAAGAAGCCGAGCG
>Ga0181355_1000015_pt1 | contig 53624 bp, 38 predicted proteins | sample Fa13VDMM15DN_FD_130099 | JGI IMG/M metagenome (GOLD analysis project Ga0181355, IMG submission 130099) | Freshwater viral communities from Lake Michigan, USA - Fa13.VD.MM15.D.N | ecosystem: Environmental > Aquatic > Freshwater > Lake | place: USA: Michigan | collected 2013-09-23 | reverse complement strand
TAGATTGCCACCAGTTATATTGCCAGGCGCAGTGATAGATCCACCGCCAATAATATTGCCTGCTACAGTGGCATTTCCAACTGCACTGAGATTGCCGCCCTGAACTAAAGTTATTCCAATAAGATTACCACCACTGACATTTGCTGTGACTCCAGCCGTTATATTTCCAGTGGTAGATATGTTTGCTGCTGACACTCGTGCTGAACTGGAAATATTTCCAGTGGCAGTTATTAGCCCACCAGTGATTAAATTTCCACCTGTTATGTTTCCAACTGCTGTTGCTTCAGAAGAAGTAACTAAGTTTCCACCTGTTATATTTCCAGTAGCAGTTATAATTCCAGTGGTAGTTATGGTTCCAGTGGCTGAAATAATTCCAGTAACAATCGCACCAGTGGATCTAAGAACCAGTACATTGGCAGTTCCGCCCACATTGGCAGCAACATTTCCGCCTGAAACATCAATCCGTACGTTGGTATTGCCGTTGTTGATGTTTGATGATGTTGCTGAAATTCCAGATAACAATGCACCATTGCCAAGAATGTAGTTTCCTTGTACATTGGCAGTTGAAGTGATATTGCCTGCGGCAGTAACCAATCCCCCCAGGGTGATGTTGCCAGCAGTTAATAATCCATTTGTGACGTCAATACGACCAATCACTGCTATGCCAGTGGTACTAAACACAGTAATGTCGGCAACTGCGCCCACTGCTATCCTTACATTGCCTGACAATACGGGAATAGCAACATTTGAAGTACCATATGAAATAATGTTGCCCAGCGCATTGCCAGCAGCAACACCAGTGAGTCCAGTTCCATCACCAACAAACGTAGCGGCTGTGACTTGCCCAGTGGCACTGACATTGGACACAGAGATGTTGGAGGTAAAGGCACTTACCCCAGACGCTTGAATTGAGTTGGCTACAATAGTATTACTGATCAGTAGAGAGCTGCTGTTGATAAACACATTATCAGATGCTCCCACTGTTTCAATGGTATAACCACCGCCATTTATTCGTTTGACAGTTGACATTTACAGATCCTTTCCATTATTTATGAGTTCTAGGAACTGGTCCAAGTGCATATGAGAGAGGCTAGCTATGCTCTCTAGCTCTGGTATTTTTGCTGTGGTGGCGCCACGTACTCTGATCCATCGGCGATCTCCAAAGTCAGTTACAACTTGACGCAGTTGTTTGATCCAATTTCCTGTAAAAGTGGGTTGATCTGTGTGTTTTTTGTACAAAGGTGTGTTGGCATAGACATTGTTGAACAATCCATTTTCTGCTGGGCCCATGTCATATCCCAGCAAATAAATGCACCGATGCCCATCAAGAGCAGCCAGGCTAGCACAGATTGGGCCGGAGCTTGATCCATAATAGGGCTTGGGCACAGGTTTTGCCCCTAGTCCGGGAATGGGCTGACGTGTGTGAAATCTATGTCGTCCACTGTACCCTGATTCTTGAATTTCACTGGCAATGGGGCGATCAGTTGCCACCAAGGCCGTGGGCGTGAATTCTTGATACAGACGATTACATCCATAGACTGGTCCAAGTTCTGCCAATCTTTGTAAATTTACAGATTTTCGGCTAATGCCGTTTCCCAACACAAAAGCAACAGTCATAAAAAATCCTCCCTGTATGTATTCCAGAGAGGACAGGGGAGCAAGCTAAAATCAGCTAGTCCATTTTTCAAGTTGACCCGGGATAACTGTAGTATCAGCAGTGCCAGACTTGATAACAGTTCCCTCATCAGTGAAGAAGTTTGATACATAACGAACATCACTGGTAATGTCAGATTGTGTGTATCCGTTACCACCAGTCCAGTCCAGCAACCACTTATTGGTTAATTTGCTGATGTAAGTGACTGTTGAGTCACCCACTGAGAATCCAATGGCCATAAGACCAGCGGCCGGGGTTGAATCATTGTCTAACACACAGACACCAACTTCTTGACAAGTGCCTGAGGTTGCTGCTGCTGACGCTACTGTGACTTGGAAAATTGTTCCAACCGCAGCACCAACAGGCGCACCCATGGACAACCAGTTAGTGTCGCCTAACGTTGCAATGCGAACACTTACTCCTACCACAGCATTAGCAGGATCAATAGCAGTATTGGTGGCCACTAAAAACTTGTGTGAACCTTTTTGGCGCAAAATAACACCATCATCTACCCCTGTGAAACTGTTAGTGATGTTAACAATACATTTGACAATAGGGTTGGTTGCTGACGTTGCAGTGGTACGCAAACCACCAACTACCCCAAGATAGTCTGCATTGCTGAGTGTGGTAGGATTGACGTTGAATTCTGGATCAGTTAACGAACCAAAATTAGGAAAGCCAATGTCAATGCCAACTGCTGCACCTGGCGATCCAACACCTGAATTAGTAGAATATTTTTGAATTTTGAGAGGACGTCCCATTTGTTTTCTCCTTAAAGAAGTCCGATGTGGGTTCTAGCCACTACGCGGTGGGTTTAATAACCGCATAAGACGCTGAATTGCGTACAAATTTTATTTACCACTAATGTTGTTTTAAATACCTGATGAATTCAGATCAACTTGTAAACCTTGGTAACGATTGCCGCAGCAAAGATCAATACAACGATGCATTGAAATACTATGCTCAAGCCTTTGTCAACGACCCTCTCAACATTGACGCATGGAACAACTATGGCAATGTTCTTAGAGAAATTGGAGAACCCAAACGAGCCAAACCTTTTCTTGAACATGCCTGTGTTGTCAAACCAGACTTTGTCACTGCCCAGTTTAATCTAAGTATTGCTGCGCTGCTGGCAGGAGATTACGACTATGGTTGGAAACAATACGAATGGCGTTGGCAATACGAACATCTAGCCGGCACCAAGCCCCAGACATCTAGGCCAGAATGGCAAGGTGAGGATTTAAAAGGTAAAACAATACTTGTCTGGGCCGAACAAGGGCTGGGAGACACCATACAATTCAGTAGATTTTTATACGACTTGCATGTCAAAGGAGCTGAAATATTATTTGTTTGCATGTCAGGCCTAGTTCCACTTTTTCAACCCAGCCATTTGATCAAGCAATGCACCGACGACACCAATACTCTTGGAGACTTTGATTATTGGATTCCAATGATGAGCTTGCCAAAGGTTCTAGGGGTTACACTTGATACCCTTAGGCACGAGCTAAGTTATGTGGAAAGCCAACCTGAATACATTTCTCAATGGAGCGCAAGATTAGGAGTTAAAAACAACATGCGTATTGGTATTTGTTGGAGTGGGCGCAAAGACAACTGGGTCAACAAATACAAAGGAGTGCCAGTGGAATATTTTGTTGACCTAGCCAATAAATTTCCACAACACGACTGGATAAGTTTACAGGCCGAGGTCTATGATCACGAAGATGAAAAAATAAAAAATTCAACTATCAAAACTTTTCCAGGTACCATAAACACCTGGGCTGACACAGCAGGACTAATACATCATCTGGATCTTGTTATCAGCATTGATACCAGCATTGCACATCTAGCCGGTGCCATGGGCAGGCCAACTTGGATTCCACTTACCAAGTTTGCAGTGGATTGGCGATGGGGGCTAGGAATAAATCGAACACCGTGGTATCCCAGTGCTAGATTGTTCAGACAATCAGACTTTGGTGACTGGAACACAGTATTCGGTGGCATGGAAAAATATCTAACAATGTTTAAGATATGAAAAAGCCCGCCAAAGCGGGCTTTTTGCTTGGTGTGGTTCTCAGATTAGGAGAACGACAGGTTCGAAACAGCGATCTCACCCAAATAGTCAGCTGCGTTACCGAAGCTGCTTGCTGTGTTAGTAAGCTCGATGTAACCATAACGTGTCATAAATGACACGACTGGTTCGAATGTTGATGGATCCAGCACAACACCAGAACTCATTAAAGGAATGTATGGGCAGTAGAACGCTGCTGCATCTGCCTCAGAACTACCTTTGTAACCAACCAAAACTGAAGTGCTGTCACTAGCATAGCTATCAACAAACACACGCATTGCACCATTCAATGTACCAACAAACTTGGTGTTTGTAGGTGCTTCAAAAGTGCCTTCGGTGGTACGAGCAAAAGCTGAAGTTGTTGCTGATTGGAGCACAGTCAATGATGCTGAAGAAACAACAGCCCAGTTACCAGCGCCACGACGTGTACGCTGAGCGATCAAGTTAGCAACACGGTTGATCAGAACTGCCAAAGCGGCGTGTTCGTCACCAACAAATGTAGCTGTACCTGATACAGTAGCTTGGTTGTATGTAAATTCAGTAGCAGCCAAAGTACGCAAGCTCAACAGGATTTCTTGATCAATTTCAGCTGTGATCTCTTGAGCCAAGGCGGCCATGATTTCTGCTTCAACGTCAATACCGTGCATTGCTTGTGCATCTTGTGCGGCTTCAAATGTCCAACGTGCTTGCAACTTACGTGTCTTGGCTTCAACTGCTTGCTTGAGGATCTGTACGGAAATTTGCTTACCGCCGTTGCCTTCAAGTGTAGGAGTTGCTGCACCAGTGTATGCGCTAGAGCTGGCAGTTGCCTGTGGAACAGTAGAGTAAGCAGTTGCAATTGTAAACGGGCTCAATGCTTCTTGGCCAGCTACAACACTAGTCGCTGCTGCTGAACTGTCAGTTAAGTTTTGTGCATAACGAACACGCAGAGTATGAATCTGACCAACTGGGCCAGTCATTGGCTGAACACCAACTAACTCATTTGCAATAACTGTTGGCATCACACGACGGATAACAGGCAGAATAACACGATTAAGTGTTGCAATGTTACCAGACGCTGTGGAACCAGCAGATGCATTCTCTTTCAAATACTTGCGAGTGTTTTCGAGGATAACACCCATTGTGCTACGACGACTACCTTTAAGGCCTTCCATCAAGGCTTCTTTGGTATCGTCCCAGCGGCTTTCAATTAACTCTTGTGACATTTAAGTCTCCTTATATTTCTTAGAGCCCTGCCAGACGCTTGATATCAATAACATTGTTACTGTTGTCAGCTATCGTCGGGGCAGATTTATCACCAGTGACTGCGCTGGTTACGTTTTCTGTGATCACTTTTTTGGCTTTCTCAGAACGGTTCTCAAGCACTGCTGGTAGATACTTTTCAAAAGCGTTTTTCAGACGTTGTGTCTGAACGCTTTCAAGAAGATTACGCATAACTTCACGCTTCTCGTCATTCAGAGGTGCGAGTAATTCCTCCATTGTGTTTTGACGCACATTGGATTCCTTGATCATGCGAATTTCTTTTTCTTTGGTCTCTACAACCACTTTAGCGCGGGTTGCGAGATTAATGGCTTCGGACAACTTCTGGTCCTTCTCAGCGATAATACTGTGTAATTTGCGTACCTCAGATTTCTCATTGAGATGTGTTGCTCCGAACTCTGCAGCATACGCTTCAAAGATACGGCGACCAAAATTGTTTTCACGAGCGAATTTGATATCTTCGTGAAGTTGACCGAGTTCAGCCTTGAGATGCTTGGCAACTGCTTTTGTCATTTTTTCAGCAGATTCTTTTACAAATCGCTGCTTCAATGACTCAAGCTTCACACGAGCGTCACGTACCAAGCGAACTTGTGTTTCCACAACTTTCTTCTTGTCTTGTGCAAACTCTGTGATTTCCTGTGCAAGAGCTCGTACAACAAACGATTCTAATTTTTCTAGACTTTCGTTGTGAGTCTTGCGATCTCGACGCAGTTCACCAATTTCTTCAGCAAGTTTTGTCACCATAAAGTTGTTGAACTTTGTGGCTGACTCTTTCATCTTGCCTTGGAACTTGACTCTGTCTTCGGACAATGACTGCTTTTCAGCAATCACTGCTTCTAACTCTGCTTGTAGACCTTCGGTTACCATGCGATCTAGGGCTTCCACCATAACTGTTTTATCATGCTCATAGCGTTGTGCAAATTCCTCACGGAGTTCTGCACGTACTTGTTCTTTGGCTTCTGTTAGCTTTGTTTCCCAAGCTTCGTTGAGTTCTTGGCTAACATCTTCATTGATCAGGCCGCTATCTAGTAATGGTTTGATGGCATCTAACATTCGTAGATTCTCCTAAATCTTGAGTTCCTTGATGAGGCGTTTTACTTCCTCCTTCAAGTATCTCTGTACTTTGTTGTCCTGTCCCACTTCCTTGGCAATCTCAAAAACTTTATGACCATATTTCATGTTCATAAGACTTTCATAGATTGCTGTGGGATACGCATTTGGTGCGCTGGGCTGGGCAACTACATCAACAGTGACAATTTCAAAGTCACTGACATGTCCGTTTGCGTCGTTAACATTGCCGCTTCCGCGACTGCTAACGCCTAGTTTTACACCCGCGTCCAACATAGTTTTAACCAGTTGTCCCATGGGTGTGGGTAATATTCTTAATTTGCCATATCCATCAGCTCCGTTCATCCACATACCTTCCATGCAGTGACTCACACGATCCAAATTGATTTTTAAATCATCTGGGTGATCCACTTCGCCCAAGACGCTGAGACCATTTTTGATTTGCTCAGTAATGGTGTCAACGGCTCGAGTGATTTCACGTACCGGATAAACACGCTCGTTGGCATTGCGTTTGTCGCCTTGAATGCAGATACCTTTCATGTAGAGATTTTTACCGCCGGACCCGTCACCAATATCCTCGGTGACGAGTTCAACTTTTGCTTGATTGTAGGTCAAAGTTTCTCTAAGGTATCTGCTCACAATTAACGACCTTTAAGTGGGCTCTTGGTGTTCACGCCAGTGGCTTGTGATGTCACAGGTCTAGGCGCAGCTTTTTGATCTTTCATGCTGTTACCAGCTTTGTTCTGGAAGTCACCAATGAGATCTTTGTGGCTGTTGCTGTAGGCAGATGTATCGTGCTTGCCACCCATGCTGGTACCAGTGTGAACTGGCTTGCCTTGCATACCGGTAGCACCACTATTTGCTGCATACACAGCTTTCTTATTGATGCCGCCTTCTTCGGAAGTAGTTGGCTTGGGTGCTGCTTTCAAGCTGACATTTTCCATCATTCCTTTGCCGTCCATGTCATCCATGTCATCCATGTCGCCGCCAAATTCTGCTTCACCTTCGTCGTTGCCAAATTCTTCGGTGTCGTCCATTTCTAGTTCGTCACCACCGTCAACATCCATGTCTTCGTCGCCAAAGTCACCATCCATTAGGTCTTCAAATTCAGCTACCAAACGATCAACTTCGTCTTCAAGTTTGATCACACGATCTTCAAGACCTTCTTCGCTGTCCATGTCGTCGTCCATGTCGTTGTCAATAGCTTCCATGGACATACCTTCTTCTTCCATTTCAACGTCGTCAATTAGGCCTTCTACAGCGTCGCCGCCCATCATGCCTTCGTCATATTGATCCATGCGACCCATGTCATCGTCACCATCCATGCCTTCGGTGACTTCTTCGTCATCATCATCCATGCCTTCGGTGACTTCTTTGTCGTCCTCGTCCTCATCCTTGGCTTCGGACATTTCTTCCTGGTCCATCATTTCTTCATAGATCTGACGGCTTTTTTCAACTACGATGTCATGAAAAAGCTCGCGAGCTTTGTCTTCTTCGTCGTTAATTACGTACTCAATAAGTTTTTCAAAACGATTGCTCATTAAAGGCTCCTTGTCTGGGGGTAAAATTTCATTTACCCCAGTAGGGTAAATGTATAGATATATTTACATACAAGGTCGGAATAGTGCGGCAGATCGGTGGTTTTTTGCAAAAAAATTACAAAATTATTGCAAAAATTTATTAGACTGGTGGGGCAGGTGGTGGAGAGTACATCTTTTTAACTTTTTTAATTTTTTCATCAAATTCATACTGACGCAAGTCATTCATCCTACGAATTTTGTTGATCTGCATCAAAGTCAAGCGGGTTTTGCGCAAATTTTTAAGAGTAGGTTGTGAGTTGTCCTGACTCACGTCTTGATATTGTGCAGGGCTACGCTGGTATAGTTCTTTGAGGATCATAGTGTTATTTATTACACATTGCCTGCAGCAGGGCTCACTGGTGCAGCAGCACCGCCTGCGGGCATTGTTCCAGGTGCAGCACCCGGAGCTCCAGGTAAGGCACCAGGTTGCGCCAGCTGTTCGCCGGTTTCAATGTCAGATTCCATGCCAGCTGGGGTGATTCCAATGCTGCGCAGATCCTGTCCCTGAGATACTTGCAGCTCAGGCTCACCACGTTCTTCGTCCCAGAGCTCTTCGTTTTCAACAATTTCTTCTTCGGTAAGCCCAAGATAACGCTTCAGCAAGAATCGTTTGGAAAAATAAGGTATTTGTTCAAGACCCACAAACGCATTGATGCGTGATGTATCCAGCTCGGCCTGGCGATAACTGGCAAAATTTTGCGGAGGGTTAAAATTCAGCGCAAATAAACCTGCATCTATGTTGAATCCTCTCCAAAGTAGAAACATTTTAAACTCATCATCTAGTTTTTGTACTACAAGCTTTTGTAAGCGTTCACAGTATTGATTGAAACGATATTCTTGTATCAGTGCTGTACCCACTTTGCCATCACTCATTGTACGTTCTGAATCGTCAGGACCTGTGGGCAAGTAGCTGCTGGGCACACGCAGGCCACGTGCCATTTTGTTGTTGAAGTATTTTAAATCGTCAATTTCACCAAGATTTTGTCCGCCTGGAAGGGTGTCCACTGACGACCCACGACCTTCAGCTGTCTGTGGGAAAAAGTAATCTTCACCAATGCTCAATGGGTTATACGCCGAATCCATCATGTTTTGACCCCCACCATTTATAGTGGGAATACGCTTTTGATGCATCTCATTTTTTACACGTTCAACAAATGCCATGGCCAAGTGACTGGGCATGTTGCCCACGTCAATCTTGAAGATTCTGCGTTCCGGAGCACGTTGCACACGATAGATCAGGATAGAATCTTCCAGCAGTTCTTTTTGCTTGAACACTTTGAAAATTTGCTCTAAGATACTGCAACCAAAGGGCCAGAAAAAGTCCAGTCCTTCATTTAAACTGATATGAACCACATGCTTGGCATCAATACAGGCTTCGTTCATGGCTCGGGACCAACGACTGCCGCCAGTTCCAGGTGAGTTGGGCATGCTGTAACTTTGATTGCTGGTACCACCACCGCCACCGCCTGTGGATGGGTTACTCATGTAGTCTTGTGCAGTTTTTGCTGCTACACTTAGACTTTCAAAATTGGGATTGATGTCTCGAATGATATATTGCTCAGGACGTTTGCCTTCGCTTTCGTTTACAATCACACGACTGACTTTGGTCATGTCAACCCAGTACATTTCAAATGTTTCTGGATCACGCACAAACACTTGATCTCCGTATTTGATAGTGTTGCGGAAAAGTTTAAAAATCCTTTGATCTAGCTTGTTGAGTTTGACCCACTGTTTGAGTTGTTTTTTGATGATATCAGTTTCGTTGTCAGTGGGTCGGTCAGTAAACACCACTTCAAATGGAGTGTCATTTTGTTCGTTGATCTGTGTTGAAAACTCAGCAATGATATCCAGGCAAGCATTGACTTCACTGTCAGCATCCATGTTTTCATACTGGTTGTAACGTTCAACACGATTGGGATGCCCAGAATACACTTCTGGCAATCTGCTGGCATAGTTTTTAAATGTAAAATCAGCTTCGGCACCTTGACTACCAAATCCGGTTCCATAGCTGGTGCCGCGATTGTTTGCTCCGTTTACCGGACTCATGCGACCTGAAAGATCGGCTACTTTGAAATATTTTTTCCATGCCATAGTGTATTATTTACCGTTAGGCTCGAGCGTTGAGCAGTATTTTACCCAGGGTGTCACCTTGGTCTCGCTGTGCTCGGAGAATATCCTGCAGCACTGCAACAACACTTTGATCACTCATGTTTGGAGCAGCGTTCATTGAACTTTTGAGATCTTTGATGGCATTTATCATTTCTTTGCTGCCATCATTGCGCACTGGTATGGTTTTTCCGTCAGGCAAAGGTACCACTGCTTCGGTTCCATGCAGCAAAGCAGGATAGCCTGACCGCGGACCTCGAGCAATGCCACCATTGGCAAACTCTGCATGAATGTGCGGACCCCAGGCTCCGGCAGCTTTTTTGTTGGCAGGAGCTCGCATTTCATTGATGACTTTTTTTGCACCAAGACTATCAAGTAACTCTCGGAGACTTTCAACCTGTGCAGCCGGCACTACAATGTCAACCGCATTGCCGGTATTGTGCGCACTGTTTGCACTGCGGCCTTTGACTGGATCGTTGAACGAAGTGAACTGGGCGCCAGAAAAATTTTCTTGAATGGCGCGAGCTGCATCAATGACTTTTTGACTGAGTGGAGCACCGTCAGCCAGTGCGCCTTTTTTTATAGACAGCCCTTCTAGCTGAGCTCGCTGTTGAGCTGTTAGACCTCCTGTGGCAGGTGCCGTACCAGTTACTGGTGCAGTGTTGTTCTGACCATTTGCAGGCGGTGCAGTGCTAGGTGTTTGACCATTGCTAGGTGCAGCATTATTTTGATTATTGCCAGGTGCAGCAGCAGGTGGTTGACGATCGCGTGGTGTATTGCTTCTTGGAGTAGTGCCAGGTGCCGCAGCAGGTGGTTGACGATCGCGTGGTGTATTGCTTCTTGGAGTAGTGCCAGGTGCCGCAGCAGGGTTGCGATTAGCTCCGCCCAGGTTTGCGAATCTTTCAATAGTTCTAATACCTTCAACAATGACATTGGTAAAGCCTGGAACCAAGGCCACCGCAACTTTTTGCAAAGCCAACGCAGCAGCCTGTGCTGTTGGAATAATTTTGTTAATTGCATCTTGCAGTTCTAAATTTAGATCTCTTTGTTTCAGTTGGAATTGTACTTGTTGATTCATTCCTTTACCAGCATCTGCTTCGGTTTTAGCATTTAATGCTGCAAGTTCTTTTTCTAATGCCACACTGTCTTTGACACCAGCTGCACCTAATTTGACCTGCTCGTTGAATTTTACAAATCCAGGAACGTCGCCTATTGCCTGTGTGAGTTTGTTTTGTTTGTCAGCGTTCTCACCAGCAGCACGAGCCATGACTTGAAAACCTTCAATTGAGCTCTTTTGCCCATTGATAACGTCTTGACTGACTTGCAAGGCTTGCCCATTGGTGCTCAGCTGAAGTTTTGTTGCGTTTTCAGTGGATACCATGCCAGTGCTGAGGTCAGCAAATCCGTCTGCTGCTTCCTTGCTCTGTGCAGACAACAGGGTGTAAGTGTTCATCAACCGCTTGGCTGCTGCTTCGCCTTCGGGTCCTTGTTTTTGTAATTCAATTATCTTGGCATTGAATCTAGCATTGCGCAGAGCCTCTTCTTGAGATTTGGCAATTTCAGCACGACTCTGTCCAGTGAGTTGAGAAAGTTCATTGAGATTTCTCAAATAACCTACTGTACCTTTAGAAATACTTTCAGCAGTTTGATTCTGCACATTGCCAGACATTGCCTGCAATCTAATGTATTGTCCAATGCCCTCGGTAGCTTCGTCGAATCCAATACCAAGACGCATCAGTCCTTCACGATTGCCTTCCATGCCCTTGGCTGCATTGACAAAGGTGTCACGAGCGCGAGCTGTGCCTTTGCTGAACAGTGCCAAATCGCCACTGCTACGTTGCAGGATGTCACTGAACTTTTGAGCTTGTTCTTGGTTTGCCCCAATCGCATAGCCGGCTTGTTTGCCCGCTGCCGCCACCGACTCCATGCTGTCGCTGAGGAGAAGACCATTTTGACTGAGATTGCCATAGACTTTGGCATAACGATCGCCCTGTGCCACTGCTGTCTGCAATGCACCGCTCATGGCTCCAATTGCCGCACCAGCTACAGGAATTCCACCAACAAAATTCTGAAGAAGTTTAGTTGTTTGCGCAAGAGTGCGATTGTACCCTTGCATGGCCGCTGATCCATCACTGGCAGCAGATACAAGTTCGCTGCCAGCATATTTGGCGTCGGCACCAAGTCTTGAAACACTGGAACTAGCCGAAGATGAAGCCGAAGCAAGACTGTTGGATCCTGCTGCGGCCTGTTGAACACTACCACTCATTGAGCTCATGACTTGAGCAAAGTTTTGAGTGGCTCGTTGGAACTCTTCTACTGCACGTTGAACTTCTGCATCCATGTTTTTTACCTAGAATAAGTACTTAAACCTATTTATGGAACCCTATGAACCCTCAAATCAACCCGCTACGTCAGTTTTTTAGACAACCTGCCATTTACATCAAATTGCCAAGTCTTGGAAATCACTGGCCCAAAGACACACTGGCAATGCCTGACAATGGTGAATTGCCAGTGCTGCCCATGACTGCTATTGATGAAATCAGTTATCGGACTCCTGATGCTTTGTTCAACGGGCAGGCTGTGGTCAATGTGATTCAGAGCTGCATTCCAAACATCAGAGATGCCTGGGCAATGCCCAACACGGACCTTGACACCTTGTTGTTGGCCATTAGGATAGCCAGTTACGGACATGAACTAGAACTTTCCAGCACTTGCCCGGCTTGCGGACATCAACATGAATTCAGTGTTGACCTGCGTGGCATCATGGATCGACTGAAAAAACCCAACTTTGAAATACCATTGGTCAATGGCGACATTGAAATACATTTCAAGCCCTTGAGTTACCAGCAAGTTGTGGAAAACAGTATCCGGCAGTTTGAAGAACAAAAAGTTCTCAGCATTCTGCCAGATTCTGATGTTCCCGAAGAAGAAAAACTCAGACTGCTGAATCAAACCATTATGAAACTCACAAGGTACACAGTGATAGCAGCAGCACAGTGCATTGCAATGATCAAAACACCGCAGGCCATGGTATCTGAGCAGCCTTGGATTCAGGAATTTCTTGCCAACTGCGAATCGCATGTGTTCAATCAGATCAAAGACCACTTGGTTGCCCTGCGTGAGGCCACAGATATTCCACCACTGCAACTTGATTGTCCTGAGTGCAAACACAGATACGATCAAACTTTTACATTAGATCAATCAAATTTTTTCGCTCCCGCCTCCTGACTTCGGCTGCCGATGAGATAGAAAAAATCATCGATACAATGGAAAAAGAATCAAATGGTATCAGGCAGGAGGCATTAAAGTTGGCATGGTATATGCGGGGTGGCATAACGTATGATCAAGTATTGCAGTTGAGTTGGAACGAACGACAGATGATCAATGACATTGTCAAAGAGAATCTTGAAACCACTAAAAAATCTGGACTACCTTTCTTCTAATGGATTTTGAACAGGCCAAACATGATATTGAGCAGTGGATCACGGACTTTGTTGAAAAGCCCAGCCCTGCACTCAACAACTGGGCACCGTGTCCGTATGCTAGACAGGCCAGGCTAGCCAACACCATTGTGATTGTGCCTGGCAACGATCCCTACTTTGATTTGGTAAATCACTGGCGCTGGGGTATGCAGGGGCGCGAAGTTGTGGTGTTGGTGTATGATCCTCAGGTCATCAGTGCTGATCTCTTAGAGAACTGTGCTCGGATGGTGCAGATCAACTATCTTGACAACAAGAACATGCTGGCCCTGACTGATCATCCTGACTCACCAGAAATCATCAACGGTGTCTCAATGAATCAAGGCCAGTATGCATTGATATTCCTGCAAGACAAAACAAAACTTGATGCAGCAGCACAACAGTTGGCCCACAAGGGTTACTATCAAGACTGGCCTGAGGATTACCTGTTGGGCTTGTTTGCGCATCGTCAGGACCCTAGACTGTGACTTATGAATTTGCAAGGATCAATCTTGACGAGACCAGTTACAGTGAATCAGTGACATGGCAATACCTTGACCCCACTGCCGAAGTGTGTCAGCAGTTAGATGACATCTATAGAACCTACTGCATTTACCGGAAGTTTGGATCTGTGATGCCGATGTTTCCAAGTCGTTATCGTGATCCCGGGGCCGACATCATTGGCTACTATGACGACAGCGAGTTAGTGGCCTGGAGTTTGATACGTAGATTTGATGATCGCAACGCCTTGTGCGATCAGTTTGCCTGGACATATCATCGTCCCGAGCTGAGGCTGGGAATTGAAACAATGAAAACTGAATGTGCTATCTACCGGGCACGAGGTTTTGACTATTTGTATCTTGAGCAGGCACATCTGTACAAGAGTCAAATAGATGGATTTGAAATTTTGGGACCGATGACATAATGGACTTATACACTATCTGGGCTGACAAACAAGGTGACATCACTGATCTTGAGTGGGTCACCAACATGCGTAGCTTCTTTGATCATCTTGTGGGAGAAAACAAGATGCAAAGTTATAGAATTACACGTTGCAAGATGGGATTTAGATCTATCCCAGACATGCCTGAGTGGATGATCATCATGGAATTCACAGGTATGGCACAGATGGACGAGGCTTTTCGACGAGTAGCACCGCTCAAAGGTGAGCTCGAAGACAAACATCGCAGTTTCAATCAGTTTGTGTCAGGCAACATACAGCATGCCTTGTTCAGGGATTGGCCCGATGACTTATGATCGCAATGTTTTCCCATGGCCAACTGGGTGCAACATTTTTAGATTGGAGTATCAAGTATCTACGTGGTGACAACACGTATATTGGCTGGCCAACTCTAGATCGCACTACCTTGTGTGATAATCCGCTGAAGAATTCCAATGCGCACTCTCACAAAAAAATACATCCTGAAGGATTCTGCAACACTCAATGTCTAGTAGATAGATATCACCACCGTGATGATATATCTTTTGATTTCAAAGAACTAGGGTTTGACAAGGTTGGTGAACAGTTGGCACTGGATGTCACACACCTTGATTCCGTAAAAATTCATCAATTAAAACTACAACAACAGCAAGACACCACTGCAGCAGTGTTGTATTGTGTAGAAAAAAACTGTAGCATTATCCGCATTGAAATCAACCCCGCAGTAAAAATGTTTCAGTGCTATGATCGCGGTGATGGACACGAATGGTTAACACGCAGATATCCCGACTGTGCAGATTCTCTCCAAGTGCTATGGTGGAAAGCTTTTTTTGATGACAACGAATTTGGCATCAACACCTGGGATCGCCGCGAATACATGGCTCTCAATGTTAGACCTCTTGATGATCCTGCGCTGCCACCACTGGTAGATTGGAAGTTTAAAAATTTCCGTATTGATTGTTTGCAGTGGTGGATGATGGGAGCAGCAGTGTTGACCCAGTTATTTGAGTGGTTAGAAGTTGATATTGATTGTTCGCGTTGGCCAACTTGGCAACTGGCATATCAGCAATGGCAGCAGATATTACAACCTGACATTGAGTTTGCACTGAATGTTGATGTGTTTGTCACAGCCATAGTCTCTGGGCAACATCTGCAATTACCCCCGATGACTGTGTTTCAGGAAGCAATCTTACAACATTTTTTGATTTACAAACACAATCTCAATATCAAAACTTGGCAACTTGAAACCTTTCCCAACAACACAATTGAATTGCATCAATTATTGGTGCCAAATCATCATCCTGTGTTACCATTGTATTAGAGATGTGCTGAGCACATCTGTTGATTCACTGCGTTCATCAACATTTGTTTTTAGAGATATCATCTAGATTCTTCGGTCATACTTGCCCGTAAGCCGGGCAAGAATTGACGACATCATCCGAGTTCGAACTGTCACATGTATAAAGAGATTGTGTTTCCACGCGGAGGCGGTTGTGCGGTACCTCCTACTCTAGCCTTGACTCACAACGGAACGCAGGTTATCCCATACATGCGAAATACCTTACGCCGCGGTTGTACCTTTTTATCACAGAGCCGCGATCATTTAGCCTAAGTTGGCCTATCCTTTGACGCCCAAGAATCCGCTGGCAACGAGCCTTACCTCGGCTAGCTCAATGGGACCACTCACAGTGGTACAGAGTCTATGCGCAGAGCAGTCGTACTGAGTCTGCGTTTAATTCCCAAAACAGGTCATAGTCCATGAAAAGCCAATGCCCGTGTTTTGATGTTGCGTAGTTAAAATGCCTGGTGAAATGTAGTGAAGTTTGATTTGGCTGTGTTTGTATTGCTACGTAGGTGCCTTTGCGATTGAATTTCATGAACAGAATGTTGAAGTCACCCTCGTCAGCGACGTCCATCGTTTGTTCAATCCATCCATCTAGTGTTTTACATGTGCCTTGAAAGAGTTGATGAAATGGAAAATCTTTGTAGCTTTTGCATTCTGCATTGAATTTAGGAAAACTTTGTCCGGGAATGATGTCGCCCTTAAAGCTTCTAATTTGGCCTTCGTGCAATACCTCTTTGCGGTGTTGGTTAGTCCCCCCAATATAAGCGCCTGAGTGTGGAACACGTATGAAACTTTCTCCGTAGAGTGCAGAGAGATGTTTGCAAACTGTGTTTTCCCAGGAATTACCTTTGGCTTTTTGAGGTGACGTCATGCAGAGTTAGTTATCATCTGTGCCGTGTTTCATACAATTTCTGTACTATTGGCATAGCTGGTAAACCCGTTCTCCTTGACAACACGCAATATGTTTTCTACTCGCCCAATCAATTCATCACGATGACTCACAAGCCAAATTGACTTGCTGCGTTCGCGACTCATATGCTTGAGCAAGGCCAAACTACTTTCTACTCCGGTTGTATCCATGCCTGAGTCAATCATCTCATCCACAAACAGCAAATTTATAGGATAATATAAGCTTTCCCACACATCACGAAACGCCCAGCTCATTGAAAGTATCAGTCGATTACGCTCACCACGACTTAAATTATCAAAGTCTAGTTCACGTCCCAGTTCTTCAATGCCCACGGTAAGGTCATTTTGGAACTTTACTGTGTGCGGTAACCCAATCCTATCTAAGTAATGAGTGAGTCTTGAGTTGAGATACGATAGATTTTGATCAATAATCTTCTTGCGTATAAAGCTGTCTTTGTTGGTCAACAACTTGATCAAAAAGTCCTGATGATCCTGCACTCTACTGAGTTCATTCAACGCTTCGTACGACACTTCTTGCAGTGCCTGCGACTGCATTTCTACAATTTGTTCGCTGTAAGGATTGGTGTCAGCTAGGCGACTTGTTAGATCTTTGCGTAACATTTCCAAACTGTTGCGATGATTCAATGCCTGTTCAAGACTGTCGTAGAACACAGCAGGCGCAGTGCCCAAAGGACCTTGGTCATCAATTTCGTTTTGATGTTCGGAACGTTGAGTATCGTTGGTCAACAACTGCAACGCAATCTCTTGCAGTTCCTTTTGTTTCTTGTCTCGCACATCATCTAGGCTATTGTCGTGTATCTCAGTACCACAAGCAAAGCATCGATGATCAGTTATCTTCTCAATTTCAATCTTTAACTGCCGAGTCTGCCGATCAAGTTTGACATCATCAGAGTCAATGCTTTTGATCCAACGATTGCACTCGTCTATGATTTTCTTTTTGTCATAGAATGCTTCCAAGTCTCGATGTGCCTGTACTTCTAGATCAATGTCTATGTGTTCAAGACTGTCTATTGCTGATTGTAATTTTGCACAATCTTCTACTTGTTTGTTTGACCACAATTGCTCACGTTTTTGTAGACTGCTAATTTGCTCTTCAATACGTTTGTTGGCTTCTTGCACTGCACGAATGCGAAACTCTTCTTGTTGAATAGCATCTTTGGTTTGCTTGTTAGCTTCTTTGACACGGTCTGCACGTTCGCTGAGCTGAGTTATGCCCAGTAACTGTTCAATGATAGTGCGTTGATCGTTGGCTTTGAGTGCAAGGAACGGCTCGGTGTAGGTGTTGAGTGCCACCACATGACGAAACATGTCATGACTCATACCAATGATGTGTTCAATATCAACTTGAGTTTCTCTTGAGTCACCTTGTGCGTTGTCGTCGTTTTGTTGCTCTTCGTTGTTGACAAAAAATTTCAACACATTGGGCTTACGACCGCGTTCAATTCTGTACTCTTTGCCAGCAACACTGAAGTCCAAACTAACCAACATTCCTTTGCTGTTGGTTTTATTGACCAAGTTATCTTTGCGGATGTTTGACAATGCCTGGCCATACAACACATAACTCAACGCATTGATGATTGTGGTTTTTCCAGTGCCGTTTCTTGACCCATCGCCGCCAAGATCTAAATTCTCTCCCAGCACTAGAGTCAAATCACGGCGATCAAAATCAATGGCCTGTGTGACATTGCCCACACTCATGAAGTTTTTTACAGTCAGATTTTTTATTCTTATCATAGACTCTGATAGATTTTTAAAAGCAGTTTTGAATCATAAAATTCACTTTCAATGTTGGAAAGTTGATCTATGACAATTTGATCCACAGATTCAAATTTTATATTTCCGGGTGCCATGTCTGTGTCAATTTCTAAATTTTTGTTTGGTACCAGTGCCATCTCAGCAAGATGGTAATCTTTGATAAATGTTTCTTTGATAAAGTTTGCTTCTTCGTAACTGATTTCAATGTCCAGTCCTACCCGAACATGCATCTTGGGCTTTAATAGATTTGGTGCATTGTCAATCACATCAGACAAGTTTAGCACACGATAGGTAGGCTGATCAGGCCAGGCATGAAACTCAGGCTCCTGACCCCATTCCAAGATCATTGCGCCTCGTTCGTCGTCACCGGCGTCGGCGTAGTTATGAGGGAAACAATTTCCAATGTAGGTAATGTTTCGTTGTGTCTGGCGTTTGTGAAAGTGTCCAGTGAACACATGTTCAAAGCCTGTGAAATCTTCTCGTCGAACTTCGCCATAATCAGGCATGGCCACCATGGCATTCATCAAGTAGCCCGGCAGTTCAAAGTGCCCAAACATGTACTTGCCTGTTAGTTTTGGAATGCGCTTATGATCATCGCCAACGAGCCAAGGAGCAATAACCACGTCGCCACTACTATACCAATCATTGCAGATATGAATGTTAGGTAAGTGCCGTGCCCATTCCACGCTTTGTATATCACGTCGGTCACGATAATAAAGATCGTGATTGCCAGGAATAAAAAACACACGGTTAAAATTTTCATTCAAGTGCTCTAGTGCTCGTAGACTATAATTGAGAGTGACAATGTTGATACTGGCACGATGATTGTGCCAGTCTCCCAAAAACATTGCAGTATCACAGCCATGCTCCTGGCCCAGTTTGGTAGCCCATTTGACAAATGCCAGACAATCTTCATTGTGTGCATGGCTGTTGGATTTTAGGCCAAAGTGGATGTCCGTAAACACCACGGCCTTCTTGAATAAGTTAGACATAACTTACGATTATACTAGTCGTCGTTGAAACTTGCAACCGGTATGGACATCACTGCCCCTGAGTCTTTTCCAGAATTTTGTCTAGTCCAACTTGGATTCAAACCGTTTATCTCCAAGATGTCATCACGTATGTTTTGCATTTTCTTTTCAATATTTAAAATACGAGTAAAGCTGTTGGTGATGGCAGCAGTATAGTATGCAAACGGATTTTGTGATTTTGATTCATCAAACTGCAGGCCTATCTGTGCCAGCTGTAACAGAGCCTGTCCACGCATTTCTTCGTTGTAAGTATAACCACGCCAGTTGCTGCGAGTGGCATAGCGTTCGCATAACTTGAGAAACATCAGCGCCAGCTTGTTGGTCATAGTGCCGTGTTCTTTGCAAAACTCGCCCTGCTCTACGTCACCTTTCCAGTGCGATTTACCTACTAAAAATGGGGTTTTGTTTCCATCAATTCTATAATGCCAGAACGGAGGAAAGTTCACACGTATATAGACTAGATCTAGCACAGGTGCATCGGCCAATTCAACTAAAACATCGTCGGTGTCATCTTCAAACTCAAACATCTCTTCAACTCGAGACTTCTTTGCAGCAGCCTTGGTAATTTTTTTTGGCGCCATGGGAATATGCTCCCAGGTCATGATTCTAAAAACCAAATCAGTGTTGGGAATTTTCTTGGGATCTATGATTTCGCCAGTTTCTCGCTTGATGCGATCTGCACGATTACGCCGAGCCTCGGCCACTGTTTTTTGATTAATTTTACCAACAGCAGCAAGAATCATGTCGTACTGATGATCAGTTTTGCGATCAAGAAACGAACAATAGGTGTTCTTGCTTAGATGTATTTCTTTTAAAATGTCTCGATTGTTTAGGTAGTTTACCCTGGGTGCGGTGCGTGGGATAGCAGTTGACAAATCAATCTCCTTGTAAGTTACTTATTATACAACATTTTTCCAGTTTGTCAACCATTGATAAACTACGTGGTTTTTGATTTGGGTAAATACATCACAAGGAAATATAATGGCTGGATACGATTCATCAAAAGCAAAAGCATTTAATGCACTTATTCAAAATGGCGCATCCATAGAGGCAGCATATCGCGGTGCTGGCATCACCGCCGACGATCAAGGCAACTATGCAATCAACAACGATCCACAGAGTCGAAACTTTGGAAGATTAGGCATAGCTGACGAAAATGCTATATTAGCCACAGATCCAGCGCCTCCACCAACTGTAGAATCATACGGAACAACCTACACACAACCTGCACAAAGTTTTGGAGCAATTAACCTATCAACAGCGCAAAGTCCCTACACATTTCCAGGGGTAGTTGGCGGCCCAGTGGCACTAGAGCCCGGGCAACAACAGTTGAACACCTATCCAGCCCCAGACGTACCTGTCAGCACCAACACATTCACCGGCGTACAATTTGACATTGGCGGATTTCCTGTAGCGCAAACTGAGCCAGTGATAACATCGTTTGACACTGCGCCAGGGGCAGGATTTAGCACTTATGCATCACTGGCTCAAGACAACACAGTTAACGATGTCAGCACTACCGCAGCATTTCCCTACATCCAAGGTGGACAAGGCCAACTTGGTTTTGATGTAACCCCAATACCGGATCCTGTGAATCCCCAGGTTGATCCATTTGTTCCTCCGGGGCTGGCAGCAGCTACCACAGGCGGTGGATTTGTCACCCAGCCCGACACTGTGACAGACACCACAGGATATTTCACTACCGATCAAACCAACGCCAACATTTTAGGTACCATTACCAGTCCACAAAATGTGGACCTTGGTCTAGGTGCAGGAGTCACTCAAAGTCTTCCATTGAGCACAGGCGCAGGCACTGAAAATGGCACCGCAGTTGGCCTCACGCGGGCCAGAGACAGCAACGTTGTTAGAGAGCAACGCCGCAATGTCAACAACAAAGATTGGCGAGTAAGATTACGACTAGCACCGCGCAGCAATTATTTGTACAATGACCCAAGCATAGATGACTCCGCTATCTTGTTTCCTCTCAAGATCACTGATGGTGTGATATTTCCCTATACTCCAAGTGTGCAAACTTCTTACAATGCCAATTATTCACAGTACGATCTAACTCACAGCAACTACAAAGGTTACTTTTATCAAAATTCAAGTGTTGCCCCCATACAGATCAGCGGAACCTTTACAGCTCAGAGCACCGACGAGGCCGACTATCTGTTGGCAGTGATTCATTTTTTCAGATCAGCCTCAAAGATGTTTTACGGCCAAGATGCTGACGCTGGTGCACCGCCCCCATTGATGTTTTTGTCAGGGTTTGGTAATTACCAATTCAATGAGCATCCGGTATTGCTGCAGACGTTTACCTATAATCTACCCAACAATGTAGACTACATTAGATGCAACAGTTTCAATCAGGTCAACTTAAATCTATTGCAACGCAGAAACAAACAATCATTGCCCAGCAATCCTTTTAGTTCGGCACTGTCAAGACTTCAGACCTTGTTCAACAAACCACCAATTGGTGCTGACCCTGGTCAGGCCAGTCAGCAGAGGCTAACTGGTGAACTAGGTGGAAGCAAACCAACGTATGTTCCAACATCAATGGAAATCAGCATCACTCTATTGCCAACACAGACACGTCGGCAAGTCAGTAAAGAATTTTCAGTCAAGGGTTTTGCCAATGGTGATTTATTACAAGGAGGATTCTGGTAATGCCTGCCTATAATGCCACAAGTCCTTATTTCAATACTGGGTACGATCAGTTCTATCTTGGTGTAATGGTTAACAGACCACTGCCCAAGTACAGTGACGATCTATTGATTGAACTCAATCTAACATACCAGTATAGGCCAGATATGCTGGCCTATGATTTGTATCAATCTGCCAATCTTTGGTGGGTATTTTATCAACGAAACCCCAACACATTGACAGCGCCGCCGCTGGATTTTAAAGCAGGCATTCAAATATACCTGCCAAAGATATCTACTTTACAAACAGTGTTGGGATTCTAACATGGCATTAAGTGTAGAAACCCTACGGAAGCAACTGACTCGTGCAGAACAAGCTCTTGCTAGAATTCAAGCTGAATACGATACTGTAGCAGCAGCCTACAACGCTGAAAGAATTGCCGGAAATGTTCAACGCAGCACTGCTGAATATCTAGCACTGAGAAAAAAATATAATATTGCCAGCTTAGAGGCACAAGTTGCAACTGCTACCCAAGATGTCATTGATGCACGTCAAGAATTAGCAGCAGCTGAAGCCGAAGCTCAGAACGAAGCCAATGCTCAGCAGGCCACCACACAACGATCCAACACAGCCGTGGCCGGCAGTGACAGTGCTGGACAAATAGCTCAAGAGGATGCTGCTACCACTGGTAATGCACCGCCGGTTCAGGTAATAAAACCAGACGGAAGAATTGCTGCCGCGCCAGAAAATCCCAGCGGATCAAATGCCACGGTCACAGTTACAAGAGATGCCGAAGTCAAGGACACTGGTACAGATAGTCCAGTAAAGACCATAGAAGAAACACAGGCTGTTACTTCAACCTCAAGCCAAGGGTTCCCTATCTCTACTGGAGATAGATCTCCACAAACAGTGTTTTCAGGCGGTGTTGGTGCTGAGAATGAGGATGCCAGCACTAGAAAAAACACCACCCAGCAAGCAGTTGCAAGTACATTTGATCAAACAGTATCACCACAGGCCAATGTACTTGACAAATACTACAACTATACCTACAACGCTGAAATATGGTTGATGACATCCTCAGACTACAATGAGTTAATTCAAACTAAAAAATGGGGAGGCCACGGCGGATTGTTGATGCGCAGTGGTGGCATATCAGAGGCAGCAAGTGGTGGATCTGTCACAACCACCATTAACGGGCAGACTGGCACCTCACCACCAACTCGTAATCCTTACTTTAGTTTAGACTATTATATTGATTCCATTGAACTGTCAAATCTTGTGCCAGGAAAAGGCAGTGGAGCCTCACACAACAACACTGATTTAAAGTTTACCGTCACTGAACCAAACGGAATTACTTTGATTGAGAACCTCGTAGCAGCCACCAACGACTACTGTGGGATTCAAAATTATACGGCAGCAATTTATCTGATGAAGATTTCATTCTACGGATATGATGAAACTGGCGTATTGCAAAAAGTCAACAACAACGATGTCAACACTCCCAACGACCCCTATGCTGTGGTCACCAAGTATGTGCCGTTTCTAATAACCAACGTAACTTTCAGTGTCAGCAGCAGCTTAGTGACTTACACGGTGACTGGCTCACCCACTGCGCAGAGTGTTGGTGTTGGCCAATCGCGTGGGTCTATTCCCTACAACATTGAGGTTGCAGGATCAACTGTGGGCCAGGTGCTGGGTAATGATATTGGTGGCACCACAACCAATGCAACTCAATCAGATCAAGCCCAAGCCAATCAGTTTCAAGCCAACACAAATACATCTATACTCAGTACACTTCGAACCACAGGTGGTCCCAGCAACAACGCACCACCCAAGGCTGATGCAGCCACAAATCAAACTCCGGGTACGATTGTGGGCGGACTGATGGGAGCATTGAACGAATTTCAACGCCGGTTGGTCAAAACCAAGGTGTTTGATGTAGCTGATGAATACTCTATAGAATTTGCCTTGGATGAAATGCGAGGAGCTCGTGTTAGAAAGGCCTTGAAATCGTCTTATAGCAACACACCCATGACCAACAATGCCAATCCACGAGCACTGTTGGATGAAACTCAGGCCATGAACCCCAATCAACGTATTGTGGGAATCACCGCAGGTATGCCAATTGTACAGGCCATTGACCTGGTGCTTAGAAATAGCGAATATGTTGAAAACCAACAGTTGGCACAGGTCAACGAAACCACAGGTGAAGTTAAAGACACTCAAAAAAATATCAAAACCTTTGCTTGGTTTAAAATTAGTTTAGTTACCGAGCAAAAAGGCTATGATATCCGACGTAATGATTATGCCTATAAAATAAAATTTATTGTGAGCCCTTATGAAATCAAAGGCATGGACAGTCCATGGTTTCCTACCGGAAATTTCAGCGGAGTACACAAAAGTTACCCTTACTGGTTTACTGGTCAGAATACTGCGGTGCTTGACTACCAGCAAAGTTACAACCATAACTACAGAACCACCCTCAGTGGTGCCAATAAAAATCCGCAGCAATCAACCAGTGATCTACAAAAAATTAGAAAATACTGGTATGCTCCACGCAGCAATCAAACTTCGCAGCAAGGCGACAACGCAGTCAACGAACCAGCTGCTAATGCTTCAGAATTTTTATACAGTCAGGCTGATCTGGGCACAGTAAAAATACGTATCGTAGGTGATCCTGCTTGGATTGTGCAAGGGGAAATGTTTGCCGGAGTAGATGCTCGCCAATTTGTCTATAAACCTTTCTTGCCTGATGGCACCATCAACACTGATGCTGGTGAAGTGCTGTTTGAGATAGTGTGGGTTCGCAACGGGGATTATGATATCGAAACTGGGCTAATGACACCCAACCTCACTGCCAAAAGTTACAACAAAACTTCAAAACAGAGTTTTGTTTACAAAGCCAACAAGATCACAAGTTTCTTTATGCAAGGCAAGTTTGAACAAACTGTGGAAGGTAACCTCTACATTTTCCCCATACCAAATACTACGCAACAAGCAACCAATATCAAACAAGATGCTGGTGATCTCAGCCAGGCTTCTACAAATCAGCGTTCAGCATCTGGATTACGAAATGCCAGCCAGGTATACAGATCGGCTCAAAATCCAGCTCAATATGCCACAGACACACTGGCAGCGCCTGAATCAAACAATTCATCATCGCCAATTGGCACGGATAGATTTTCAGGCCAAGCAAGAACCGATGCCATCACTGGATCCAACAACCTAGGCACAACAACACAGATTTCGATTCCAGCTGTGTTGCCCGCAGCACCTGCAGAAAATCCCACCAGCCAAGGCACAATTGACACACCAGTAGTTGGACTGGCCGGCATACAGTATAATGTCAACACGTTTGGTGTTGCCAACCAGCCAATTCCTACCACACTACCGGGCATACAGGTAAACATAATACCTACCACAGATAGGCAACTTATGGTCAAGGAAACATAATGGCAGAGAATATCACTAGAAGCACCGGCAGAGCCAAGAACTTTCAACTGGATCGAGGCGGTGCACCCGCTGATCCAGGCCCGTTTATTGGTGTGGTAAAAAACAACATTGATCCTACCTTTTCAGGACGTCTTCAAGTGTACATTGAAGCGTTTGGTGGTGGCGACGCCAACGACAACAGTTTGTGGCGAACCGTGCGCTATCTTTCTCCATTTTATGGTGCCACTGATCCTAGATCCAACGATCCTAATTTTAATCCAGCACCTGGGGTGGGCACATTTGAAAGCAATCCTCAAAGTTATGGAATGTGGATGACACCTCCTGATATTGGGGTCAGTGTGTTGTGTTTCTTTGTAGAAGGCGATGCCACTCGAGGATACTATGTTGGGTGCATACCAGATCAGGGTGCCAATCATATGGTGCCGGCCGTGGGTGCCAGCAGCAATTTTGACAAAAGCAACAATGTGGAACAAGCATACTTTGGCAACGACGTACAGGCTCCGGTGGTTGAGATCAATGTGTATAATCCTGCCACACAACAAAATCCCAAGTTCTTCAACGAAATAAAACCCATACACAAAGTTGTTGCTGCGTCAATGTTTCAACAAGGAGTCAACGGAGACATACAGCGAGGACCTATTACATCAAGTTCCCAGCGAGAAACTCCCAGCACTGTGTATGGAATAAGCACTCCCGGAAGACCAATATATCAGGGCGGATTGTTACCGGCAACCATCAAAGCTCAATTGGCATCAGGACAGTTGGCTCCCAAAGATGTCAAAGTTATTGCTCGTCAAGGTGGCCATAGTGTTGTACTTGACGACGGAACATTGGAAGGCCAAGATGCCTTGGTTAGATTTCGCACATCCAAAGGTCACCAAATCATGATGAATGACGAAGGCAACTTCTTTCACATCATGCATGCCAATGGACAGACTTGGATAGAATTTGGCAAAGAAGGCACAGTAGACGTTTACAGCACTAACAGCGTTAATGTGCGAACTGAAGGCACAATAAATTTACATGCTGACAAAGACATCAACATGTATGCCGGGGGCAATATCTCTATGAAAAGCACAGGTATTACCAAAATAGAAAGTGACAAAACTCTGTCATTGCGCAGCATTGAGAAAATGACTGTGTTTAGCAAAGCAGCTCTTGCGCTGAAAAGTGATGGCACTATTGCACTGGACAGTCAAGGTGGATCCTGGAAGGGCGGTGGTAGTCTCGTGTTCAAGGGTGGAAGAATTGATCTCAATGGAGGATCGGCTGCAGCAGTTGAGACCCCCACTTTAATAACCAAAACAGTGCTAGATGACACAACTTTCAATGCCAGTAAAGGCTGGCTAGTTCAGCAAAATGCTCTAAAGAGTATTGTGACTCGAGCACCAACTCACGAACCGTACCCGTATCACAATCGCGGAGTAAATGTACAGGTCAATCTATCAGACAGTTCTGCACCGCCACCCACTGCTGTTCCAGTGTCATCTGGAGCCACTATAACTCGGACAAACTAATGCCAAAGTATAATTTTGTTTCTTCTGATGGTAAGACTTACCAAGTTGATGCTGCAGCCGGCACCAGCGAAGCGCAGGCCCGACAAATTTTTAATACACAGTTTAGTACCGGAAGTTTGACTAATTTATCTGTGGGCAGCACTCTCAGTGCGTTGACACAGGCAGCTGGTGGATTGTCTTCGGCACTGGCATTGATACCAAAAAATTCCACGTCAGGACTCACATCCACCATCAGCAAGTTGACTGCATTGCCAGTGGCCAACGGAATCAACACAGCAAATTTTTTAAAAACCAGTCAACCCAGCACTGGTATTGGAGCACTTGATACAACTCAGGTACAGGGATTATTGGCTCAGACTGCTGCGGGTCTTAATCAATCTGCCTCAACTGTGTCAGCCACCACGGGGCTTGGTAAATTTGGAATTTCGCCGCAGCAGTTAGAACAACAAGGTTATTTAAAACCTGGCATCACTGATGCCTACCTGAGCAGTGACCCTGCTCAACTTTCATCGGTCTTGAATTCTCCCAGTGTTTGGACTGGGAAAGACGGCATCAGCAATCTAACAAGTTTTGCCGGCAACACCAACAAGCAGACCAATATTTTTCAAGGTCTAATGCAGTCAAATTACACAAGTTTGAGTCAGGCCGGCGCAATAACCAGTAATTTGCCAGTGAAAGAAATAGCACCATTGCTGCAAGTTGCCAATAAATTTGGTGCTGGATCAGCCATAGCCTGGAGTAAAAGCAGCGCACCAGCAAGTATCGTAGGCGAAGCCAACAAACTTGCCAAACAAGGTGAATTTGCAATGAGTTTTGTGGGCACCAAGCTACCAATTGGCGCCACAGGAGAAGCCAAAGCTGTTGGATACAACAACACTGTAAATCGTAGTTCGGTGGACCAGGCAGTGAAAAGTATACTTGGCAATAATAAAATTCCCACCCCAAATTATTCAACGCAATCCTTTACTGAAGCAGCTACTTTGGCACAGCAAGGCACAGGCTTTAATTTAAACATTAATAGTCTGACGGGTGCATTGAGAAGTATAGTAGGTTAAATACAAATTATGCCCACATTCATTGGATTTAACACTCAAGGCCAGTTTAAAAAGTTTACGCTAGTAGACACCGAGCTCATCAAACGAGATTTACTCAACGCATTTAACATCAGACAAGGTCAACTGCCAGGACGCCCCGAGTATGGCACTAGTTTATGGGATAATTTATTTGAAAATATCACTGATGAACTTGTGAATTCAATAAATCGTGAAGTGCAGCGAGTAGCCGGCGGAGATCCTAGATTGCAGGTTATCAACAGTTATGTCTATGCTCAAGACAATGGTATGTTAATTGAATTAGAAATACAATATGCCCCGTCTAGCGATGCTGAACGTTTGGCTATCTTTTTTGATCAACTCACCCGCTCGGCCAGTTACGTATAACTACGTGGTTATTTCGCACCATAAATACTGGAACAGTGAGAAACTATGGCCATTACCACCAGACAAACCGCAATTTTTGGGGTTGAAGATTGGAAGCAAATCTATCAAACCTATCGTGAAGCTGATTTTCAAAGTTACGATTTTGAAACTCTACGCAAAAGTTTTGTAGATTATCTTCGCCTCTATTACCCAGAGACCTTCAATGATTACATTGAAAGCTCAGAGTTTATTGCACTCTTGGATGTAATGGCATTTATGGGACAAGCCCTGGCGTTTAGATCAGATTTAAACGCCAGAGAAAATTATCTTGATACCGCTGAACGCAGAGATTCAGTCACACGGTTGGCCAATCTAGTAAGTTACACATCCAAGCGCAACATTGAAGCACAAGGCACAGTCAAGGTCATTGCAGTCAGCACCACAGAAAACATCACTGATTACACTGGGGCTAATCTTTCTAACATCACTATAAATTGGAATGATCCTACCAACCCAAATTGGCTTGAGCAGTTTACATCTGTCATCAATGCTGCATTAGTTGATTCACAGCGTGTGGGTAGACCCGGCAACAGTCAATACATTCTTGGTGTCAAAAACGATGAATATGCTGTAAATTTAGTTCCAGGCTTTATTCCTGTGATTCCTTACACCTCGGTGGTTGATGGGATATCAATGCCGTTTGAACTGGTCAGTGCCACTGCCAAGGGCAGTAGTCAACTGTATGAACCTGCCCCAAGGCCCGACAGCCCATTCAATATTGTTTACAAAAACGATCAATTGGGATTTGGGTCTCCCAACACCGGCTACTTTTTCTTGTTCAAGCAAGGTGTTCTGCAAAATCAAGATTTTAACTTGGCAGAACGTGTGACAAATCGCACAGTCAATATCAACATTGAAGGAATCAACAACGATGATCGTTGGTTGTTTCAGTTAGACAATGTTGGCACAGTCACTACTGAGTGGGAATACGTACAAAATATCTACACTGCGGCAGCAGAACAAATTTCCACAACACCAAGATCAATTTACTCCACACAAAGTCGCACCAACGATCAAATTACTCTAACATTTGGTGATGGAGTATTTTCAGCCATACCAGTGGGTAATTTTAGATCGTATGTGCGAGCTTCAAACGGATTGACTTACATTATTAATCCAGAAGAGATGTCCAATGTCACTGCCAGTATCAGTTACGTCAGCAGAACAGGACGCACCGAAGCAATAACTTTCACATGTAGTTTGCAGACCCCGGTCAGTAATGCACAAAGTCGTGAAAGCATTGCCGAGATCAAGCAACGTGCGCCAGCAAGATACTACACACAGAATCGCATGGTCAATGGTGAAGACTATAACTTATTTCCTTACACTGAATTTTCAAGCATTATTAAATCCAAGGCAGTGGCAAGATCAGCAATTGGCACATCAAGGTACCTTGAATTAATTGATGCCACTGGCAAGTACTCAAGTACAAATGTTTTTGCCAGCGACGGTGCACTGTTTACAAATCTAACATTGCCCACTGTGATTTTTTCATGGTTTACCATCAACGACATTGCTGATGTGATTACAAATGTTGTACAACCTCTGTTGAATCAAGTTGGGACTCTGCAATTTTACTACGCCAACTACACTAGACCTCAACTGATAGGACTTGATACAACCTGGAATCAAAGCACCACCGTGGTAAATGAAACCACTGGATATTTTGTAGCACCTACTGGATTGCCAGCGCCAATTGGCCCATTTAACAGCAGTAATCTAAGATTCATTGTTCCTCAGAGTTTGATTAAATTTGTACCCCCAACAGGGTATCATTTTGATGCTGACAACCGACTGGTGTTAGGTGCCAGTACCTTAGACACAGATAAAACATATATCTGGGCCAGTCCCGTGGCAGTTGAATTAGATGGCACTGGGTTAGGCGAAGGCAACAATCCTGATGGAACAGGCCCGGTTATACTGGATACATTTGTGCCAACAGATGCAGTGTTATCTGAAGTCATACCAATATTCATAACTGACCTACCAAGCACAATAGAAACTGAAATGCGTGAACAGATTCGTGTGTATCGTAATTTTGGACTAGGTTATAACAACCTAACTGCAACTTGGTACTTGATAACATCAACCAACTTGGCACAGGGTGCCGCGTTTAGTTTGACTAATGCGCAAAATACCACAGGACAAAATTTAGATGCCAGCTGGATCATGCAGTTTATTACCAATGGACTACAGTACACTCTTACCACACGGCAGTTGACGTATAATTTTGGCAGCGTGATTCAAACTAGATTTTTTTATAGATACGGCAGTGCAATATTTGATCCACGCACTGGTACCACAATCAAAGACTATATCAAAGTTTTAAAAAGCAACAGTCAGGCCAACAGCAATCAGCCGTTGCCAGGTGATATTGCCATGCAGATTGTTGGACAACCGGTGCAAAGTGACGGAGAAGTTGATGACTTCCAAGTGTTGGTGAGTTTTGAAGATAATGATCAAAACGGAACTCCTGATGATCCAGATTTTTTTAGTGCGATTGTGCCAACTGGCAGCTATGTGTTTTTACAAAAAACAGTTGATTTTGATGGACTAGAAAGATATCTGTTGATCAACTTTGGTGTTGTAAATTACAACTACGCAACACTGGCGCAGATTGATCTAGTAAAATCGCAATACATTCCTGGACAGGTTTTCTATGCAACCGCTGAAGTTGTATTTTATCAAATTGAGGTTGACACAATTACACTGCAACGAACATTGGTTGAGGTCACCGAGGGTGACTACATTGCACAGCCCGGACGACAAGATCTCTATTTCCAATATCGAGCCAATAGTCCATTGAGTTCAAGAATTGACCCGGCTACTTCAAATATCATTGATGTCTATGTAGTGACTCAGACCTACTACACAGCCTATCAAAATTGGATCAAAGACACAACCAATACTGTGCCCTACCCAGAGCCTCCCACCATTGATGAGCTCAACACGCAGTATCAAGGTCTGCAAAATTTCAAAATGATTTCAGATCAACTGATTTTAAATTCAGTGGTGTTTAAACCATTGTTTGGTTCCAAAGCTGAATCTAATCTACGAGCAATTATAAAAGTTGTTCGCGCTGCCAAATCCACAGCGTCAGACAGTGAAATCAAAGATTTGGTTATAAGTGCGTTGAACAGCTATTTTACCATTGACAAGTGGAACTTTGGAGATACTTTTTACTTTTCAGAACTAAGTGCTTACATTCACAGTGAAATAGGAACCGTGGTGAGTTCTGTGGTGCTGGTTCCGTTAAACCCACAAAAGAGTTTTGGTGATCTATATGAAATTAGATCTGCCCCTGACGAAATTTTTGTCAATGGTGCCACGGTAGCTGATATTGAAATTATTGCCTCATTGACTAGCACTAACCTACAGACTGCCCCCGGCAGTGGAGTAATTTAATGGCCGTACGAAGCGTAGAATTTTTACCTGAAATATTTCAGACTCCAGTTAACCGGCAATTTCTTGCTGGTACGCTTGACCAACTGATTCAAGAACCAAACTTTAGTTCAACTCAAGGTTTTATTGGTCGTAGAATTGGACCCGGGGTCAATGCCAACGACTATTATGTTATAGAGCCCAGCGTTGAACGATCAAATTATCAACTTGAGCCCGGTGTAGTAATCACCAACCGAGATCGTGAAGACACAGTTGACGCCATAACCTATCCTGGTATATTAGATGCGTTGGCACTGCAAGGCGCCGACACTACTCGCGCTGACAGACTATTTGTCAGTGACTATTATGCATGGGATCCATTTATTGACTATGATAAAATGGTTAACTTTGCTGAGTACTATTGGTTACCAGCAGGACCGTTTGCAGTGTCGGTGGCCGGCGAGCAAATCCCCTACAAAGCCGACATCAATGTCACTCGCAACAACGGATATTATAGTTTTGATTTTTCAAATACAGCACAAAATCCAACTCTAACTTTGGTGCGTGGTGGATCATACAATTTTAAAGTCACACAAAATCTAGTAACGACCTTTACGTTTAGAGTCAGTAATCGTGGTAGTTCGGCCTATCTAATAGACTTTGAACCCAATCCGGTTCTAACATTGATTAGAGGCAACACCTATCAGTTTACGTTGACACTGGGCGGCGACTTTCCGTTTTATATAAAAACAATTGCCACCACTGGAAAAACCAACCTCTACAACAATGGTGTGGTCAACAACGGTGCAAGTCAAGGACAGGTGACATTTACAGTTCCCTATGACGCACCGGATACACTGTTTTATGCAGCCGAAACCAGCGAAACAATGCGAGGAACATTTAACATTGTTGATCCTGTGCCGGGCGATGGTCCAAAGTTTTATCTTCAGGCAGCACCAGGAGTTGATGGCAAAATGCCAGGTAACCCCAATATATCAAGTCGTGATGTTCTGGGGGTAGTCAACAACGGTGAAGATTTAGGCACAGTGACATTTAACGTTCCACTAAAAACTGCGCAAAACTTTTATTACTCGTTGACAGAAATACCCAATGTTGATCTAGTCAGTGAGTTGACATTTGCGCAGATAAACAACCAGTACCTTGATGATTTTATTGCTGCCAATCCCAACGGCATTGATGGCATTACCAATCTGCAGGACAACACTGTGGTTTTTGTTGATCAGTTTCCAATTACCGATGCTGAAGATGCCACGGCCTATGGATGGGTCCGAACTCAGTTTTATAGTCCTAATCCACCAACCACCGGAGTCAGTGAACCTGGCACATACGACATTGATGGATTTAGTACCAACACTCCCATCCTGACAAAAACAGATAGATATCAAGTCTATATCGTCAAATACGAAACCGCGTTGGATGGCAGAATCTATCTCAGCCTACAGCCCACACTGGCAGTCAGTAACTTTGAGCAATTTAACATTGTCAGTGGCGAAGTTTACAGCAATACAAAATGGTTTAAAAACAGTGATGGATACTTTGAACAGATTCCTCTGTTGACAGCAGCATTAGATACCATATATTATCAGGACGGTACCAATCCCAGCATGTTTGGTGCTATTCGTTTGATTGACCAAACTCAAGACACCACAATCTTTATTGCTGATATTGTAGGTAAAAAAAATTACACCAGCCCCAACGGTGTGGAGTTTACCAACGGTCTCAAGGTTACATTTTTTGACAATGTAGTTCCAACAAGCTATATTGGTAACAGCTACTATGTTGAAGGCGTTGGTAGTGCTATAAAACTACTGCTGGTCACAGAGTTTATCACTCCAGAAACCTACACTCAAAACAGCGTACTTCCATTTGATAGTTTGCCATATGACATTGGAAATTATGATATAAACCAAAATCAGCCAGCAATTCAAGACTACTTGACATCAAATCGTGCCAGTGAAGATTTCAGTGCCTGGAGCCGCAGTAATCGTTGGTTTCATAGAGAGGTCATTGAAGCCACTGCTGTGTATACCAACACCACTGCGTTGTTTGATCAAACGTCACGAGCCAAGCGTCCTATTCTTGAATTTAAAGCTGGCATGCGATTGTATAACTTTGGCACTAAATCAAAACAGCCAATAAACATAATTGATTTAACCACAGTAGATGCTTTTAGCCAAGTGGCTGGACAAACACAGTACAACATTGACGGGTATGCACTGACTGATGGATCACGTGTGATTTTTGCCGCAGACACCAGTGCAGATGTAAGAAATCGTGTGTATGAGGTTGTTTTTATCACACCTGATACCGAACCTCCTTTGATAGCACAACCTATTATAAATTTAGTGGCAACAACGGATTCTCTGCCATTGATCAATGACACAGTGGTATGCATGAACGGAATCTCCAATCAAGGAATAAGTTTTTGGTACGACGGCGTATCATGGAATCGCGCACAACAAAAAACAAAAACCAATCAGGCACCGTTGTTTGATCTGTTTGATCAAGATGGAGTGAGTCTCACAGACCAGATCAAGTATCCAGGATCTAGTTTTACTGGCACCAAACTATTTTCCTATGCTCAAGGAACCGGTGCCAATGATGTGGTTCTTAATTTTCCTTTGAGATATCTGACTATCAGCAATGTTGGCGACATTGTATTTGACAACAATCTCTACACCGATACATTTTTGTATGTTATCAATCGCAGCAGCATTGAATCTGACATCAGCATAGGGTTTGCTCGCCAGTACTCTAGTAGAGAAGTATATCAAAGTTTGCTGGGCTGGCAACCAGCAGTTACCCAAAGCCGAAGCCTGCAGCAATTTAGATTTAGTTACAACGGTGATCCGTTGTTGTTAGATATCAAAATTTCTGACGTGCCAGTTGCAGTTGATGCGCCGGAGCCAGTACCTAATCTAAAAGTATACGCTGGGTCAACTTTTGTACCGCCCAGCAAGTACCTGGTAACCACAACTCCCAATACTACCACCATTCGTTTATACGAAACATATCTTGATACTGATGTAATTGAGGTATTGGCCTACAGTGATCAAGTCAGCCAGGTTGGTTTTTATCAAGTTCCAATTAATTTACAAAACAATCCGTTCAATGCCAACTCCGCTAGTTTTACCTTGGGCACAGTTAGAACACATTACAACAGTATTGGAGAAAATCTAACTGAACTTCGTGGGGCAATCAATGGCACCAACAATAGTCGAGACCTTGGCAACATTGTTCCCTACGGTGAAACAATTGTACAACAAAGTTCGCCGTTGACACTGAGTGGACTGTTTTTACGATTGCCTGACTACAATGTTTTTTCTTCTATTGATTTTAACAGTAGAGAATATGTCAAGTATAAAACCTTGTTACTAGACACTTTGGCCAAAAATGACTACACTAATCTAACCACAGCGCAGATATTAACTTCGGTGATAAGTGATATCACACTGGGACGCACTGAAAGCAATGCATTCTACTGGAGCGATATGTTGCCGGCAGGTGCTGTGTTCACACAAAACAGCTACACCTACACTGCAATCTCCACGCCTGTGTTTGAAACAGTTCAGGTTTATAATTTTACCTCAAGCAACTATCTCGGTCTCAATGTTTTTGTCAACAATAGATTGTTGACTCGCGAATTTGAATTCAACACAATTGTAGATTCAGCCAGTCTAGAGATTACAACGCTGTTGGCAGTGGGCGATGTTATTTTGATACAAGAATTCTCATCAACGGTGGGAAGTTTCTGCCCAAATACACCTACAAAAATGGGACTATATCCCTCGTGGCGGCCACAGATTTATGTTGATACTTCTTATGTTGAACCAACCACTATTATTCTTGGACACGATGGCAGTAAAACCGTGGCATTTGGTGATTTTAGAGATGATGTGTTGCTGGAATTTGAAAATAGAATATTCAACAACATCAAAATAGTTTCTCCAATCCCTATTCTGCCAGAAGATATTATTCCGGGTGCATTTAGAACAACAGACTATTCTGCTCAAGAAGTACAAGAGGTGTTTGCTGGTGAGTTTTTAAGTTGGATAGGATGGAACAAACTTGACTATAACAGACAAGATTACAGCGCACAAAATTCATTTACTTGGAACTATGATCAGGCCGGCAACAAGCTCAACGGGCAAGTTTTACCAGGAGCATGGCGCGGCATCTATCTTGATTTCTATGATACTGTTACTCCGCACACCACTCCTTGGGAGATGCTGGGTCTGACACAAAAGCCCACTTGGTGGAACGATCGCTATGGACCTGCGCCCTACACATCTGGCAACTTGGTTCTTTGGGATGACTTAGAAGCTGGACTGGTGACTGACCCCGCGGGATTTTACATGAAACCTGCATTTGCTAGACCCGGTCTCACTAAGATTATACCAGTGGGACCTACTGGCGAATTATTGAGTCCATTTGAAAGTATAGTTGGTGCCTATGATCCTTCAGGGTTTAGGCATAGCTGGCAGACTGGCGATTATGGCCCAGTAGAATATTCATGGCGTGCCAGCAGCAGTTATCCTTTTGCGGTGATGCGATTGTTTGCATTGACACGTCCAGCTGAGTTTTTTTCGTTGTTGGCTGATCGAGATCTCTACAAATACAACACAACATTAAATCAATTTTTATACAACGATCGTTATAGACTTGATGCCAATGGCATAGAAATATATGGGCTTGGTACCAGCAAGGCTAGTTTTATCAATTGGATTGTTGATTACAATGCATACCTTGGGAATCTACAAGCACCTCAAACCCTTGGCACTGCACTCAAACGCTTGGATGTTAGATTGTGCTATAGAATGGCATCTTTCAGCAACAAGCAATACCTAAAACTATTTCTTGAAAAGCCCAGCCCAGCTTCATTGAATACCACACTGTTGATACCTGACAACGGATTTGATTTACTGTTGTACAAAAATCAACCCTTTGATGCAGTAAGTTATAGTTCAGTCATAGTACAACAAGTTGACAACGGTTATCAAGTTTTTGGATACAGCACCGTGGAGCCTTATTTCCAGGTGTTGGTAAGCAGACCTTCAGGTCAATTGCAAGAAATTTCTGGCGGTGGCAGTACAGTCAAAGTACCTGCACAATACACCACTGATATTGTGCGTATTCCATACGGGTACACATTTGTCAATGACACTGTGATGGTTGACTTCTTGTTGAGTTATGGAAAATTCTTGGAAAGTCGGGGATTTAGTTTTGGCACAATTGAAAACGGTTACACCATAAACTGGCAACAGATGGCCGTGGAGTTTTTATACTGGAGCAATCAAGGCTGGGGGCCAGGCAGTTTGATTAACTTAAATCCCTCGGCCAAAGAGCTATTTGTACAACGCGACAACGCTGTGGTAGACAGTATTGTCACACTAAGCCCTGATAATCAAATACAAGATCAAAACAAGCAGTTGCTAGGTGTGCAGAATTTAATTATTGAACGTTTTAACAATGAGTTTAGAGCCAGCACACAGGATAATCAAGTCATAAGTTTTGTGAATTTAAAATTTACAGCATATGAACATCTAATTGTTTTCCGTAATGTAACTGTGTTTGGTGACTTGATCTATGACCCTACTACCGGAGCCAGACAAAATCGTTTGAGACTGTTTGGGAACCTAACCAATGACTGGAATGGTCAACTCAATGCACCAGGGTTTATTTTAAATCAAGACAATATAGAAGAATGGGCACCCAACGTCAAGTATACCAAAGGTGAAATTGTATTGTTTAAAAACAATTACTGGAGTGCATTGACCATTGTGCAACCCAAGGAAAAATTTGATTTCAACGACTGGGCTGCAAGTGATCGAGAAAAAATCCAGACTGGGCTGTTGCCAAATATTCCCAACAAGGCCGATCAACTGGCCAACAGTTACAACGTAAATGTTGCTAACTTGGAAAGTGACAACGATCTTCTTGCATATGGACTGATAGGATTTAGACCACGCCAGTACATGGCAGCACTTGATTTAGATGATGTAAGTCAAGTCAATGTGTACAAACAATTCCTTGGATCCAAAGGTACAATTGAGTCAGTGAGATTGTTGACCAATGCAAACTTTGACAAAGAAGGTGCAGATTACACAGTCTATGAAAACTGGGCAATTCAAGCCGGTGTCTACGGAGCGCAAGCCAATCGTAGCTACGTTGATCTCAGACTCAATCAGGCCTTGCTCACTGCCAATCCCAGTGTTGTGCAAATTATAACAACGGGCCAGAGCAGCATTGCTGACCAAGCAATTGAGTTGGCCAATGTTTGGAGCACCAGCACAGTGTTGATGTCCACTGATATATTCCCAACAATTACCCTGGGCTTCACCGATGACACATACCCATCAGCCGGGTATGTAAATTTAGAAGATGCTGATATCACTGTGTTCTCTCTTGATGATTCCACAGTGTTGAATCAATATTTGAGTGTGATAGGCGTAGGTACAAGTATTTGGGTAGCCAAAGTCAATGACTATGATTGGAATATCTATAGAGCCGAAGATGTTCCTGGACAGCTCAGCACGGTCACTGATAATCTTGATGGCACCAGCATCTTAACCTTCACAGCGCAACACAGATTATCGGTGGGCGATACTATTATCGTCAAATTCTTTGATGACACTGTCAACGGCGTGTATAAAGTCATTAGAATACCAAGCCTGACAACTGTGTCAATTGTGTTTGCATTTACCAACCCCAGTCAAATTGTAGCTACAGGTGTAGGATTGGTGTTACGATTACAAACCATGCGTGTGGCACAGGCCAGTGATGCAATTGATTTACCATATGTAAACAATATTCAACCCGGATCACTGATTTGGGTCGACAACAACGGATTTGGTAAATGGCAGGTACTGCAAAAAAATTCCCCAGTGGAGAGTCTCACATCAATTGCTCCAGGCGACACAGAACCTGCATTTACAAGATTTGGATATGCACTAGCACAACGGCAAGACAATTCAATTGTGTTAGTTGGCCAGCCTGACCAAGCCAACGATCGCGGCGGCGTGGTGAATTTTGGATCCATTGATGTTGGAAGTTACACACAAGGGTCAACACTGAGCCTTCGGTCTGCTGTAGACGTGGTAAATTATGGATCTAGTTTGTCAGTTGGAAACAACACATACGGATCTGCGGGGGCACCAAACAGTGCAGCGTTAAAAGGATATGCCAGTGTTTTAGTATTTGACGAACTATCAAGTGGATTTTTTGAATCTCAAATTCTACTGGCACTGGACAGCCCAGGCGCAGCTGAATTTGGTTATTCAGTTGCAATAAGCAAGGATGAACGTTGGTTGTACATTGGCGCACCTGGCGTGGATGACGTCTATGCATATGGCAAAGTTGATGTGGAAAGTCAAATCAACACATTCGTTACCACATCAACTCAACAGGTATTTCCGCTTACTGGAATACAGTTTAATGTAGGTTCACAACTAACTGTAGTATACAATGGCCAGACGCTGACTTACATTCGCGATTATGCCGTGACAAGCAACACAGTTAATCTTACTTTTTTCCCAATCCTTGGATCTACGCTGGTGATATCTAGAAGTAAGTTGACACAATTGGACAGGCAAGAATTTTTTGGTCTTACTGCAAACGTCACTACAGGAGTTGGATCTGGAGCAATATTCAATGTTGATGTTGTGCGCGGCAAATATACCGCATTTGTATCAACCAAAGGCACTCTGTATTCACTTGGTGACACTCTTACCATATATGGCACACAATTTGGTGGAACAGCACCACTGAACAATTGTGTTATCACAGTGACAGATGTTGGTATTTTAGGAACAATTGAAGCCTACACAACGTCGGGATTCTTTGTTCCACTAAGTGGTCTTGTAAAAACTTTCAATCTTGCCAACTATCTGTACTCTGCTAGTGGGTATGACAGTATCACTATTGCTGTTGATGGAACGTTGTATCGCCCTGTGCTGGATTACACAATGGCAGGAACAACAGTGACATTTTTAAGAAATCCTGATGTGGGCAGTACGATTATTGTCACTGCATCAACGTATTTTAAATATGTAACTTCGTTTACTGCAGCCAGTGGGGGCGAAAGATTTGGTACCGCATTGTCATCAGGTACCGATGGCAGACAAATTGTAGTTGGCACTCCCAACGCAACTGTGTCAGGAACAGCCACAGCAGGTAAAGTTTTTGTTTTTGATAGGTCTGCGCAGAGATTTCAGGTCACCGATGCCCGTGTGCTGACCTATACCCCTGCACAGCCTTTGGTGAACCCTACTACAGTATTGCTCAACGGTGTTCTACAGTACAGCAATCAATACTATTACAACGGCACTTATTCATCCAATGGAACAGCAATCACCTTTTTGATTGATTTAGCCATTGGTGACATTATTGAAATTGAAACCAATCAGTTTACACAAATACAAACGCTGACTTCATCCGACGTTGAAGAAGGGGCAAAGTACGGATTTGCATTGGATTTTTGCCCAAACAACTGTAGTATCTATATTTCGGCACCGTTCTACAGTGGAGTACTGCCGCAAGCCGGCTCAGTTGAACGCACAGTAAATCAATCAAGGGTGTTTGGTATTATCACAAATATCAATCAAAATCCCGCATTGACAGCTGGCAATACACTGCGCATAAACGATTATGAAGTGGCGGTGCCTGCAGGATCTACCGCGGCAGTGAGACTTACAGCATTTGCAGCAGCAATCGCATCATCAGTGCCAAATGTCACAGCTTCGGTCACCAACGGTTATCTAACCATACAGGTTCAAAATTTAGCTGCGTCAACTCCACTGAATAGACTCACGGTACTTCCAGGCGCAGTGGGATCAGCATTTACAACACTGGGGTACACCACATTTGCCTATGCTCAAACTATTTCAAGTCCGTATCCTCAAGACTACGCACAGTTTGGATATGCAGTGAACATTGACAGCAGTGCTGAAATATTAACTGTGGGCACACCTAACGGCACGCTGATTATTCCAACTACGTTTGATGACGACACCACAATTTTTGATTCACTGTCAACTACATTCTCAGACTACACCCCTCAGAGTGGTGTGGTCTATACATTTAACTTCTTGCCAGCAGCTTCTAGCAGTATCGCAAACTTTGGTAACTTTATTTTTGGACAAGAAATTTACGATGATTCAGTGACTCAGTATGATGAATTTGGCATCAGTATCAGCTATGTCAACAATATCTTATTGGTTGGAAGTCCAGGCAAAGAAAAACAAGATTCTACCATAGATGCTCTTGGCAGAGTAGCACTGTTTATTAACCCAACCTACCTGCCGGCCTGGCAAGTCATTAGTCAACAACAGCCAATTGTCAACATCCGACTGTTGAATTCTGTCAGCATGTATGATCGATTGATTTCCACAACAAATCAATTTTTTGATTTCTTTAATCCGTTGCAAGGAAAGATACTGGGCCCAGCTCAACGAAACATTGACTATGTTGGTGCAGTTAATCCAGCAGTTTACAATGTTGGGCAGAGCACTCCTGGTAACACCTGGTTTGAAACTCATCTTGGCGAGATTTGGTGGGACACAGCAAGAGTGAGATTTGTTGACCCCAACACCGGAAACATAGATTATGCTGCCAAACGTTGGGGACAGGTATTCCCGGGCAGCCAAGTTGATGTATATCAGTGGATACAAAGTTCCCAACTGCCTGCCAATTATACCGGGCCTGGCGAAGTATATTCTATCCTTGAATACACAGTGACAACTGTTTTGAATACACAAGGCATTGTTGAAAACATCTATTATTATTGGGTCAAAAACGTTCCCACTGTTGCCACCGCAGCAGAAAAAACACTGAGCACCGAAGTCATTGCAAGATACATCGAAGACCCACGAAGCAGTGGCATATCTTACATTGCACCTGTGTCTGCCAACGCAATTGCAATTTACAACGGTGCTGACTACATCAAAGCGTCAGACACGATCTTGCATATTGAGTATGATCAAACCCCGAATGACGCCAATGTTCACGTTGTGTATGATCTTGTGCCTGAAAATCGTATTGATGGAGTTTTAAATCCTCAACTTTATTTAAAATTCATTGACAGTCTCAGCGGTATCAATGTGTCAGGATTGCCTGTGCCTGATCCTAATCTACCCTATGCAATGAGATACGGTGTAGACTTCCGTCCACGTCAAAGCATGTTTATAGATAGGCTATTGGCTGGACAGAATTTTGTTCGGTTCACCAACAATGTTCTAGCGCAATTCCCAATGTCAGAACTCAACATCAGTTTTGCTTTGCTCAATAGTGCAGAGCCAGCACCATCAACTCTGAGCGGAGAATGGGACATGCAGGTTGCAAATCTTGAACAATTGAGTTGGCAGAACATACAAATTCAACCAGTTGGTTACAGATACCTGGTAGACAGTGATTCCACCAACTTTGGATTCTGGACAATTTACACAGTGACTCAAGTCAGCTCTGTTGCGGTAAAGACGTTGCTGTTGACCAAAGTCCAAGGATATGATACTCGACAATACTGGAGCTACATTGACTGGTATGCATCTACATATAATCCATCACTGTTGGCAATCGCCGAAATTTCTAACTACGCCAATCTTGCTACCTTGACAGTTCCCTTGGGATCTTTTGTTAGAGTCACTGCTAACTCACAAAGTAAATGGGAAATTTATCAAAAAACTGCAATAGGATGGGATCGTGTGGGACTGCAAGATGGCACAATTGCAATCAGTATTGGGCTGTTTGACTATGCAGAAGGTAGAATTGGATATGATGCTGAAGTGTTTGACACACAATACTTTGACTACAGTCCTGAGGTCGAAACTAGAAAAATAGTTGAAGCGGTCAATCAACAGTTATTTGTTGATGACCTGGCAATCTATCGCAACGAACTATTAATTTTGATGTTTGATTATATTCTCAGCGAGCAAGAAGCTCCAAGCTGGTTAGGCAAAACAAGTCTAATAGATGTCACACACAAGATTAGACAGTTACTGCCATTCCAGAACTACCGCCGCGACAATCAAAACTTTGTTCTTGACTACATCAACGAAGTCAAACCTTATCATGTGCAAATCAGACAATTCAACCTGCAATATGATGGTGCTGATGAATTCCAAGGTGATCTGTCAGACTTTGACCTTCCTTCGTACTATGACACCAGTCTAGTTCCAGCACAGTATGTAAGTCCAATCTTGGATTATGATGGCAGTTTCTCCAACGATGTCAGTGCGTTTCCGCCCAATGCTGCAGTGTGGCAAGCGTGGCCCTATAGCCAATGGTTGAACAACTATTTGTTATACCTCAGCACTATTAGAATTGACAATGCAGGCTCTGGATATATTTTTGCACCCACAATTACCATCACTGGCACTGCCACACGACTGGGCACCGCCGAGGCATTCATCAACAGTGCAGGAGAAATATCAAGCATCACCATCACTGATCCCGGCGAAGGATACCTTACAACTCCAATAATAACGATAACTGGCGGAAGTGGAACTGGTGCTCGTTTAGTGCCTATTATGACACATCAGGCGGTGAGAACCTTCAAGGTAAGTCTCAAGTATGACCGTTATCAGTACAGACAAACATTTGTGCCTTGGGTGCCCAGCGACACTTTTGACAATGGCACATTGGTTAGTTACGATAATCGCATCTGGGAAGCCAACAGTCCTGACAGTTCTGGAGTCAACACAGCAACGTTTGATCCAACTGATTGGATTTTAATGCCACCGGGCGAACTCAGTGGCGTGGATCGTACCATGGGGTATTATGTTCCCAACCCCACCATTCCCGGCCGTGTGTTGCCGCTGTTGATTGATGGGGTTGAATATCCAGGTACAATACTTGAGCCAGTGCCGTTTGACGCAGCCACTGGGTTTGACAGTGATCCCTATGATTTATATCCGTTTGACAATATACAAAATTCTCCAGAAGGTGGATTTACCTACAGTGACACGATACTAGACACAATCTTCACCAGCAGATTCCTGGATTCTTATATAGGAACAAGACCCTATGATTTAGTCACTGATGGAGGCGCATTTGTTGACACATACTCAAGTTTTGCCCCAGAGGAACTTGTGCCTGGGGCTGAATTTGACACCTTGGATTTAAGAGTTTACACAAGACCCGGGGCTGATTGGGACTTTGATGGACATGGGTTTGCTATAGCTAATTTTAGATACGAATGGACCTCGGACAACCCCTCGTTTAGTTTTGCAGGCTTGTTGCCTTATCCTGCTACTGCACAGCTAACCAATATCACTCAGCGGATTGATTATGATACCTATCAGTATTCAGTGGATTGGACTACACAGACTGTCACAGTTGACTCGGCTGATGTAAGTATCAATCCCAACGATGTCCTAATGATAAGAGCGTTCGAAGTTGGCGGAGGCAATCAGTTATTGAGGTTATCTTATATTGGCAATGGAGCATCACGGTCAATCATTCTTGATGTCACAATTTCTGAAATACAAGAGATTGTGGTCTGGGTCAATGGATCATTGTACACCAGCTCCTACAGTTGGAACGCAGTAGTTGGAGCACCAAATAAAACCGAACTTGTGTTTAGTGAAATTTTTACAAATCTTGACTATATCAATGTAACAGTGTTGGGAGTCAGTCCTGGCACCACTGTGCGAAGTTGGAGCGACCCTGTAACTCAATACATCACTGTTGAAGACAGTAACATCATTATCTATGATCTTGACAACAGTCTACAAGGATCCAACCAAGATGAGTTGATTGTTGAACGCAATGGCGTTCGTGTTAGACCGGGCAGCGACATTGAGTACTACGAAGATGGTAGTACCGACTATTTCTTGCCAACACGAAATGTGGATTCACAAGAATACATTGCCAACAACGATGTGCATGTGTATGTTAATGATGTTTATCAAAGCTATGGATCGGACTTTGTTTTAAGCGCATGGACTGGCACACAAGATCGTTATATTTCGTTCACTGCTACACCAGCAACAGGTGCAAGAATTTTAATTTGCGTAACAACCTACGCACAATATTTTATTGATGCTGGGCAGATAATATTTAGATTGAGTTCAATTTTTACCATTGCCAATGGCGATGTAATCAGTATTACAACATGGAATGACACCAGCCAGCAAGATATAATAACAAAACTTTGGAAAGGTTCAGTGCAAATAGGTGTTGGTGTTTCCGAACCATTTGACAGCACTAACTATAGTCCTGATACTTTACTGTTTGATCCTGGCTCGTTTGATTACTCGGCTTCGACGATTACTTTTGTTAATGATTTTGATTTGGGCAGAGCCAATGTTGACCCCACTAGAATTTGGGTGTACTACAACGGATATCGATTAGTCAACGGCATTGGCTATACTGTTCAGCCACAAGATGGCACAAGTTATTTGATTTTACCATTTGTAATCTCCAACAATGATGTGGTGGCAGTGACCATGGCAACAAACAGTATTGTTCCAGAGGCCATGGCCTTTAGAATTTTCCAAGATATGAGAGGGCTTCAGTTGACTTACAGAATGACCCCTGCCACTACCACTGAGCTAACTCAAATATTATATGCAGATGATGATGTTGTTCATGTCAGCAGTGCAAGTGCGCTGGGCCAGCCCAATGTCAGCATCAACATCTGGGGAGTAATCACTGTAAATGCAGAAAGAATTATGTATCGTTATCGCAACACAGTAAACAACACTGTCAGTGGTTTATTGAGAGGTACTGCAGGCACTGCAGCAACTACGCATCTTAGTGGATCAACTGTGTATGATATGAGCCGCGGCAATTTACTCCCGTCACAGTATCAAAATTATCTTGTGAGCGAGAATTTTTCAAGCAATGGTACACAAACAACATTTGTTATCACTGCATTTACATTGTTGAACATTGACAGTACCACCTTGGCAGAAGAAACATTGAGAGTAATAGTAGGAGGGCGAACATTGCTGATCAGCGAATACACTGTGTTAAACGAAGAACCACTCACTGTGCAATTGGCAAATCAAGTTCCTAGCGGAGTTGAAATTACATTTGCAGTGTATAGAGGGGACGGTTGGTATCAACCTGGTATAGCTGAACCCAGCGATGGGCGACCCCTGCAATTAACTGAAACCACAGCAGCAAGGTTTTTACGTGGGTTGTAACCTAGGTAAATAGAACATTATGGAAAATAAAGAGTCAACAAATCAACAGACCCAACAACAGTCCGGCTCTGATCCAAGGATCAAATCTGGGCAGCCCAACGACTTTGGATCAGTGCAGATTGATGCACATTTCAAAATCTCAGACCCCAACAGCAAATATGTTTATGTAGAGGGGCGGGCATAATGGAAATACCAGTGAAAATTGAAGGGTTTGTAAAAATTTATGATCCCAATGATGGTGAAATTTTTGTAGACAAAAAGAACGCTATACATTACGAAAACATCAGTTTGGCCATGGCGCAGACCCTGGCAGATCGTCCACTGGGTTACATATACAGCATGGCGTTTGGAAACGGCGGTAGTTCTGTTGACCCCACCGGTGTAATTACCTATCTTCCGCCCAACACAATTGGTCAAAATGCCAACTTGTACAACCAAACATATTCAAAAGTGGTTGATGATAACAGTGCTGCCAACACAGATGTTGCCAACAACAACATGACAGTTTTACACACCCCAGGAAAAGTCTACAGTGATATTGTAGTTCGTTGCTTGCTTGACTACGGCGAACCTGCAGGACAGCAAGCATTTGATAATTCTACAAATTTTGCTGGCGAGTATGTATTTGATGAATTAGGGTTAAAAACCTGGAATGGCAGCGTTGATGATTTGCGTTTAATTACGCATGTAATTTTCCACCCAGTACAAAAAAGCCTTAATAGACAGATACAAATAGATTACACATTACGCATTCAGACACTGACCAACCTCAGTGCTGCATAAATATGCGTAGATTAACCCTTAATAAATATGAGGTAAAAAGGTAAACCACAATGGCATATCAGATTAACTTAACAAACGGCACTCCGTTTGCCACAATTTCAGATGGCACTATCAATACCAGTTCAAACATGGTTTTGGTAGGAAAAAACTATCCAGGATACGGAGCATTTCTTGATGAAAACTTTGTTCATCTACTGGAAAATGCTGCCAACGGCACAGCACCAGCAGCACCCCTTGTTGGCCAGCTATGGTTCAACACCACAACCAAAGTTATTCAAGTCTGGAGTGGTGTTAGCTGGAAAAGCCTAGGCGGCGCCACTGCCAGTGCATCCGCTCCCAGCAACAACAACACCGGTGATTTATGGTATGATACTGTGAATCAACAGCTCAAAGTCTACTCCGGCAACGCATTTATCTTAGTTGGCCCACAATTCAATAGCACCACTGGCACTACCGGCGCTGTGCCAATATCAATTGTTGACAACATTGGTAACACACATACTGTGATTGAAATGACAGTGGCCAATGCTGTTGTTGGAATATTCAGCAAAGATGCTGATTTTGTCCCCAGTGGAGCAGGCATCACTGGATTTGCAAACGTTCGACCCGGCCTAACATTGGCCAGCAGTGTTGATGGAGTGATACCAGGATTTTACGGTACCGCAAACAACGCTACTTCACTGAACGGACTGACATCAACTAGTTTTGTACGCAACTCTGGATCAACACAAACCATGAGTGTAGCACTCAATGTACAAAATAATACCGGGTTGACAGTTGGTGCATCAAACGACTTCAAAGCCAGTGTTGCAGCAGGCGTGGTCACATTGCAGAATCAAACTCAAGACGGTAATATTGTGTTCAGTGTCAACAAAGGTGGACTTACTACTACAATTATGACACTAGATGGTGCCAATGGCAATGTCAATTTTGGCAATGTATTGACTTGTACCGATGTTAATCACAGTGGTCCAAATGCAGTTGGTAACGTTGGATCAAGTACTAGTTATTTTAACCGAGTATTTGCCACAGCAACCACAGCACTCTATGCTGACGTTGCAGAACGATTCGCAGCTGATGACATTCTTGAAGCCGGAACTGTGGTTGAGTTGGGCGGCGAAAAAGAAATTACACGTGCCAGAGAAGAACTCAGTGATAACGTATTTGGAGTTATCAGCACCAATGCTGCATATCTAATGAATGGCGGCGCAGGCGAAGACGACACACATCCTCCAGTTGCAATTACTGGTAGAGTCCCTGTTAAATGCGTGGGCATTATCAAAAAAGGTGACAGGCTTGTGTCAGCTGGTGATGGTACTGCTAGGGCAGCAGCTCTAGGAGAAGCCACATCGTTTAATGTCATTGGTCGTGCTTTGGTAGATAAAACTACTGTTGGAGAAAGCATGGTTGAGGCAGTTGTTATGATTAAGTAAGGAACAGATATGACTTATACAGCAGGTGGACTAATTGAAGCCACAGACTACAATGGATTTGTCAGCACTGGCAGTCCCAATGTAAATGTAATCTGGGGCGCAGGTTCTGGCAACAGTGGCTGGGGAGAAACATCAATTAACACAGTCTCTACTCTAGGATCCATCACTGCCACTCAGTGGGCTACATTGGTTAACACAGTGACTTCAATGGGTAGCCAAACCGGTGTCACCATTACTTCTAGAGCGGCTCCAACTACTGGAGGCACAGTTACAATTTTCAACAACCTAGCAACAGATCTAACAAACCTCAACAACAATCGCGGCAACGCCGTAGCAGTGGGAAGTCAGTACACTGGTTGGACAGGTACTTCTGGAAAAACTAGTGGGACCGGCGCGGGCACAAATATCACTTTTACACACACTGTGACCTTTGCTTCGGCCGACGCAGCTCGATATTTTTTCAATGCTGGCGGTTTGGTCAAAATAACTTTTGGGAAATCGTCGACTGGTGAGCAAGGCGATGCAGAATGGAATGACCTAGCATCAACCCTGGCAGGTGCTGTTTGGATTTCTGGTCGATCCACCGGAGCAAACGCAACTATTGGAGGTACACTTTACAGTGGAACCACCGTGATTGGCGGGACTGGAACTCCGACTACTCCTAGTGGCACAATGTATGGCACCACTGGTTGGTTCCAATTGCTTACCACAAACACAGAAATTTACAAACAATTTGCCGACAGTGCACCATACACCGCTAACTACATTGGAGTTCAAGCTAAAACTGGCAACACTGGTACTACATTGGATCTAACCACAACCTGGTTCAATGATCCTGGACAAAATGATGCTCAGAGTGGCGGTACGGCACCAAGCCTCGCAACTCACGGTACTGCACCTTCCACTATTGTAACATACTATCCGCCTTCGAGTACATACTTAACAACCGCTGCCTGGGGAACTCCTGCAGTTGCAGCAACTACTACATAATAGTGGCAGCATTAATCCAAAAGGGCCTGCGGGCCCTTTACTTTTGATTGGAATTCCTGTATAATAACACAATGGATACTGACAAGATACTAACCACTGCCAAAGCAAGATTTGCACACGAAGCAAATCGGCGTGTATTAAAAGAAAAGTACGAAGCCAAAATGCTATTTGCACATGCCGGCGGTATGTGGCGTGCCGGCCCAGAATTGTTGAATATACTGAATATTTGCAGTGACGGCACTCCGTTAGTAATTTTGGATTTGTATGACAATCCAGTTCAAGTCAATGCACAAGAATTGTTTGATTTAGCCAAACAACGTTGGCAAGAGCAAATGACAGCCTGGCTAATAGAACTTGAAGATTCAAGGAAACGTCGATGACGCAAGGCGCAATGATATTTGCGTTCAACAATCAGAAACTTGACTATGTCAAACTGGCAACTTGGAATGCTCACAACATCAATCAGTTCCTGGGACTACCAACAACCTTGGTAACAGACCAGTCCATTAAAAATTCAATCTTTGATCAGGTCATAGTAGTTGAGAAACCTGCCGCAGGTACAAGATATTTTGAAGACGTTGGCAGTGCTGTCAGTTGGTACAATGGCAATAGAGTGGATGCATTGGATCTTACACCGTATGGTCGAACACTGTTGTTGGATGCAGATTATGTGGTTGGTAGCAATCTTTTAAACTCTTGGATGAACATTGATCAAGAATTTATGTGCTACAAAAAAGCATTTGATATAACCGGTCGAACTCCAATGATTGATCTACAAACATTTGGCACTCACCAATTTCCAATGTGGTGGGCCACTGTGATGATGTTTGACAAAACCAACACATCTCGTTATATATTTGATTCAATGCGCATGATACGAGACAACTGGCAGCACTATCGTAACTTGTATAAAATTGCACAAACAAATTTTAGGAATGACTATGCATTGAGCATTGCGCTTGGTTTGCTTTCTGGTCATACTATCAAAATTAAATCTTCAGTATCAAGCATGCCCACTGCTATGCCAGATGTAAAAATCACACGAGCTGATGATGCATATCAATTTGACTTTGTTAGAGACAATAAAAACGTTTGGGTTCGGTTGAAAAATCTTGATTTTCATGCCATGGGCAAAAAACATTTGGAGACGTTGATTGCGCAAGATAATAGCTGAACGCGGATACATCATTCCTGCGTTTGATACTGACACAGTTGATTATCGTCGCTGCGCCGAACAGCTCAAACAGAGTATTCAGTCATTTGATAACTCAGCCCAAGTAACAATTATAGGCAACGATGATATTCCTTACAAACTCCTTGGATATGGCAATGACATCTATGCCTATGCGTTGAGTCCTTACCGACAAACTATAAAATTAGAAGCCGACATGGTAATTGCTTCGTCAATTGCGCACTGGTGGACAATGTTAGAACACAGAGATTTAGTAATCAGCACTGGGTGCAGAGATTTCTATGATCAACCGGCTGCATCAAGATTTTACAGAAAAACTTTTGACAGCAACAACTTGCCTGATGTCTATAACGCTGTGACTTACTGGCGCCGTAGTGACTTGGCACATGAATTTTTTACCTTGGTACAAAATATTTTTGAGAATTGGTATCAGTATAGAAGTTTGTTGAAGTTTTGCAATGACGAAGCGTCAACTGATCTAGTCTATGCTATTGCTGCGCAGATTATTGGGCCTGATCTATGTACTCTGCCGTTTGCAAGTTATCCTAAAATAGTACACATGAAAAAACACATTATACCTATTGCCACAGAAGACTGGACCAAAGAATTGGTTTGGGAAACCAATCCTCTAAGAGTACAAACAGTGACTCAGTGGGGGGCATTTCACTATCATCAAAAAACATGGACAATGTAACAGATTTTTGGGAAGAAGTTTCAAAGCTTTTGGTTGACACTCGTCACGCTGTCTTTTACAGACTGTATTACGATGATCAAGGCACTGCGCTATTCTACAGCATGGAGGATGTGCCTGGTAACTATATTGAAATTGATGTAGAAACCTTCAGAGCCAACAAGACTAACATCAAAGTTCTTGATGGAAAGATTGTAAAGATCAATCCCGCGCACACTTCCAAACTAGTGCCAAGCGATCAAGGAACTGCGTGTCATGTTGATGATGTTGCAGTGATAGTAGATGCAAACAAAGAAAATTTCAAATGGGTATTGAAAAATTATGAGTCAGACGATTGATATTGCAGATTTAGATTGCGTATTTTTAACTTATGATGAACCTAATGCTGAGGCGAATTGGGTACGTGTTCGGAACATGGTACCCTGGGCACGACGAGTGGATGGTATTAAAGGATCAGACGCCGCTCACAAAGCGGCAGCCATGGCGTCCACCACTGATAGGTTTGTGCTCATTGATGGTGATAATATCCCTGATATTGGCTTTTTTTCATGCACACTGGAGTTGGATGATACCAATCTTGACTGTGTATTTCGCTGGCGTGCTAGGAATAGTGTCAATGGACTAATGTATGGCAACGGTGGTATAAGCTGTTGGACAAGGGAGTTTGCTTTAAACATGCAAACGCACGAAGCCAGTGATGGTCAAGATAAAACTGCTGTGGAGTTTTGTTTTCACTCCCAGTACTGGGCAATGCATGATTGTTACTCAACAACATATATCAATACCACGGACTTTCAAGCCTGGCGTGCTGGATTTAGAGAGGGTGTTAAAATGTGCCTGGATAGAGGCAGCAAGCCCACTCTAAATGAATTCAAACAACGAGTGGCGTCGCGTAATCTGGACAATCTAACTATTTGGCACAACGTGGGCAGAGATGCTGTCAATGGCACATGGTGTATTGCTGGCGCCAGGCAAGGTACGTACATGACAATGCTCACCGAATGGGATTACACCAAAGTTCAGGATTTTGATGAACTTGCTAAATTGTGGGAAACAGTGAAAGATTATCATCCTGACATTATAGCAGGGCGAGTGGCAGATGAGCTCAAAACACAACTTGACCTACCAATGAACTTTATGACAGCCGAAGACAGTGAATTCTTCAAGCACCACTACAAAGTAAGCTGGCGCAATCTTGGAATAATGGTCTCAGAACGTGATGCCAACAGTTAAGATCAAAGTCAAAACCAGCGATAGCATTGTCTGGAATCGTGCGGAATTTGTGGCAGAACTTGCTGTGGCTATGTGTACTGGCAACAACATTGTGATTGATTTTCTTGGCGAAGGGCCTTGTATACACAGCCTGGGCATAGAAGATATCATTGAAAAGTTAGCCAAACAAACAAATTATGATCTAACCAACTTATTAGTAGCAACTTCCAACGCCGTGAAGCAACGTGCCAAATTTAACATTAAATTTACCAACATGTATCACATGGTCAACAAAGCAAAGACCTATGGAAGTCCTGTTGACAAGACTCAAAATTTACTGCCATTTGCGTTGTTTGTTGGACGCAGCAATGCCCCTAGATTGGATTTAGCCACATACATTGCCAAGCATTATTCAACACAGAGTTATCTTACCTATCACTTCAATGACCGGGTTGAATTTCATCGTGACAACATTGGACTAGAAGACCTGCGTCAAACATTTGGCGTCAAGGATCTCACCAGTCATGCTGCATTTTTAAATCAATGCCCGGTGTTGTTGGAAGGCAATGAGGTTGTTGACATTGACATAAACGCTGATTATAATCCTGCACATCAATTTTTGCTGGCTGACAAAACACAGTTGGTGGACCAGTATTCAAATTTTTTAGCAGAAATAGTTTGTGAAACATTCTACACTGGCGACACATTCTTTGTCACTGAAAAAACCTGGAGACCCATTGCTCTTAAGACGCCGTTTATTGTACAAGGCCCACAGTGGTTTTTAAAAAATCTAAAACGCCTGGGCTTTGCAACATTTGATCGTTGGTGGGATGAAGGATACAGCGAAGATCCTCCCACACATCAAATTCACGAAATAAAAAAAGTCATTGATAGACTTGCTACCTTGTCTCCGGCAGAACTCTGCAAAATGTACACAGAGATGCAACCAGTATTGGATCACAACTACCAGATGTTCAAAAACTTATTGCCCGACGATTTTTACTGGAAGTTACGAAATGAGTAATACCAGTGACTTCATGGGGGCAGCCCAACGCATGCAGGCCGAGCTTGGACCTGCACGTTGCTTTGCCAAGTGGCGTCAGACCAGTTTGCACCTAACCACAGGCATGACCAACAGTTGTTATCATCCACCGCTGCATGAAATAGATGCCACACTGTTGGCAGACAATCCTGGTGCGTTACACAACACGCCGTATAAAAAAGAACAACGTAAAATTATGTTGCGCAATGAACGTCCCGGGGAATGTAGTTACTGTTGGACACAAGAAGACATGGGAAACTTGTCAGACCGGCATTATCGTAGTGGCGAGCCCTGGGCTGAAATAGATCTAACAAACCTAACCGGAGATGAAGATGTCATACCTACTTATGTGGAAGTTAATTTTAGTAATGTTTGCAATCTTAAGTGTAGCTATTGCAGCCCACAGTATAGTTCAACGTGGGCCGACGAAACTAACCGACATGGGGCCT
>Ga0181355_1000014_pt1 | contig 54603 bp, 66 predicted proteins | sample Fa13VDMM15DN_FD_130099 | JGI IMG/M metagenome (GOLD analysis project Ga0181355, IMG submission 130099) | Freshwater viral communities from Lake Michigan, USA - Fa13.VD.MM15.D.N | ecosystem: Environmental > Aquatic > Freshwater > Lake | place: USA: Michigan | collected 2013-09-23 | reverse complement strand
GTTTTTTGTGGTTTCGGGCATATGCCATTGATGGTACATATTAACATCGGAATATTCTGCAGAACCAAAGTGACAATACCAGCTTTTATGATTTTCTATTTTTTGATATAAACATTCTAGTTTAAACCAAAAAATTGCATCTTCTGGGGCATATCCATAAAATAGCTCATGATCAAATCCACCAACTTCATAAAATAAATCATGTTTTATCAACAAAGACCCTCCAACTGCTCCGGGTACATTTTTTTGTATATGTGGTAAAAGGTCTATATCTAAATCACATATATCATTATGATTTTGCTGAAGAAATAATGTGTGTTCTGGATTAATATTTAAAACCATTTTATGTGCATATGGTTGTATCCATGTTTTTGACTTATTAATTAAAAACATCATTTCAATAAAAAATATCTCGGGAACTAATAAATCACTATCATGTAAAAGCCACCATTCTGAACTTTTAAAACATTTAACTGCTGTATTATAGACTAATGATCGTGAATACATTCCGTCAGTATTACTTTTATTCAAATCTATAAACCCATAATCAATTTTATTTTCTTCACAAAATAATTTGAAATATGATCTATAATCATGTTCACATATTATAATGTTTACCTGATCTTCTAGATTTGCTTTCTTGATGCTATGAATAAGATACTTTATAGTTGCCTTTAAATAAGATTCTCTTCCCTTTGCCCCTATAACTACATTAATTTTTTTAGAAGAAGTATTAAATATTAATTGATCATCTAATTTAAATTTAAATCCATTAGAATAAAATGATGTATAAACATCCTTTATGTCATTAAAGGATATTTCACTTTTCATATTTAAATCTTTAACACAGTTAATTTGTTCTAATACGGACATATTCATCTACACCTTTCAAAAAATAATCATCAAATGATACTTTAAGTGTCTTTGCTTTATTATAATTAGATTCAATATAAGGAAGCATTTGTTGATATCTATCAAAAGATAATTGTTCTACATCAAAGGCTTCATTATAAAAAATTATACCACGTTCATCAAAATATTTTCCTATTTTTGGATCTCCCAAATAAATTGGTACCGTTCCAGTTAAAAAACAATCCAATATTTTTTCAGTAAAATATCCTGGTACTATATCATTTTCTATTGCTATAGAAAAACAATAGTCTTTAAGACCATCAATTTTATTTTGAATATAATTTGTATGTTTTCCATAACAATCAATTTTATCTTGAAATTTATAATATACTTCTATTCTATGCTTTTGTAAATTAGTATGGCTGAACATGCTGCATATCATAGAACATAACTTATTTTTTTTATAAATGCTTGGTGCTGTTATCCATGATTTAAATGGAGGAACCGTGTTTATAATTTTAACTTGTTCTGATACCATATTTTGATTATAAGACACAATTAAATTTGGTTTTAATTTTTGAATAATATCATTATAATTTTTTTTTAAAACATCTTGTGATTCTATTAAATATAAAATTTTATATTTATTCGAATCAATAGATTCACAGTTATCAATATAAATTATAAAATCAGAATCATCTAAAATTTTTGTTCTTTCCCACAAATTACTGTTTACTTCATGGTTTTCCCATGTAGTTTGGTCAAAATATGATTTTGAAATATAACCTTTATACTTCATATAATTATCCAATCTTTACAATAAATATCACTCCAATTTTTTGGCATATCTGGACCCGGACCAAACCATTGACTCGGGGCAATTACCTTTTTACTTTCAGACAGCCAAGCTCCCCACCAACTAAAACTACTGTTGGCTAATATGTGATAATTGCACATAGTCATAACACACATATCAAGATATTTGTTTTTTGTATCTGGATACACTATTTGGCGTTTTAAATCTTTTAAAAGATTTTGTGCTTTTTCTATATCATCACTAAAAACAAAAATTAATCCATTATCTGGCAACAATGATAAAGCTTCGTTGTAATAATCAATAGTGCAAGGTGGATAATTTTGTGGCTGTGAGACATAATCACCAAATCTCATATGCAAAGAAATTGCAGGACATCTCGCTACGGCTCGTATATAATCTGCTTGTTGTTTGATTTCCGGGTTAAATTCAAATTCTTTTAATAATTGCTCACGATAGTTTATAAAATATTTTTCACTTTGAAAATAGCCACATATATCTGTATTATCAGGTATACCAAAAATACCAGCATTGTACGTAAAATTACGTTCCATTGCAGAATGCAGTTGAACTACATTTGAGGAATCTTTTGCAGAAAGATTATTAAAACAATTTGGTAAAAAAAAGTTTTGAAATTGTATATCCCCGGTTTTTGAATATGGCACACCAAATTCATACCCTCTTGTTTTAGCAATTGAATACAATATTGCATATTGAAACAATTGATTTCCAAATAAACCATATGTTCCTAGTCTATTAAAAGTAATCATAGATATGAAGAGTCCTTATCTTCCAAAGAACTATCAGTAAAAAATTGCCATTTATTGGCAGATTCTCTATTATCTGCTTGATAAAAATATGGTTTATTTGGTGTATAAACTCTATTATGAAATTGCAATATAGATGCTCCAATATCCCATGGTTTTTGTAGATCATTAATGCAGTGCTTTGCAATTGATGACATATCTTGTCTAAATTTAGATTTTACATATAAGATAGCATGAGTGGCTAAAATACCACCAATCCTTAAATAATTTGGATTGTATCTTTTAGTCTGATATCCCTGATTTCCTGTAGATACACCCAAATATATTCCATCTGAATCATCTGGAATTTCTATAACTGGATTAAATGCATCGGAAAACTCTGCATCATCTTCCAATATTAAAAGTGGATTAGAATAATTTGTATTATCTAAAATATCAATATGAGATTGAGCACAACCAACATAATGTGAATTGCTTGCTATAGTTCCTGGTGGGGCAGGAATAACTCTAGCAGATTTTCTATAAGTATTTTTAAATCCATGCTTTTGCAATTTTTCTTGCATTGCTTCAGCATTTTTTGTAGCAGAATCTAAATTTATCCATACAACTGGTATTTCCCGTAAATCAATAATCATAAGACCTCACAATAAATATAATACATCATATAAAGATGTCAAGTTATTTAGTTGACTTTTTCCTAAGTTACTTTATACTACAAATCAAATGAATCTAGAAGACCTCAAGAATAATATTACTAAAGATTCCCAAATAGACTCTACAGAATTAGGTGTAGAGGCTCTTAAGATACCTCAAGTACACGCCAAGTATCTTAATATGCTTACAGACTTTAAATTACTTTTGACAAAGCATCAAAATGAATACGCAATTCAACGATTGCGTAAGTGGAAAATTTTGACTGGTAAAGCGTCCAAAGAAGAATTGGAAGCATGGGATGAAGAACCATTTGACTTGGATCTACTCAAAACTGATGTAGAAAAGTTCATTGAGGGTGATCCTAAGATTGTTGAATTGAAGTCTAAAGTGGCTGTCAACGAAATTAAAGTAAAGATGGTTGAGGAATTTTTAAAGGCTATCAATAACCGAAACTTCAATATCAAGTCTGCCATTGACTGGCAAAAAATGATGAACGGCATAGTATAAATATTATGTGGATATTGAAGTTGAATCTGTAGATGAAGTTCGTTACTACATCAAAGCAGAAAAAGGAATCAAGCAAGAATTACGAGATTATTTCTCGTTCATGGTACCCGGTGCCCAATATATGCCCATGTTCAAACGGCGTATATGGGATGGAAAGATCCGGTTATATGATATCCTCACATCCACTCTTCCACGCGGATTAAAAACTTATCTCGATAAGTTTTCTCAAGATCGTAAATACTCATTAAATATTAAAGAGAATAGGAATCCTTTATGTATAAAGGAAACACAGCTTGCTCAATTCTACGATACCCTAGCGGTGTCGGTGAAGAAGAAGCCCGTGCAGATGCATGCTCATCAGCAGCAAGCAATTATTCATGCTTTGAACCATCACAGATGCGTATTGATTTCTCCTACTGGTTCGGGCAAAAGTTTGATAATCTACGTCTTGGTCCGCTTTCTACAATCCGTATTATTACCAAATCGAAAGATTTTGATTCTCGTACCAACCGTTGGTCTCGTGAATCAGATGGATTCTGATTTTTTTGATTATTCTTCCCAAGATCCATCTTGGTCTTGCAAAAAATATATTCATAAAATTTCAGCCGGCGTGAATAAAGATACTAATAAGCAGATAGTAGTCTCTACATGGCAGTCAATATACAAACTACCAAGAGAGTGGTTTGACCAGTTTGATGCTATCTTCTTTGACGAGTGCCATCAGGCCAAAGCCGAATCTATTAACATGATTGGCCAAAAACTTGCCAAGGCTTGGTTTCGTATTGGTACAACAGGAACACTAGACCAAGCACAGGCACATCGACTGAGTATCGAAGGTATCCTTGGTCCCGCTATTCAGTTCATTCAAACAAAGAACTTAATGAACAAAGGATTGCTTGCCACTATTGGAATCGACTGTATTCTGTTGCAGTATACAGACGAAGAGAAGCAACTGCTCAAAAAGCAAAAATACCCTGACGAATTAAAGTGGATTATAACTAATAATAAGAGGAACGAATTTGTCAAAGAACTTGCCCTCAAAACCAAAGGCAACACGCTCGTTCTCTTCAATTACGTCGAAGATCACGGGAAGCCTCTCGCCGCTCTCTTGGAGTCAGCAAAAAGCGGTAGACCAATATATTTCATCTCTGGAAAAACAGAAGCAGACACAAGAGAATATATTAGAAAAGTCGTTGATACGGAAAGAGATGCTATACTGGTTGCGAGTTATGGCACTACTAGCGCTGGTATCAACATTGTTAATATCGACAATATTATTTTTGCCTCGCCTACTAAGTCTATAATTAGATTGCTACAGAGCATTGGTCGTGGTCTAAGAGTATCTGCAAAGAAGAAGACATTAAAAGTTTTTGATATTGTGGATGATCTTTGTTGGTTAAAACATAAGAACCATATCTTCCGTCACTTTGAAGAACGTGTTAAGATATACAAAAAAGAAAAGTTTGACCACAAGATCTTTTCCATGTCTTTAAAGAACACCCTAAAAGATAAATAATAGTGAAGGGAGGACATATACATGTCCGAATCACTTCCCGAGAATTCTTTTGGCGGTGTATTGCGAGTTGTTAAGCTTACTTCAGGTGAAGAAATAATTGGTATGGTCAATGAGGCTTACACCGATAGAATTTCAATTAAACTGCCTGCTCGGCTTGAAGCTTATGTTGTTCGTGATGAACAAGGCGAGTTGGTAGAATACGTCAAACTAACAAATTATCTTTCCAATATTCGTGGTCATGAAATTTCTCTAACACGCAATGTCATAGTTTATATTGGAGCACCTACTCTGGAATTAGAGAAGATGTATGAGATCTATTTTATGACAATGCAGACAGATCCCAAAACTGTAGTTTCATCTCTCCCCGATGATATGAAGTTTGCACACGAATCTGGTCTTCAAATGTTGAATGATTTATTCACAAATGAAGATTTTGTAAATTTTATCAATGATCTAATAGATAACTTTGAAGAGGCTGAAATTTTACTAGATGAGGGTGACGAAGAGGATATATTGTCAAACGAAGACCAAGAATCCCCTATAAATGAACTACCTCCAGAAGAGCCTGCACCCCAACCCAAGCGCAAGAAGCGCCGTAAAGTCAAGCCTGAGCAAAACAAATTGCCATTTGACCCAAATCTGCCCCCAGAGAACCCAGAAAGTTGGTCTGATAACCCTACCGACTATCTTTAAGTAAGTATGGCGGGAGGATTGGGTGATATTGTATAATACGAATATTTAAATTTGCAATTGGCTTTTTGAATAATTGCATCACTATTGTCAGATTGAAAATTTAATCCACTCAAATATATTGGAACAATATTTGTAAAAGTTATTGTTATAGGGCTGTTATTAGAAATTCCAAACGAACCTCTATAAATGTTCAGGGTTGCAGTAATATGCCAGGTTTGATAATCAATATTATATTCAGTATCATTTTCAATATTTGTAATATTTCGAATCCATGAGTATATGGAATTCCAATTTGTCATATTTTCATCAACAATGAATTCCACTGCCAGAGGTTCAAATCCAGCAACCATACTTGGAACTGGAATTGTAGTACCCAAAGTAGTTGGTTGAACTAGATCTGGAACAGAAATACCGGGAAGGTTTGCTCTCTGGCACATAAGTTCCAGTTGGCTAGTACCTCTATTAAATTTAAGAGTAAAGTAATTGTTATAAAGTGGATTAGTATTACTTGAGCAGGTTGCCATAGAAATATTTATGGATAAAAGAAAACCCTCCCGATTTCTCGGGAGGGTTTTTGAACTTACGCTATCTACTAACTTCTAATCAGGCTCCGTTACCGTGGAGGTTGGCAACTTGAGATAGACGATAGTATTGGTTACGACCTTGCGATAGTGTCTCGCCATCTGGAGCATTGCTGCTGTTAAGAACGAAGGGGTTTGCAACAACTCCGTAACGGGTCTTGAACGCAACACGGGGTTGGAAAGTGTTAGGATCAACCGCACGAACCATTTGGAGAGGAACATATGGGCAGTAGAAAATACCTGCGTCATATGGGCTCTCACCCTTATAGCCAGCAACGAAGAAGTTGGCACCAAGTGGGGCATATGGATCGATGTAAACACGGATCTTACCACTTAGGATACCAGCAAAGGTTGCTTGAGTATCATCAACATTGAGTTGAGGAGCAATAGCTGGACTGAGGCTCATGAAGCCAGACATAGCAAGGGCAGCTGCGGTATCGCTATCGCAGATGATGAAGTTGCCCTTACCACGGCGGGTTTCCTTGGCGATTGCATTGCACTCGCGCTCGATTTGGAAGCTGAGGCCGCGGAAGCGTTCAGCAGACCAACGACCATCCGAGTCACCAGCGAGGTTATAAGTTCCCTTGTTGGTGAGATCGGGTTGTTGTGAACCAGACTTAGCAACGTAGTAAATGGTGCGGACGATCTCGCGGTTAATTTCAGCAAGAATTTCTGTGCTGAGAAGATTAGCGAGTTCGGCTTCCGCATCAAGACCGTGAACAGCCTTGAGGTCTTGTGCCAATTCGACTGAGTAGTTGCTGCTTAGAGCACGTGTACGGGCTTGTACAGCAACGCGGTCGATGGAGAAAGACATTTGATTCAATGACTTATATGGATCTTGAATTGCTGCTCCACCACCAAGACCTTCACCAAAGTTGGTCAACATACCACGGAGGGCGTTGAACGAATTTACGCCAGTGCTGCTATAAAGAGGTCCTGCACACCAACCTGAGACATAGTTCCAACCTGCACTTAGACCGTAACCACCGGTAATACCAGCGAATGATAGACCAGCGAGGGTATATCCCGAACCACCGTATACTGGTTGTGGTTCTTGGAACATAGCTTCGGTGTAATTGTTATTACCATAGCTAAGGCCGGGTAGACCAGCGCCATATTGCGAACGCATCGCAAAGATGAGGCCGGTTGGGGCAGTCATGGGTTGAACGCCGCAGATGTCGTATGCCATGAGATTTGGCATGGAACGACGAACGAGGCTGATTAGAACGGGGTCATAACCAGAGACGGCACCAGTGTTGTAACCGGTAGAGGTGGCGGGACCACCGAGGTTACCGGAGCTCATATCCTCAGCGAGGTGTTGGCTACGAATGGCTTGCTCTTGGTTCTCAAGAAGGACGGCAGTGACCTTCTTACGGTAATCATCACCGATTGGAGACAGAGCTTCGTGATTGAGCACTGGATTCCATTTCTCGGTTAGAATGTCATATGGGGTATTGTCTTGAAATTGCATTTTAGTAAATTCTCCTGTGAGTTAAAATTATTTAGTAATTAGTAAAGTTATAGTTTCTTATTTAATCTACCCATTACATTCGCATAGTTTTCTACGAGTGTTGTTGGAGCAGAAACAGTCTTTGAGAAGGTCATATCCTCATCAACTGGCTTAGAGGGTGCAGAAACTCTATTACCCTGTAAATAGTTTTCCTTGATGGCTACCAACTTATTACGATACTCTTCGGGAGTGTTGAAGTTGATATTTTCCATCAAATTTTGTAGTCTGTTGACTTGAGTGTCAGCAAGATTCTTGGTTTCAGCAACAAAGATTCCAGCACACTCGGTGAGTGCGATCTCTTTCTTGAGATCAATGCTAAACTTCATGGACTCATTGAGAGATTCTTGAAGTTTTCTGTTTTGCTCATAAAGTTCGTCAAGAACATTGTACTTCTCGTTTGGAACATCAATGTAGTGATTCTCAAAGAGATTCTTGAGGCCACTGATGAAATTCTCAGCAATAGTGGTCTTGATACCTTGTTCGACAGCAACAGTATTCTCTGTCATCCACTCTTCAACAACGTACTCAAGATAGTCATCAACTTTTTCAACCAATGAATTGGTTACATTAGAGAGATAGTCTTTGGCATTCTCATCAAGTTCAACAAGAACCTTGGCAACTTCTGATTCAACTCTGTCAGAGACAGCAGCCTCAAAGATTGCTTCAAGTTGTTCTAGAGAAGACTTATTGACATTATCTTCACCAAGAAGAGAAATGATGGCATCACGGAATTGTGCCTTTAGTTCTTCGTTGGTCTCAACAGGCATTTCTTCTTCTTCGCCTTCTTGAGCATCGTGATGAATGGCGGTATCTTCATCGCCATTTTCTTCATCGGTATCTTGGTATGCAGCAGTAGCATGCTTACCGGGAGCAGCATATCTCATGGTTGCAGGTACGCCAGGTTGACTAGCAGATACTACAGTTGCGGGAACGCCAGTTGTATCAATTGGAGCAGGAACCATGGATCCACCGCCGGTGGCTACCATATCGGAACGACCAGTTGCGTCCATAACGGTCTTTACTCCACCCATTACTTGGGCAGCGGCTTCAGATAAATTTAGTTTTTTGTTCTTTTTCATGTCAATTAATCCTTAAGGTTAAATTATTTAGTATATTTTAATTTTTAATATCCTCTGAAACCAGAGGGATGTCCCATTGAACTTGCCGCACCAGCGCTTTGGACTGCACCAAGTTCTCTTGTACGTCTTAAAACTTCCTTACCACCCAACATTTCAACACCAATTTTTAGACCCAATAGCGGATTATAAGGATCTATTGCTCCCAAATTTTTGCTGTATTGCATTACTTTTTGGGCAAGTGGATTATTATCATTTGCAATCTTATTCGTTCCTGTCAAATCCTCTATTTGAGATAGTACATCACCTGCTACAGCTTGAAATCCAGAAAGAGCCATTTGTTGTTCTTTGCTAGCACCACTGTTTGCTGCATCTAATGCACTTTTCAAAGAAATATTACTGTTGCCGGCAGTGCCAGCAGTACTGCCGGGATTAGCTTTAATTCGTGAATCAAAAAGACCTTTGGCTAAAAGCAGTTTTACTGCTGCAGGCATCATTTGATCTGCAAAATCCAAAGCACTTTGAGCTTGACCTAATGAGGTTATATAGTCTAAACCGCCTTGGGTATTGTCTTGTTCTTCGCCCTTTTCATTTGTTGTACGTGAATTTGGAATATTAGAATTACCCCACATTATTTTTCCACGCAAACCTTCATCTTTTGTTTTTCCCTTTTTATCTTTATTTGTTGAAAGAAAATCTCCAGGTTGGATATCATCTCCCCCACCCAATCCTTTTCCACCTGCACCACCATTAAAAGTAAAAGAAGGTCTCTTTTTAGTTTCTTTTTTACGACCAGGAGGTACAAAAGTAACACCAGTCATAGATTCTTCAGTTAATTGAAGAATGTATTTAATATAATCTTTGGAACCTTCGGTGATGCAGTCAAATGACATTACATGCTCCTAAAATAATCGTTGAATAGTTTGACGATATTTTCGTTTAAATCTCTTTTGGAAGAACTTTTAATGATTTTTTTGGCATTGTTAAATTCTTTTTCAGACCAGCTGCCATTTTCAAGAATCCATTCTTTTCCTTCCATGATTCCATTGACGAAAGCATTTGGAGCTGATGGATCGGCTACGATATCAACCGCAGCAAGCATGAAATCTTCTTGAACTTCTTGATAACCATTCTTACTCTTTAAAGAACCCATACCACGAGTAGATACACCTAGTTGTGCACCTTCTTCAATTAGGTTCTTTACAATGCGACCCATTGGGGTATCCATGATCTTGGCCTTACCGTAAATAGTATTGCCATCTTCATGAAGTTCCTTGACAATATGCGAAACACGGTCAAGATTGACAGTTGGACCAGTTGGGTGGTTTAGTTCACCAAGAGCACGGCCTTTATCAACGTACTCAGTGATATATCTCTTGCATTCCTTAATAAGAATGCCTTGGGGATATACTCTACCATTTCGGTTCTTTACGCTGGCTTGCATAAAGATACCTTCAATGAAATAAGCCTTATCACCGTTTCCAGTGTTCTCTTTGATATACTTAATATCTTCGTTTATTTCAGTTATTAGTTTCATTGGTGGGCTTTATGATGGTTTTTGCTACTGTTTCGTACATTCCTTCAATTTTTTTGCCAGTCTTCTCATAGAGAAGCTTGGAGGTATTCTCTTTGAAAGCAACTACGTTCTCATCAATCATATTCTTTATTAGTTCATTTACTTTGGGATTCATTTTTGTAATACCTTTACTTTTTGGCAAAATTCAAGATGCTGATCTAGATTGGCCTTGCTTTCAAAAATAGATTCAACCATTAGGGTTCTATTTTTTGGGCTAAGTTGATCAAATAGTATCTTGATATCTTTAAGTTCTTTCTCTGTTATATTTATAACACTTTCATTTTTTAATTTAATTTTTGATGGATTTGAAGGATCATAAGATTCTAAAAACTCAACAAAATTTTTAATTTCTTCTGATTTGGGAGTAAATTTGAATGAAGGCTCAAATAGCTTCTTTTGGGTATGAATTTTTAAATATTCAATATTTTCATTGAGTTTTGTGCTTAGAGCATTTCTCAGAGATTTTTTGAATTCCTCATCATTATTTTGAATTAAACTTTCAAAACTCTTTTTTAGAAGTGTAGTGCTAGTTTCACTCATTGTGGTGGCTCTCCTTCGCCAGCAGCCTGTTGTTGAGCCATCTGTGCCATTTGCTCGGCTTGGATTCTCTGTCTGTCAACTGCTATTTCTTTATTCATCTCTTGCATTTCTTCTTCAGTTTGTTTCAAAATCTTTCTACGAACATATTCTGAAGAGAAATACTTTCCAACATATGGATCAACATACTGAACCATCTTTAGACGTTCTGCCAAAATTTCTGCTTCCTTAAGATCCCAGAAATAATTGTCGGTATTGAATACTACTTTGATTTCTGGACGAAGTTCGTGCCAGTCATCTTCAGTCATTATACCTTTTAGGATCAATTGAACTCGCAATAGATCTAAAAACAACTTACTGAATTGATGTCGAAGTCTTTCAATAAATTTATAGAACTTGACTTCTTCTCTGGTAATTTCTACGGAACGGCCCATATTAAATCCAGTTTGATCTGACATCAAACGACTAAGAGGAACGTTCAATGAAGCATACAACTTCTTCTTGAAGTATTCTACGTCTTCAATTTGAGACATGGCATTACCACCGGGAAGAGTTGTAATCTGTGTGCCATTGGAGCCTTCACGGCGAGGAATCCAGTAATCTTCCAATACGGAAAGATGGTTTCTTTCATCGCGCACTTCACCAGTAGTCTGATTGTAGATCAGGCGTGTGCGGAAACGGCTCATCATGTCACGGACGTACTGTTCAGCCTTTTGCTTAGGAAGCTGTCCTACGTCAACGTAGAAGACTCTTCTTTCGGGTGCACGTGCAACACGGTAAACTAGAAGAGAATCTTCTAGTTGTCTCAACATGTTCAGTGGTCTGATTGCTTTGTGCAGATATCCAAGAACTCTCTTTGTATTGAGATCAACAACGCCAGATGGAACATAAACTATACTGTCTGGAGAAAGATGCAGACCACCTGGTCCAGTCAACATATATGTTTCTTTATCGGTATTGGTATAAAGATAATACTCTTCAATCTTTTTGATTACACCAACTTGAGTATTTCCGACTCGTTCTTGTTGTTTTTCAACTTTACGAATCTTTTTTATCTTTAGAGGATCAAGAGGAATAATTTCCTCAATTCCATTCATTGGTTGATCTTTATCAATAGCAATATTATAAAATATACGAGAATCAATATACCATCTTCTAAAAATTTCATATGACTTTCCATTGAAATCCATTAGATGGATGATTCTTTCAAATTCTTTGTAAATCTTTAATTTAATTGGCTCAGCAATTGGAACACTGACAAGATCTAATTTTACTGGTTTGCGGTCTGTACCCGGTACAATTGATGCGTTTACAATTTCATCAATAGCATTGTCTACCTCTGGATAGATAGACATATTGCGATATTGAATAATGGATGCACCTTCATCACGAAGGTTGGCAGCATAGTCCAAAGCAGTTCCAAAAAATCCACCAGCTTCAACTGTAACAGTTCCATCAAAGATTTCGGGAGCAGCAATATTTTGTGCTACAATCTCACTTTTTTTCTGTGGTTCGTCCTTTGTTCTACCAAACTGGAATCCAAAAATATCTATTTCCATCAATAATTCCTTTTTATAATCTGTCTATTTGTGTTATGCCATCAATCGAAATTGTATCATAAACAAAGACTACGTTAAAAGTATTTAACACATTTGGGCGAGCCATGCTAAAAGACATCTCATTTATTGTTCTGGGCCACAATCCATTTAAACGGAAACGCTTTAAAACATTTTCATTTAATCCAAGATGTTCAATATACCAGTTAACTTTATAGTTTGGAGTAACTGAATATCTTGTTTTATTGTCAACATGATTGTTTATAAAATTATGCCACCGATGAAATCTTTTCCACAAATCTCCACTATCTGTGTCATCTACAATGGACACAGACCATGTGGAATACAGTTTTTCACCGGGATAATTTAATTTTCTACCAAAATAGTCATATGAAACTGTGCTTGTCTGTAGAGTAGGTATAAGAGTTGATCTAATATGAAATGGAATTGCGGTTCCAGCATTATTCGAATTGCCTGCATTAGAAGCAGTAGCAGCCCCAGAAGGAAAACTTCCTGTCACCAAAAATCTATTTTGGCGAGTACCACCTTTAAAGTTATCTTTAAATTCATTTAGTGATGCCATGGTCAGATTCCAGTAAGTATGTCTATATAATCAAATGTTAATGTTACATCAAAGGTAACAAATTCAGATGAGCCTAAGTCAAAATTAATTCCACCAACTTCACTTGGCCAACATCTATTTAATTTAATTTTTCTTAATACTTCACCATTTGGTCTCAATTGTTCTATAAAAAAAGTAGTCTGTAAATTAGAATAAGAATAATTGTTACCTTCTACTTTATGTGTAAGATGGCCATCCAATTTTTCTTTCCAACTATTAAATGCTTTCCATAAAGCACTGTCATTATCATCATAAATTCTGACTGGCCATACTGAATATTGACGGTCTCCGGCAAAATACGCCATTCTTCCTCTGTATGGAACACCTATAACACCAACATCTGCTTTTGGTAATGATCCAGATGATATAAGAAATGAACTAGTAGTATTATTATTTCCAACATTTACTGTACTTGGAAAAGTAGGAATAATACGAAAACGGTTTGCTCTAGTACCGCCCTTAAACCCAGCTTTAAATTGGTTTAATGAGTTATATGATGCCATATTATTGGTTTAGAGTTATATTGAGTGTAAACGAGGTTGTTCCAATCAATGGAGTTATATTTACAAAGATTGTAAGTGATGATACATTGTCATTGTTGTTGGTAGAATCGCAAATAACTTGAGTTTTTGTAGTATCCAAATACGTAGTATATTGCAACAAATAATTTGTTATTTCTCCAGTAACTAGATTTCTGGTTGTTGGGTTATTCAACTCATAGAGATATTTGAGACCAATGTTTGTAATATCTCTTTTCATTTTGGCCTTCATTTGAGCTGGGCCAATTCTTTCATCAACTATTGGATTAGACGTTGAAGCAGTTGCTCCAACTAAATCAGCACCAAGAAATTTGGTTGTATAATTTAAGAAATAGTTTACACGAGCCTTTTTAAGAAGATTTTTAAGATCAGTATCAGCAAAGTTTACTGTGGTTGTTACGTCTCCATTTAAAATGAAGCCTCTAGCAGATCCTGCAATAGTTAAATAAAGTTCATTTCTGGCATTAACGCGTGTAAACATACCAGCAACATCAGCACTAAGATTATTAACATAAGTCAATACACCGGAAGTATAAAGCGATGGAAGTGGAAGATTTGTTATTGTTTTTTGACCATACACAGAAAATACACGATCAGCTACAGTTGCGCCTTCGACAAATGATGTTCCATTAAAAACAAAATTTGTTAAAGTTGTTCCTGCGCCATCATTTAGACTAGGAAACACACCTATAGTATATGGTGCTTCCTTTTCAAGCCATCTTTGGGCGCCAGAAAAACCTAAACCAGTTGCACCCATAATTAAATCAAAATCTGTATTAAAATCAGTTTGCCAGTCTAAAAAACCTTTTGTAGTTCCTGCAATGACGAGATTACCACCGTATGAAAGATAATCTAATGCATATAAAAATTCTCTTCCAGCACCAGTAATTCCAAGATTAGTAGTTTGATCACTATTAATTATACCATCATAGATAAAGAATCCAAAACTATTTCCTGTAGTTGTTGTAGGATTTATTAAAGCCCCGGTAACACCATTTAATTTGTTTAGATCATTAACAATTGCTGATGGCGAAGTATAATACACATACGTTGACGCGGTAGTACCTATTGCTGGTGATGACTTAATTGCTCTGGCATAAATTAGCCAACCAAATAAATTTCCGGGATTATTTGATGCTCCAACAGTACTAAATGTTGGGGCTACAAAGGTTAAACCTATCAAATAGCCGCAATCCATCTTAAATGCATCAGAGGCTGTTTCAGTTCGAAATTGATTAGTGCTAGTAAAAGAACTAAGAGTTGGCATGATTGTCCTTTTTTATCACTAATATTTAGTAATTTTTTATATCTTCTTCCAGACGACATTTCCATCAGAAAATTCATCATCTTCCATAGATTCTTCGCTTAACATGAATAAAGTATTGTCATCTTCTGGCTTTTTGGCTTCTTCATAATTAAATTTTGCGCTTTCAATCAAATCTGCAAAGTATTCTTGTCTTGTCAACCAAGCAAAGAATATCAAAGTCATTACCAGATCATCATTATGTCCTTCTTCTGCCTTGAATGTATTTGACTTCGAAACAAATGTTATTAATTCACTCAATATTCTTTCATCATTTATTAAAATTTTGTCTTCTTCGACTAACCTTTTAAATATAGCACAGCCCAATTTTTTGGTCTGAGCAGTTGTTCTTAAACCCATTTCGCTTCTTCCGCCAGCAAATCCTTGAGATAACATCTGCCCTTTACGACCCATTATTTTGGTCATAAGAACATTTTCATATTCCAAATCATTATAAAGAATAGAAGAAACTTGCCCACCTATGTCATTTGTTTCTACAAGGACATAAGCATTATTATATCGTTCTCCAACTTTTTTAATTACATTTGGAAAATTAAAAGGACTTACTGCATTATTTCGATATGATGCAACTACCTTATATGGAGTCGAAGTACCATTTATTACAGTGAATGCCGAATAGTCTGAACCTTGTCCTCTGGAGACATCGGCTTGTAAAAAGTAAATTTCATCTTTTTTAGGAAGTTCAAATATTCTAAGTCCATCAGAATCTTCTTGCAAAAACTCCTCTGGTGCCAGAACGTTTAGTTTTGAGGTAGCGATCAGTGTATTGGACGATCCCAAGAAACTACAGCCATATTCCTGTTCAAACTGCTCTGGGCTTGTATTGGCAATCTGTTCCGCTGCCCAAACATCGTCTCTTTTTCTTCCACCCGAGGTAATCGGTACATCTCTCCAACTAACTTCTATGGGAATAAATTTATTCTTTAGTTTATGGCCCTCTGCCCTGTTGGCATCAACCCAAAGTTTATGAAAGTGATTCATGCCATTGGGAGTAGAAACTATTACAAGCTTGGTGGTGGTACCTGCTGAAATGGTAGGATAGGTAGATGCATAGAATTCTTCAGCTACGTGAGATGGCAAGAAGGCATATTCGTCCAAAAGAAGAAAGTTAAACGAACCACCACGGATTGCGCCTGAAGAGGTAGCATCACATACTACTCGGGAACCATTTTCTAATTTTAAAGATGTTTTATTCCACTCCACGACACCTTGTTGTAGGAATTGTGGTAAATTTTCATAAGCCAATTGAAGTTTTGAATACAATTCATCTTTGGCAGTCTTTAGTCTGTTTGCCAGAATTGCCACGCTTACACTTTGGTTAAAGGTAATATAGTGGCAGATATAACCAATTACCGAGGTAGACTTACCAGACTGACGGGGCCATTTGGAAATAACAAATCTATTTTTATGAATATAATCAACAAATTTTTGTTGATAGTCATACAGTTCAAAGGGCATAATGCCTTTGTCAAGAGTCTTTACTTTGATGTATTTGTTACAAAAGTATACAGGATCATTTGCGCATTTAATGTATTCGTCTAATTGTTCTTTTGTATACTGAAGCTCAATGCCCGGTGGTTTGAGTTTTGAATTATTTCTATATCCCTGATTATTCTTGTTGAGACTCATTCTTTATTGCCTCTATATCAATCACATTTTTTTCTGTACTTCTATCTTTATTTAACAGGTTCTGCAAATCCTTTGTTGAACCAACAAATACAGAATTATTTGTCTGCTTTATTTCAGTCTTAGTATTTGTAGTTTCTTTAGCTTTTTTGTGCACATCCAATACATTGTTGTTTAAATCTGCCATTGTCTTTAAAAGAATAGCAACCACTTCAAATGCTCTGGGTGCATCAGATTCAGTAGCAACTTTTAATGCAGCCTCCAAAGCAATATTTCCGCTACCAATCAAATCTTTTAGATTTGATTGTACAAGTGTATAATCTTTTTGAAAATTATTTGCATCGTACGTACCACCCATAATTTCTTTTGATTTGGAATCTGGGTGTACCGGGACATTAAAAAATTTAGCTAATTGTTTATTCATGAGTCAAATCCAAATGCAATTCCAGCTGTTAGGCCAGAAACAGAAACTGCATTAATAGTAGTTCCAGATTGAACTTTTCCATATATATAACTTTTTGCTACAAAATTAAACGAAGAAATATTGACCCTACGATTAGAAAAATCTCCATCATATCTTTCAGTAATACTATTAGATACCATAGTAATGGGTATATTTGTGCCGGGCTTTGCTTCATTTAAATCCATTGTTATTACATGCTGTGGATTAAAATAAGGAATAATCTGTTCAATAATTTGCAAAGTATCATCAATATGTCTTGTGTAAATAAATAATGAAAATCCAATGTTAACTGGAACCTCTTCGTATATAACCATAGGAGATTCTGAGCAATTTGCTGTAGTTCTTGTTAAAGATGGAGTATTAATATTACGTCTTGCGCTTGGATCTGGCTGAATATTTGTCATTATATAACTCAATTTTGGTAATTGAGTTTCAATTCTTGTCGTGTTATCAATTGAAGACGGCTCTAGTAATCTTCTTATAAATTTTTCTTGTGGTGCGTAAGTTATTGGAACTAAAATTTGAGTATTTACCTCATCATTTTGATTTGGGTGCTCAACATAAATGTTGCTGAACAAAGAACCAAAACCAACTACAAGTTTTCTTAAACTTTTATTGTAAAAATATTGATTTGGAAACATATTATACCTTATCCATTAAATATTTCAAAAGGGTCATTACTATCAAAAGTATAGCCAGCTGCTTCATTATTTAATATACTCCCAACTCCTGCTGTTGTACCCAGACCATTATTCAGAGGAGTTGTAAATGGATTTATTTTATTATATGCTGCTCCGGCAGTTCCACCTTCGATGCGATATTCAAGGCTAGAATCGGTAATAATAAACGAACCAGTTATGCCGTTTAAAGTTAAAATATTTTCATCAACAGATTCAACTATAGCTTCACCCAAAATAGTTGTACCAAAAAATACAGTATTAAATTCAGCATTAGTTAAAAATTGACTTTGTTCAGGATTACTAATAAGAGGTCCATTAACATTAGGGCTAGATGTCACTACTTCGTTTGGATCATAACATGCTCCAGATATCGGAAGCAAATATGGTGGAGGATTTCCTCCACTGACATCTATATCAATTTGTTGTATTAATTCTTGATTAGCTTGACTTAAATAATTATTTATTACTGTTAAACAAGAATCATTAGTACCTCTTATTATAGCTGATGCTGTAGATCCCAAATTCGTAAACACGGAACCACTTCTAATATTATAATCATTATTATGAAAATCCAATAGACCCAAATACATTGTAGGCTGTAAAGTAAATCCTAAACCCTCATCATACTTTGCATGAGCAGTATGACCTTTTCCAGTTATGAACCAATGTGTTCCACTATCACCAACGTGTACATTGTAGGCACAATTTAAAGGTTCATATGAATGAGGAGCACTTGGAACATATGGTATAGCTTCTCTAATAACATTAAACGTATTATAAGTTATACCCGGACATGATCTATAACTAATTGCTCTATCTTGACCATCAAGAGCCCATATTCTTTTACCAATTTGTCTTTGTACCTCATAAGTACCAGATGTAATTCCAGAAGTAATACCAGAAAGAACAACAGCTTGTGGATCTATGCATTTTGATCCAGTATATGTATCAAATTTTGGAAATTTATTATAAATTGCAATATTATTAACATCATCATCTGTAAGTTCTTGGTCTAATTCATATAAATATAAATCAGGAAATAATGATAATTGATTAGTGCCTAGTAAAGCTTTTATGGGTGTTGCGTTTCTTGTAATTATTTGTCCATCTCTTCTCATCCATCTTATATCATATTGTGGATTTCCACCGGACCAATGATAGACTGCCAAGCAATGTTTTTTAGATATTAAAATATTTGTATACCAACCATTATTATATAAATTAATATCTGTACTGTTTGGATTTCTTATTAAATAGTTTCCACCAAATGTTCCTAATAACTGTAAATGTGTTGGGGGATAATTCCAATTAATCCATTGTGTTCCAAGTCTTCTCGGTCTTAACGAAATGCCACTAAAATCTGGAGGAGCAAAATAATCATATTGTCTTAATATACCATTGTCACCATATCCAAAAGACCAACACCTAATATTTCCAGAAGTTCCTCCAGAATAAAGACCATATGAAGATGTGTTATAAAAAGAACCATTTCTTCCGATTGGCCATCTTTCTCCTTGTGGTATAGACCCTCCCGGTTTATCCCAAGGAATAAATAAATTTCCTGGAGTCAAACCAATAGAATTATCATAAATGTAGGCATCATGTCTAGAAGGAACATAACCAGAATCAAATTCAATCCAAGTGGTCAAACCACCGGAAGAAGCTGGTATACCAAAAACTATTGAATGTGAGCCGATACGCTGAATAGGGTATTCAAAAGATTGTTCAGTGAATGCATAAGCATTTAAAACCTTTTTTTCATAAGTATAAGAGTTAAATTCACTCAAATAGCTTTTTATATTATAATGATACCACATTAATTTACCAGTATGAAAAGCAATTGATGAATATTTACCACATCGAATGTCTCTTACAGAATCTGAAATATTTACTGGCCACGATTGAACATTAAATGAAGCATAGTAAGTAATTCCATAGGGTTTGGCATTTAAATCTGAAACGCCCGGTGAATCTGGAAAAGACAATTGTTTATATGTGTTGCCACCCCACCCGGTAACAGTTCCATCTTTTTTCATTAAAATAGTATGATCTAGACCACCTGCAATTCTATACCCACCAGTACCAACAGAAGCAGGGACAGAACATTGTCCGCTAGCAGTTAATCCCCAACAATATACAGTTCCATCTGTTTTGATGGCCATACTATGATAATGACCTGCTGCAATATAAGTTATTCCTGTCAATCCAACTGGAACATTACATTGATTGTAACTATTATTTCCCCAACACACTACACCACCAGTAACAGTTAATGCAATACTATGACAAAAACCAGATGCAATTTGAATTGCTGCAGTACCTATAGAAGAAGGAATAGATGCAGAGGTTGTGCCCCACTGAACTAAAGTGCTTCCCTTTGATGCTGTATAATAGAGAGCTAAAGAATCTGCATTACCTGCTGTTATTTGTTTTAAATTAATGGTGCTTGTAGCATTTGCAGGTATATCGCATTGTCCATGCAAATTATTTCCCCATGCATGTAAGGTATTTCCATATCCCATCATAAAATGATAAGTACCAGCTGTCAATAAATCATAATTTATTGATAAAGTTAATCCTTTTTGCCATAAATTAAAATTAAAAGGATTTAAATTTGTTGCTGAAACATATAATCCTGGATTATAGCCAGTATAATACTGTTCTATAAAAGATGGCATTTTTTTTCCGCCAGTCATACCAGATTTATTAATAAAAATAATAATTTTTCCAGGACCTGTTTTACCTGGTAGTGTCTGATTAGTAACTATAAGAGGATTATATCCAGGATCGACCACATACTCGCTGACCCCCGCACGTATATCTCCTTGTCTTGACCCTATCCCAAACCCACTTTCATTACCCATAACAAAATTTTCAATATTAAATTGAGACCAGTTTGGTGACTGCTGGGGTTCTAAAGAAGCATAATTATTTTTTACTAAACCCGTCATACTCCAATTCTCTTCATTTGAATTCCAAGGTACCATACTTGAAAAATTTGGATGATCGGCATATGTGTTGCCATATAAACCCCAACACAATAAATGTGCAGCAGGACCAAGTGTAGTGCCAGTAGGCGAATGACTTATAGGTGTAGTTGGTGATCTTTTTTCATTTTTATAAAAAATAGCCATTTTTATTCCTTAATTAATAATTTACTGTTGTGAATACAAGAATCTTGTTAATGTAACTGAATCACCAACTCTAAATTGTCCAGATCCTTCAGAAACAATATATTGATTTTCCAATTTTGTTTCTGTATATACATCATCAATTTCTTTAACATTGGTATCTATCTTTTCATAACTGTATGTGAAGAGTTCAGCAGTTATAAAGTAAGAATACAATCTTCCTAGAGGATAGAATGGATTTTCATGTTCTACAAAGTTTATTTCAAACAAAGATTTTGATGGTGGAAAATAAATTAAATCGCCTTCACGGGGTCTTGTAATTGAAGATTTGTTATCTGTGACTTCTTGTTTAAATCTTTTTCTTGCAAAAACTAAATTTACTTTATCTTTAATTTCTAGTCCAAACTGAGTTATGACATCGGTGCCTTCGAATCCTTTATAGCTTTGTAAATACATTTCTAAACGAAAAACTTCATCAAAATATGATCCTGGATCTTCACCAAATATTCTATCTATTGATAGATATTCTCTTGGTATATAAATGCATTCGATACCCGTTGCTTGAATTATCTCAATGGTAATTCCTTCAACTAAATCTTGTTCGCCTTGGTATTTTGAAAAATATGGATTAATAGCCATTTTAACCTATTAGTGGATCTGGGGGCAGTTCTTGTGTTTTTACGAGCTGTTGTTCAATGACATTGAGTTCGTTCATGGCTTCCGTCATCATTGCTGGTGCATTTAACTGTGCACCACCGGGCAAAGGAACTCCTGCAAACTTTAACAAATTTTGAGCCCATTGTTTTTTCAATAGTGCAGTATAATATCTTTTGAAAACTCTATCATTCCAAACTTTATTATATTGACTGGTATCAATTTGAACATAGGCTTCCACCATCAAAAATGCTCCTGCGGAAAGTTTACTATGTTCTGTATCCAAGAAAAGCCTATCGGTTGTTCTTGTGTATGTAAATGATGTGGGGTAGTTAAATACATCGTTAACTAGTTTGATATAACTCATACCTTCCATGTATGCAGCCATTGGTCCTTGTGGGGCACCAGATTGATTAAAATACAATCCGAAGAAATCAAATAATGTCATTTGATACCGTAAATCAAACATATAATCACCAACAATATCGCTTGGTGCATATACTTTTGTAATGGTACGAATATCTGTTGCTATTGGCCAGTAACCAGTATTACCATCTTCATCTGTTTTGATCTGTGCACCAAGAGCTGGTCCAAATTGAGTTGTATCAAAATACCGATTATGTCTGTCCGCTTCTGTTATTTTATATGCAAATAAAGCACGTTGATTAAAATCAAAGTGTCTTTCATACATATATTCCAGTGCTTCGTCAAGACGATCTTCAGCTTGAGTGGGGTCTATGTTTACCTGAATAACAGGAGCACCAAGGGATCTATAGCAATAGTCTATAAAATTTTGACGGGTTGTAATGGCCATGAAAATATTTATGTATTTTTCATAATGTTATTCAGTTTTTCAAATAAACGCTGATTCTCTTCACTATTATTTACGGTCAATTGTATCAACTGAACGGATGCTGGATCCAAATTTTCAATAGAATGTTTTCTATTTCCATCTTCTTTATCATAGAAACTTGGATCATAATTACTAAATCCTGGCATTTTTAATGGGCAATCGATTTTAGGATAATCAAGTTTACAGTATTCGCCCGGATTTCTTATTAGCCATGTATGCTTGTGGTCTCCACAGCCACATTTTCCACAGTAATAATGATTGGAATCTTTGCTTTTCTTTAAGAATTTACAAGGTGGTATAGTACCATTTCCATAGCAAGAAATGTATCTTAATTGTTTTGTAGGCAGATCAGTTTTATAGTTATTAAATCCACGCGATGCAATCGCCATGGCAAACGAAACAATCTTTTTTAACATTATGGAGCCTCATATATAATTACCATTCCGGCTGGTATAACACTTCTTTCTAAGAAAGCTTTATGGTTATTTGAAACATTTGCAATAATTTTTATTACTGTATTGCTGAAACTAATAACTTTAGTAGTTGAATAACTATAACCCATTAGAGTTGTCAACACATAACGAATACCATCAGGAGTTCCCTTTTTTCCGAAGTATTGATAATCTACTTGTATTGAAAATTTTGGAATATTTGGAAGAATATCTGACAATTCATCAGATGAAAAATCTTCTCCGGGGAAATATAATTCAGCCAATCCCTGTAGTAATTCTGTTGGCATGAATACTGGACTTCTTAATATTTCCCATGGAATATATGCACCATATCCATATTTTATACTGTACAGCCAACGAAGATATTGTTTAACAATAGGAACAATTGTCACATTAGAAGTATTGCTTTGATATTCCTGAATTATCCACTCTGGAAACAATGATTCAACTGTTAGATTATCACCAATAAATTTGTCTTTTCCAACATTATATAATTCTGAACCATATTGCTTTAATGCTTTTTCAAAAAGTAATTCAACTTTTTGAGCAATACTTACGGGTAATCTGTTAAAGAACAGAGGAATCATAGTCCGTATACCACCTGTATTCCAGCTATGACTTTGGCTTCTAGGTATTCCATTAGAGCCGCTTGACTTCCAGTAGAAAGATCAGTTACATAAACATTAACAGATCCGGGAATGTCACCATTTCTTACATATACCATATCTGGATCAGATGTTCCAGAGATACCAGAACCAACTATAGCATTAGTAAAATCTTTAAGAGTTACACATCGGTCATAGTTTAATTCAAAAAGTAGTTTTGCTTTGGCAGTATCGAGCGTTATGGTATTATAACCACCACTGGGAGTACCAATAAGATCAAAATTATTATTTGGGTCAGCCAATACAGCATTATTTCCACTTGTTCCATTTGCAGTAACTGCACGAACTATAACGGACTTAGAAGTAGGAACGGTATTTGCATTTGCAAAATTATTAGTAACTAGATAACCATTAGCAGAATTTGTAACAGTAAAATAATTGTTGTCTGTATTGGTAGTCATATTACCTTTACTGACTCGTGTCCATTTTACTTTTTCAGCTTTATTTAAAGAATCAGGAATAACATAAAAAGAGATGGTATCGGGATCAATATTATATGGTAAAAGTATTGACTGACTTGTGAAATCATAATTGCTAAATGTTTGCACATTTGATCCAGCATATAGATATAATTCCTGTGCATTTGTCAAACCCCCAGGCGTTCCATTTATAACAAAGAAATTTACATTACTTCCATCTGTCGCCGTAGCTGCATAAGATTGATAATCTTGAACATATGCACGAGTAGAAACCTTTACGGTTGCAGATTTTACAAGCGGAACAACAATTGAATGATTTGAAGCAATTGATATTACAGATTCTAATAATGTTGCTGTTGATAAAAATGATTCGGTAAATCCAAATTGTGAATATACACCATTATATGCTGTGGCAGTTGATAGAATATTAATTAAAAGATTAGCAGTGCTAGCTTGGTTTCTAAAATCAATGTCGGTCAAACCGGGTTGTATTTCTAAAAAAGAAATCAATGAATTTTTAATATCTTCAAAATCCAAAGAGGCTACATTTAAAGTTTTTAAATTGTATGTCATGATAATGGTATCTCTATCTGGCAGGATGATTTATTTTGACTAGTCAAAGATATTTCTGTAGAAAATTGAATATCAAAGATTATTGCTGTATCCGAATAATAATTTACAGTAACAGATACATCAAATATTTTTCTTATTGAGGATTTGATTACTGACCTCAAAGTACTGGTAATAATTTGTCTATTAACGGCAACGTCATAGGTATAATCTCTGATATTTGCTCCAAAACTCATGTTTGAAACATTTTCACCTTTATTTGTTCTCAGTACATTTTCAATTTGTTGAACTATAGAATTTGTACCACTTACAAATGCCAAATCTTTTTTGGAATTTGCAGTTGTTACTTTTTCTAATAATATTGAAAAATCTTTGGTTTTCATTCTAATTTATTTATACATTATGACCAGATCTGGTCACCATTTGGGGTAAATGGATCATTAAAGTTACCAGGATTATTAGGTATATCCAGTTGTTCATTCCATGGCGGTACTGTATTTTGATTATTCCCACCACTAGAATTTATTGGTGCAGAAGTTGATGGTAATATATCAGATATAGTTAATATGGTTTCATGTGTACCGGAATTAGTAAAAACATGTTTTACACCAAGCACCCAATAAATACCATTTATTACAGATCCACCTGAAAAATATGGATAACCACTTATATTGTTTGCTAAAATTTCTACAAAGTTGCCAACTTTTATTGAATAGTCACCAGCAATATTGATTGTTAGTTTTCTGGCATACTTTAAAGCATCCAAAAATTCTTTTCGTTTAACGGGAGTGGCTTTTGGAGTATTCCAAAAAGTAGCAACATTTAATCTAAGTTTTAAATATGCTTCAAACTTAGGTCCAAGATCAGGGCAACTACAGTTATATGGAGCTTCAGGTACTCCCCAAAGACAACCAAAAAAGTCTTTTCCTAATATAGTATTATTACTTATTTCTTTGCATTCATTTGAAGCTGTGCCAAGGTATATGTCTAATGGATATGTAAGACCTTCTGTACCATAAGTAACACCAGGAAATGACCAAAGCGATGCAGATCCAGTTACACCCACAGCAGTAGCAATAGCTAATACACCAGGAAATTTAGAAAAACATTCTTCCAATGAGTTTGGAGTTGACGTAACACCTTGCACTATTTGTGCATTTGCACATACATATTCGCCTCTGGAACCAAAATTTCCAATTGGTACATTTAAAACATTTGTTCCAAGAGTTACAGTTTTTCCACGTTTTGGCATTAGCAGCTCCCATCTACTACGTTTTCAGCACTAAAATAATACAACATTTTTCCTTTTAATTCGGGTGGTACGGCTATACCACCTTCAACAGCAAGTCTTTCTGCTGTAGTTTTATACATCTTTACAATATGAGCAATCGTGTCTCCAGCCGTATTTGGAATTGCAGTATAGGATCCAATAGGTCGATATTTGAATCCCGAACCAAGACCAGTACTGACCCATCCAGGTGGATAATATGCTGGAGTTCCTAAACCAGCAGTGCGTTCATTTAGATTGATTGCCCAAGAATCATTAGGACCTGTGCCAGTTGCCATATTTGTTGGATCGGATTCCCACAATTCCATTACTGTCCAATAAGTACTACCAGCACCATTTGTAAATTTTAATCCTTCCCATTTGTAACGCCACTTAAGACCGTCCCCGCCAATCAATGGTATGGAAGTAAAAGGATCTGGTGCATATCGAATCAAATTAGCAAAGAATGATTCTTCACCATCACCCATACAGCATAAAGAATACAATACAAAGTTTTCTCTTTCTATCTGTCGTCTTATTTCTAAATTTTCAGGAACATAGGTATTTCCTTTATACAAGTTTGTCAAGTTTGTTTGAATTATATTATATAAAAAATTATTTACTGGTGTTGGGGCATTAGCTGGGTTTGGATAATTTGGATGAATTTCAGTAGCATCAAATATATTTTTCCACATATCGATATTATCTGAATGTGAAAAATAACCACTATTTCCCATATAATTTATTTGAGAATAAGATTTTGCAAAACCAAATTCTCCAGATCCATATGTGGGTGGAGCATTATCATTTGTTGTGTTATTATCTGAGATCCAGCCCCAGTTCTTCTCACAAATCATTTCCTCGGCACCAGAAGTAACACCATTTATAGCACCACTAGATGCTATTACTTCAATATTATATTTTTCTCCATCATCTTGAAAATGATATGTCAGAGCTTTTGTTGTATAATCTTGTTTTTCTTGGTTGGTAGTAAGATATGAAGGCACACTATCTAAAAATTTTGGTGTTTTTCTAACATAGAAATAGTTTTTAGATACCCATTGATTTGTCGGATCTGTTCTTAAATTATAGATTTTCTTATACACATTACCATTGGTCGATGTTTGTGCCGGAACGTCTGAATCATAAACACTGTATCTATAATTATTAGTTGTATATTTGGTAAATGTTTGAGTATCATCACTTTTCTTTTCATAGAAATATTTAAAATTAATATAGTCACCAAAATCCGACCAAAACAAATATCTTGGTTCTCTTGTTCCGTTTGATGTTTCTGGCCCTACAGCCAAACTAGAAATATAATTTAAATATTGAAAAGCACTATCTGTGGAGGCATATGTTAGATTATTATTATTTCCCGGACTTAACATTTTTAAACAAAAAAAGTTACTAGGATATAACGAAATACTTTCACCTCTATATGATGAAGTTGCAGTTGTATATTGCAATCTATCAAAAACATTTTGATCAAAATAATTTAAAATATTATTTAAAGAATCAACTCTATCTTCAAGTTTTCCATTGGATGTTAATAAATCTGATGCTGAAGCTTTTTGAGATAATTTATAAAAACTATTTGTAACATTTATAGATACAAAGTTTTCTTCTGTTTCAGATGCAGCATTATTTACATAGGTTGTGCTTGTAATAGAAAGTCTTATCATCGTGCCATCAGTCATATACATTAAGGCATAATCAATTTTATTGTTTTGAATAAACGTGGTTATATCTTGTGTATCACGCACAACTATAGCGCCAACAGGAAATATTTCAAATGCACTTTCTTCTAATTCCAAACGTTGAAACTGACATTGACTATTTCTGTTTAAAATATTAAATGCATATTGTGAATCTGTAGAACTTGTAAGTACGATTGCACTTAATGGTGAGTCAAATGGATTTGATTGTAAATTTGGAGGCATATCATGTATATTTAATCGTAATTAAACGACTAGTCACTTTGGACAATTCACTTGGATTAAATATATTCACCTTTCTATTTGCATACTGTGCTACTTCTTGGGTTGTCTGTGCTGCGATTTTAGAACTTGGAGGAATATAAACATTTGGAACATCTCCTAGTGACATGTTTTTAAATAACAGTGATCCAAGAGGTCCATATTCTTCAATTAATTCTACTGTATCTATAGAAGAGTACTTTTCAAGTGCGTTAATTGGTGTTTCTGTAGAATTTATAAATGTTGATGGTGCTTCAAAATCAACATATTGTGCCTCAATACCTCCACTTGCAAAAGGAACCCCATTGCTTGGTGTTGGTTTCATTGTTACTCTTTTTGTATATGAATCTTGATCTTCTACAATGTAGATATCTCCATCTAAAGAAAAATTACCAACATAATTAAAATCAAATGGTTTGCCACCAGTTGCTGAATATGGTAATACTAAACTACCAGCACTCATATAATAACCAGTATTTCCTGTCGAGTTTGCAATTTTTGCTGTTTCTTTGTATTTGTTATTTTGAATAAAATCAGTATAGTTATCAATAAACAAGAAAAATGGATTTATTGTTTGATTCGCTAGAAGAATCAACCAAAAAGAATTGGGATCTTCATATAGAGTTGAAGCAGCCTCTACCAATGTGGTTTTGCTATCAAATTCAAATTGTCTTTTGCTAACTAAATCAAAGCTAAACTTATAGTAACTAAAATAATCACTAATAGAAAAAGATCCAAGTGTAGTTTCAAAAGTTCGTTTTGGAAGTTTATCAAAGTATTTCATTATCCAGAGTATCCAAAATAATAATCTGAAATTTCAGATTTAGACCAAGTAGCATTTGCATCTGGAACATATGTACCAGTTTCAAATTCAACAAAATTAAGACCAAGCATAACAGCAGATGAACGATAGTCTTTAAGATACCGCAATACTGGATCACCGTAGTCTGCATGTTTTACGACAATACCACTCAAAACACATGGAAGAGGTTCACCAAACCAATCCGCAGTTCTATTTGGATTTATATCTCCACCATTCATTACTGAAATATTCCATAATCTTTGCGGATAAGATCTTTCGGGCAAGCCTGTAGCAACTACTGGATAAGATCCTTTTCTAAAAGTTCCAACTATATCAGTAACAACATTTGACTCATCTGGTGATTTTGGAACAAACAAATATTCAAAGTAATAACTTTTTCTAGCCTCTGAAACCATGGTAAGTTCGGTAATATTACTAAACCGTCTATAGGTATCAGTTGCATATTGCCTTTCAGCAAAGAATGCTACTGGCTGCATTACTCTTGAATACAAAGTTCCAAAGTTATCCAAACCACCACTATTGGCTGCACCTGCCATAGAAATTACTGGTCCAACAGGATTTTGACCTTCACCAAATTGGTGAATGATACTATAACCCGGTTCTTTTGGCATAGGAAGTATTATGGTAGAATCGGATCTAGTTACGATAGAATCTCTCGTTCTTTCAAAATTCTTCAAAGAATAGGTTGCAACATCAAATCTGAGTTGCAAAGGAACTTCAGCACCAGAAGCGCTACCTGCAATTGGGTATATATATGTTGATGCCATACTACAATATTTAGCAATATCATAAATATTTAAAATGGCGTACAGAACACAGTTTTTTCCAAAAAACAAAGAGAAATACATAGGCGATTGTGAAAAGATCGTCTGCAGATCTCTGTGGGAAAGAACTGTTTGCAAATTTTGCGACGATCACCCAAATATAATAAAATGGTCATCTGAAGAAATTGCAATTCCTTATGTGCATCCAATAGAGAATAAGATTAAAAATTATTATCCAGATTTTTTAATAGAGATAAAACAAAACAATAATAAAAAAATTTGGATGGTAGAAGTCAAACCCAAAAAACAAACCTTTTTAAAGGAAAACGCCACCAAAAATGAAAAGTATATATGGGCAGTAAATACTGCAAAGTGGAAGGCAGCGGAAAGTTATTGTGAAAAACACAATATAGAATTCAAAATTTTAACAGAAAAAGAGTTATATAACAAATGTCATCCTCACCCATAAACACCAATAATATTGACAATCTAAAAAATTATTTAAATGCCAGTGGCGGTCTTCAAAGAGCCAATAGATATGCTGTAAAAATTTATAGGCCCGAATTAGATGACCTTCCTAATGGTCAAGTATCATCATCATATATAACTGTCTATCCATCTGAAATTTCTTTTGGCGCACGTGCGACGAATTACATATATGATGGACTACAAGGCTACAATTATGGTAGAGCTGTTCCCAATTCTACAAAATTTGTTGGTGGAATTGTAATGACTTTTTATGTTACTGGTGATCTATTTGTTTTAAATTATTTCAATGACTGGTTTGATGCCATGTACAATAGAAATAATAATACTTTTTTTGTTCCTTGGTATACTGAAACTGTACAACCTGCAAATCTTCAACTTACATATTTGGATTTAAATGGAAACCAGTCGGTTTCAACAAATAACCAATCTCTATGGACATTTCAAGAAGTATATCCAGTAGAGGCACTGCCTATTCAATTATCTGCCAAGGCAGATTCTCCCTTACTTTACCAAGTTGTATTGAATTACAGATCTATTACTAGATCTTCTATACGATAAATTTTTTGGAATTATTATGGATATTTTAAATTTATTTAAAGACTCGCAACCAAAGTTTGAAACCACACTTCCTTTTAGTAAAAAGAAAGTTTTATTTACTGCATTTAAAGTAAAAGATGCTAAAAAAATATCTTTGATACTTAATGAAGATAATAAAAAATTATCATTATTGGCGTTATATGAATGCATAAAAGACAACTGTGATTTAAAAAATGTACAAGATCTGTGTCTTGCTGATGCAGAATACTTATTTCTACAAATTAGATCTAAAAGTGTTGATGAATTGATTAATGTGATTGTAAATCAAGAAAAAACTCAAATTGGTATATCTAATATTGAAAATAAAAATGCAATTCAATCATTGAATATACCAGTAGGTGAGTCCATTACAATTACTTTGGCAACTCCTTCTTTAAGTGATTTGCTAAAACAAGATTCATTTTCAGATGAAGTTTATTCTAAATCATGCATTAAGAGTATAATAATTTCTGGTCAAGTTTTTTACTTAGATAAATTTGTAAATGAAAAGTGCAAGGAGATCATCGATAATCTCCCTTTGTTTACTATGAAACAAATTAATGAATTTGTAAAAAACGAACCAAGATTATGGTTCAAGGTCGAAAAAGAAAATAGTGGGAGTGAGGTATCTGGTTTCCTAAGTTTTTTTATCTAGCAGCAAGTTACTTTGATGTGGTTGACTACTATCAAACTAACTTCTCTTTAATGAAAGAACTAAAATGGAGTGTTCAAGATATCGAAAATATGTATTTTTGGGAGAGAGAAGTGTATATTAACATTTTGGTAAATTACAATTTAGAACAAGAACAAAAACAATTACATAACCAAACAGCAGGACAACACTTTGGATAATAATAATGAAGCAAAAATAAACATTGAAGCAGAAAAAACTGTATTCAGTGATGCCATAGGAAGATCTGAGCAAAAACTAGAAATGACAGAACCATCATATTCAGTCACTCCTTCTCCTTTTAGTACTCAAAATCTGTCCATGATGTCCATGGATACCAGTGTAAATGTTTCTCCAGTTATTGCTGCACCAAATCAATCCAGAATAATTCCAATGCAGGCTAATACTGGTTTCATGGATAATTCTAAAACTTCAAATATTGAAAAACAAATTAAAGATAATATCATGCCATCTCTTCAGAAGATTGCACAGCAAGTAAATGACATGAATGTATCTACTAAGAATCAAAATACTGATTTGGTAGAAAGACCTACAATCGCTCCAACAAATTTAATATTTTTAGATAGAGCAACTAAAACGTCATCAGCTCCAAATTGGGCATAAAAAAAGCCCCCTTGCGGGGGCTTTTCTCAATCGTTCTCCATCTCAGAGAAGTACTTTAGAGGATCCTTTTCCTCAATGTCTTCAGACACCACTGTGTCTGCCACATCATCCTCAATGCTCTTGCTTTCAGTAAACTGAGCACGAATATCATCACCAACAGTCTTCTTGTAACGCTCAGAGAGTTCTGCGTAACTCTTGAACTGGCTCTTGTCAATAAATGGCTTCAGAGGATACTGCTTCTTCCAAAGTTCCTCTAGCTTCTTGTCATCTCCACCAAGAAGAGGGGCAGGAGATGCAAACTCTGAACGGTCATAGTTTACGTAACCTCCGACATTACGAATCTTGATCTTAAAGTCTGCACCAGTCCAGAAGTTGAATGGGTCAACTGCAACCTCATCCTGATACTCAGGGTGAGCGAGGCTCTGAATCTTCTGGAAGATCTTGGTGCCATACTGGTAAAGGAAAACCTTTCCCTTATTCTCTGGATTGGCAGGATCTTCGATTACAAGAATATTGGAGATATAAGCCAACTTACGCTTACGATTCCGTGCAATGTTCTTGTCATCTTCAATACCACTGTTCCAGAGTTCAGTGTTACCCTGACAAATTGGGCACTTCTCACCAATCGTAGTGGGACAGTTTTCAAACAGCCAACCACCCTTGCCCTTGAAGGCATGGCTGTACATGGAAACGAATGGGGTATCTTCGCCCTGAATTTCAGGCAGGAAGCGGATTACAGCGTATCCGTTACCTGACTTATCGATACCGGGCTTCCAAATACGTTCGTCCTTGTAACTCTCCTTGGAGGTGAGCTTATCCATACGCTCGGTTAGAGATGCGACTGAGTTCTTACTCTTTTTCTTAAAATCTGCAAAGTTTGACATAGTATTTTACCCGAGGACCTACCTCGGCCTTTCTATTCTAATTATAGCCCAATTAGATGGTTAGTCAATTGGGAGTTTCTTGGTTTTGCCATTCTTTAGCAAATGGCGGTCTCTGGCTTCAATTTGAATTTTTTCAATTATTGGTCTGGTAATAAGTTTACCAGCCGTACTTGGGTCTATATTCATTTCTTCAGATAATTCAAGTATGCAATCCATAAAACTTAGTTTTGTAGATTTTACTCTATCTAAAACTTTATTTGAAAATTTTTCTTTTGCTGCTTCATCTATATACATGGTTTTATTATATACGTTATATTCCAATAATCAATAATTAAATACATCTAAATATTCATGAACTAATTAACGAGGTCTAATCCATGCCATCAGGAACAGGCGTAACATCAGATGCGATTCCAATTCAAACAGCAGGTATAACCGCATATATTGCGACCGATTTTGTCGGTACAGGCGGTATTACAGGTCACTACCAACTCATTAAACTTGGGTATGGTGTCGATGGATCTGCGACAGTTGTAAATTCAGCAAATCCACTTCCAGTAACAATTGCCACTGGAATGACTGCCACCATCTCTGGATTCACCGGAACTATCGATGTACGTGGTATAGGTGGTGCTGCAGTGGTGGTGTCTGGTTCAGTAGTCACAACTGGCCTAACTTCATCTCCATTATTTGTCAGAACTTTTACAGGATCACAAGTAGAAGTCACTGGCGGTCGTTATCTAGGAAAATCTACAGATTCGGTTTCTGTATTTGGGCCCAACGGTCTTACATACATCTATGTAAATCTAGTAGATCAAGCTGGAAAAACTTTAAGTTACACCAATGGTGCACTAAATGTTAACGTTGCTGGTGCAACAATTAATGCCACCATTCCTTCTACCGTTACTGTAGTAGGTCTTTCCGGTGCTACTGCTGTAGGAGTTAACGTAGGTAACACTGTTGGAATTAATGATACAAATATTATAACTGGTATGACTGCCATCTATGGTCAGGTAGTAGGTCTAAGAAGTGATCTTGGTGGATTTGCTGTTATTCGTCCAACTGGTGGAACTGCTTATAGATTAACAAGCACAACAACTGCAATACCATTTGCAGGATTTACTTGCAAGAGCGGAATAAATGTAAAAGCTGCATCTACAAATACCGATATAATTTACATCACCACAGACACATCTGCATCTGTTACTTCTCTTGGATACGAATTAGATCCCGGAGAATCGCTATTCATCGATATAATAAATTCTAGTCTTTTGGCCCATAGAGCAAAATCAGGTGCTCAAATTATTAGTTACCTAGCGACCTAATATGTCATTATTTTCGTTAAATACAGCAAAAACATCGTATTCATACACAACACAATTTGTTGGTAATACGGCAGATCCTTGTTTTACAAAAGGAAATCTGAATGGTTCTGCTAATATTTTTATTACTGGTAACTCGTTGTTTTTTGATTATTCTGAAGTAAAAACTGGTAATGATTTAAAGTTTTTAAATAAATTCTTCAACGGTCTTACAACTGGAAGTACTTTCAATTTTTCTAGTGGAGTATATTATAACGATGCTACTTCTTCTAGTATAAATTGGAATGGTACATTACAATTACAAGGTATATCCGGAACTTTTAAACAATATATCTCATGCTCTGGTGTTACTGGCACTGCAGCTATTACTGGCGGATATTACGTAAGTAAAAATTTTACGAATCCTATACAGTTTACTGCAACAACAGGTAATACTGCTAATATCTTAATATCAAATACACCTAGAAGCAGTCCATTAAATTTTGATTTCTTTGGTGTATATGGATCTGATTATGGATTTGAAGAATACGTAGAAGTTATTGGTAGTACGTTAAACTCTGGAAGACTTAAAATAAAAAATTATGTAAAGTTAAATGATAATACAGAAGTAATTTATCTTACAAATCCAGTAACCAATGAAAATAGATTTTTTAATAAATCTCAAGTTGATATATTGCACAGAGGTCTTCCTTCGCTAGCTGTGTTGGCTACGAATCCATTGCAAAATGGTGTAATTAAAATTGCTGGAGCAACTTCTGGTATTGTTTCAATGTTATTGGAAAATCAAAACATTTTACAACACGCATTAAGACAACAACTAGATACTGCAAATGTATATTACTATTATCCCAATAGCACATTAAAGACAATCAATGCCAATACAGAAAGCATTGTAGATTATAAAAATATTTCTATTTCTTATTCAAATGTCTTTATATTAAAAATTAAAACTTCGTATTTTATTTCTTTTAATACTGATGGTTTTAATATTTCAGAGTTTCTTGGAACCAACCAATATAATGATTTGATTTATATTGATAATATTGAAACAGAGACATTATCAATCAACAGTAATACTGCAGTTGCTCCAATTAAAATCGATCTTTCAGATGCGGATAATAAAAGTGCTGTAATAAATGTATTTTTAGACAGTAACTGCACTCAACCTTTAATTGAAAATTATTACCTTTTAGGCGAACCTGGCTATGAAGGAGCATCCTTTATCTATATGGTAGACAGAGCATATTCTTCAAAGACCATATTCATGCAAATTAAAAAGAACACAACAAATGTTCTTAGAATAAATATTGCTTAATTTTTATTTAGTGCAAAAGGTTCAGTACGCCATTTATTGTAATACTCAGCCATGTCATCTTGCACATCTGCTATAAACAGGTAGGCTTTTTCTGGAAGGAAAAAACCATCTTGTACTTTTGTATACGGTAACCAAGTTACAAGATTAATTTTTCCCAATTCTAAAGATACAATGACAGCAGCGTCTTTTACAAAGACTCCATTGTTTTTATCTGTGCACTCGGCAATTATTTCTTCACTTTGCGATATTTTTATAAATTTAATTTTCACTTTGTCTCCACAGGTCGTGTCATTTTAGCACCACACCCACATGGTTTTCTTTTGGAAAGAATTTCTTTTTGCATAGATTCATCCATTGGCGAAGTGTTTGATGTAAACATCTTAACATGTTTTAATGAATTGTCAACATCTAAAATAGTGGTATCTTTATAATAAAAAGAAAAATAAGGTATTTGCAGAAACGCATTAAAACGTTTTCTTCTTTTTTCACAACCACAATTGCCTTTTGTTATTTTAACAACAAGGTATTTTATTCCAGTATGTTTGGTTATATATTCAATTATATCACCAAATCCAACATACTTCTTTACAATACCAAACATTTTTTCAATTTTAAATTCATATGATAACCGTTTTTTAAAGATAAAATTTGGATACATTTTATCTTTTGGATTTTCATAATTTGGTATTGCTACCGTGGAACCTCTTCCATCTTCAGTTACATTATTATTAAAAGTAAATCTATCAATAAACATATATACACTCCATTTTTATTTATATCTTTATCCGTCGGTGATACCTTGACAAATTATATTACCTGATTTTATATCTATTATTCTTATTCTATTACCAAGTGCATCTGTTTCATAACGGTCATAATAAACAATATTTGCGGTTCCTGTTATATCTCCTTCTTCCACACCACCTATAAATGCTATTGGATCAAAAGTTGATAATTCATTATCACCACCAGCATAAACATTTGGTCTAGTTACATTTATTTTATGCCATTTTGTTGAAGTTGGAGATCCGTATATAGGCGCATAAGCATTTGGATTATCTGGATTAAATATTTTTATGTCAGTTGGTATTGAAGATCCATTTGGTACTATTTCACCTGTTGATGTACCACCATATGTATATGCACCTAAAAGAGCATAAGGTGATACTAATGGAGCGGCTACAGGATAAGACCATATGCTATTGACAAAATTACCGTCTTGGTTTGTCGAAGGTCTTCCATCTGGACTATTAGTAGTCGCCCACAACCAACCACCTGGACCCAAAATTGTTTCTTTTGGAGTTCTTGATAAACATACATCTCCACTATTTTCACATGTTCTTCCAGTTCCATCATCTCCATATATAGCACTACTAAAAGATGACCATAATTTTTTTAATATTTCACCACCAAGATATACATAAGGATATATTAAACCATTAGCAAGTTTATATGAAGTATTGGCATTACTTGGAATAAGATCAGTAAATCTATATGGATCTTTTGTAAAAAATATTTTAAAAGTAGCAGAGGCACTATCCCACCCAAAATATGTTAATCGTGATGCATAATTAACATAACTTATATTTGTATAAATTACTCTACAACAGTTTCTTTGTCTACTAAAATTTTTATACGATTGTATAAAGTAATCTTTACTAGAATTAAATCCTATTCTACCAATACATTCTGTACATGTATCAGATATAACAGGAACTCCAACAGGACAACAATTTCTAATACAAGCACTTCTATCGCACGAATTATCACATTGACCGGCACAGTCTGGGTTTTCCGGTGCCCAATATGTGCTTGTTTTCTGTTGAGGTAATCCGGTTGCCTGCCAACAAACGTCTGCTTTTTCAGGACATGAAGATGCTGCTCCGTTTACTCCTGAATTCATTCCTGCTACATCTGGATTTGTAAGAGGATTGCCGAATGCTGCATAAGTTAAACATAGATTGTTCAATGGATCTGGTTGAACACTGTGATTAGGAACAAAGTTTTGATATCTTCTTAATAATGGACTCATCCAATAATATTCAGGATGACCACTATATGAATAGTTGTCATTTCTTAAACCTGTTGCATCTGTTGGATCTGGTTCACCCAATACACTACAAAGATCTCTGGCCAATACTGGGTTATTTGCTTCGAATCCTTCTGCTGCAAAACTACAATATCCACCCCATAACCATTTTGAAAAATCCCAAGCTCCGGGAACTGCTCTAAAAAATGCCTGTCGTTTAAAATATTTTGGAATATTTGAAGATCCAGCTAAAAATTGATTCTTTTTTGCCTCTGGATCTTTAAAGTCATTATAATCCCATGTGGGGGCTTCAATATCAGAATATTTTAATGCTATTGCGTGCCCATAGCCAAATGCTATATCACTATAACCAAATTCACTTATATCTTCATCATCTGTTGGTATTAAACCATATTGATCACCATCTGGTGGAGTTTCTTGTCCTTTACGAGTCCATATAAAAGTTTTATTTACTCTAAAATTATTATTTCCAAAACCAGCATTTGAAGTTTCATTATTTAATTTATATAAAACAGCAAATCCATTTGCACCAGCAGTAATTCTTATAATGTCTCCGTCAAATGATTGACTCCAACTACCAAAAGTTGATTCGGTATCCGTAGATTTCCAAGTTGGGAGCATTTCAGTTCTACCCCAGACATATACTGTATTGTTATTTGCAACCATACTATAATCTGGACCACCATCAGCAAAAAGGAACGTATCATTTTCACTGTGTATAGATGCTAGTGTAGCTCCTTTAGAGATGTAACTATAATCTCCAAAAGGCAATTCTGATGCCCCATAATATGAAACATCCCATTTGTCAGCCAATGCTTTAACTTCAGCTGGAACAAAAGTATCATATGGAGTACCATATGGTGTTCCAAGTGGATTTAAATATAAGTATTTTCCCCACACTCTAACTTGATTGTCACTTTGAATAGCAATATTGTGATAATTACCAGAACCAATATTTGTAAAAATAGGAAGATCAACATCAAAATTTTCTGGATCAAGTAATTGACATCTTTTATCTGCTGGTGGAACTTCTTGAGTAGATGGATATTGACACCATCTGTTTAAATTAACATAGGTTATACCATTTATTTCTACTGTAAATGAATTAATATTATTAGGATTAATTGCAACATCAAATTCATTATCAGAAACAAATCCTGGTTTTGCAAGATGTGTTGATAGAGCTCCAAGAAAAAGAGTTTCAGATTGATTACCATATTTTAATTGGTTATATGCATTATCACCTACAGTATATAATTCACCAAATGATGTTATCGCTGAAGTATGTAATCCGCCATTTGCAACATCAGCCCATCCATGGGTTTTGTTTAAAAGATCATTATTACCAATAATAAATGTACCATATTCGCAGTGATTATCACCCCATGATTTTAATTTATATTGAGGTAGTGGAGCATTTGGATCACGCTCTGGTATTGGGACAATTCCGCCATCACCACTATTGGAATTATCACAAAGAGGAAAAGAAATAGCTTCAGTATAATCATAAAATTCAGGATATTCGATTAGAGCAATTTCAAAATCTATACCTTTGCCACCTAATTTTTTAACAAATCCAAGTTCAGTATTACTATTTGCCGATTCATTATTAATTTGTACACTAATATCAAATGGTATTTCTTGTAAACCATTTGCATCATACCCGGATGCTGCTATTTTTCCATTATATGTTATGAAATAGTTGGTATTTAACCCACTGTATACGCTTACTATTGATTTTGCTATCCACTGTTCATTAGGAATATTAGAACCACCTGGTTTCAATTTGTTTGGCACAACACTTTGGTTATAATTAAAACCAGAGCAACTATTATTTTTGCATCCCCATGCTGCTACTTCATTTCCTTCAAGATATACTGGTAACGTTGCTCTACGTGGAAACATAAACATATTTTTAGTAGGTTCACTACTAGTTCCACTAAAATTTGGAAGTAATTTTTGTTTAATAATTTTTGGAGTTACTGAACCTGTAATAGGTTCAACTCCTAAAAACTCTACTAAAGCCATATAACCAGATGCACCACCAACAACTGCAGATACATAAGGATTTAAAACAAGTTCACCATCATTATCATAACTTGCTGACTGTATTATCTGAGTTGTTTCAGTCGCTATATCAATAGCATGATCTTTTACTCTAAGTATTCCAGCAACAACCATTCCCTCTAATGATTCTATTACATAGTTATAATCATCAATTAAAACCGTATCTCCAATTTTTATTGGTGTAACCGCATTAGATGAACTTTGTGACGGATTTTCAGATAAACTATAGAAATAATTGTAATATGCTTTTAAAAATCTAGCCGAATCAAAATATTCACCACCAACAACATAATTATTATTTATAGAATAATCTTGAAAAGTATATAAATCAAAATGAAATAATGGTATTTGAGAACCAACATACATAAATCTTCTTGGTGTAGTTCTCATCAAAGACCATCTTAAAGCTTCTTCTGGATGATATTTAAATTTAGCTGATATTCCTTGTGATGCAGCACCAACTGGTGTTATGTAACCAGAATAAGGACGTTCAAATGGAGATGTTAAAACATTTGCATGGTTTAAATTAGGTACTAGATCTGGATGAAGGGCACCTACATCAGATCTATGCGCCCAAGCTTCAAAATGATGTTCTAATGTTATAAATCCTACTAAAGAATCTTTTAATCTTGATTTTTGACCAGTAATCTCTTTATATTTTATAGTATAATCATTTACTCCACCTAGTTGTTTATTATTTAAAAACTGATAGACAGAATATAAAGGCCCAAAATCTCTTGCTTGATCAATGCCACCAAAAGTCCAAATATCAAATCCTGATTTATATGACCCATAATTTGGATCACCCAATAGTGCAAGGCGCTGTAAATAAGGTGATATACCATAAGCAAAACAAGATTTTTGATATTTTGAATTATATGATACCGGATCATTATTTGCCCCCGGTGTGTATGGCGTACATCCTGCACCAGCAGCACCGAAATTTCCTGCACCATATTTTTGAGCAGCATTTGGCCACGATGATGCCTGAATTCTGTCATTTACGGAAGTTCCTCTAGGCAATTTATCTGGGGATGCACACCAACAACATCCAATTTCACTTATATTCATTGGTGTTGCAAAAGGATTCATAAAAGGCAAATAACCATAACTAAATGATTTTGTTGAAATATTTTCTCTCTTAAATATAGTGTCTGTCAATCCTCCTTTTAAATGTGCAAATTTACGACAATTACAAGGTCTAAGAGGCCAGAAATAATGACTTGGACCACCATCACAGTTTACATCAAATAATTCTAAACTTGGAGAAGCTCCAACATAACCGTTACCAAATGGAGTAGCATCTGGATTGCATGATAAAACACGTGAATTTCCGCCACCTTGCCCGCTTGATTGAAATCCCTGACATTGCGTGACATTTGGATCTCCACCAAAAGCATATTCTGGGGGATACCATATAAAATGGCATGCAGTATGTCTATACATTATATCAAGAGGTTCTGATCTAGGTACTCCTAATCCAGCTAGACATTGCCTACATTCATTTGGATCTGGGGGGTTACATGGTTGTCCAGCACATCCATTATTATTGCCATCATCTTCTCCTGAAGAACCTCCAGGATTATCTGTTTGTTCGGTTGAGTCTCCTACTGGATTTGAACCACCTGAAGGACAAGGATGACATCTATCACAAAAATCTATACATGGGCTGTCTTTTATTGGGGGTATATCTCGTCTTGAACACAATCCACTAGTACCTTCACATGTTTGAAAAGGACTATTTCCACATAATAATCCAATCAAACGACTGCATTCAATCCCAACAATTTCATTACTTGAGCCTAAACCTACAGAAGGAATAATATTTAGATCTCTTAAATAACTAATACAATCATTACCAATTATTTCATTGCAAGTAGCCAAAGAACGATTTGGTGGAGGAACCAAATCAGATCCGTAATCTGGATCACATATATTTGAGCATGCACCACCACACTCAGCACATTTTGATTTTGCTATTTGCTCACAACCAATTCCAAATCTTTGATAACAATCATTAGTTGTATCATTTTTAAACATACAGTCGCAACATTCTTGCGGATATATGTCTGAACATTTTTGTAAATTATCTTGATAAAGATTAGACTCATATCTTATTGCAGGTGGAGTATCTTTAAAGTCTGATTGATTATTATTTGAAAAAATAGATGCCATTTTATACCAAAATAAATTTATTAATTAACCGGAACAGTCACACGCACATGGGTCTGTTCCACTGGCTGGTGGTTTGAACAAGATTCTAGGACTCCGTTGCACTCCCGGTCTATTCATTCTTAAAACTAGAATATCAGTAGGATGTACAGGAGATGCAGTTAACATGGTATTACCATACAATGTAATAAAATTCTCATACAATGTTGGATTGCAGCAGGAACGTTTTGCGACACATTGACAACAGGCTTTTTTAGGCATAAGAAGATCTCACACTATATTTATACGCAAATACAACAAAAGCTCCTTTTAGGAGCTTTTGTTGCTACAAACTTTACTAAAATTTAACGAGACCGATTACGGACTACACGGTAGTACGAACGACCATTCTTTGTCTCACGAACTACGGTGTAGTTCATGTCAAAGCGATCAAAAGCCTCACGGAGATCATGCATCGTTGCGCGCATATTAGTAACGCGGAAACGCTTGCGAGCCTCGCCAGCAGTCAAAGATGCACCGCTGCGCATAAAATCAAACACTCTCTGAATCTTGGTCGGACGATCAACAGTAGTAATTTCCATAAACTTTCCTTTCTTATAAGAAGTTGCAATAATATACACCCCATATCCTAACTGTCAAGCAATTCCCTAAATAATTCTGACTGAAGGAGGCCCTATGGCTCAGAGCAATCGTCAGTTCGTAAAATTTGTGAGGCAACATCTCGCAGAATACGGTATGAAACTTATTATTGGCCGTGGAAAGCATGTAAATGTAGATGGTTTCCGTTGTTCTGGCTATTTTGATGAATCTGGTAAGGCTATTGCCGTGGCAGGCAAAGCAAATGAATTTATGCAGGTTCTGGTACATGAATATTGTCATTTTTTGCAATACATAAACAGCTCTAAAATTTATAACAAATCTTATGAGGCATCAACCATCGTCGATGCGTGGTTAAAAGGCAAAAATTATCCTCTCAAAAAGGTAAAACGGGCTTTTTTCATTGTACGAGCCATGGAGAGAGACTGCGAAAGACGAGCTATGAAGATCATCAAGGACTTCAACCTAGCCATTAACAGCAAAATGTACGCAAAACGAGCCCATGTGTACATCTACAGCCACTTTTTGATGGAAAAAACTCGTAAATTTCACTCATACAAGCGAAATCCATACTATAGCAAGTATGTTTTAAAGATTATGCCATCAAATATGGCTGTTTTGAGCCACAAAACAATCCCACCTAAGGTTTATTCGGTGTTAGAATCGTTTACAATTTGAGATTTTAAATATTTTGATACAAATTTTGTAAATGGTTGTTTGCCATAGGGCCATCTATCATCTTTATCCATAAATTCATAGTGCACCAAGTCATCTATGTACTCTTCAAGCATTTTTAAAGTTACATCATCAATATTCCATTTGATGTTGTCGTCTTCATTTACTGCTGGATTTTCAGCAGCATTATGTTCTGCAACAGCAAGGTCGGATATCTTTGCAAGGTTGCCAAGAATTTCCATTGATTTGGCGCATTGATAAAAAAGATCCTTTTTGACTGGATCTTCTTCTTTGCGAGCCAAGTTGCGAATTTCGTAAACTAGCTCTGGGATTTTCATTTGTAACTCCTTAACTTAACGTTAGGAGATACTTGGTTTGTTGTACCACTCCAAGCATCTCATCACGTATATTTAACAGTTCTGTTTGCGAGTCATCTATTTCTTTTGGAAGTTCATTCATCAAATAATCTTCAAAAGAATTCAATACTTGATTTGCAGTTGTGCGATAAGGACCATTTAGTTGAAGTTCACTAATTTGTTTTAGTTCTTCCTTGCCTAGAGCACCCATATAGGTCTCAGCAAAGGTGTCCAAAAGAGCATCAATAGACTCATAAGCCTTTCCTAGGGCTTTGTGTGCGGCATAGGATTTAGTACCCCAGTGATGGAGTCTAAGTTCATTTTGAAAATTTAAAATGGTTTTAATGATGGACATAGTATAATATTTATAAACGATGTGCTTGTTTGAATACTATAAAGTCTTCTGGCACATCTTCCTTATTTTTGTTTGCTCTTTGTTTTGCTTTTTTGTATTCCACATCTGTAAGGAGAAGAGGGGTGACTTCTCCCTGTGAATCAACATGTGCTACAAAATAATAACTAGCATTTTCATTAGGTTTACGATTGAGATTTTTAATTTTTTTTCTGGCCATTACATTTCTACCCAAGAATAACCGTTTCCATCATAATAGTAAACATACATTCGGCCATTTGTAACCCAAAACTGACCTTTGACAGGATTTATTGGTATACTGTCTGAAATATAAGTTTCAGTAGTACCTGTAAATTCCCAAGGATTGTTTGTTTCCCATGGAGCACTGTTTGTATTAGACTGTGCTTTCCAAAGTTTTCCTTGATATAAAACATAATCTCCTGCTGAATATACGTTCAGAGTTCCATCAGCAGAGAATTTTTTATATTCACCACGATACATTATTAGGGAACCGCATAATCGACTGTAATTGTGCCTAAAACTTTTCCTGTTGTAGTATTAGTAACAATCAATGATCCAGTACCAGATGAAGTTGCAGCGCATGCAATACCCACAGCCAAAGTTTCATTGGCAGTAATTGTAAATGGTGCACTATACGTAGTTAATCCTACGGCACCACCTAAAATATTATTTTTAGCATATAAAAGTGATGGGGCAGTTCCGCTTCCAGTAATTGTAGATGTTATGGATATAGTAATTGTTGGAATACCTTCTGCAAAAATAAATTGAACTCTACTAGTATTGGCAGAAGGCAATAATTGAGGACCTGCAGAAGATGCAAATCTATTTTGAGTAACCGTAATTTGAGGCGAACTCAAATCTCCCCAAGTTGCAGGAGAAAGAGTAAGAGCATCATAAAGATTTGCTACACCGGTTTCATTAGTAACATCATAATCCATCATAGCAAATTGGTCTTGAAACGCTATATTCGACATTACCATTCCGTTGTTTGTGTTGACCCACATTTGTAGGTTATCATCCCAAGTAAATGGTCCCATTGGTGTGGTAATATTTTTTTGACTAGACCCCGATGATATTTGACCAGTCATCGAAGTAAAAAAGTTATTCATTGTATTTTTTACGCCCATAGTGTTCCTTATAATTATTTAGATAATTTAAATAACTTTTTAAGTTTATCAAAAAAAGATTGATTTAACTTATTATTAACTATAGTTAAACTATTTTCCAATGTTTTAATATTTTCATTAATTTTATTAACTTCTATTATTAATTCTTGAATTTGTTTATTATTAATTTTATCAGTTTCTTTAACTTCATTTAACTGATATATTACATCATTAATTACATTTTTTGTGTTAATAAACTCATCTGTTAATCTTTGAACATGTAAATAAAATGAATCATTTACTTGTTTTTTAGTAAATGATTCATTAATAAACACTGGATTTGTTTCAGAATTTATAGAATTAAAAAATGAATTCATTGTTTCTTTTGCGCCCATATTACCTCATTTGTTACAAACTATACCATCATCATTAGTATAATAGATTTGATGAAATATTTCTCCACACCACTTATCACAAACAGGACATGGTTTAGAATTTCTAAAATTTCCAAATCTATTGAATCTAAAATTCAACAAAACCAACTTTTCTCCACGCAGACTCTTTGGAACTTTTCTGTATGCATCCAATTCAGAATGCATGTCTGCGCAACGATATCCCAAACGCACAGTATCGGGGTGGGTCTTAAAAACATTTTGACCCACCGCGATAATCTTGCGCTTATAGATGATCAAAGATATGTGCTTCTTTTGTCTTTCCATTGCCATCGACAGTGGCTTGGCAATTGGAAGATAATTTTCAATCACATGATCTATATTCATATTTTACAACGTCAGCTTCAGTCCAGACGTCTTATCAACGGCTTTGGACGGAGTAACGAGTCCTCTATTGAGGCTGGAATCATACTGAGTCTTGAGTTCATCAAGAGGCTCAACAGTAAAAGCAATGAAGGTCTTGGGAATAGTTACACCCTTAGCAGCCTTGCTGTACATAAGCCATGGCATTAGACCAATATTGCCTTCACCAACTGGGATAAGAATTGCTGGATCCTTGAGGAGCCAAGAATCTGTTTGCTCTTCAAATCTTGCGAGAATTTCTTCACCCGAGTTTAGTCTAAATAGTTTTACGTTCATAAATTTCCTTTGTCACATTATAGCACCCAGACAGAGAAAGTCAAAATAAAACATGATGCGATTTAAAAAATTTTTGCTGGAAGCACCAGCCCCACCAAACATTAAAGAACTACAAGATTATGTTTATGGAAAAGAGGCTGGAGGAAATGAAGATGTCGTATTGGGTCTACACGGTGGACCAAATGATCCAACAATTGGATTTGGTCACAGTCTACAAGATTTAAAACAATCTAAAGCAAAATTTAATAGACTCTTTCCGGGGCTTAACGCAGATGATGTTTTTTCTGGAAAATCCAAAATAACACGAGAACAAGCCCAAACTTTATTTGATGATGATACAAATGATCAAGTTAAAAAATTAAGAAAAAGTATTCCAAATTTTGATGATTATACACCAGAAGCACAAAAAGGTTTATATTCTTCTTCTTTTAGAGGAGCACTTGGTGGATCACCCAAAGCAATTTCATTATTAAATGCAGGAAAGTATGATGAAGCAGCCGATGAACTTTTAAATAATGATGAGTATAGAAAATCAAAAGCAGGCATACCAATCAAAGGTAGACTGCTTCCCGGTGTTGCAAAAAGAATGGAAGAAGAAAGTGGTTTTATAAGAGGCGAAGCAGAAAGAAGAAAAAAAGTATCTGCTCCTGCAACTAATTCAACTCAAGTGCCAACCGCCACACCAGTAGTTAAAGAAACTCCAAAACAAGAAACTGTACCACAGACATCACCAGTATCGGATAATGAATATACAATTCAAAGCGGAGAAACCTTATGGAAATTAACCAAAGGTGACCCCGCTAAAATTAAACAAATTCAAACAGCCAATCCTGGTTTAGATCCAAACAAATTAAGTGTTGGACAAAAAATTAAAATTCCTCGTTAAAAAGGAATCAATTCGTCAACATCAATGAATGCATCTTGCATTTCAAACCAGTTTGGCATATCTCCAGTTTTCCATTTTGCAAATCTAACTTTTTCAGCCAAATAATACTGGCGATATGCTACAACAGTATTATCATTTTTATACTGATCAGGCATTGCCTGAACAAATTCAGTCAACTTACCTTTTGGTAGATTGATAGGGCAATGATACAATTCATTCATTAGCATGGATTCCATAGAATGGACTTTGCCATAACGGCGGGTATATTCCTTGCACAGTGCATATGCATGCTTCCACACCCAAAGATAATTCTCACTAGTGTTACGTGTCCAAACATTGCATGGATGGTTAATCATTGCCGCCTTGCAGATATTTTTCTTTGTGCAGATATGAGTAGTATATCTACGCTTACCAGTATTGACTTCTAGTGGATCACCATCCAATACATGATGAGCAGTTGAGAGCAACTGACAGGATTCAACAATCATTTTTACTACATGCTTGTCACACATCATACGAGCAGAAGTAGCGGCATCATTATCCAAAACAAAAATGTTCATATTTCGTGATTCTCAAAAATGTTGTTTATAGTACGATTGACCTTAACCATTGTACCACGTGAATACAGTTCAGGCAAATTAAAAGCACCCACATACGAACAAGCAGAGCGCAATCCACCAAGAATTTCTTGAACGGTATGATGTACAGATCCACGATAAGGTACTTCCACAGTGCGGCCCTCGGAAGCACGATAATCCTTAAGTCCTCCGTTGTATTTTTCATTTGCGGTTTTACTGGACATACCATAATGAAGCATAGTGAGTGATGCGCTATTATTGGAGTGACGAATTTCTCCACCACACTCGTCATGGCCTGCAAATGCACCTCCAGCCATAACAAATGCAGCCCCAGCCACAAAAGACTTAGCAAAATCGCCAGGATGCACAATCCCTCCATCAGATACGATCCCAATACCTAACGCTGCTGCGGTTTCCACACACTCTATGACCGCCGAGAGTTGGGGATATCCCACTCCTGCTACTCTGCGTGTCAGGCACATCGACCCCGACCCTATTCCCACTTTTACTAGATCGGCTCCAGCATCTGACAATGCCACGACCCCCTCTGGGGTTACTATATTCCCTGCAATCAATATTGACTTCGGCCATTTTTGTCTCACTTTCTTTACAAAGTTATGAAATTCTGTCATGTAACCATTTGCAACATCAACACAAACAAAAGTTGGATCATTGATATTTGCATTATCAACAAACAATTTACTTTCGGGATCCAAACCCAGAGTCAACGAAACATATTTTTCTTTGTCTGGATAACTAGTGGCAAAAGTAACATAGTATTCACCACCCTTCTTCAAACAAGTAATCATCTTGTACTCTGACAATACAAGAGCCATCTGATGTGTTCCAACAGTGGACATGTTTGCGGCCATTACTGGTACACCATTCCAAAAAGACCCACAATTAAAAGTAGTACCAACTTCAAGATTTACATCTTTACGAGATTTAACATTTGAAAGTCTTGGTACAATAAGTGCGTCTGAATAATCTAGTTTTGGTTCGTAGTTTACTATCATGGCGATCAATAATAGCACACACAAACTACTGGTCAATAATTATTTTGATTCTTCTATTCTTTTCACTGCATCACGAAGACTTAACATTTTGTTTGCTAATTCTTTAGATGTAATTTTATCCCGAAGATAGTCTTCGTATTTTGAAAGAATAATCTTCGCTTCTCGGAAAAGGATTGCATGTAAATGATCAAAACTTTTGGAATCATTCGACATCAATATTATTTATTCAATTCCAATTGTGTCATCACGGACAAATCGAATTAAACCACTAACAAAAAATGATGACCAATCTTTTTTGATCAAATTCCACATTACAATTCTATTTCCTTGTAAAGGACTGAAAAATAGAACTCTTTCAGAAGATTTGTTAGAATCAATAATATTTTTGTTTAAAGTACCAATAAACCTATCACTGTTTCCATTTTTCTTTAAATAATCAATTGTGCAAATTCCAGAAAGACCTTCCATGATTATTTCATTTGGTGATATGTGGTCACTTTTATATGTTTTTTCTTTTGTGTTAACAGTAACATCTGTTTTGACATCATATCTTGGATCAAATACACTATCAAAATTTTTTTGAATTTGATTTACAAACAAAAAATTCTTATAAGAGCCATATTGGGATACAATGTACCTTGCATATGCAGGATCTGAATCTTCAAGATTTTCATATGTCTTAAGCTGTTCATCAGAACCATTGTATTTTTGTTTTTCACCAAGATTAAATTTACTAACAAATAAATCATTTTTCATTGCTTCTTGAATAGAAGCCATGAGATTTTTTTGTTGATCTTCTTGATCATACTCAACTTGATTTAAACGTGAAGGCTCAATGCTATAATTTGAATATAGTTGATTATCAGCACCAGTTGTTCGTTTTTGTATTGGCATTAGTAATGTATTACTGCAATTTTATCTTTTAATTGAAGCTCTTTATACATTAAATCACATTCTTTGGTTTTATTTAAAAACTTCTCAAGAACATATATTGGAATTTTTATAAAGACATTGCTGAAGGGATACTTCTTTAATTTTTGAATTTCACCAATGTAATCTGCAATCATCTTGTCCTCGTTCTTACTGTTGTAAGTCAGAGTCAAAAAAGTTCCAATTTTGTTCTCGGTTTTGTTAATCATCGCCAAAAGTATTTATTGTTACTTGACGGCCTTGAAGTACATGATATACTTACAGAAACTTTAAAGTTACTATAGATAAATTATAAAGAAATACTACAGAAGTATATTTAAAGTTACTATAGAGTAACCTTAAGTATCCTTAGATTTCTTTTTGAACATATTGCCATACTTGGCTGCAATGGTATCAGCAGTCTGTGAAGCAGGATCTAAAAACTTTACTCTCTCTGCAGATCTCTTATAGATCTCTGCAAGAGGAGAAGGTTTATTAGCATTCTCGTTTAATACCTGTTTAACTGTATCTTCTAGTCTTTTCATTGTATTATTTTTTACCAATATCTATTCCCATAGGACCAGTCAATCTTCCTGATTTTATTCCCATTCTTCTCAAATTATTTGAAATTTCTTCGTCGGCTCTTTCATCTTCGGCAGGAGAATTTCCTGCAGCCAATACAGAATTAGGAACAACGGCAGAAATTCCTTTTGCTAACAAATCTGTCAAACCAATTTTTTCTGCTGCGGGTTTAACAAGATATTCTCCTGCCAATTCTCCAGCCAAACCGACACCAGCCTGAACAAGTCCAGTTGCAAGAGCACTAGATGAACCGGGAAGAGGTCTGGTTGCCGCTCTTCCAACTTTACCTGCAACTTCTCTACCAGTCATTGCAACATCTTTTGCGCCTTGGAGTGCCATCTCTACATCTTCTGGAGTTATTGTACCAATAGATTTTAATACTTTTGCTTGTTTTGTTCTTATCATTTTTTCTGCACCGGCTGTCAATCTACCTCCTTTAACACCACTCTCTACTTCAGTTCTGGCTTTAGTTAAATTAGCTGTGTAATCTCTACCAGCATCTAGCATAGATCCTTCTTGTCCAATTGCAAGATTAGGATCTCTTAACAATTCTCCATTTGGTCCAAGTTGTCCGGGTTTTATGTTTCCTGCAATCGTACGAATTACGTTTTTTTGTGTTCTTTCTAATTTGGCTTCTTTTGCTGCATTTGCGGCTGCTAAAGCAATTTTTTCCGCTTCTTCTTTTGCTATTACAGCAGCTTCTGCAGCAGCTCTTTCTTGAGCTACTTTTTCTAATCTTTTTTCATTTCTTGCATCATTTATTGAGCGCGCTAACCAACCTCTGCCAAGCAATTCGGGTTTCTTTTTAAATATTCCTTGTACTGGTTCACCAGTACGTTGATCAACTGCTTGATCTGAAAATATACTAGTCATTTTTCCTGCATTTTCGGGATTTATAGACCACCGTGGAGTTAAAAGACCATATATTCCCGCCCCCACTCCAAGTGTTTTTGCTATGTCAAAGTATGGACTTTTGTTTATATCAGCAGCTAAACCATAATATCCATTTACAAGATCATCATGTGCTTTAGCAATACGACCTAAAATTGGTCTTTCTTCAATATCTTTTTTAGCTTCTTCAGTTTTTTTAATTTCTGCATCTGCAGCTGCTTTTGCGGATGCTTCCGCTTCCGCTTCTGCTTTTGCGTTTGCAGCAGCCTCATTTTTTACACCCTGCCTCATTTTTATTGGAGGAGCAGCGACCACAGCCTCTAACAATCCTTCAAGACGATTGACTTCTTCTTGTAAAACTTTGACACGATTCTGGTATAATTTAGTGATATGGTCCATAAAGATATTTATGTATATAAATAATTTTATGAATTATCTAACTAACCACTATAGAAATTTGTGCGAACAATATCAAAGCAAAATTAACATTCTTCAAAATTTATTAAATGAAGATGCTCCTGCATCAACTTTTAGTGGTACTGGTCAAGGCCAGCAAACTTTTAGTGATCAACAACTTCGTGATCAGATGAAACAAAATAAGAGATCAAATGCATTTGGTCCAGCAATTTCTGATGATAAGCAAAATCAAGCATATAGAGATGCTCAAGCAGAACTAGCCAGAAGACAAGGTGCAAGTGCTAAGGTAGAATTAGATCCATCCATAAAACAATCATCAGATTATAAAACTGATCGCGTTGCTGGTGACTGGGTTGAAAGATATGCACAGAAACTTGGAGAAGATCCTCGTAAGATTGAAGCAATGCGCCGTGGAGTGATTGACACATTGGGTGGTGATGCCGGAAAACCAATGGACACATCCATGACATCAAATCAAGTTGCTCAAAGAGGAGTTGATGCTTATAATAAAGCCAAAGAATATGTTGTAAATTTACAAAATCAAGCAAAGGCAGCTGCTCCTGCTTCCACTCCACCATCCACTCCAACAACATCTGCACAACCAGTTAAGTCTTTGGCAGCATATGATAGAGAATTGGAAATTGAAAAAGCCAGTCAGGGAAGAGGTGAAACACAGCCTGTAGGTCCTGGAAGAAAAGGTGCTAAGCCTTCTCAAACAGTAGAACCTTCTGAACAGGCTCCCGTTCAAACTGGAGCACCAGAGAGTGCAAAACAACTTGCAAATCTCTATACTGCTAGAATGACTGGCGGAGATGTATTGGGTAGAAAATATTCTAAACAACCAGAATCAGCAAAAGCCGAAGAAGTTAAAATTCCTGAAATGGGAGTAACTCAAAAAAGTCCAACAAAATATGTTGTTCCAGAATCTGAAGAATGGGAGAAAATGTCTCCACAAGAACAACTTGCAATGGCACAGTCGGCCCTTAAAAATGATGAAGCAAATAAATTCTTTGGAGGCCGTGAAGGAAAGAAAGGTGGCTTCTTGGGCATTGGTGGTGAAAGAACTTATAGATTCAGTGAAGACAATTCTGGTCAAACTCCAGAAGAAACTGCAAGACTCAATCGTCAAGCAAAAATGTTAAACAATTTATTGAATACACAGGATGCAGGTGCAATGTCACAACAACTTAGTGACATATTATTTAAATATAATAATAACGGAAATAATTCCTCATCTAAATCATCAGAAACCATATCCACTGGTGGAATGAACCAACCGATGGACCTTGCAGATTTTCCTGATAATGAAGATACAGATAAACAATCTTCTTCAGCAGAATTAGAAAATGCAAGAAAACTTGCTCAGATGTACGCAAATAGAATGGGCAGAAGATATTCCAAGGCACCTAAGGAACAAGTTTCATCTTTTGATTCTGCTTTCAAAGCATATCAAGATCGCAATGCAAGAACAGCATCAATGCCTCTTGCAATGGCAGGAGAACAATCTTCCAAGGGATCAAATATGGAAGGTCAGGCATTGGAAAATGATTCAGCGGCAAGAGCACGATATGATCAAAGCGTAAAAACAAATGCATCACAAAAAGCTGCACAAGAAGAGTTTGTAAGAAGATTTGGAAGACTTCCAAATTCCAAATCTGCCGTAGACAACACATACATGGAAACATTGTTGTCCACCAAATTTAAAACTAGATAAATTAAACAAAATTCAAAATAAGAAGGGATCCAATTTCTTGGATCCCTTTTTGTTCTATAGTGACTTATAGGCTCACTTGGAAGCAGGAGCCTCTACGGCTGCAGGACCAGCCTCGGGAGCCTTGGTGCGGCTTGCTAGGGTCAAAATAACCACAGCCAATGCACCCACGGCAACGAGAATCCAAGTGGTGGACGAAACAGACTTCACAAAATTCTTAATCTTATCTAGCATAGTATCTCCTTAAAAGACTATTTAGGCCACCCGCCACCCCTCCATTTTTTCGGTTTTGATAAATATTCTTATGCTATCCTTCATTGAATTTCTCACAGAAGCCAAAGCCAAACCCGTAGACCCTCATATCTCAGAGGTACAGGGATCTTCGTGGTATCATCCAGAGACTGGAAAGGTATTGGCGTTTGATGAAGATGATTTCAGTCATCAAACTTATTTCATAAAAAATCATAAAAATTTTGGAATTGATCCTCAAATTTTAAAGGCAAATTTGAAAGATGTAAAGGACACTGTTGATACCATCGAAGGTCATCCACTCAAATTTCTTTTTGATGCTGGATGGGTTCGTAGCTATGCTGACGGCAAGGACGTAAACTTTGAAGGAAACACTCGTCAGGTTCACGAAACAGTTCGTCGTCATGCAAACAAGATTCCAGATGCAACATATCGAATCGACATCGCTGATCCAAGAAGTGTACATGCAACCGCAAAGAGCATATCACATGAACTCATGGAACCAGAGCATGTAGATCGGTTTATTTCATCAAAAGGCAGACCTCACAGAGATTACACGACAATATTATAAATAATTTTATGGATTACCTAACAAACTATTATAAAAATCTTTGTGAAAACCTTCAAGAAAAAATTATTTGTCTTCAAAAAATTTTAAGTGAAGCCCAAGAAACAGAATTTGGAGAAGGTGGAATAATTCCTTCTTCTAAAGAAAATAATAATGAAGATGAGACAAAAAAATCTGATCCTAGAGCATTGAAACTTGGAAAAGGCAAAGTAGTATCATCTGATATAATAAAAGAAAAGGAAGAGATAAAAGAAGAAAGAATAAAAAAGAAACCACAACATCTTCCTTTTGAAATTTTAGATATAGACGCACCATTTGAATTTGGTAAAACACATTTCGATCCAAGCGATATAAAAATTTCTGGAAGACATGTTAGACCAGATGGAAGCAGAGGACCGGAAGTTCATATACCAATACATGCCTTTGCTGACATACACTATCATGATATTGCAGATCATGTTGAAGATTTTATGAAAGGAAAAGGAAGAAGATCTCCTGACAATCCTCTTTTTAAAGCTTTCAATGATCAAGGTGGTGACAGTCCCAGCACATTGCTAGTCGATTCCAGCAAAGTTAAACCAGTTAGACGAAGTTAATCATACAATCAAAGAATAAGAGAAGAAAGAAAAACTATGAACTACCTAACAAACTATTATAAAAATCTATCGGAACAACTTCAAGCCAAAGTAAATAATCTTCAAAACCTTTTGAATGAAGTTAAAATTACCAAAGTAGTAAATGGAAAAGCTGTAACATGGGATCCTAGCGTTGAAAGCGAAGAAGACGCAGAAGTACGTGCAGGAGCATATACTGCAGTTGAACCAAGAGCCGGAGAATCTAAAGAAGACAGATCTTTTCGCCAACGTGAAGCAAATTTTCAAGCAGATGCTTTTACAAAGGAACAAGAAAAATTAGACAGAGATAGAAGCAGAGAAACCTCAGAAATTTCTCCAAGTATG
>Ga0181355_1000013_pt1 | contig 56599 bp, 77 predicted proteins | sample Fa13VDMM15DN_FD_130099 | JGI IMG/M metagenome (GOLD analysis project Ga0181355, IMG submission 130099) | Freshwater viral communities from Lake Michigan, USA - Fa13.VD.MM15.D.N | ecosystem: Environmental > Aquatic > Freshwater > Lake | place: USA: Michigan | collected 2013-09-23 | reverse complement strand
GTCAACGCCACGTCCTTCGTCCTCCCCAACGTACAGACCATCACCGGCACCACCGCTTACATAAAGGCGACATAACATGCTCACCTATTACGCCTACGACAGCCAAGCCATCTACACCAACCCGGTGACGTTCGACCCCTACGGGCCGATCCCGCCCAACTCAACGCCTATCGCGCCTCCCGCTCTGACGGGCACGCAGGTCGCGCAGCTTCAGTCTGACGGCTGGGCGATCCTCTCTGAGCGTCCACCCGCGCCGCCTGAGCCTACGCCCGCTCCGCCGCCTGCCGTGATCCTGAACAAGGTGGACTTCCTGCGCCTGTTCACTCAGGCCGAACGCATCACCATTCGCGAGGCGTCCGCCGTCAACCAAGTCATTGCCGACTACCAGTACATGCTGGACGCGGCGGTGACGGTGTCCCTAGATGACCCTGACATCTTGACGGGCGTCCCCTTGCTTGAGGCCGCTGGCCTGATCGCCCCCGGTCGCGCTGCCCAAATCCTTGCCAACGAGCCGCCCGTGCCGAACGGCGAAGAACCCGTGCCTGATGAGGAAATCGTATGAACCAAGACCCCTTCCTGACGCAGCGCAAGGGCATTGTGGGATATACCGCGCGTATATTTGTCGCGCTTGATCAGCTCCTCAACACGATCTTCGGCGGCGACGAGGACGAGACAATGTCGTCCAGATTAGGCAAAGACGCCCGACGCGGTCGTTTTGTTGGCTGTGTCCTGTGTAAAATGCTAGGATGGATCGACAAAGATCACTGTGAAAAGGCCATCGAGCGGGATGAGGGCAAGCGCCCCGGCCAGTACGATCCACCTAAGTAAGGTACGCCATGCCCGAGAACATCATAAAGATACAGTCGCTCCCCGGCATCAAGCGCGACGGTACTCGGTTCGAGGGCGACCAGTATGTTGACGGTCAGTGGGTCCGCTTTCAGCGCGGCTTACCTCGTAAAATCGGTGGCTTTCGTTCAATTAACAAGTATCTCTCAGAGGTCAGTCGGTCCCTGATCGGCTACTCCGAGGACGACCTGACTTACGTCCACAGCGGCTCGGCCAGCAAGATCGAGCGCTTCTACATCGACCCAAGTAACAACACTTCTGTTATATCTGACAGGACGCCCCTCACGGCCTTCACGCCAGACGCCAACAACATGTGGCAATTTGACGTGATGCACCCCTTTGGATCGGGTGAGACAACCAAATTAATCGCGCAGGTCTCCACCAACCTCGGCTCCATCGTCAACAAGGCCACGGGTGCCTTGTTCTACGGACAACTGACTGGCACGGCGGCCCTTGTGCCCATCACGCTGCCTCTAGATGGCGTGGCCGATGGCGGTGTCGTCGTCCTTGGCCCGTACCTCGTCTTCTTCGGATCGGCTGGATACATCGGCTGGAGTGTTCCCGGATCGGTAACAGACCTCTCGGGATCGGGCAGCGGCGCGATCAACGCCACAGGCCAGAAGATAGTCCAAGGCAAGGCCCTTCGGGGCGGTGCCGGGAACTCGCCCTCTGGCTTGTTCTGGTCAGCGGACAGCCTGATCCGCGCGTCCTTCGTGGGCGGCGCGACTGTCTTCCAGTTTGACACCCTCTCGGCTGAAAGCTCCATTCTCGGAGCCAACACGGTCATCGAGTACGACGGCATCTTCTACTGGTGCGGCGTGGATCGCTTCCTGTCCTTCAACGGCGTCGTGCGCGAGGTGCCCAACACACTTAACATTAATTACTTTTTCGACGGTTTGAACAATGCATACCGCCAAAAGGTATTTGCCTTCAAGGTGCCGCGCTTCGGTGAAATCTGGTGGTGCTACCCGCGCGGTGACGCCACCGAGTGCAGCCACGCCGTGATCTTCAACGTGCGCGAGAACACTTGGTACGACTGCGAACTGCCCAACGGCGGTCGATCTGCGGCCACGTCTCCGTCCGTCTATCGCTTCCCCCTCGCCACGGGCGTCTTGCCAGAGGCGTCGGGCACCGAGTTTCGGATCACCGAGGCGGGCGACTTCCGGATCACGGAGGATAATGACAGCCGGATCACGCAGGAGAGCGTCACGGACGGCTTCAAGCTCTGGGTCCAAGAAATCGGAGTTGACAGCATCGACGGCATCGACGTGCAGCCCGTGCTGTCCTACTTCGAGACTGGGGACATCTCCCTGCCCGTGCAGCAACAGGTCAACAAGGCCATCCAAGTCCTTATGATCGAGCCTGACTTCGTGCAGTCTGGGGACATGACGCTCGAGGTGCATGGCCGAGCCAATGCGCGCGCCCCAGAGGTCGAGAGCACGCCCCTGACCTTCCCTGACGTGGAGGGCATCCTCACGCCCCAGCAGCAGGTCCTGTACCTCAAGGAGCAGCGTAGGGAGCTTCGCTTCAGGTTCACGTCCAACGCCATTGGAGGCGACTATCAGATGGGTCTGGTCCTCGCGCACATCCAACCCGGCGACGGCACGGTGATCGGGTGATCAACCCAACAAACATGACCTTAACAGACTGGGCGGATAGTGTTATCCTCTCCATCAACTCCGATGAGCTTTTGGGCCGCTTGGACGACGAGACGCGCTGGCAGGACTGGGCAGTTGGACTGCTTACGTCGGGAACTTTCAGCACGCAGACACTCCCCGATCCATACCAGTTCTCCGATTGGCGGGATTGGGCGATGAGAGCTTACATCATGCTAGAGGTAAACTGATGCCCAGAGAAGACTTTGCCGTTCGGGGTATGATGCCTGAGATGGACCCTTATGAGGTTTCGCCTCTTGCTGTTCAAAGGCCTGTAACGGCGCAGCCTGACCTGTCTCAGTTTGACTTTTCCCAGTTTCAAGACTTTAACCCTCTCGACGGCGCTAACTTCAGCGGCGCGTTTGGTGGGTCTGGAAGTGCGTCTCCGATGCAGGGCGCACCCACCTCTTTTGCTATTCCAGAGAACTACGGGAACCCAAAGAACAAAATCTACAATCTGACCGCCAACCCAGACGACGGCATCCGCCTCAAACTTGTTGACGGAACGGTCGTGTATGAAGGCCAAGGCCCAGAAGCGGCGGCCAAGGCCTCTGAAATCATTCAGAAGCTGGGCAAGGACTTTGGTACGCAATCCACTTGGATTTTGGACAAGCAGACGGCTGGCGGTGACTGGAAGCAGGTGTCGCAGGACACCGTGGGTGAGAAGAAGAAGACTGCGCTCAATGCGTTCTTGGACGTGGCCGCGCCTATTGCCGGGGCTGCATTGTCGGTGTTTGTCCCCGGAGCCGCTGCCCTTTTTGGCGGTCAAGCTGGCGCGGCAGCAGCGGGCGCTGGTGCCGGATCACTTCTTAACAGCGGCCTACAGAACCAGAACTCGGCGGAGGCCTTTAAGAAGGCGGCGATTGCGGCTGCCGGGTCATACCTTGGCGCTCAAATTGCGCCAAATGTGTCTAGCGCCCTTAAAGGTCTGACGAACGCAGCAAGCCCTCTTACTACCGCCGGAACGCAGGCTGTCGCTCAAGGCGGCGCTGGAGCATTGACGCAGGCCGGTACGGGCGCGCTACTCGACGCCATTCCGGAGATCGTGGTCACTGGCGCTAGAAACGCCGTGAGCACAGGTCTTGGCTCCGGTTTTGGCGCGGGTGCGGGATCGTTGATCCCAAAGCCAACCTTTGACGCGAGCCAATACAAGGTTAACGACTTTAAGGTCAAACCAGATCAAGTCGTTGACACCCCCAATATTGATGAACTTGTAATTACGGGCTCTAAGCCTTCCGTTGACCCGCTGACGGTAGTTGGCGCTGGTACAACTTCGGCATTTCCTAAGCTGGATACAAGCCAGTTTGAGGTCAAGCCGTTTGAGCCCACGCCTGAACCTGCACCCACGGACAACATCGAAGAGATTGTTGTCACGGCCAAACCAAAGATCGACCCGCTAACTGTAGCGGGCGCTGGCGTTCCCACGCCAACCTTTGACACAAGTCCGTTTGAGGTGAAGCCTTTCGACACGACACCTAAGCCGCCCGCACCTACTGACAATATCGAAGAGATCGTGGTCACGGCTCCAAAGAAAATTACGCCCATAGGAGCGCTTGGGGCTGGGGTTACGCTGACGGGTCCTACGACGCCACCGCCACCCCCACCGCCGCCAATTGAAGAGATTGTGGTCCCCGGAACTCGGCCCGTAAAGACCGACCAAGTTATTCCTGCTGCTGCGGGGGCAGGTGCTGGTGCTTTGGTCAATGCAACGCCACCACCCCCACCGCCGACCATTGAAGAGATAATTATTCAGGCCGAAAAGTTACCTGAAAAGGTCCAATACAAGCCAGCCGCTGAAGCTGCCGCTGGCATCGCCGCGGCCAACACTTTGGCTAACGCCTTGGATGCTACCCCCAAGACGCCTATGGAGAAGGCGCAAGACTGGATTAAGAAAAACCCGCTTCAAGCCGCGTCCCTTGGTCTCACGGCGCTGTCCGGCTTGGCTGCTGGAACCAAAGGCGGCACCGGCTCTGGGTCAACAGGCAACATGCCCGGTAACATCGGGGCGGCCGGTACGCGCGCGTCGCTAAGTCCAACCTTTACCACGGGCACGTTGCCGCCTGTCTCAGGCACCTTTGCGGGCGGGGCGTTGTCCGGTACGCGCACCCCTGCGGCCATGGATATGTCCACGGACGATTGGCTGCGCTACGGTCTGCGCCCCGAAAAGAACTTCTTTGCCGCCCCAACACCCGTTGCGCAGGAAATCCCTGTCAAGAAAGCACGCGGCGGTTCGATGCGTGGCACGCCCCGCAAGGGCCGCAGCGAGTTCGCCGTCCACGGTGCGGGCACCGGCCGCAGCGACGACATCCCCGCTGTCCTGAGCGACGGCGAATATGTTATGGATGCCGAGACCGTGGCCCTGCTCGGCGACGGTTCGAACAAAGCCGGGGCTGAGAAGCTAGACCAACTTCGTGTTAACCTGCGCCGCCACAAGGGCGCTAACTTGGCCAAGGGGCGCTTCAGCGTCAATGCCAAATCCCCTGAAAAATATCTTGCCGGAGGGCGCGTCTAATGGCTTCGCTAGAACAGACCCAAGAAGAGCGGAACGAAATCGCCGCTAACCAAGCGGCCTTTAACGCCGCTAACAACACGGGCGGCGGCGCAACTATCGGCACGGATGTGCAAACCTTCCCCGCATATAGCGGCGGCGCGCTGACCTCCATGAACAGTTACCCCCAGATGAGCAGCAACGTGGACTTGGCCCCGTCGGCGACGACGACCGAAGCGACAATGCCCGAGTGGTACACCAACTACGCTCAGCAAATTCTTGCAAATCAACAGGCCATTGCCAACCAGCCCTACGCCACGTATCAAGGGCCTCGCCTCGCTGACTTCACCCCCGCGCAGCAGCAAGCTTTTGGCATGACGCGCGATGCGGCGGGCGCAGGGCAGGGCGCGCTGGCAAGCGCACTGCAAGGCACGCAATCGTCGTTCGGTCGGTCGGGTTTAAACGCTGCGCAGCCATACATGAACGCTGTGGCCGGTATGTCCGGCGCGCAGGCGGCGTCTCCTTACCTTGAGCGGGGCATGGGTGCCTTGGGCCAAGCCGCCCAAGCCAACTCGCTTGGTGCTGCGGCCCCAAACTTTGCAACTGCGCAGGGTCTGTCCGGCGTCAACGCCGCGTCGCCTTACATGGGCCAAAGCTCAAACCTCTACGGCAACGTGGCGCAGTCCAACGCCCTTGGAGCCGCGCAGCCTCTGCTAGGTCAAGCCGCTGGTATGTCCGGCGTCAACGCGGCCACGCCGTCTTTGGCGCAGGGCGCAAACCTGTATGGCCAGAGCACGCAAAACCTTGGCATGCAGTCTGCGCAGCCGTACCTCACGGCCGCTGGAAACACGTCCGTAGGCAACATCAACACCTATATGAACCCCTACCAAGATCAGGTGGTCAATCGTATTGGTGAGCTTGGTGCTCGCACACTGCGCGAAAACATCCTGCCTGAAATCTCTGACCGCTTCATCGGCGCGGGTAGCTTTGGTGGTTCGCGTCAGGCAGAAGCCACTGGCCGTGCGATCCGTGACGCTATGGAGGGTATTAGCGCTCAACAGTCTGCTGCTCTACAGTCTGGTTACGGTCAAGCCGCTGGGCTATCACAGGCCGATCTGGCACGGCAAGCGCAACTGGCCAATACCGCTGGGCAGCTTGGCACACAGCAGCAGGGCGCGTTACAAAGCGCGGCATCGGGCATGGCCAACATCGGTCAGACCTACGGCAGTCTCACTGGTCAACAGCAACAGGCTCTGGCGGCTTTGGGTGCCACAACCGGCCAACTCTACGGCCAAGACATCCAAGCCAAGCAGGCCGCCGCTGCGGGGCTGTCCAACATCGGTCAGACCATGGGCCAGCTTACCTCCGATCAGCAGCGCAACCTCACGGCTCTGGGCTCCGCGCAAGGTCAACTGGCTGGGCAAGACACTCAGGCCAAGATCGCGGCGGGAGCAGGCATGGCCAACATCGGCCAGACCTATGGCAACCTCACAGCCGACCAGCAGCGCATCCTGTCGGGCCTTGGCTCAACGGCGGGCAACCTGTACAACGCAGACACCGCGCAGCAGAACGAGACCGCTCGTCAGATGGCCGGTCTGGGGCAACAGCAGCAGACCATGGGCCTGACGGGCGCGGGCGCGCTTCAAGGTATCGGCCAGCAGCAGCAGCAGTTCGGCCAGCAGAACCTTGATCTGGCGTACCAAGACTTCCTGCGTCAGCAAGGCTATGCCCAACAGCAAAACACAGGTATGATGGGCGCATTGCAAGGCACTGCGGGCGCGATCCCGAAGGCTTCGCTGCAAACGGGGTACGGTCCTGTGGCCAATACACAAGCGGCTCAGCCGTCCGGCGCGCAGAACCTAGCTTCGACCGCCGCGGCTATCGCCAACATCGCGTCTATCTTCAAGGGACCGTAAGACATGGGTAGCGTTTACAATCCAGATTTTAGCGCGACGCCCCCAGAGGATGACGAGCCCGACGAGATGGACATCGACGCTCAACTGAGCGCGATGCCCGGTATCGGTGGGATGTACCAGAGCATCCTTGCGGGTCGCCAAAAGCGTCAGCAGCAAACTGCTGCCGACACGGCGCAGATGTGGCAGAACTACAGAGACCAGATGACCCAAGAGCGTGTGGGGCCGTCTAAGCTTGAGCGCATCGCGTCTGCGCTCACGGCTTTTGGCGCAGCCCCAACCCGCAACGGCAACTTCTTTCAGGCGCTGAACGCCGCCAACAAAAACATGCTGGAGACCGGCGCGGAGGCGGCGGCCGCCGACCGTGCTCGCAAGAAGGCTCTGTCTGAACTTTCGTTTAAACAGGCTCAGGCTCTGGCCGCGCAGAAAGAGACTGGAGCGACTAGCAACGAGGCGTTCCAGATTGCTGCGTTGAAGGCTGCGGCATCGGCAAGTAAAACGGGTTTGCCAAAGCAGCAGCAAGGTGTAGACGCTTACGGCAATAGCTATACCCAATCCCTGTTTTCTGACGGGTCTAACTTCACCGAACGTGCTGACGGAAAAATAGACATAACCGGTGGGCCAACCGGCATGGCAAGCGCGTTCTTAGCTTCTCGGGGCGGGGGCGCAGCGGCCCCCGCAACTGTCGGTGCCGCGCCTGCGCCCGCAGCCGCAGGGCGTCCTGCGGGTGTGCCGCCCACGTGGACGCTGATGACTGACAAGGACGGCAATCAGGCGTATGTTAGCCCCGACGGCAAGAAGTTCAAAGAGGTTTCCTAATGGCTTTTGATCTAGGCTCTGCTCGCCCAGTAGCTGCTCCGCGTCCTGCTGCGCCTGCAAAACCCACGAGGGTGCAAGACCGTCGGCCTGACGCTGTGCAAAAAGCACAGGATGTGTCCACCGTAGGGACGCAAACAAGCACGGCGCGCACCGGTCAGACCATTGCGCAGAGCGCGGCGTTGTTTCCTGCTGAACTTGCTAAAATGAGAATTGAGGCTAGAACCGCCCAACTACAACTTGATGCGCTCGAAAAGAAACAAAAAGAAGGAGGGCTAGAGCTTAAGGACCAACAGGCTTTAGCCTCCGCGCGCGCCACACTCATGATATATGGCGAAGCACTTTATCGCGATGCGGTAAACAGCGGTTACGACCCGGTTTCTATAGGCAATAAATTTTCTAGTGCCCTATCGGCGATCCCCGTAGCGGGAGGCGCGTTGTCGGAAACGGTTCGAGACCCTATCTCGTCGCAAGGCCAGATAGCGGAAAAACAGTTTTCCGAAGGTGCGCAGCGCACGCTCTCGGGCGCGGGTATTCGCGCAGACGAAACCCCTCGAATTGAAAAACAGTATTTTCCGTCGGCGTGGGGAAACCTGAACGATAAAACGCGAAGAAGTTTAGACGAATTGCGTCTTGCACAGATTAGTGGCGCAACGAACATCGCTGGGCCTGCTTTGTCCCCCACCGCAAGGGCGATGGCGGATAGACTATCTGCGCCGCCTAAAAAGCGCAAAGATGAAAGCTCATCAACGAAACTACCACGTGTTAAGAACAACGCCGATTATGCCGCGCTCCCCTCCGGCACAAAATTTATTGACCCGGACGGTAACACAAGGACAAAACCATAATGGGCTGGCAAGACGCACCTCTGGCTAAACCCCCCGCCGGTAAACCCAACTGGGAGAGCGCGCCCCTCGCGGCTCCGGCCAAGGGTCCTAAGCTCACCCCCGGTGTGGCCGCCGCCTATCGCGAGCTTGAGCAGCGGTACAAGGGCACCCCTGATGACACGATGAGTGGTCGTGTGACTGAAAGCATGACGCTGGGCGGTTACGGTTATGGCGTTCGTAATCTCGCCAAAGGCCGGGTCGCCGCGCTTAAAGCCGTTGGTGTCAAGATGCCCTACACGGCCGACGAGTACTACGAAGCCTCACGGCTCTTCGACGCCAATCGTCGTGAGAAATACGCAAAAGAAAACCCCACCAAAGCGTTTATAGGCGATGTCGCGGGTGGCTTTGTGATGCCCGGGGGAAAACTCATAGAGGGCTTCGTCACGGGTAAAAAAGCCGCTCAGCTAACTGCTGCTGGTCTTAAAGTTCCCAAGCTTACTCGCGCTGCGCAAGCCACTCGGCTTTCAGTCGTGGGGGGCACTATGGGTGCCACGCAGGGCGCGGCTCAGTCTCGCTCGGGTGAAGCCTCTAAAAAAGCCAAAGAGCAGGGCGTAGCCGGTGCCATCCTCGCGCCTGTGGTCGGCGCGACGATCCCCGCAGGGGTTAAGGTAACCGAAAAACTAGCGGATATCACTTCGCGCATCATCCAACCTCGGACAGCGATGCAACTCGCTTCTGAGAAGCTAGGCGCCTTGCTTCAGCGCGCTCAAGTGGCTCCAGCGGCTATCCGTGACGCGCTTGAGCACTACAACTCTACAGGCACGATAGAACCCTCGGTGTATGACGTGCTGCGCAAGGCCGGTGCGGGTCCTAATATTCTAAAGTTCTTCCAAATATCGGGATCGTACCCCGCCACCCGTACAGCGGCCGCGGCGAACGCAGCAGAGACCACGAAAGCCTTGCAGTCCAAAGCGCTTGAGGCTACGCGCAAACTGCCCACCAGCGGCGAGACCCGCACGCCTTCGCAAATTCGCGAAGCGCAGGCGGCCGAGGCGGTGCGTGTTAAGCAGGAAACTGAGCAAGCGACGGTGGATGCTGCGCGAGCCGCTGAACAGGCGACGGCGGGCGTTGCTCCTGCACCCACGGGTCCTGCGCGGGGTTCGGGGGCTAGAGAACTGTATACCGATCTCAACACCGTCTACGACAGTATGACTGAGGCGTTCCAACCCTCGTTTAACAGGGCGCAAGCCGCGCGCCCCGAAAGTGCTATAATTCCTGATGAAGAACGCGCGCCGATTATTTCCGCTATTATCGGCGATCTTGGAAACTTGAACGTAAAAATTCCTGAGATCAAAAATATAGCGTTGATGATTGAGGACTTGCGCCTTGGACGCGCGCCTGACGCGCCCACAACGCTGCCACCTTTGTCCGAAAGCGATGCGCTAAGGCTCAAAAACATCAAATACCCTGTGCGCCGCGATATAGTAGAAGCGGAAATTCGAAAAGAAAAAGGGCTGGACACCCCTGTTGCCCCCGCGGGTTCTTTCGACGGCGTTCGCCCGCTCACTGTTCAAGAGATGTGGGACACTCGGCAGATGCTAGGGTACATTTCGGACAACACCAAATCCCCAAATGTGCTTCGCGTTGCTGGTAAGAGCAAAACAGCTATTGACGAACAGCTTACTCGATTGCTTGACGAAGATAAAATCAAAGGTGACCCTGCCGTTGTGACCGATTGGCTGGAAGGGCTGAATGGCTACTTTCAACGCGAAAGCATATTCGGTAGTGGTCTCGCCAAAGATTTGACAGCGCGCGTTCCCGGTCGCCTTGATCAAACCCTTATTCGGCCGTATCAAGCGGGGGACGTGATTTTTGGCAAAGGTACAAGCCCCCGAAACCTTAACGACATCCGCGCGGACCTTGAGCCTATTGTTGATATTGTACCCAACGCGATACCAGCCGTTCAGCGCGAACTTTACACTCGAGTTGCGCCCGAAAACCTTCCCAAAGCTGAAGCGCAGTTTAACGAAGTGTTCGGTGATCTGCTGCCACGAGACCTAACTGACGCTGCCAGAGCCGCTCAGCAACGCGCTGCTCAGGTAGAAGCTCAGAACGCGCAGCTTCTGGCCAACACCGAAGCGCAGAACGCTCAGCGTCTTGCCGCCGCTGAGGCGCAACAGGCGCGTTTGACGGGCGCGGCGGGCCTTGGAGAGAGCTTGCGCTCTATGCCGTCGGAGGAGTTCACTCGCGCGGTCACCAACGTACCCGAAGACCTGCGGCCTCTAGTTCAAGCCGGTGGGCGTCAGCAGCTCATCGACACTCTGGAGAAGCCGGAGCCGGGTAGCACGAACCTGTTTGGCCAACTGCAAAGCGAACGAAGCACGCAGAACTTGGGTGCTCTGTACGGCAACGAAGGTGCGAAGTTCCAGCAAACGCTAGCGGACCTCGGCACGCAGGCTAGGAACACCCAAGAGCTTGCGCAGGCGGTAGAGGGCGAAACGCCTTCGGATTTCTCCATGATCGAACAGCCGGTGGACCTCGTTCGCCCGCGCTTGCTTGCCGCACGCACCTTCCTGTCTAAACTGCGCGGCAAGACGCGGTTGTCGCCGGAAGAGAGCTTGGCGCTGTACAATCTCATGAATAAACGAGGCGCGCCTAATTTGGCGGACTTGGCTCGCGTAAAAACGATTGGGTCTTTGCCTCGCATCTCTGTGCCGGTGTCCAGAGCGTTTAACAATCGCCGCGAAGACAAGACGCTCGATGATATGAGCGACGAGTACGACCTTAACTACTAAAGGACACTAACAATGGCTTCTAAAGGAAAATCGGTATCCCTCTCCGTCGGCCGCGGCGAGAAGTTGTCCGTCAAGCAGGGCGCAGGCTTGACGGCCGCTGGGAGAGCTAAATACAATGCTGCCACGGGCTCTAACCTCAAGGCTCCCGCGCCCAGTCCCAAGACTGCGGCGGACAAGGGTCGCAAGGCGTCATTTTGTGCCCGTATGACCGGCGTTGTTGAAAACGCCAAAGGCCCTGCGGAACGCGCTAAGGCCTCACTCAAGCGATGGAAGTGCTGATATGAAAACTGGACTTTATAGCAATATCGCCGCCAAGAAGGCCCGCATAGCCGCAGGCTCTGGCGAGAAGATGCGCTCACCCGGTGACAAGGGTGCGCCCAAGGCGTCCGCCTTCAAGGCCTCTGCGAAGACCGCCAAGAAGTGAACACGGCTAGCGCCTCGCTGCCGCACCACCAGTACGTCTGGGTCGATAAGGCTTTCGTCCGCAAGGGTGAGGTTGGCTTCGAACCGGCGGTCTGGTTTGGGTTGCACAGTCACCCCGGCAGGGCGTGGGGCTGCACGGTAATGCTGGAGTGCGGGGCGGTGTACCGAAACTTGCCGCCTCACGCTCTGGCGTTCTGTGAGAGCCCACAAGAGCCTTGGAGCATACAGGAGGCCCAGAGGTGGGACTGTTACGGCTGGCAGTTCTCTGTCCTGCGCTACACGTACCTCGTGGGGTTACAGGCACGGACCAAAAAAGGGGTTCTATGTGACTACCTCTTCACGGCGGTGCCCGTCGAGGATGCTTTCTCTGAGGACCCCGGTCAGAACAAGGAGTTTATGTTCATGCGGACAGCCGGTGGGCGTCTGCTGATCCTGCCGACCAACGACCTGCTCTTCGTCGAGAGTTCCTTCACGGTCGATGCAGGGTGGCCTAAGCTGTCTGTGTCTGACACGGTGTGGACCAGCGAGGGTCTCTAAGAAGGCGCGCCTTGCGCGCATAGCATAGAAAACAGGAGTAAGGCGGCCTTGGCCAAGAAACCCACCCTTTCGGCTTACAAGCCCTCTCTGCGAGAGAAAGCCGCGATCCTCGGTGAAAAGGGGTTTAAGGTAATCACTGGCCGTGAGCCGGGGTACGAGGCCCGTGAGAACATCAACCGATACACCGGCCTTCTCGACATGCTCGAACTACCCGGCATAGCGCTGTCTGCTGACGACGCTCGGCGGAACATCCAGTCAAAGCAGTACGGCTCTGCGGCAGGTGATATCGCAGGTTTGGCCGTGGGGGCGATCCCTATCGTCGGTGGCGCGCTTAAGGGTGGGGCTAAAAAGGCTGTTAAGGAGGGTGTAGAAGCCGCGACGCGGTTAGCGGCTAAATACGGCACAGAGTTGCCCAGTATAAAAGTAAGCAACCCCGGCGGCGAATGGTTGGCAACAAAACAAAGATACGCCGATGAGGACGCCGTTAAACGCGCTCGTAGAGGCTACGCCGAAGGTACAGCCTCTGGTCCGGTAACGGGTTGGCTTGATAAACCTGTGCTTATGGACCCCGCAAAAGTTTCCCAACTACCCGGTGCTATGAATGAGCAGCCTACGCCGGGTAACCCGAAATACGATGCGCTTTTTAAATCAATGTCGAGCAAAGGCTACGATCCGGAAGAGGGCGGCCCAATTCTTGTTGGTGTAAGCCATCAGGGGAACGCGCATATTATCGAGGGCAATAACCGCGCTGCCGTGGCGCGAGACCTCGGGTTACCGGAGATACCCGTAGAGGTGCGCTGGTTTGCCGGTGGTGAGCAGGCTTCGGGGGCAATGCAGCCTGACAAACTGTCCGACTATATGCGCAGAGCTGAAACCGAAGACCTAGCGGCTAAGTACGAACTCCCTCCCGTCATCACAGGCGCGGAGCGTGAGGCTAACTTGGCGAGGTTTATGGAGGGTAGTCAGGCTCCTCGTGATTTGTACACCGGCACTTCTAAAGATAAAGATTTCGAACAGTTTAATGTTCCCAAAAGCGGAACATGGTTTACTACCGACCCGGAAAGCGCTTCAGCATACTCGTTAGAAAACGACAGCATGACATCCCGTCGTATACCGGGGTCTTTTAATTTTGAAGACGTTAACTCCGCTTCGCGTGTTTTGCCCGTTCATCTTCGCGCTAAAAACCCGTATCGGATAACTGATACCCAAGAGTTCAATAAACAGTTGTATGCTCTCGGCGGCGACAATTACAAAAAAGCGCAAGGCATACTCTTCGATAAATTGCGGGAAGCGGGGCACGACAGTGTTGTGCTCGGCACCGATCCGGCGGAGCAAGTGTGGGTGTCTTTAGAAGGCCCTAACCAAATGAAATCCCGCTTTAATCGGGGCACTTTCGATCCTAAAGAAAAAGCAATGTCCAAAGCTCGTGGAGGCTTGGTCCGCAAATACGGCTGTTAATCTTTCCGGCGCTCCATAGCCGCCAAGATGATCTCCTGCACGGTCTTCTTGGTGGCGAGGCGCTCGAGCACCATCTCGTCCACGGTGCCCTTAGCCGATATGTAATGCACGAACACCGGCCTGTTTAAACCGGCCTGCTTCTGGCGCATCGGGCCTAGGCGTTCGATGATCTGCATGTGCTCCTCGAGGTTCCAGTTCAACGAGAAGAAGGCAAGGATGTTGCCGCCGCGCGCGAGGTTCAGGCCATGCCCAGCCGACGCGGGATGCGCAAAAAGCAGAGGTATCTTACCTGCGTTCCAATCCTTAATCGTAGCAGGGTTAGCGTCCAGCACCCTAGCTTTAGGGAAAGCCTTCTGTAGGCGGGCAAGATCACTCTTGAAGTGATAGGCCACCAAGACCGACGCGCCATTGGCTTCTTCCACGATGCTTTCAAGCGCACGGATTTTCTCATCATGGACCTCTTTCCACTCGGAACTGTCCTCTCCGAAGTACGCAGCACCGTTGGCTAATTGCAAGCACTTCATGGTCCGCGCTGCGGCGTTTAGCGCTTCGATGGCCTCACCTTCGATGGTCGTGAACATCTCCTTCTCCATCTCGCGATAGAGCTTCCGCGCGGCTGGAGGCAGGATTACGGAAATAGTATTATAGACGGGCTCATCGACCGGCAGGCCGTGGACCGTCAGGCAGATATCTTGCAGCCGCTTTTCAATCTCGGCCTGAGCGAAGGACAACGGCTTGAGACTGTGGCCGTCGTAGCCGCGCGCGAACCAGCGGTCCTCAAACGCGGAGAAGCTGCGCCCAAGGCGCTCACCCTTGTCCAAAAACCACGTCTGGCCCCAGAGGTCCTTGGGGCCGTTAGGGGACGGCGTGCCGGTCAGGCCGATGAACCGGTCCACTTTGGTGTGCGCCACGCGCCCCAGCGCTCGTGCGCGCTTGGACCCTTGGGTAAGACGGAAAGATTTTAGGCGCGTAAACTCGTCGGCCACCACGGTCTTGAACGGCCACTCGTCACCCAAGGTCTCCAAGAGCCAGACGAGGTTGTCGTAGTTCATGGTGTAGATGTCTGCCTTGGCCGCTAGCGCAGCCTTGCGCTCAGCCACTGTGCCGGTGATCACGCTGATCTTCAGGTGTGACAGGTGGTCCCATTCGTCGCGCTCGTCCGGCCATGTGGACTTGGCCACGCGCAGCGGGGCCAGTACCAAGGCTGGGAACACGTCCTCAACCTGCGAGAGGTGATCGAGCGCGGTCAGGGTCGATACCGTTTTTCCAGTGCCCATGGCCGCCCATACACCGCAGCGCTTGTTCTTCTGGATAAAGTCGATGATGTCGTGCTGATAGTCGTGTGGTTTAAACGCAGTCACCAAAACACCTTTGGCTTTACCCGCTTGGGCGGGTTCTTGATGTAGATGATCTTGTGGTGGGTTTCGCAGTAGGAACTGCCAACTAAAGTTGGCATGCAGCAGGAGTGCATGCCGTCTGGCGTGTCCACCGGAAACGCGCACTCAACGTACCGGCGGGTCATCCACGGCCGGGGGGCTGATCCGGGTATAACGCAGGGCGTTAGGTTGTTCTTTTCCTTGCCCTGCGCCATAGTCAAGCCGCCTTTAATGTTTTGCGCAGGACGCGGATGCGGTCTTCAAGTTCGTCCAACAGGCTCGGCAGACAGGCGGCTTTAACGTCGGTCACAAAGCTACCCGAGAAGAGGCTGGACAGCGACCGCGCGGATGAGGAGACGCCGAAAGCGGCTTGGTGGGCTTCTGCTGGAAAGGACTGGTAAGACATGTGATTTTCTCTCGCTGTGTAAACTAGCGACAACTTCTGTCAATTAAGTCTACTTGTCAACCGTGAAATCAACGCGTCTACCGCCGCCTTGTTGTGAACGACATACACCTCAAAACCTGACGCCTGCAATCGTGCGTGCTCGACCCTCTGCAAGGCGCTCACCGTCTTGCCCGTAGCCTTAAGCTCCACAAACGCAAAGACCGGCCCATCCCACCAGATGAACCGGTCCGGTGCGCCGCGGCGACCGATCCACGCCAGCTTGCGCTGGTGCCCGCCGGTCTCCTTGACGCGCTTGACGAGGTAGGCCTCGGTGTCGCTCTCTTCGGCCATCAGTCCTCCTTGCGGTATCGGTAGGTCTCAAAGCCCGCAGCCGCGAGCGGTAAGCCCTCGGCCCAAGGCGGGTTGGTGGACATGATAGCGGACAAACGCGCTACGTTATAGTCTGGGCTGTCTGGCACTTCGCAGAGCAGTTCGTCGTGGACGTGCAGCACGACAGGGTAGCCGCTCTCCTCAGCCAGCTTCATGCCGTAGCAAAGCACGTCGCGACTGGCGGCTTGTGTCACGTTCTCGACGAGCTTGCCGCCGTAGGTCTTCAGCCGCTCCCACTTGCGGGTGTACTGGTTGACGCCGAGGTAGGACAGCTTGCCCGCGTCATCGCACTCGATGCCGGGGTAGCAGAGATAGCGGCCGCTGGGCAGACGGATACGGAGCCACACGCCGTCGCGCTGAATAGCCAGCTTGCCGACCCGCTTGACCACGCCCGGGCTGTGTACCGCGTCGCGGCAGGCGTTCTCCAGTCCGTACCAGAGCTTCACGGTGTTAGGGTGCGCTCCGCGCCACGCCTTCACGATGCCCAGCACGGTGTTGTCCGGCAGGTCTACGCCGTAGAGCGCGCCCATCGTCTTGAACGCGCCCAGTGCGCCTTGGTAGCCGCAGGCGAGTTCGGGCACCTTCCCGCTGACCTGACGCTCGTCCTTGGTGATGTCCTCGGGCTTCTTGTGCAGGATGCTGGCCGCAGTGATCTTGTAGAGGTCGTGGCCGACGCCTTTGTCGAACGCGGCGAACGCCTCTAGCTTCCACGTCTCTCCGGCCAGCCACGCGAGCATGCGGCCTTCGATGTTGGACAGGTCGGCAATGACCAGCTTCCTCCCCGCAGGGGCCACGATGCACCCACGAATGGCCGAGGTGATCAGGTCCATGACGTTATTGAACAGCAGGTCTTCGGTGTTGTTCTTCATAGCCGCGATGCCCTCCTCCACGGCCCAACCCTTGACGACTGGGCGGGGGAGGTTCTGGGGCTGAAACACGCGGCCGCCGAAGCGGCCTGTGCGGGATGCGCCGCAGAACTGTAGGGTGCCGCGCAGACGGCCGTCTTTGGACGCGCCCTTGAGCAAAGCCCTGTACTTGGCAGGGCTGGTGGCCGCTGCCTGCTGGCGATTGAGCAGAAGCTCCCTCACCTCGTCAGACAGGCCTAGGTCCCCAAGGATGCGCTCGACGCTCGCGCCCTTCAAGTCCTCCACCGGATAGCCCAGATAATCGGCGAGGTACGCGATCACGCGGTCGCGCTGCGTGGTCGTCCCTACGTGCCCTTCGGTCAGTTCGCTGGCCTCGTATGCCAGACGCGCTTGGAGCCTCTCCACAGCGCGAAGAGCCGCCGTAGCAAGCTCTTTATCCACGGCCACGCCTCTGTCGTTGATGCGCTGGTCGATGTGCCATAGCTCAAGCTCATCGCGGCGGCTGTTGGATGCTGGACCGGCGTAGTTCCACTTGGGCAAGCGGTTGTAAACCTCGCGCATCGCCTCGATGTCCATGCGCGCGTATGATTTAAACGCTTCCCAATCGGCAGGGTGCGTCGTGCGGTCACAGATGCGAAGCTTGCGGTTGGCAGCTTGCGGCTTGCAGAACAGGAAGATCAGCCGCTTGCCGTCTTTGTCCTTGGCCAGATTGGTCGGCACATGTAACACCGTGCAGAGATTGTCCAACGCGCCGGGGAGGCTGTGAGACAGCGCCTGCACCATCGTGTCGTGGACCTTCTCCACCGGCAGGTTGACGCCGACGTTGCGCAGGATGGTGCGGTCAAATGCGGAGTTGTGGATGACGACCACCGAGGCTCTGTCCATCAGGTCTTGCAGATCGTCTAGCGTCGTGGAGCCGTCAGTCATGTCCACGCAGACGGCGGGCTCGTCGTCCCAAGCGTAGGACGCCAAAATGATCTTGGCACCCTCCGCGTAAGCGTGGGTGCCGTTGGCAATAGGGACCTCGCTGAAGGTCTCGCAGTCGAAGAATAAGGTAGCCATTGGTGTCTCCGCTCAAAGAGCTAAAAGGTGGCGGGCAGCCAACCCAACTTGACTGCCCGCCTTTTGCTTAGAACAGACTGGCGGCTATTCTAGACAAAGTCCTCTTCGCCCTCTGGAGCAGCCAAGCTGGCGAAGGTATCGTCCGAAGCAGGACGGCCACCGCCGAAGGCTGGACCGTCTTTGGCGAACATCACGCCTTGGAGCGTGGCGTTGATCCGTCGGCCGTACTGGTTGTCCTGTGCCCAGACATCCAGAGCAGCGTGGACGTAGCAACCGTTGTAGGGTGAGCCCGGATCGCCTTCGTTGACGGAGCGGTTGTACTTGTCCTTGGTGGTAGGCTTCACCTTGGCGTTGCGGCTGTTGATGAAGAACATGCCCTCATATCCATCATAAGCAGCGCCTTCCTTGTTGCGGTAGGTGCTCTCATTCAGGCAGAGACGCTTGTTCTCCTTAAGGGCCAGCAACACATCGTCGGCCTTTTCCTTCCACTGCGCCTTGGCCACTTCCGCGATGGTCTTGCGGAGGTTCTTGACCTCGTCGCTCTTGGGATCAAGGATGAACTTAGCGCCGTAGGCTGGCTCGCCTTCGCCCATAGCTTGGGGCTTGTACAGAGCAGGGAACGACAGACGGACGTTTTTAAGAATAAGTTCCATTTTAGCCTCTTGCAATTTGCATGTTATTCCGGCGCATCCTCGGCCAAGGCCGAGAACTTGTCGGATACGGATGAGATGGCCAAGGCCGGTCTCTTATCAGTGGCGGGTGCCACGGATGGTTTGCCGTCGGCGCGGTCAATGTTCTTCAACATCTTCTCCCAGCGCATCGGGAACTTGTCTTTGATCAGCTTCTCGGCCGTTGTCGGGCTGATGAGCTTGTAGTCGTACATCTGGTCTTGCTTGAAGCGGAAGCGCTTCATAGCCTCCTCGGCCTCGTTAGCGTTGGTCCAAGCGCGGTTACCGCGTTTGCCCTCAACCAGCTTAAAGCCTTGCACAGGCTTGCCAGAAAGTAAACGTCTTTCAACCTCTGCCCTGACAGCCTTACACCACTGTTCGACCAAGTCAACCTTGGCCATAGCGCTGGCCAACTTCTCTTCCTCAAGAGCAGCGGTGTCCATACCTGCGAACAGGTCACGGGTCTCTTCCTCCATGTCGGCCAAGAGCGCAGGGCAGGTAGCCTTGGCCTTGCAGAACCGGCACTGCTTAGCGCCGGGGGTCAGCGGAGCGCCGGGTGTCAGGGCTTCAGCCGCCTTGGCCTTGGCCTCTAGCCCAAAGGTCCGCAGGTCCTCGACCGACATGCTAAACTCACTGACGTGGTTTAAACGCGGCTGGTGGATGACCATCGTGACCGAGGTGAACTCGCTCACCATCTCGTACTCGTAGAGCGCGCCCAGAGCGTAGAGCATTAGCTGCTCGTTGCCGTAGGTCTTGCCGTACTCGTCATCGCTGCTGGCGTAGACCTTGACGCCCATGCCGTATTTGAGGTCGATGATGGTCATACGGTCGGCGTGCAGGATCACGGTGTCGGAGGTGCCGAAGCTCTCTGGCACGCCCACCACTGAGGAGAAATCGACGCGCTGTTCGACGAGCAGCGAACCGCCATCGACATACTCCGTGACCAGCTTGACGTAGTCAGCCACGTACTCGAGCATGTTGGGCTTGAACAGCGCGTGCTGCTTCAACTCGGCGGTGTCTTCCCCGACCAGTATCCGGGCGGCGAACTCGTGGGCTAGCGTGCCCTCGTCGGCATAGACCGAACTGCGGTCGGGGAGCTTCTCCTCCAGCAGGAGGGAACCCGGGCAACGCATCCACCGATGCGCGCCACTGGGGCTGAGACGTGCGTGCCCAGACATTACTCAGCCACCATAGCCTTAGCCGCAGCGACGAGCGCAGCGAACTGGTCGGCGGGGATGAACTTGGCGTTGGTCACGTTGAAGGGCTTCAGCAGGTCCTCAACGCCCGCACGACCGAGTGCCTTGCTGACGGCCAGCACGGCGGGCTTCACGTCGATGTCGTAGTCCAGCGCGCCGTCGGCGGCAGGCGTATCAACAACTGTGTCAACAACGGGCGTCGGTGCTGGCGTCGGTGTCTCAGCGACAGGCGCAACGGCCGGTGCGTAGCTGGTCTCCATGATCCTAGGCTTCGCCGCCTTGACGACGGGCGCGGGCTTGGTATCCACGCCGTACATAGCCGCGGGGATGAGAACGTCGCCCAGTGCTTGTGCAACTTTGGTTCGCAGGTCTTGCAGGTTCGCAGCTTCAATGTGCAGGGTGATCATAGCAATTCGTCCTCTTAGTATACGGGGGGTTCGTCATCGTAGTTGGGCTTCTGGTCGATAAGCTCCTCGACACGCTCAAGCAGGGCAGCGACCATCTCTTCAGTGATGTGCTGTTCGCCCTTCATCGTGGTAAGGAAGTCCTCATCGTTCAGGTGACGGTAGTAGTCTCTGCTGTGCATGTCTCGCTCCTAGCAACTGTCAACCTGATTAAATGCGTTGGTTGGTAATGTCAACGGTCAAATTGGTTTATTTTGCAACTTGCGTCAACCTCAATCAAACGATAGATGGGCAAAACTTGAATGGAGATACAACTATGCGAGAGAACCCGTCCATCTATCACACCGCAGTGTTTAAAGCCGTTGAACTGTCCGGCAGCATCGCCGAACTGGCGAAGAAACTAGGCGTCTCGCGGCAGGTGATTTACGTCTGGATCAGGCAGGGCTTCGTGCCGCTGCGTCGCGCCATCCAGATCGAGGAAGTATTTGGCATCCCTCGCGTTCAACTCATCGACCCCGTGCTCCACACGATCTTCTCGGACGGCACGGTGTCTGAACAGGCCATGATCGCCTACCGGCCCTACGCCCCCACTTGAAGATAATTGGTCAAGCTCCCGAAAGGGGGCTTGACAGCTATTAGCAGCATAAGACATGGTGCGACACTCATGACACTTGCTTAGTGTCGAGAGGTTCACATGCAAACATCACTCAGCCAACTGATATCAGCAAAGCAAATTGCTGCCCGCCTCTCCGTGTCTAGGCCCACCGTCTACACGCTGATGCGCGACCACGGTTTCCCCAGAGCCATTAAGATTGGCTCTCGAAGCCTGTGGCGCGAGAGCGAAGTCGAAGCTTGGGTTCAATCACGGTCTGGGGCGCGTAATGTCTGATCTGATCACGGTACTACGCTCCTCCACCCAGCGCATGTGCAAGGTCTGGCTCGCGGATGGCACCATCCAGCAGTACGACCTTGCCAAGTGGTTTGACATCTCGCAGCGCGACGTGGCCGACATCCACGGCCTGTCGGCGCTGCTGACCAGCCTTGAGACCGATCCGCACTCTTGCATCATCCGTGGCACCCCGAACAGCGAAACCGACGCGACACGGTCTGTGCGCCGTCTGATCGACCACTTTGAGGACAAGGCCCTGCATGCCGTGCTCGTCGAGATCGACGACTACAGCCCGGTGATGAACGACCCGATGTCTGAGCCCCAAGAGGCCGCGCTCGAATATATCGCCGAGTGTCTCCCTGCTGAGTTTCAGGACGTGTCCTTCCACTGGCAGCTATCCAACAGCGCCGGGGTAGAGGGCAAGCAGCATCTGCTCAAGGCGCACCTGTGGTTCTGGCTTGAGCAGCCCTACTCCAGCGCCATCCTGCGCGCATGGGCTAAGCACAAGGACTTGGCGCTGGACCGCTCGGTTATGCAGACCGTGCAGGTCCACTACACCGCCACGCCGCTGTTCGAAGAGGGCCGCGCCGATCCCATCGCCGTGCGCTCTGGCTTCGTCCCCGGCGGCCGTGATGACGTGCCGCTGGGCATCGACCTGTCTGAACTCCACATCCGCACCCAAGGCCCCCGCCAGCGCGCAGAGCGCGTTGACGGCGTGGAAGACCCTGTGGCCGACTGGATTTGCGCGCACTGGGAGACGTGGGGCGAACTGGCCAATGGTGGCATCATTGTGTCCTGTCCCTTCGAGGGCGAGCACACCCAGAGCCGCCGCGAGGGTGACACCTCCACGGTCTATTTCCCTGCGGGCACCAACGGCTATCCCGAAGGCTCGTGGGTCTGTCTGCACGCCAACTGCCGCGACCTGACCAAGAGCGCCTTCCTGTGCGAGACGGGCTACACCGACGCGCAACTAGCGCAGCTAGCCCAGACGCTCCCCGTCGATGACGGGGGGATGGAGATCGTGGACCTGTCGATCCTACCACCTTTTGCCCGCAAGGTGAGCGGCAGGATCGCACCGACAGTCAACAACCTGCGCATGGCGCTGGAGCGCGCCGACGTGGCCGGGATGGTGATCTGCAAGGACACCTTCAAGGATGAGATCGTCTGGTCGCCTACGGTAGACGCCGTGTTGTGGACGCCGTTTAACGACACGGACTATACCGAACTGCGGCTGCGGCTGGAGCGCGACGGCTTCGACCCTATTGAGAAGGGCACGATCCGCGACGTGGTCCACCACCTCGCCTCTGAGCGCGCGTTCGACACAGCCATCGACTGGCTGAGCGCTTTGACGTGGGACGGTGTGCCGCGCATGGAGACCTTCTGGATCGACCACTTCGGTGTGCCCGATGACGCCGACGGGTACGCCCGCGCCGTGGGGAACTACACGTGGACGGCTCTGGCAGGGCGCACTATGCGCCCCGGCATCCAAGCCGATATGGTGCCGATCCTCTCTGGCGATCAGGGCATAGGCAAGACCCGTGGCCTTGCGGCTATGTCTCCGCACCGGGACTTTGCGACCACCATGTCGTTCAACGAGCCCGAGGTCGAGCGCTCACGCAAGATGCGGGGGCGGTTGATCGTTGAGCTTGCGGAGTTGCAAGGCCTGCGCAGCCGTGACCGTGAGGAGATCAAGGCGTGGATCACGCGCTCCGATGAGCACTGGACGCCTAAGTACATGGAGATGAGCACGACGTTTAAACGTCGGTGCCTGTTCTTCGGTACGACCAACGACATCGACTTCCTTGACGATCCGTCTGGTGAGCGGCGCTGGTTGCCTCTGGCCGTGGGCACGCGCTACGGGTTTGAGGGCGTGGACGTGCAGGGCATTGAGGCCGTGCGCGACCAGCTTTGGGCCGAAGGGCTGGCTCGGTTCAACGCGCAGGGCATCGAGTGGTCCGCCGCTCAGACCCTAGCGCGCGGCGAGCACGAGCAGTTTAAAGCCGAGGACGCGTGGAAGACCTCTATCACCCGCTGGCTCGACACCGCCGGGATGGATGGCAAGACCCCGCGTGAGACGGAGTTCTTCACGTCAACGGACGTGGCGCAGGGCGCACTGGACATCCCGGCTAAGGCTATCCGCAACGGCGATCAGCGTAGGATCGGCAAGGTCCTACGGGACGCAGGGCTGGTGGCCACGGTCAAGCGCGTGGACGGCACGTTGCAAAGGGGATGGTCCATGCCCGTGTGAGGCGGGCGCACAGTTTAAACAAAAAGAACCCCCGGTCATTGGCCGGGGGTTTTGCGTAGGAGCTTTCGGAGTGTGTCGCTGTCTATGTTTAAGGCGTGAGCGAAGGCCTTTAACCCTCGCTCCCTGTGCCACGGGACGTACCACCGCCTGACAAAGGTCAACACCTCCGGAGTAATCATTTTGGAGGGCAGCTCTCGTTGGTTTTCGGGGAACCGGGCGTCCTTGTAGGTTTCTCCTTTAAGAAGGTCCGTTATCGTGCCCGTGCCTACGCCGTAAGCTTTGGCCAAAGCCGTCATGCCGTCTTGAGGGTCGTGAGGCACGTAGCGACAGCGTATGGCGTAAACCTGCTCGTTGGTTAGCTTACGCGGGCAGGGCATAGGTCATCCGGCCCTGCTAGCACAATAGAGCGCCACGCGGACCGTGCTGCGCCAGCGGTTGCGCCGCACAGTGTCGGTGACCGGGGCAAGGGTGAGCGCCTTGTGATGGGCGCAGAAGGCAGAGCCTTTGATTTGGTGGTCACCGCACATCACCGCGTCGTCGCCGCCGCCGGGGGTGAAGTCTTCCGTAATGTACCGGCACCCTGCGCGTGGCATGTCGCGCAGGGGCGCAGCGTGCTCACCAACGGGCTCGAGTGGCGCGGCGGGCACTAGCACTAGCTTTGGGGGCGCGGGCTTAGGCGCAGTTTTCTGCGCCTTGACCGCAACGACGATTAGGTCCGAAAGGCGAGACCGCACGGTGATGGGTTTTTTATGCTTGGCAATGCTCGCGTTAGTGATCTGCTGGGTGCGCTTCTTGAACAGCATCATCTCGTTAGAGAGTTGCGGACACGCCCCGGCGGCCTTTAAACGGCCTAGCTTGCCGATCACGGCGTTGCGCGTGATGCCGAGGTGTCGGCCGATGGTGCTGGCCGTGTCGCCCGCGAGGTGCATCCTGATGCACGTGGCGGTCTGGTAGGGGTCCCATGGGAACTTGTCGATCATCTCGCTGTCCTATCTGATAGCTCTAGGGTTAATTTCACCGTGGCTTTGGCCACGAGCATCTGTGTGCTGAAGTCGTATTTGCCTGTGAGAATGTCGGCAATGTATTGGGGGCTGCGGTCGCCGTGGCTCTGGGCGACCGCCTGTCTGGCGATTAGGGTCTCGGAGGTGGGGCGGAGGGTCATGCCACACTCACTATTGCAAACGCCGCAAAACCAAAACACGCGCCTCGCATCAGCTCTATGGTGCCGTTAATATCAACGGCATCATCGGAAAAAATTCGGTTTGCTAGCGCCAACACTGTTGCGTTTATAGCCCATATGATCAACCAAAGGACCGCTACGCTCTGATTGAAAACTGGCATTGTACAAGCCGCCAAAGCCACAGGCAAGATCAACAAGTGCCGATAGAACGTCCCCAAAATCTCCTCGCGGCCCTTGGGTGCAAGCGACCCGCCGAACAGCGCCCACTTGGGTTCACGCCAAATAATCCAGCCGGTTAGGATCACGCCTAACCGCCAGTCAATCAGCCACGCAACCGGGATCAGCGGCAGGACGTAATAGATCGGGCGACCTCGAAACGTCGAGCGCCAGCCCATGCCGCCGCCGCACCAGCGGTCTAGGATTGCGAAGATTGGGATTAGGGTTAGGTAGATCATTGGTCGTTCTCCCTATGTGACAAGTTTGGCCAATTAGGCGTTACTTCGGGGGCTAATGTGACGATTTTGGCCATTTACTCCCCCTCCTTGGGCTGTAGGGCGGCGCGGGCGATGTCGTTACCCTCACTGTTGCCATAGTTTCCATTGCGCCCACCAAGACGCGCTAGTCGCTCTAGCGCCTCCCGCAGCCGCTTGATCTCTGCCTCTTGGGCCTCGCGGGCTAGGCGGGCGGCGATGAGGGCCACATCTTGATCCCCACTCCCTTTGATGATGTTCCAAGCCTCTTCGGCCCGCACTTCGTCTAGTTCTTCATTAGTCATGACACATCCTTTGAACACGGCCACGTTGCCTGTTGGGCCTTGGCGATTAGTAGGGGGTAACTCTCGTGACGGGTCTCGGGGTGGCGCTTGATATAGCGGACCACCACGTCCTGCATCTGGCCCCATGTAGCGCCGTCTGGGCGGCAGTAGGGACTGGTCTTGTTGGTTGCTGCCCATAGATCGAGGGTGACGATAGCGCCCTTAATGATCCCTAAGCATGTGCCTTGAAGAAAATATCCGTCGTCATTGCAGAGAGCCAAAAGCTCGTTGCCGTCGTCAGATGATACATCCCGCGCCGTGGCCGATACAGGGGCAAACAGCAGCGAGGCTGCTAAAAGATATTTGATCATGCTGGTTGTCATCAGTTGATCCCCTTCTTAACGGCGTTGGCGTGGGCGATGAACTCGGCCACCTCTTGGCGCAGTTGCTCCTCGACCTTGAGGCTGATCTCGTCGGCCCTGCGCTCGTCGCCTGCGGCTAGTGACGCGATGGCCGTAGCTGTGGCCCAGACCAACGTGGTCAAGATGATGCCGCGGGTCTTGATGCCTGTTTCGTCGAACGGGGGCGCAGTCCAGCACTGTTTAAACAGTGTCAGTAGGCCGTGGTTAAAGGTCACGGCTTCGGGGTGGTCTGTATCTAGGCTCATTGGTCTTGGCTTTCTGTGGCGAGGGCTTGTGCCTCTGACGGTTGAAGACGCTCTAGCAGCAGATCAATCCCTTGGGGGATTGGCTGCTGGTTTGTGGCCCAACGGCGCACGGTGCGCGGGTTGGTGCCGACGACACGGGCTAGACCGTTCTGGGTGATGCCCAGACGGTCCAGTTCCCAACGCAGATCATCAGCGTCCATTTTCAGCCGCCTTGCGTGCGATCTCGTCGGCGCGCTTGATGACGGCGTAGATGGCGTCGTTGGCTGTGTGGTCGCAGATCACGTCATAGCCGTCGTTGCCGTAGACGAAGTAGACCGCGCCCACGCGCTTGCCGTGCTCGTAGAAGCTGATCAGGTTCTCGTCTGTGGACATGATCGCGGCCATGATGTCGGCGAGGCGGGAGGACTGTCTGAGGGCCAGTGCGTCTGGACCGCTGCCGTCGTCTACCGTGACCGTGTAGCCCCGCTTGAGGGCGTCGGTGGCCACGGCGCGGACGATGCGGCGCTCGAGGGTCTGGCGTTGCTTGATATCCATTGCTTTGTTCCTGTGGGCTTGATTGCCCTTCTGGTGTGAGGTCACAGTAGACCTCTGTTGCGTAGTGTCAACAAGATAGTTTGCTAGAGTTGACCGATTGATCGGGCCAAGGTGCTGTTTAAACGCTGGGCGTTGCGGTACGCCGCTGCTGCGTAGGCGGGTGTTGCTGCTGCGGGTTGCAGCAGGGCCAGTTGCCGGGGTGTGAACCGGATCACAGCACGGTGTCCTCGTCTGGGGTGATGTCGGGGGTGGCGTAGGGGGCCCGGGTGGTGGAGAGGCCCATGGCCGCGTTTAAACGGCTGAGGCTGATCTCCATTAGCTCTTTGCGTAGGTTGCTGTTGATGATCCGCATGTCCTCGGCGAAGCGCTCGAGGGCCTCGTTGCGTTGTTGCAGGGCGCGGATGGTGGCGAGCATGTTGAAGGGGTTGCTCATAGCCAGTCGTTCCCTGCTGCGCCCCAGCAGTATGATGACGGGGGGTTCTCAAGGGTCTCGCAGATTTCTTGAACTGTATGTTGATCCGCGTCCTCCCATATCTGCTCGGCATGGGCGAGGCTGCACGCAATTTCCGCAATGGCGATCATAATCTCAGCAGATGTCTCGCGGCTGTTCGCGCTGTTGATAAAGTCTTCTAGTTCTTCGGAATAGATGTTCATGGCTGGGTACCCTCTGCAATGGGTTCAAACTGTGCGTCGAAAGCGTAGTCCAGAGCGGCGATGAATTCATCATAGTCACCACCTGCGTCTTCACAGGACTCGCGAAGCATGGCTTCGGTTTGGGCTTTCATCTCTTTGACGGTTAGCGGGTTGGTCATAGTCATTCTCCTTTGGCTTTGGCGATGGCCGCTCGGGCCGCTTCGAATAGGCCGTGCGCGGCCGTTACCGCGCTCTCGCTGGCGTAGTGATGGGCGAAGCCTAACAGGCGTTCGCAAGTCTCCAGAAGGTCAGGGGCGGCGGCGATTAGGTCTGCCTCGTCGCCACCGATGGGGCCAGCGATCTCATTGCCGTGGCTGTCAAAGACGTAGCTGCCGCGGGGGAAGTCGGGGGCCCAGTCGATTGAGGCCTCCCATGGGGTTTCTATGGTCATGGCGTTTAAACTCCCTCGGCTTGGGCGGTGTCGTAACCGCGCCATTCCCATGAATGCGCAATCACCTTTTCGAACATTTCGGTTGCTGCGTCTTCGAGGGCGTCTTCAACCGAATAGATAACGGTCTTCGACCATCCGCGATTGGCCACTTGCTGGCGCGACCAAATTTCCCAGACGCCGTCATCAGAGCGAATTTCCCATTCACGGCTGTCGCTTGATAAAATTTCGTCGGCGGCTTGGGCAACGGTTAGATTTCGGCGCGGATATTCACCTTCGCTAGAGGTGACGGTGTAGGTCGTGGCTGCAATTATCGGGGTAGCATATTGCAATTCGGTCATGGCGTTTAAACCTTCTCGCTGGTTGGGGTGGGGTGAGCGGCTTTGATGTCTTGCGCAGTCTGGCGCAGTTTGGCGATGAGGTGGGGGCCTCCGAAGCCCCAACCGTCGGGCATGTGCTCAAAGCCCATGTGCTCGAGGGTGGTTGCCTTGTGCAGGGCGTTGCGGACGGCCTTGTCTGGGTCCGTGATGGCCATGGTGTTGAGAGTAGCGATCCACTCGTCTACTAGGATGGCGGCGTCTTCAACGGTCTTGGGTGCGGGCATGTCAGTGGGCTCCGGTCAGGGTGATGGACGCGACGAGCGCGTCGCGCTCGGTCCTGAGTTCGTCAAGGCGGGCTTGGGTCTCAGGGCGTGCCGCGATGTCGTAGCGCTTGCGTGAGCGTAGCTTGGCGTTACAGGCCAAGATAGCCTTGAGGATCATACGGTGCTGGTGCTGGGCTGGGGTCATGTCAATGCGCTCCAGTCAGGGTGATGATGAGGGTTGCGCCGTCGGCCTCGAAGCCGAGGCCGGAGGCAACTAGCGCGGCGATGATGTCGCACAGTTGGCTGGTGTTTTTCGCGAAGATGGTCATTGGTGGGGTCATGGCCGGGGTCCTCTGGGCTTGATTGCCCTTAAGTTGGTGGGGGGCCGAAACCCCCCGTTTGTTAAAACGGCATGTTGGCCGGGGTGCTTTCATAGACGGTGCGGCCATAGGCTTCACCGCATGCCTCCCACTGGAAGTGCTCAGGCTCTGGCGGCTTGTGACCAGCAAGCGGGGCGCAGCAATAGCCGTCGCCGACGCAAAAAACGCGTGTGGTCACATAAACAGTGGGTTGGTAGATCATATCTCGAACATCATTGATGTCTGCGCCAATCAAAGCGGCGACAATTTCGGCTTGGCTGCGGCGTGTTGTTTTTACCATTTGTTTGTCCTCTGGGCTTGATTGCCCTTAAGTTGGTATTGGTAGAATATAGCAAAGGGCCAGGATGTCAACCGATTAATTTACATTTTTATGGGGTTTTGCAATTTATTTCGGGGTATGGGCCGGAAAGAGGGCTTTGGGGGCTCTGGTGTTACGGGAAGGGGTTGGGTTGGTGTAACAGGCTGGGGGCCATATGGCGTAAGGCTTTGGGGCCTATTTGGGGTCTCTCTGTTACAGCATAAATATCTTTTCCTATATTAAGATAAGATGGTATATTGATTATATAGCATAGCATAAGAGGTTATGATATGTAGTAAGATGGCTATACTATTTTGGTAAAGGTTGGGAACACGTTTTCCAGCCGTAACCCCGTAACAGTGCTTTTTTACCAATGGCTTTAGAAGGTGTTTAAACATGGGCAATTTTCCTCGTGCGGATGGCGTGCCAGAGCAACCACGGCCGAAAGTCGGGAGCATTTCGTTTGCGGCTATTACCGGGGGGCACCTAGGCGACACGTTCAACGATATTGACCTTGATGACGCTCGGAGCGTTCAGCGTGTAGCCAAGCGCATGTTGCGCTATGATCCGAACACGGGTTGGATTTACTGGGCCTATGTCACCGCGCCCAAGGGTGCGACACCGGAGCAAGTCATCAATGCCACAAGGGCCACGTTCTATGCGGGGCCGGGGAAGCTTACAGGCTACGTCACACTGGGTTCTAGGCGGTTCACGGCTGCTAGGGTTGTGTGGATGATACACAAGGGCTTGTGGCCCTCTGAGAGGCTTAGGCATCGCAATGGTAACCCTTCAGATGACCGCATGGAAAACTTGTCCGACCAGCCTAAGCCAAAGGTTAGGAAGGAAAGGGCGTTTAAACGCAAACATCCCATAGGCGTTTGTCCTATGGGCCCGAACCATTGGCAGGCTTACGTTGCGTTCAAAGGCCAGCGTAAGTTTCTGGGGCGGTTCAAGACACAAGAGGAAGCGATAAAGGCCCGCGCTGATTATGACGCGGGCCTTGATCTGGTTTAGGCGGTCACTAGGACGATTACGAAAACACAAAATAGCAGGACGGCTAGCCCCTCGAGCAGGGCGGCTATTGATCGGCGCATGGGTATTGTTCCTTTAGGCGTCGGATTAGTTCCGAGCGTTTAAACTGTTTGTCTTTGAGCGAGTAGATGCCCTTGTGGCGGTAAACGGTTTGCATAGCGCGACCGTTTACCACCACTAGGAAGCGGGCGAATGAGAGGCCCGCTATCTGGGTCTTGCCCTTGTTGATTAGCGTGAGGGCCATGGGGCTAGGCCATTAGGGTTTTTAGTTCTGCCTTTAGGGCCTTGGCTTCCCCGCCGCGAAAGCTTGACGCGTTAGAAAGGAAATATAGGACAACGCTCCGAGCGTCATCGGCGTAATAGCTATCTGTGATGCGGTCCAAGCAAGTCATAGCGTCAAGGTATGGCTTGGCATAGGGCGAGACCTTGGGCCATGCCGCGCGAATGTCATAGGCGATTACAGAGATAGGACGGGCCATAGCGGGTTGCTCCTGTTGCTATGTTTAAACGGGATAGTCGGCTAAGGAGGCGCTTAGCCTCCTATGATTGCGGCGCGAACGACCGCAAGGATGGCTGTGGATAGTGCCTTTGCCAGTTCGTCCTGATTGGGAGGGTTTTCACCAGCGTAGCTAGGTCCGTCGCGGTCATAATGGACGCGTCGCCAAATGTGATCGTTCATGGCTCTGATGAGGTCATCGACCGCTTCGTCAGAAACGGTTTTAAGATCGGGGTTGGTCATAGCGGTTTGCTCCTGTTGCTATGTTTAAACGGGGTGGAAGGATTAGGCGGCGGTCTTGCTAGGTGAACGCGTCAATTCAAAGCGGCGCGCCGTTGCGCCGTGCGCAATGATTACAGGGCTAGCCTTGGCTTTGGCGCTTGTGCCCATGCAAGCTTTGCAAGAGGCGCAATCGGTCTTGTTGCCAGCCTCTTTAGACGCGGGACAGATAAATTCTTTATCGAGCACGGGCTCGCTAGCGGTCCGGACACGGAAAGTCCGCCAGCCCATGGCCTGAGCCATGACTTGTTCTGCGACGTTGTCAGCGCTTGCCATGCATAGGGCCATAAGGTGCGGGGCTTCACGCCATTGATGGGTATATCCCGTCCAAGCGCTAGCGCGCGCCGTCAAGGCCTCCCAAACCGCCACAGGGACAGCCGCCGGATCGCCATATGAGCCAAGACGAACAACGCGGTCTTGGCCTAGTGCTGCGATAGCGTTTAGGTCGATCACAGTGGGATAGATGCCACGATGGGCCGAACGCCAGATATTGAGCGGGGCTTGGAAAAGCTTGACATAGCAAGAGCCGCCATTGATCGGGCGATGGACACAATCGCCGCAGATCGTCTCGTCTTGTCCAGTCTTAGCGGCTTCTAAGGGGTTAACGTCATCGCGCAATATCCATGACTGGATCATGTCGCCCGTCTTGGCGTTGCGGCTAGATTTGGCAATGCCAGTGACGATAACGATAATAGGCGCGCCGTCCAACATGGATGGGCCACGGTATACAATCGCGCCGTTAATCTTAGGGGTAATCATTGCTGGGCTCCAGTCCCTTGCGTTGCTGTTAGGTGAACAATACGCCAATCTGTAAACCACTGTCAATCACTAAATTGAACGATTTTGCTGAAAGATTGCTTTTTTATCGCGTCGGGTTTAGATTGGCGGCATAGACAGACAAGAGGGCTAGGCAATGGCGGCGGTATATGACAAGGCAATTCGAGCCAAAAAGCTAGGGCGCCCCTCAACGTATACCGAAGAAATCGGTATTGAAATCTGCAAGCTTCTGTCAGAGGGCAATAGCCTAGTAAGGATTTGCAAGCTTCCGCATATGCCCGATATATCGTCCGTGTATCGTTGGTTATCTGCGCCTGAGCGCGAAGCTTTCCGCGACGCCTACGCGCGCGCACGACTGGAGCTAGTGCACAATTTGGCAGAACAGACCTTGGAAATCGCAGACCTCTCAAAAGATCCGGTCAAAGCCCGCTTGCAAGTAGACGCCCGCAAATGGTTCACTTCCAAGATGCTACCAAAGGTTTATGGTGACGCGTCACAAGTCCGATTAGCAGATGCCAATGGCGACAAGCTAGACACTGCCCCGCTCATTAGCGAACTAATGGCTTTGATGAACGCACCCGCTAAAAGCGAATAGCAAAACGCCCCGTGCTCTACTAGGGCACGGGGCGTTTAAACGATTAGGCCTTGCGCCGCTAGCCCCCGGCTTTAATGAACGCGCGCCGCGCCTTAACGCGGTCTTGCGCCAAAGCTTGTTGGAAAGCGTACAGGACTGTAGCGATGTCTTGTAAATCGACTTCCTCGCAAGTCGCGCTAATTAGCGGGTCGTTTGCTTCAAACGCGTCAATGACGCGGTCCATTACGGCTTCAGCCGCTAGCGCGGTTTCATAGGCCTCGGCGGCTTCGGTATATGTTAGCTTAGTCATGTTTAAACGCTCCGAGTATTGCGGGCCTGATTGCCCTGCGTAGGACCTAGTGTCCAATGGCAAGCCGCCCCGGGGGCGCGGCTTGCGTTTGGCGACTAGGGCTAGTCCTCCTCCTCCTCCTCCTCCTCCTCCTCCTCTGGTGCGTCCATCGCCCATATTTCGAAATATTCGCCATCAGGTCCATAATCGCCGACGGACAAAAACTGATACCCGCCAAAATCGCCCCAACGAATATACTTCTCGGCAAAGCGGACCGCCTCTTTATCGCTGTCGCTTTCGAAAAGAACCGTTTCGGATTGATAGCCGATATCGCCAGTGACAAAAAACTTAGTCATGTTTAAACGCTCCGAGTGTTGCGGGCCTGATTGCCCTGCTCATGGCCTAGTTGCCAATGGCAAGCCGCCCCGGGGGCGCGGCTTGCGTTTGGCGACTAGGGCTAGTCCTCCTCGCCCTCGCCCTCGCCCTCCGCCTCCATGCCTTGGCAAGTCATGGCCCCGTGCATGGGGCAATGCGGCGCGCCGACTTCTTCGATCCACTTCTTTGTGATCCGGACGGTGTAACCGCAATCGCAAAGGGCCTTGATCAGGCGAGTGCCTTGCTTCTTTTTGCCGTTGTCCATGGGCGAGAGATTGCCCGCCGGATAATCGCCATTGACCGCTAGCCACTGTTTAAACAGGGCGGTCAATTCGTCACCGGGGACGGTAGCAGTCATTTTGCCGACAAGCCCCAAGGCCTTGGCGGGGCGGGCGAACGGGGCCTTGTGCCCTGCCTCATGGCCGACGGCCGCGTGTATTAGCTCATGCGCAACAACGCCTAGTATTTCAACGCTATCGGAAAGCTTTGGTGATATGAAAATCTCCGCGTGTTGATCGGCCGACGCAACGGGGCTCCAGCATTCGCCAATGGCTTTGGACTTGGCACCATTGCCAGTCCAACCCACGGAGACGCGGACCTTGGCGGGGACAGTACAGTTGACGTCGGCTAGCAACGCGGCGCAATAGGTGGTTGCGCTTTCAAGCCATGCATGGCGGGCGAGAGAGGTAGTGTCTTGCATGTTCATAGTCGTATCCTCCGGGCTTGATTGCCCTTGACCAAATAACCTTACGCGCGTTTCGCCGGACTGACAATCCCTTTAAACGCTTTTCATGCAATTAATTGCATAGCGTTTAAACGCCCTAGCAATGCGCCACAAGCCCCGCCCTCTTGGCCTAGGGCTATGCGCCCTTGGCCATGCGCTTGCCCGCCCTTGCCCCGCCTAGGCGTTTAAACGCCCCGCCTAGGCGCGTGCCGGGCTCGCGCGCGGCGCGCGGCGCCGCCCCCCTACCCCGCTGAACTGGGACTGGCGCTAGCGCTGGCACCCCTACCCACAAATTTTTTATAATATCTATTTGCAAATGTGTCAACACGCTAGTTGACACAACTTGCTAGTCGCTCATCTGCTACTTGCCAACAAGCCACAAGCCATCTACATACACGGCTACCATTGGTTCGCGGATACCTAGATGAACGCGCCTACGAACAACGACCCCTCCGTCGCACTGGCGGCCATAGACCCCAAGGTCTTAGCGCAACTGACGCCCGAGCATTTGAAGATGCTCATCTGGCAGCGCAAGTGGGCACTCACCCGACGCGACAAGCAGACACCGCCCCCCGGCGACTGGACCGAATGGGGCATCCTCGCGGGCCGCGGCTTCGGCAAGACGCTGACCGGCGCACAGTGGCTGGGCCAACGGGCCTTCATGGACACAGAGGCGCTACCCCGCGCGGTCATAGCCCCAACGCTAAACGACGTACGCTACACCTGCTTTGAGGGACCGGCCGGATTGATGAGCATCATCCCCCCGGACCTAATTGCAGATTATAACAAAACCAATCTGATCCTGACCCTGAAGACGCCATTCGGACTTGCAACAATTCGCGGGTTCTCCGCTGAAGAGCCGGAACGTATGCGCGGGCCCCAATTCGCGGACCTTTGGTGTTTTATTGCAGGCACCCAAGTCAGCACACCCATCGGTCAAAAGCCCATCGAGCAAGTTGCCTCCGGCGATTGGGTTATAACCCGCAAAGGCCCAAGACGCGTCGTCGCCAACTCCAAGCGCTTAGCCGATACCGGCACGGTTACGTTTGCTAATGGCTCAAAACTTGTTGGCACAGCCGACCATCCCGTGTACACTAACTCTGGCTGGACGAGATTAGACCAGCTTAGCGTTGGGGACTTGGTATGTGCAATCAGTGTAGATCATGGGGTGGAAAACAGTGGCACCGCTACGGCACCGGCCCGGGCAGCTACTACGAACGAACCGATAAATCGCAGAAGCCCAAGCGCACGCTGCGACTTCACCGCGAAGTATGGATCGCTGTCCACGGGGCCATCCCCGAAAAGCACGACATCCACCACGTCGATCACGACCGAACCAACAACGCTATCGAAAATCTGGAGTGCCTGCCAAAAGGCGCTCACCGACGGCACCACACTTTTGCGCAGCCCATTGCTCGCAAAGATTGGTCGCAGCAAGAACCGCAGCTACTTCTCTGCGTTGACTGCGGCACCGACCTCTGGCGCAAGCGCGTCACACGCCAACCGCTCTGTGCCTCATGCCACAGCCAGCGCGCCGAAGCTAAGCGCCGCGTCGCCAAACACTGCCAGCAGTGCGACGCGCCTTTCGTTTCTCGCGCCGGAAACTTTTGCAGTCAGCGTTGCGTCAACTTGGCAACCCGCGGGGGAACAATTCGTATATTGCCTGAAGGTCGAGGACGAACCTGAGTACTTCGCCAACGGCATCCTCGTCCATAACTGCGATGAGCTAGCCGCTTGGACGCAGGGCGAGGAGACGTGGGACATGGCCATGATGGGCCTGCGCCTCGGTCCCCACCCGCGGGTCGTGTGGACCACGACGCCCAAACCCAAGGACTTGGTGCGCAAGCTCGTTGAGCCGAAGACCGGCCGCGTCATCACGTCGGGATCGACCTACGAGAACAAGGCCAACCTGCCAGACAGCTTCTTCAAGCAGCTTGTGCAGTACGAGGGCACGCAACTTGGCCGCCAAGAGCTGAACGGCGAACTGATCGACGCCGAAGAGGGCGGCATCATCCAGCGCAGTTGGCTCAAGCTGTGGCCCGCAGAGAAGCCGCTTCCGGCGCTGGAGTGGATTATCATGTCGATGGACACGGCCTTCACCGAGAAGACTATCAACAAACGCACCCACGACGCGGACGACAGCGCCTGCACGGTCTGGGGTGTGTTCCAGCACGACGACCGCAGGAACGTCATGCTGCTCGACTGTTGGGCTGAGCAGTACGGCATGCCGGACCTGATCAAGCGGGTCAAGAAGGAGTTGAACGTCGCCTACGGTGACGACGAGGACAGGGCGCTCATCAAGCCGCTCATCGGGCCGAGCAAGATGGCCTCGTCTGGGCGCAAGCCGGACATCCTGCTGCTCGAGGACAAGGGCAGCGGCATCAGCCTGCGCCAGATGCTTGAGCGCGAGGGCATCACGGCCTACGCCTACAACCCCGGCCGCGCGGACAAGCTGACGCGTCTGCACATGGTCAGCCACATCTTCGCCCGGGGTCAGGTGTGGCTACCCGAGAGCGAGAAGCACAAGGGTCGGCCCAAGTCGTGGATCGAGCCGATGATCGCGCAACTGTGCTCGTTCACAGGGCCGAAAAGCATCAAGCACGACGACTATGTTGACGCGGTTTCTCAGGCCTTGCGGCTCTGCATGGACAAGAACCTGCTTTCTGATGTAAAACAGGTTAAACGTCGCGAGCAGGAAGCACCCCCGCCTCCTCGTGTAGCAGCCAACCCGTACACCGCTTAAGGTAAAATCCCATGGATGATGAAGAACTGCCCGAAGGTGAAACGGTTGAGTTCGATCCCGGCGAGGACACGTCGGCCGTTGAGGACACCGAAGACGGCGGTGCTATCGTCACGTTTGAAGAAGACGACGCCAAGCCCGGAGACAGCGAGTTCCTCGTCAACCTCGCTGAGGAGCTAGCCGAAGACGAGCTTCAGAAGCTGTCCTCCGACTACGTCGAGCTGATCGGTCGGGACAAGGAAGCGCGCAAGAAGCGCGACGAGCAGTACGAAGAAGGCATCCGGCGCACGGGCCTAGGCGACGACGCACCGGGCGGTGCGCAGTTCCAAGGCGCATCGCGCGTCGTGCATCCCATGTTGACCGAGGTGTGCGTGGACTTCTCCAGCCGCGCCATCAAGGAGCTGTTCCCACCGAACGGCCCGGTCAAGACTAAGATCATTGGCAGCATGACCAAGGCGCGCGTGGAGAAGGCTGAGCGCAAGGCCGACTTCATGAACTGGCAGCTTACGACGCAGAGCCAGAGCTTCCGCGCTGAGCTAGAGCAACTGCTCACGCAGGTGCCGCTTGGCGGCGCGCAGTACATGAAGGTAACGTGGAACGAGGCGAAGAACCGCCCAGAGTTTCTGTTCGTCGCCATCGACGAGATGCTGCTGCCGTTTGCGGCCACGAACTTCTACAGCGCCCAGCGCAAGACCCACGTCCAGTACCTCACCACGCTCGACTACGACCAACGCGTCAAGTCTGGCATGTACCGCGACGTAGACATCGTGGTCACCTCGTCGGACATCGACCTGTCGAAGGCGGCTATCGCCAACGACAAGATCGAAGGGCGCGAGGACGACGCGTTCAACAGCGACGGCCTGCGCACGGTCTACGAGATTTATACCTTCCTCGACATCGAAGACGACACCGACGGCCCTGCCCCCTACATCCTGACCATCGACAAATCGACCGGCAAGGTCTTGTCGATATACCGAAACTGGGATGAGGAGGACGCGGCTCGCGAAGAGCTTCAGTGGATCGTCGAGTTCCCGTTTGTACCGTGGCGCGGGGCATACCCCATCGGCATCGTGCATATGATCGGTGGCATCTCGGCGGCCGCCACGGGCGCACTGCGCGCGTTGATGGATAGCGCCCACATCAACAACAGCCAGACCATGATCAAGCTCAAAAGCCAGATGGGTGGCCAGAGCTTGAACATCCAGCCGACGCAGGTTGAGGAGATCGAGGGTGGTCTCAACGTCGATGACGTGCGTAAGCTGGCCATGCCGCTGCCGTTTAACCAGCCCAGCGCCGTGCTGTTCCAACTTCTGGGCTTCTTGGTCGATAGCGCCAAGGGCGTCGTGCGCACCACGCTCGACGACGTGGCCGACACCAACGCCAACGCGCCCGTCGGCACGACCCTAGCCAAGATCGAGCAGGGAATGGTCGTGTTCAACGCCATTCACTCCCGTCTGCACAACAGCATGGAGCGCTTGATGCGCATCCAGCACCGTCTGAACGGCATGTATCTTGAAGATGCAGCCGAAAAGGCGGAAATTGGCGAAGAAATCGCGGTTCGCAAAGACTTCGACGGCCCGCTGGACATCGTTCCGGTCTCTGACCCCAACATTTTCAGCGAAGCACAGCGTTTTGCGCAGGTTCAGGCCGTTGCGCAGCGCGCTCAGCTTGTTCCGCAGCTCTACGATGCCCGCAAAGTCGAGCAACGCATCCTTGCCACGCTGAAAATCCCCGATGCCGAGAGCCTTTTGGCTCCAAACACGTCGCCGGAAGAGAAAAACCCTATCGAAGAAAACGTGCTGGCCACTTTAGGCCAAGCCATTCAGGTTTTTCCCGAGCAAGACCACATCGCGCACCTCAAAGCGCACCTTGCCTACATGACAAGCCCTGCGCTTGGGGCCAGTGAGCTTATGGCACCGGTCTTCACACCGATTATGATCAACCACTTCAAAGAGCACATGGCTCTGTGGTACGCCACTGAGGTCAAGAACCTCATCAAGGGCTACACCGGCGAGAGCTATGCTGATTTGGTGAAGAGTACCAAGACGCCAGAAGCCAAACGCGCCATGGACGCGGCCTTGGCCGAAGCCTCCATGTCCGTTGTTCAAGGGGCGCAAGACGCTTTTGCTATCCTGCCGCCGATTATCAAGCAGGCGCAGGAAATGATGCAGAAGCTGGCCGGTCCAGCGCAGCAGGACCCCTCGGCCGCCGCGGCCATGGCCGACATTCAGATGCGCGGCCAGATCGCCGAGAAGAAGTTGGCTCTGGACACCCAGAAGCTTCAGCTTCAGGGCCAAGAGAAGCAGCAAGACACCCAAGCGCGTCAGGCAGAGCTTCAGGCCGCCCAGCAGGCCGAAATGCAGCAGGAGCAGATGCAACAGCAGGCAGAGATGCAGCGCGTACAGGCCGAAAACCAAGCGCGCACAGCCATGAACGACGCCGACAACAAGACGGCGATGGACTTGGCTCTGCTAGACCTAGCAAACGGCGACAACACGCCGAGTGCCGCGCTTAACCCCAACCCCCAGTCATAGGATTTGAAACATGGCTAAGTCTCCTAGCACTTCGGCCCCCAGCGGCCCGATCAAGCAGCACAAGCGCATGGCCATGGGCATGCCCGTCAACCAAGCCCCCGAAAAGGGCAAGAAGACCTCTAAGTGAGGGTTGATATCCTAATTAAGCGCCTCAACGACGAGCAAGCATCGCTCGCCCGAGAGGCGCTTACCCGCCCGCAGGGCAAAGACGGTTACGACTATGGCCGTGTGGTGGGGATGTACGCCGGTCTTGAGCAGGCTAAGAACCTGATCAACGCCATCCTTGAAGAGCAAGAGACTAGAAACTCTAACATCTAAGCGCATGGGAGCAAATCATGCAGGAAATTAGCAATAAGATCGACTTCTCCTACGACAGCCTCGACGAGGCGTTTCCCGCCGCTGATCCGGGCGTCATGCCCTTTGGATCGCGCGTCTTGGTCCAAATCCGTACCCCAAAGAAGAAGACGAAGGGTGGCATCATCCTGACTTCTGACGTGCGAGAGACCGAGCACTACAACACGCAGGTCGCCAAGGTTATTTCCATTGGCAGCCTAGCCTTTAAGAACCGCAACACCATGGAGCCATGGCCTGAAGGCTCGTGGTGCGCCGTGGGAGAGTATGTCCGCGTGCCGCGCTACGGCGGCGACCGTTGGTCTGTGAAGACCGACGACGGCGAGGACGACGCAATCTTGGTCATTTTCAATGACCTCGATCTGGTAGGCAAGGTCACGGGCGATCCGATGGCCGTGAAAGCCTTCCTGTAACCGCATTGCTGCCAATAGAAAGGAAGAGCGATGTCTGAACGCACACAAGACGATGATGAAGAGCTAATCATCGTAGAAACGGAAACCCTCCCCGGGTCAGACGGCTACGAAGCTCCTGAGAAGGCCGAGGACAGCCGTTCGTCCGACGAGGACGATGATGACGGCGAAGAGGACGAAGGCGACAAGCGCCTTGCGGAGAGCGAGGACGACCCTGACGGCGACACCTCCCTCAATCGCAAGAAGCGCACCAAGCGCCGTCAGGTCCAGCGCATGGCCAAAGAGGCCGCCCAAGCTGAGCTTCGTATTCTGCGCGAGCAGAACCACGACCTCATCCGGCGGCTGACCGCGGTCGAGAGCAACACGCTGAGCCAGAACGAAAGCGCGTTGGAACAGAAGCTCGCTGAAACCGAGCGGGAAATCCAACAGGCTGAGCTGATCATCGCTCGGGCTATCGAAGCCGGTAACGGCGACGACGTGGCCATGGCTATGCGCCTTCGGGACGATGCCAAGGCGCGGAGCATGCAGTTTGAGGCCGCTAAGTCTCAAGTCAGCAATGTTCGGGAACAGCATTACCGCGCGGCTTCTGCCCCCGCAACCAACCCACAAGCAGCAGCTTTGGCTAAGCAGTGGATGGACGCCAACCCGTGGTACGACAATAGCGGTCGTGACGAGAACAGCGCTCTTGCCAATATGCTCGACAGCCAACTAACGCGGGAAGGCTACAATCCTACAAATGTAGGATATTACCAAGAGCTAACCAAAAGGCTCAATCGGCGGTTTGGCAACACTGAGGCCCCGGCATCTCGTGACGGTGATGACGACGATGACCGGCCGCGCAGAAAGGCACCACCGATGGGGAATACCCGCGAACACGCACCTTCTACCACCAAAAAAGAAGTGTACGTGACACCAGAACGAAAACAAGCTATGATCGAGGCAGGCTATTGGGATGATCCCGTAAAAAGGACCCAAATGCTTAAGACGTATCAGGCTTACGACCGCAATTCGGCTCGCTAAAAGGAGTGATGCCATGGAAGTAGATGAACGCCTGAAAAAGGAACTTGGTGTAGTGGGTCGGCGATCCCGCGCGATGGATGACAGGAGTGTCACCGAAGACCGCGAGATGACAGATGACGACCGGCTCGAAATGTTCCGTATGCAACAATTTTCCGATGCACTACCAGACCTGCCAATTATCCCCGGATATCATATGTGCTGGTTGTCTACTACAAACGGCAGCGATCCAATCGCTCGTCGCGTGCGCCTAGGATACACCCCGGTTCGTTCCGAGGACATCCCCGGCTTTGAGTACGCTTCGCAGAAGACTGGAGAGTGGGCTGGATGTGTGGGCATCAACGAGATGCTAGCGTTTAAGCTGCCCTTGAGCCTCTACGAGAAGTTCATGCAGGAAGCTCACCATAATGCACCCGCCCGAGAGGAGGGTAAATTGGCCGACACGGCCGATTTCCTCCGTGACCAACTAAAGGCCAAGGGAAGCGCGATATTCGAAGATGAGGGTATGGCTGAATTGCATCAGCAAGCACCCGCCCGCGGTCGTTTTGACTAAGGGCTTTCGATTAACGTCTTACAAAGGGTAAGCAAAAATGTCTGCGACTTCAGCTCCTTTTGGCTTGCGCGCAGTCTATTCGCCATCGGGTGTGGTTCGTCCACAAGCGATGACGATTTTGACTGGCTACGCAGTCAACATCCTACAGAACCAGCCCGTCAAGATCGGCACCAACGGTACTGTCGAAGCAGCCGCCATTGGCGACCGTTTCATCGGCACCTTCGGCGGCGTCGAGTTCACTGACACGGATGGCCGTCGTCGTGTGTCCAATCGTTGGACCGCGAGCTTGGCTGCCACGGATATCATCGCCTACGTCACTCTTGACCCAACGATGGTGTACGAAATCCAGTCCAACGCCGCTATCGACGTGTTGGATATCGGTGAGCAGTTTGACTTCACCACCATCACCGCAGGCAACGCCACGACTGGCCTTAGCCAACTGATGCTTGATGTGTCTTCTTCGACCACCAACGCATCTCTCCGTCTGATCGGCATCACTCCGGGTCCGGATAACAACTGGGGCGACACCTACGTCATCGCCCAAGTTCAAATCTCCGAGCACCAGAATGTTGCTGATCGCGCAGCCTACTAGGGAGGGCTTAAACTATGGCTAATCCAATGCGTAGTACAGACTTCCGCTCTATCGTTGAGCCCATCATGAACAAAGAGTTCGATGGTATCTACGATCAACGCGCTGATGAGTGGAAGGCTATTTTCGACGAGTTCACCGGCACCCCACGGAACTACCACGAAGAACCCGTTCTGTACGGGTTCGGCGCGGCTCCTGAGCTGCCAGATGGCATGCCTGTCACCTACCAGTCCGGTGGCGTGCTGTTCATCAATCGCTACGTCTACAAGGTCTACGGTCTGGCATTCGCCCTGACCAAGGTCCTTGTGGAAGATGGTGACCACATCCGTATCGGTCAGACCTACGCCAAGCACTTGGCGCAGTCGATGATTGAAACGAAGGAAACCCTCACCGCCAACGTCCTCAACCGCGCCTTCAACGGCTCGTATGTCGGCGGCGACGGCGTGGCTCTAAACGTCAACAACCACCCCATCGTCAACGGCACGTTCTCGAACGTCCTGACGACCGCTGCCAACCTGTCGCAGACTTCGCTTGAGCAAATGCTCATCCAAATCCGCAACGCGGTTGACAACAACGGCAAGCGTATCCGCCTCACCCCGACGCAGATCGTTACCGGCCCATCTAACGTCTTCCAAGCTGAAGTGTTGCTGAAGTCCGTCCTGCGCGCAGGCACGGCCAACAACGACATCAACCCTGTGAAGTCGATGGGTATGCTGGACAAGGGTCAAGCCAACATGTCACGTATCACTTCAAACACCGCTTGGTGGGTGCAGACCGATGCGTCGAACGGCTTGAAGCTGGCTAAGCGTCGTGGGCTTGAAAAGAGCATGGAAGGTGACTTTGAAACCGACTCCATGCGCTATAAGAGCACTGAGCGTTATGCAGTGGGCTGGACTGACCCCCGTGGCATCTACGGAACTCCGGGTCTGTAATTGAGTTTGGGGCCGGGGGTGAAAGCTCTCGGCCCCATCTCTGAAAGGGAACACTATGGCTCAAACTAACTTTTCCGGACCTCTCGCCACTGGCGACAGGGCTCCCGGCGTCACCAACCCTAACATCGGCTTGGTCTACCTGTCTCAGACCTTCTTGGTTACTTTCGACGCCACGCTGGTTCAAAGCAACTCAATCAACCTTCCTGCAAGCTCGCAGATCGTTGAAATCTACGCCGACGTTCTAACCGCATACAACAGCGCCACCACGGCGACGCTGACCGTCGGCTCGGCTGCCGCTGGCACACAGTACGTGACTTCGGTCAATGCAAAGACGGGCGGTCGTAACTCCACGACCCACACCGCCGCGCAATGCACCGCAATGGCCAACATTACCACCAACACGGCTCTGTTCGCCACGGTGACCTCAGTCGGCCAGCCTACTGCCGGTCAGGTTCGCGTGACCGTCCAGTATGTCCAGACGACCTCTCAAGACTAAGATTAGGCCACTCGGGAGACTGGGTGGCCTAATACCTTTCGCGCAGGGTTGTAATGCGCTACACTAGGGTCCAAGACCCGCTTTGAAAAGGATGCGCCCATGCGCCCCGTAGTTCTCTCGGTGACCGGCGTCGGCTCCTCGGCGGTCGATCCCTTGGACCACTATTTAAAACCATTCAACGTGTCGCTGGCCGTGCGTGTCACGGGCACCATCACGTACACCGTCCAGTACACCTATGACGACGTGTTTGCGGTAGGCTACACGCCAGCGTCAGGCAACTGGGTTAATCACCCATCTCTTACAACGCAGACGACAACCCTAGACAGCAACATTGCGTATCCCGTTCGAGCCGTTCGCCTGACCACCTCGGCAGGCACTGGCACGGCTACGCTGACCGTTATTCAAGCCGGTGGGGGCAGCTAATGATCTCGACAAACATCGACGGGTCAATTCCCGGTTCAAACGCGCTGGCCGACGTTCTGGCACTGATTTCCAACCCAACGGCCTATGCCGCAAAGTTAACAGAACTTCAGACCGCTACTTCCGAATACAAGAAGTTTGTAGAATTAATTGGCCCAGCCTCCGAGATTGAGAAGCTGCGCTCTGATGCGTCCCTTGATCGCGAGAACGCGGCTGCGGCCACGGCCTTTGCCAAGAACTTCTCCGCAACCACCATGGGCGAGGCTAGGGCTGAGGCTGCGGATATCGTCGCCAAGGCTAGGGACAAGGCCGCTGACATCATCGCCGACACCAAGGCCGCAAACGCTGAAGCCAAGAAACTCAAGGCGTCTTTGGCTGAGGCTCTTGAGGATGCTAAGGCTGTTAAGGTTGAGGCAGACGCGAAGCTTGCCGAGGCCATTACTGCCGCAGCAGAGGCAAGCGCCCAAGCCGAAGCTTTAGCCAAGGCCGAGGCCGATCTGGCCGCCGAAAAAGAAGCTATTGCGGCTCGTCATAAGCAGTTCATCGAAAGCCTCTAGGCCGTGTCTGGCGTCGTCGATTTTCGCACGCAGATCGAGGATGTTGTTGGCAGCGTCATGGGGGTGCCAAGCAACCCCATGGTCGTCACCGGGGGCGTCCCGGTATCGGCATACGCCCTAAACGATCTGGACGGCACCGACCCGCTCTACATTGGCAAGGCTACCTCCAGCGGCGTGTGGCTCGTCCAGAAGTACTCCACAGCGGCGGGAACAATGCGATACGCCAATATCTCTAACAACGCAGGATACGCCTCCTACGCCTCCGCATGGGCCGCACGGGCCAGTCTGGTCTATGGGCTGTTCCAAACTCTGACGGGGGTCTGAGATGGCGACCGTAAACGTAGCGACCTCGCAAAACCTTACAGCGGTTACTTACGCGCAAGATGACATCGTTAACGTGCTGGATGGCGCAACGCTTACCGTTAACAGCCAGTGGTCAAACAAGCCGCGCCTGATCCAAGCCCTCGGCACGGGGCGCATTGAGTTCAGCAATACAAGCACGACAACGCCTCAACTGCAGGAATTCTATTTGCAGAGTGGCACAAGCGCAGCGGGTTTCGTTGTCACCCAAAACGCTGTGCTTCAAGTGCTCGGTGACTGGATCATTGTCGGCACTTCTACGGGCACAAACAATGAAATTTTGTTTAGCTCGAACTCTATCGGCGGCGTGAGCATCGACTACCCGACGATGATCCAAGTTGAGACGGGCAGTGGCACTAACGAATATGAAATTTGGAACGCTATACCCGAAGATGTGAGCGGCGGTACGGCTGGCCTACAAGGTTTTAATGGTGTTAATACCACTGTAGGAACTGTAGCGGTAACAACTGGTGGTGTAGTAACGGGAACTGGTACTAACTTCACAACCGCAAACGTTGGACAACCCTTTAAACTTCCCGGCATTACCCGTGACTTTGTTGTAAGTGTATTTACTTCTACTACGTCTATTACTATTCAAGAACTTGATGGGTCAACATATACGGGCGGTGTGGTAACTGCTGGCGCGACTTACATCATTCGCAACGGTTCGCTGATTGCTCCAGCACAGGTCGGAGCCAGCGAAGTCGGCAAGGTTCTGTTCTTTAATCCGCTGACTACGGCGGTCAGGATGGGAGACGGCACAAACGGTACAAAAATACCAACTGGCGCACGGGTGCGGGTTCCCAACATTCACTTCAATTCTGCTTTGCAGCAGACAACATTAGCAACAGCAATCACAGGCACAGGCGCACAAGCCTTTACCCTGACAACAGCTATTGGTGGAACTTCTAACGGTACATATGCTGCTGGTTCCGCACTTGCAACATTACTTTTAGTTAGTGGTTCTACAGTAGAAAGAATCTTTTATTCAACTCGTTCAGGCGCAGTTGTAAGCGCAACAGGTATGGCTAGGGGCGCGTCTGGTACTGTAGCGCAAGCATCTTTTCCGATTGGCACGACGGTCTATTGGATACCTACTGCTAGCACAAACAACAACGCATCCATCAACGCTTCGCCATCTGGCACGGTTGATATGCAGATTTGCTCGCTAGGCCTACGTATGATTACCGGCTTTAGCGCGTTTGCATCTTTAACGGCTAAAGACTTTGGATATGCGTATAACTTTAACGCTGGTAACTGTGCTGGTGCATTCGATATTGATTCGCTTAGTGGCTTAGGTACTGGTTATCAAAACTCCAACTTAAACGGGGGTATTTCGGCACAGTTTTCTGCGCTTCTAGGTATTGGTAATATTAGAAACGTAAGTGTTAGTAATAATATGCCCGGAGGAGCTAACTCTTTTGCAAACATTGCTATTGGTAACGTTCAAGGTCTTGTTTTTTGCAGCAATTTGCGTTCTAGGCATTGGGGTCGCTCAACATCTGCAGGTGGTACAAACTTATTAGGTGTTTCGTTCCAAACTGTTAAATGTGCAACACCTATCAACGGCGTTTATGCAGCAGGGAGTAGTGTTCGTTTTAACGTGCTTGACAACCTTGATACAACAGAGATTTATGTAAGCTCGTTACCTAACGCAAACACTTGTAGTTCAAACGACACCTTTATCCCAATTAACGCAGTTGGTATTACTGATAGCACTATTCGCGGGATGCAGCTTTGGGGTGGTGGAACTGCTCATCGTACATCACTTATATCGATTGACTCAGGTAGTGCAGACGTTGTGTTTCACAATAAAGGATATGCTACATTTAACGGCGGCTTGCAATTATCATCAATTATTTCCGACCTTGGGCTAAACACGATTGTTGCCCACATCTCTGTTTCAAACCCCCGTATAACCACTTTTGCAAGTGTTCTGCCGAGCACCATGGCATTCAACCGTGGCGGCTTTCACCGGATGCTATTGATTGATTCCATCACGTCAACAGCTTCAGGCTCAGGCGCTAACGCAAAGGGCGGTTTAGGTCTTGACGTAATTGCTGGACCACACCGGGCGTTTCAATCAGTAGCATCAAACTCAATTATTCCAAACTTGGCGGACGTGCAGCCAATCGTTGTGATGTCAAACCTAGCCAAAACTATTGGTTCTGTTTATGTTGGTGCGTTTTCATCTCAGAGTTTGTTTAATATGTACGCCTTCACAGGCGGCACACTTCTGGACAACCTTGGCCGCATCTATTACCCGGCCATTGGCGACTCGGTAATCATCAAGTCAGTGTTTCCGTTGCGAGGCATCACCAACTTTACCGGCACGGCGTTCGACTTTAACTATAACCTTGGATCGGGCACTAACCCAATTCCCGCAGGGACCACCGTTGAATTTCGGATGGTCAACTGGGGCACGGCGAACACGGGCGCGTTCACGGCGTTTGTTGACAACTCAAGCCTTGAGACGGCCAGAGCGGCGCTTACGGGCTATAGCTCCAGTGTCGGTATTGACTTGCAATTTCGGATCACGGGCACCACGGCGGTCCCGGGTCGCTTTTTGATGAGCATGAAGCTGCCAGCTACGATTGACGCAGCTTATAATCCACCCGTATCTGAAACTTACATCGGTATCGAAGGCGCACAAACAAGCACATTGCTTGCAGGGTATCTAAACGTAGACCCAAACAACCCCGTCTTGCAAGGCAGCTTGACGATGGCGGGGAGTTTTGGCTCGATTCCTATGCCATACGATTACGACAACACGCCAGTCGATTACAGGCTCGTCGCACGACTGCAAGGCTGGACTTTCATTAACATTACGGGAATTTATCTAAAAGACGATATTTCTATTCCAATTACGCAAACGCAAGTTGTTGACCTAAGTAACAATCCTTTGTACGCATCAGGCGTTACAGGCGTAGCGGTTAATTACGGTGCGTCAACGGTCACGTTATCGGCAAGCAGATCAGCGGTTCAAGTTTGGTCGGCGGTGCAAGATAGCCTTTGCCAGTTGGCGAACCTCACGCAATCAGACCCGTTCTCCACCACCAACGGGCTTTCATTTGTCAGCGCCTACACGCTGGTCGTGACGGGAACGCTGACGGCGGGCAATGTGATCGGCAACGTGACCTTGAGCGGCGCTCTATCAAGCGGTGTGGCGATCACGGGCAATGTGGCGCAAGCCACGCCAACGAACCTCACGGGCGTGACGATCACGGGCAACCTGACATTCAACACCAACACGCCAATCACAGTGACGCTGACGAACTGCACAATCACAGGCACGGTTTCCAACTCAGGCAGCGGCCTTGTTACCATTACCAAGGTCAACACCACCCTTGGGACCGTCGGCGCGAACGTCGTCGCACAGCAATTCGCAACCGTATCAGCGCCCAACCTGATTTCTGGTACCCGGGTGAGGCTCCTTAACACGACCGATAGTGTCGAGATGTTCAACGGAGTTCTTGCCAGCACCGGGTTCTCGCAATCGTTTATCTATACCGCCGACAAAAACATCACACTCACCGCGACCTATGCTAGCGGCGTGACGGCCAAGCTGGGTCTGTCTGCAAGCGGCATTTTCACGGCTACGGGCGCGACGTTCCTAAACAGCCAAGAAAATGACACGGTTTATAATTCCTACGCGATCAACGGATCGGCAGTCACCGGCTTTACCGCCGACTACGTCCAAGATGACATAAACCTGTCCATGGCAACAAATTTCACGGCATCAAATCTGTATGCTTGGTGGATTTACAACACTACAACCGAAGACGGCATCCGCGAGTTTTTTGGCGGCATCACTGCGCTGGATACGGCAAACATTCGGATCAACACCACCGTTGTCAGCATTTTCCTCGATAACAGCACGGCACTGTTCATCTATCAAACCGACGCAATTAGGCTGTTCCGTTCCGATAACGTCTATCCGGCCAAGACTGTCACGACCGGCGGCGGCGGGATCAGCGTTAACTGGAACTCAAATGTCTACAACGGCACGCCTGAAAACTTGGCGACGGCTGTCTGGTCATCCCCTACGGCTAACAATACCGTGCCTAATTCAATGGGCACCCAACTAACCAACGGACTAACGGTTCCCAAATTCCTCGCCTTGAAGTAAGATGCCCGCAAACCGGAGTTGTACTAGATGGCCAACGTAAAAATCAGCGGCATGACCGCAGCCACTGCCCTCACCGGCACGGAGGCATTTGAGAGCGTTCAATCCACTAACACCCGTAAGGTCGTGGCCACGCAGGTTAAGACCTACGTTGACAATGCCGCCTACACCTTCAACGTGCCCGTGTCGGGCTTCTCGCTCACCATTGGCGCTAGCGTCCAGTATCTGATCCTCGACCCGGCTGGCACGCTGGCCACGGGCACGATTACGATGCCAGCCTCACCCACTGACGGATACCGAGTGGGGATCGCATCTTCCAAGATCGTAACGGCGCTAACCCTGACGCCAAACACGGGCCAGACCATCCCCAACTCACCCACAGCACTGGCCGCTGGCGTCGGTGTGACATTCCTGTATCGTAGCGCCAATGCCACATGGTACCGGATAGGCTAATGAACCCCGCGTTTTCTCAAAAAGTAGCTGAAGCGGCCAAGGAACTGGCCGAAGCGATGAGCATCACGCAACCCCCTGCGCCCCCTGCGCCCCCGACGCCGCCCGTCCCGGGCGCATCGCCCGCGCCGCAAGGTCCCCCGATGCCGCAAGGCGGACCACCCCCTATGCCTCCAGCAGGTGGCTTAGCCGCGCAGCCGCCCGGGGCGCAGATGCCTGCACCTCCAAAAGTCACTGCGGCAAACCCTCTGCAAGGGCTGCCCTCGTTCAAGTCGCCGCCCATGGCGGCTTTCTTGCAAAAAGCCGCAGGGGCACAAGGCCCCGTGGGCTTTGCAAAGGGTGGCCGCGTAAACCTCCAACGGTCTTTGGCCGTTCAATTTAAAGGAACTTGAGATGGAAGGCTTTAAAGACACCACCAGAATGAAAATCTTAGGCGCAATGTCAGACGCTGATCAGCGTCTTATGGAAAAGTCCTCGCGCCCACTAACCGCTTCTGAGATGAGCGCGGCCAAGGCCATGACTATGTCTAAGGGTGCCGCCAAAGCAGTGCCAATGCTTAAAGTCGGCAAGTCCGCTGGAGCGGCCATGTCCGCCGCCGAACGCAAAATGATTGAGCGCGACCGGCCGACAAACGCTTCGGGTTCGTCGCGCTACAAGATGGGCGGCAAGGTCGGCGGCTCAAAGGTTTCTTACTAGTAAGCTAGTTGCCGTCGATCACGGCCTGCCCTCGGAAGTATGCGACGTTCTTGATGACGCAGCAGAGTTCCGGGGGCAATAGCTCGCCATTCCTAAACGTCAGTACGGCAAAGCCGGACGTGTGGGGCGACGGGTTATTTTCGGCGTAGTCAAATTGAGGCGCTTGAGGGTCTGCAAGGCAACCTGTGTCAACGCCCCAGCGGTGGCCATTATAGTCGCCCCACGGCGTCACAATGAGCCTGTGAAGGTGTCCTGTGACGATAGAGCGCCCAGACTTCATAGCATTATTGTACGCGGCGTGGACCCCATTATATAACCGATGTTTTACCATTGTGTTGTCGTTGACGTTGAGCGACCAAGCCATATTCCAAGCCGGGAACCGTTCATCTAGCCGCATGATCGTACCCTCGAACCCCGGCGCAACCGTGCAGAGGGTGCGGTCTAGCCGTGCGTCATGGTTGCCGATGTTCCAGAACAGTTCGGCCTTTCGCCCCGGCGCTGCCATGATGATCTCATGCAGGCGCTCATCGCAGGCTTCAAGCTCCCCTTTTACCGATGGCAACTTGCTCCAGCCCAAAGGTGGATGTCTGCTGACACTTGCCCCATCGAACGCATCTCCATTGTTGACGATAACAGCGGGTTTGAGTTCCTTAATGATTTCAAGCAGGGCCATGTTGGCAATGGTCATGTCTTGATCGGGCCACCAATGGCAGTCCGAGAACACCACTATGGTGCCATTGTCTAGGTTGAAGTCATTTTGGCGTTTGTAGGCCCGGCCTACGTCCGTCTGCCAGCCGTGCTCGTTGCCCTGTCCGGCTCTTATTGGGTTGCTTTTTAGGATAATGCCTTTGTTGGCGAGCACAGCCCGGCGCATATAAACGGCCCTAGTTGAAACCCCCAAAATCTGACAAACTATGGCGGGACTTCCTCCAGCCTTCTCCCATGCTGAAACGAAAACATCATCAGGGATCGCTTTTGAAATTGCGGCCATGGTCTGTCCTTTTTCAGTTATCCACAGCATATACAACTTGCGCAGGCGCGAGGCCACCCCCTACAGTCGATTTACAAACTCAGTGGGTAGGGTTATAGTCGCCAAGCTAGAAAAGTCGGCTCGTCAATAGCGGACTGCTGCCCCACCAGATGAGCAGGACAGTATGGCGTTTTCAGGCACCACATCGCAGACGGTATTCAATACCCGCAAGGTGATCGACAACGCGATCCGCCGCTGCCGTGTGCCTGCCCAGCAGATCACGTCTGAGCACATCGACATCGCCAATGACCAGCTCTATTTGCTGCTCGGCGAGTTGGCTAATCGGGGCACGCCACTGTGGTGTATCGAGAAGGTGCTCGTTCCACTTTACGACGGTCAGGGCGATGTAACCCTATCCTCGTCCACTGTGGACGTTCTCAATAGCAGCCTTCGCAGCCTCCAGAGCGTCACAGGCACTAACACCACCACAAGCACGTCGGTAACTACTGACTTCGGCAGCGCAACCTTCGTCACGACCGTTGGCGTCAGGTGGTCTGCGGCAGCCGTGCCGATCAACCTTCAGCGCTCGACTGACAACGTGACGTGGACGACTATCCAGTCAGAGACCCCATCAGCCGTCAGCGGTGAGTGGACGTGGTTCGATCTGGACACGAGCATTGCATCCATCTACTTCCGCGTCTTGGCCACCAGCGGCGTCCTCTCGGCCTCTCAGGTCTATCTGGGCAACACGCCGACCGAGATACCCCTATCGCGTATGAACCGAGACGACTACACGTCTCTGCCCAACAAGTTTTTTCAGTCATCTCGGCCCCTGCAATTCTGGTTCGACAGGCAGGTCCGTCAGCCCATCATGCACATGTGGCCAGTGCCAGATAGCGCCGCCACCACCAGCCAACTCGTCGTGTGGCGTCAACGCTACATCATGGACGTGGGCAGCATGACGCAGGAGGTCGAGGTGCCCCAACGCTGGTACGAGGCGATGGTGGCAGGTCTAGCCGCAAGAATGGCCATGGAGCTGATCGAGGTCGATCCGGGCATCATCCCCATGCTCGATCAGAAGGCGGCCATCGCGCTCAACATCGCACAGATGGAGGAGCGCGATAACTCGCCGATGACCATTTCTCCAAATATCGCAATGTACACGGTCTAGCGCCATGCCAGTTTTCCTCGACACACGCGGCAAGACCACCCTCGGCATCGGCCTCTGCGCCCGGTGCAGTCGCAAGTTCAGCCTCGACGACCTGATGCCAGATGGCAACATTCCGGGGCTTATGGTCTGCCGCGCAGACCGCGACGACTACGACCCTTACAGACTGCCCGCCCGTCAGACCGAGATAATCACGCTGCGCTTCGTGCGCCCAGACGTGCCGTTATCCGCATGATGTGCTGGTCAAACCCCGTTCGCGCTGCCAGTGCGCAGAACTGGCTCGGCGTTGCTCCCGCCGAGGTGAAGCGCTGTCGTGTGTTCGTCCCCGCACTGACGGCGCTTCTTCCAATTTCATAACCTAAAGTAAGGCTGCGTATCATGTCTCTAGCGATGGATTATCAAACACACAACAAGGCCATTGAAGTTGCGGCCCAACTCGACACGCACGAGGCCGTGTGTGCCGAGCGCTACCTCGGCATCAATGCGCGCCTAAAACGCCTCGAGGGCATCCTGATCACCTGCGCCGGGACGATGATCGTCCTGCTGCTAGGCATAGCCTTTAAGATAAACGGATGAACCTAAGCCCTCACTTCACGCTGGAAGAGATGATCAAGAGCCAGTCGGGCGACCGCGCTGGCATTGACAACCTACCTCCCCCTGCGTGCCGTGAGGCCCTGCGCGCCCTGTGTCTTCACGTCCTCGAGCCGATCCGCGAGCGCTTTGGACCCGTGGTAATCAACTCCGGCTACCGGGGGGCTGAGCTTAATCGTATGGTGGGTGGGTCGGCATCCAGTCAGCACTGCTCTGGCGAGGCTGCGGACATCGAGGTTCCGGGCATGTCCAACGCAGATTTGGCGCGTTGGATGGAGAAACACCTCGAATATGACCAGTTGATCCTTGAGTGCTACAAGCCGGGTATCCCAAGTTCGGGATGGGTTCATGTTAGCTACAAGGCCCTCAAGCCAAACCGCAATCAGGAACTGACGGCCACGGTCGTCAATGGTAAGATGCAGTACACGCCGGGGATCGCGAAATGATGAAATTTATTAAGGCTCGCCTGAGTGAGCGCTCAACATGGCTACTGATCGGCACCAGCGTAGCGGCTGCGTCTGCCCTGATCGCGCCTTGGTCCTACGTGTCAATGGCCGTTGGGGCAATCGCGGCCCTTATTCCTGACGGAGATATCAGCCAATGAGCAACATGGCCATAATCATAAGCATCGTCGTCGGGGCCTTCGTCCTAGGCTGTTTAAACGGTTACGCCATCAAAGACGGCGCGTCCAAGGCGGCGGCGGCCAAGGCGTTTAAGGCCGCAGAGGGCCAACGCATAGTTTTACAGGGGCAATTAGATGTGGTCTCGGCGAAGTACGAAAAAGAACGTGAGCGGTCCACCCGCTTGGCTATGGCGCGGACTAACACCGTCAGAGAGTTCTACCGCACGGCTCCTCCAGTGGACGCTTCTTGCGCTGTTCCTGACCCTATGTACGGGCTGCTCGTCAATAGTGTCCGTGACGCCAATGTTGCCGCCTCCGGCGAACTTGGCGATGGATTGCCCAAGTCTGCCGCTCCCGCCGTCGCCAGCGGTCGATCCAGAACGCCTCATTTGGGAGACTGAGATAGTTAGCAAATATGCTGACTGTGCCACCCGCCACCGTCTAGCCATAGGGGCTTGGAAGGTTGCTGCGGAACCGAAGAAAAAGTGATAGGATAGCCCATGGCCACGACCACCACATTCACGACGCTAAAAGAGGACGTGCAGCGCTACCTAGAGCGCGGCGCGACCTATGCGTCTGATCCCGTGGTCTTTGAGCAAATCCCGCGCCTCATCAATCTGGCCGAACGCCGGATCGCGCGAGAGCTTAAGGTCGAGGGTTTCATCAATGTGGTGACCGGAAATTTCGATGCAGGTGTAGACGTGTACGCCAAGCCAGATCGCTGGCGCGACACGGTGTCCATGAGCATCGGCACCGGGGCATCCAACAACACCCGCGCACAGCTTTACACGCGCAGCTATGAGTACATGCGCTCATATTGGCCTGACAACACCGTCACGGGTCAGCCGCTCTTCTACGGCGAGTATGACTATTCGCACTGGCTCATCGTGCCCGCGCCAGACGCGGACTACCCCTTTGAAGTGCTCTACTACGAACTGCCGCAGCTTCTGGACGAGAGCGTCCAGACGAACTGGCTGACCGAGTACGCCCCGCAGCTTCTCCTCTACGGCACACTGCTCGAGGCCACGTCCTTCTTGAAGAACGACGAGCGCATCGCGGTGTGGCAGACGCAGTACGACCGCGCGGCACAGATGCTCAACGGAGAAGACCTCTCCAAAATTCTTGACCGTTCAGCCGCTCGCAAGGAAACCTAGGTCATGTCATTTACACAGACTTTCGGCGGCACGACCATCTACCCATCGGACGTGTCCTATCTGGCCCTCGCCCTGACGGCCAACACGACGCTTGAGTGGCCTCTGGAGCGCGGCACGGGCAGCAATCTGGTCGCCAGCATCATCGACATCACGCCGACCGGCGCGTTTGACATTGTACTCCCCAGCGCCCTGCTCACGGGCGTGGGCCAGACGGTTCTGTTCAACAACCTCGGCCCGAGCACCGTCACGGTCAAGGGCAGTACGGGTTCAACGCTGCTGTCTCTTGCGTCCGGCGAAGTGTGGCAGATTTACCTCACCAACAACTCAACCGCAGCCGGATCGTGGCGCACGTTCCGATACGGCGCGTCCACGGCGCAGGCTCAAGCGTCCGCTCTGGCTGGCTTCGGTCTTGTGGCCATCGGATCGGTACTGGCTCAAGCCAGCACAATCAGCAGCACGTCAATCACGCCTCAGACCCTCGCTACGGCAGATCGCGCATCGACGTATGTCTGGACGGGCGGCCTTGGCACGTTCAACCTGCCCAGCGCCATCGTGGTCGGCAATGGCTGGTTCTTCAACGTCCGCAACGGCGGCACGGGCGACCTGACGCTCGATCCTGCGGGCGGGGAGACGATCAACGGATCGGTGAGCATCGTCTTGTCCCCCAACGACAGCGCGGTCATCGCCACGGACGGAACGAGCTGGTACACCATCGGCCTTGGGCAGCAGGCGATCTTTGCCTTTGACTTCACGTCGATTAGCTTGGCTGGTCTGGGCAACCCGTCCGCGACCACGGACTACACCCTTTCAGGCACCGAATTGAACCGGATTGCGTACACCTTCACGGGCACGCCGCTGGGCAATATCAACATCGTTGTACCCTTTACGGTACAGCAATACTGGATGAGCAATGCCACGGGTGGCTCATTCATCCTGAGTCTTTCGACACTTGGCGGCACCACGGCGCAGATCGCTCAGAACGCTCGAGCGATCTACTACTGCACCGGATCGCAGATCGTTAAGGCAGACACGTCCACAGGCTTGCCTATCCCCGTTGGCGTTGCACAGGGCGGCACGGGTGCCATAAACGCTAATGACGCCCTGACGAACCTTGGAGGCACCACGGTCGGTAAGGCCGTGTTTACGGCTGCGTCTGAGAGCGCTGCACGGACGGCAATGTTTGCGGCGATCTTTGGTGCCAACAGCGACATCACGTCCCTCAGTGGCCTCACTACGCCTCTGAGCGTGCCACAAGGCGGCACAGGGCTAGCGACCTTAACAGCCAATAACGTGATCCTTGGCAATGGCACTTCTGCACCCGCCTTCGTTGCCCCCGGCACTAACGGCAACCTCCTCACATCCAACGGCACGACTTGGCAGTCAACGGCACCCGCAGCGGGCGGCTTGAACGCAGCCACAACCAAGACGGCCAACTACACGGCTGTAGCGGGCGACGTGCTGGCCTGTAACACCATCACCACGGGTGCGTTCTCGATCACTTTGCCCGCCTCGCCCACTGCGGGTCAGAAGCCCATTATCATCTTCGACAGCGGCACGACGGACGTGATCAACGGCTTTGCGACCAATAACCTGACCGTGCTGCGTAACGGCTCAACAATCAACACGTTGTCTGATGACGTAACCTTCTCAACCAAGGGCGTCAGCGTTATCTTCGAATATATCGCGGCTACGTGGAGAATGAGAATTGGTTAACGCAGCCGACCTTCTCAATTTCGGCACCACGGGCCTAGCGGTTGGAGACTGGCTGTACTCTGCCTATGCGCGGACGGCACCGGGCTATCTGCCTCTGGACAGCTACACGACTAGCTATCTGGTGTCGTCCTATCCGGCCTTGGCGGCGATTGTTAGTCCGGTGGTTGCGCCTGTGACTTATGCGGCGACGGCTAGGACTTTGCCTTCGTCGCAACAGTGGCAGGGTGCTGCTTATGGCAATGGTGTTTTTGTTACGGTGGCCACCGGACCATCCACTGTCGCCGCTTCGTCCCCTGATGGCATCACTTGGACGCAGCGCACGATGCCTTCTTCTTCTCAATGGTATGACGTTACTTTTGGCAACGGGGTATTTGTGGCGGTTGCGTATAGCTCCACAGCCGCCGCGACATCGCCCGATGGCATCACTTGGACAGCAAGAACTATTTCGGCCTCGACGTTTTGGATTGCTGTTACCTTCGGTAATGGCGTTTTTGTTGCAATAGCGGATAGTTCGACTACCGCGTCAACATCTCCTGACGGCATCACTTGGACTTCCAGAACAATGCCATCGGCAGTGGGTTGGATTGACGTTGTCTACGGAAACGGTGTGTTTGTTGCCATAGCCACTAGCACAACTACCGCAGCTACATCTCCAGATGGCATTACATGGACAGCCAGAACAATGCCAACAAGCACCACTTGGCAATCTATTGCTTTTGGCAATGGCGTTTTTGTTGCCATCGCTAACGGTGGCACCATTGCCGCAACGTCTACCAACGGAATTGATTGGACAACGAGAACCTTACCCTCGTCGGCAAACTGGACTTATGCTACCTATGGAAACAATAGTTTCTTAATTGTCGTAAACAACGGAACTTCTGCCGC
>Ga0181355_1000011_pt1 | contig 57801 bp, 75 predicted proteins | sample Fa13VDMM15DN_FD_130099 | JGI IMG/M metagenome (GOLD analysis project Ga0181355, IMG submission 130099) | Freshwater viral communities from Lake Michigan, USA - Fa13.VD.MM15.D.N | ecosystem: Environmental > Aquatic > Freshwater > Lake | place: USA: Michigan | collected 2013-09-23 | reverse complement strand
CTAGCCCACCCGTAGTATCTAATACTAGCCCACCCGTAGTATCTAATACTAGCCCACCCGTAGTATCTAATACTAGCCCACCCGTAGTATCTAATACTAGCCCACCCGTAGTATCTAATACTAACCCACCTTCACGCGTTTTGTCGTTTGAAGAGGCAACTGGGTCTACTTCCATAACGCCTAACGTTAACCCACCTTCAGATGGCCCTCGCACCATATCCCATGAAGAGGCGATGGGTTACTTGCCAGAGGCAGAGCGCGGTCCTTTGTCTAATGTCCCTACAGACACGACGACCGACAAAGCGTTAAAGTCTACGGGAACTGCGTTGCTTAAAGGTGCCACCCATTTGCCATTTACTGGTATGGTGGGTGACATCATGGACCTTGGGAATATGGCCGCCGCATACACGGCATCTTTGATCACTGGAAAACCGTTTGAGGAGGTGTACTCTTCTCAGCAAAAATTCGCTGGTGAAATGAAAGAGGCCCAGACGGGTAAAGACAGCACCGTCATGGGTCGCCTCGGCTATTACACCGACCCCACTAACTTGCCGTCTGGCACAGACATTCAAAAAAGAATACTACCATATACGGGTGAGTATAAACCAGAATCTGAAGCTGGTGAGACGGGTATGTCGTTCGTCGAAGGGGCTACATCTGGCCTTTCCCCGTCTGGTAAGACTGGGTTAATCGAAAAAGGGCTGGACATTGCTAAGAGGGCTACTCCCGCTGGTGTGGGTTCGGCTACTGGTGAAACAGTCGGTCGCGTTACCGAAAATCCCGCTCTTGCACTGGGTGCGGGTCTTGCCGCTGGTGCGGGGTCAGCAGTTATTCCTAAAGTAGCCAGTGCACACCTTTTTCCACAAAACCCAGCAGAGCGTGTTGCGGGTCGAGTGTTGCGTGAATCGTCTACCGACGCAGACACGGCCAAGACCAATCTTGGTCAGACACCGCCTAAATATCTTCCCGATTTTACACCGTCGTCTTCTCAGCTTTCGGGCGATGCTGGCCAAGCCGCTCTTGATGCCCGTCTGAAGAGCGACCCTCGTCTTATGTCGAAAGAGGGTGAAGGCGCGTTAGTGCCAAGTAAACTAGAAGCTCAAGGAGAGAAAAACGTCGAGGCGATTAAACAGGGCACCGAAGAAGCGACAGATCGCCTTAAGCGAGACTTGCAATCCCAGTATGGCTTGACTGGCACTGCCCCACGTAGCATGGCATCTTCTGAAGCTCGACAGATATTTACTAATATGGAAGAAGCAGCAAGCGACAATGTGAAGACGTTGTGGGAAACACCGTCACTTAAAAATGCTACTATGTACCGCAACAAATCGATCGATGCAGTAGAAAGCTACATTAACGGTCTGTCACCGTCTGAGCGTCAAAAGATCCCTAAAGACGTAATGGACGTTATCGGAGAGATTAAGGCCAGCAGTGGCCGAGACATTCCACTTGACTATATTCAAAAATTACGCTCACAAGTGCTTGGTGCGGGTCGCGAAGCGTTTACCAAGGGCGATAATTTTTCGGGTATGGTAAATAATCAACTTGGTAAAGAGCTTTCTACTATTCTTAATAATGAGAAAAACGTTGTGTTCGGCGATAAATCGGGCGCGGCTAGAAATGCTTGGAAAAATGCTGTTGACGCTACTCGCGATTACCATGAGACTTTCAATACTGGATTCCTTAAAGACCTTAATAGGGAAGTGGCTGGAGCAGAGAAAGTAGCACTTGATGCTACATTCCAAAAAATGCTTGCTGGAGCGAATAGTCGACAGAACATCGACCAGTTGCAAAAGGCTACGAATGGTGCCATCAACGGACACCTTGCCAATTATCTTGTCGCCGACATGACGGGCGATGGAACAAAGATTATCAAACCGCAAGAAGTAGACAGGTGGTTGGCCAAGGGCAACAACAACGCTTTGGTAGATAAAGTTCCAGGATTACGCGATCGCATCAACGCCATCAAAGAGTCAAGCTCTGCACAGCAACTGTCTGATAACTTTGCGGCGGCGTCGGCTAACCCAGAGAAGCTTGTTAAACTGTTCGACAACGCCCGTAAAGAGATCAACGAGCACGTGCGCACCCCAGCAGACATCGAGTATTTTAATATGCTTGAGAATTCTGCCCGTGCAATCGCCAAGATCCCGCCAAGTGGTGCGGCTAATCTTAGTTCGGTAAACAAACTAGCTGAGGGCAAGACAAGCGACCTTCTGTACGGGGTGGCCACTGGTCGCATTGCCCGTAACGTCGCTGGTTATGCCGCGACCAAAGGCATTGAATCGGTATCTGGTATCCCAATAGGTAGCGCGTTAGAGATACTTGGCTCTGGCGTGTTGGGCAACGTTAAACTCGGTGATTATAGCCTTGGTAATTTAACGGAAGCTCTGTTGTCGGGCGGTGTGCGTCAAAAGGCGATGGACCTTCTGCAACAATCTCGCACCAATCCTGAGCTTCGTCGCCAGTTGATGGAAAAGCCAAACGTTGAGACGCTATCGTCTTTGTTCGGTCCCACCCAAATCACAGCAACTGCTGCTGTGTCGGAAGAAGGTATTAAAGAACGCCAAGGTCGCGCCACTGGTGGTAGTGTCCTTGATCACCACTACGAAGCAGACCGACTGGTGAATATGGCCGATAGAGCAAAGCGCGGCCTTGGCGAAGAGACGAAGGTTATTTTAAATCAGCCTGACGACGCTGTTGTTCATGCGCTTGAGATTGCCAAGAGGGCAATTTAGAGTCCTTAAGGTCTCGGTGCATTGACGGGTTATTCTGAATCTTTATATCTGGGTTAGACCACGACCAGCACTCGCCAGTATCGTCTTGAAAGCACACCCACAGCAGGTGGTGCTCTGGCCCATAGTCAATAACGAAATGAGCCAAACCTTTTCCTTTTGGCGTGGTCAATGGCAAAGGTGGGATTAATTGTAACATTTGCGATTCCTCTGTAATTTAAAAGTGTGTTGTAGCAAAGCTTATAATGATGTAAACAGTACGATATCTTATGTATCGGGTCTCCGCAAAACATAGCATTGCCAAGTGGGTATCTACAATGCTCTAGCTTTAAATCGAGAAGCGACACTGGGTTATTATGTTTAATTTCTATTACAGGTGGTGGAGGTGTCTTCTTCTCAGCGGGTAACTTAGCTTTCCTCTCACTAATCGTAGCGGGGGCAACGCTTCGTCGACGAAGTATCTTAGCATCTTGAAGACGCTTTACCCTGCCACTTATGGCACTTCGGGATAAATGATATCCCTTGGCTTTAAGGAAGCTAGATATCTGAAGGGCGGTTTTTCCTACCTTCCACATGTCGATTACGGTATTACGGATGAACGACTCTATTGTCATGTCCTTTTTCCCTTTCGTATATACGAAGCACCGTAGAGTGGTCTCTTTTAATCATAAGTGCAATAAACGGGTATGACATTTTTAGCTCGTCTCTCATCGTAACAATGGCTTCTCGACGGGCTTTGGTAAGCCCGTCTTTCCGTGACAGCGACATTAACTCATCATACGTCACCCCGTGCTTTTGACATATACTATTCAAAACCGACTTGATGATGAATAAAGAGTCAACGTCAATGGTGCGGTTCATTTCTTAGCCGTGCTTTCATTAATAGCTTCGGTAAGATTCTGCTCTACACCCGCCAAAAAGCCGCTAAATGGCTCTGGTGCCTGAGACTGAGTAGCATACTGTGAGCTATTAGGTGCAGGTGGTAACTGAGCGTCCTGCAAAACGCCAAGCATCACGTCGATGCGACGTACATCGTTAGGGGTAAGATAATTCCTACCACACTGCTGGGCCTTGATGATCATCGAGTTGATGATCGACGCTCTGAGCATGTACTCATCATTTTCAACTGTCTTGTCTACTCTGTGCATTGCTTCTGTAAGACTTACCATTTTCATTCTCCTTGGTTATCGGGGATATCGTCCCCGTTGGCGATTTCGGCAGCAAGTGCCGAGTATCCACACTGGTCAACGTAGTGATCCATATGTGTAGAACTTCCAATCTTAGACCTACTGATCTTCAGCAGGGTCATCATTTGGCAAACGTCGAGCGACGATATTGGCACACCAACATAAGCACTCCAAAGCGATGCAATGTGATGAAAATTAGCTTTTGCGTCTCCGTGGCTTTTACCTCGATCGTTACTAACATAGTCGAGGGCGGTTTCCAGTACACGAGAGGCTACTCCTTGGCCCCGTACAGGATCGTACTGCGCCTTGTTGTTATTCCGTGCTCTCGTCTTAATCGGTCTGCCCATTCTCTTACTCCTTTTACGTAGTCTATTGGTATCCAGACGTTAATGCTAACTAACCCACGCTCCTTTTGACGCTGAACGTAAGTCTTCATCCTGACGCTAGGCTTCTTTTTCTTGACCGCCACTAGACGCCCTCCATCACGGATTTAACTAGGTCCTTTTTATTCTGAAGTGCCTTGATGATCTTGGCCTCCAGCTTACTACCAACCATATCGTAGTAAGACACCTGCTCAGCCATTTGGCCGTGCCTGTGATTTCGATCCTCAGCCTGTGTGCGGTCGATCAGGCTGTAGGTATTTTCCACAAACACCGTGGTGCTGCACTGCACATTCATATTGCCAAGCAAGGTGATTCCCTCTTTGGCGGTGGCTGTCTGAGCAATTAGAAACCGCACACTGTCGTCGTTATTAAAGTCACTAACCACCTTGGCGATGTCTTCGCGCTTCATACCACCAACAATAGTAACATGCTTGCCTATTTTAGAATTCTGGAGAAGCCGTATCGTCTCGCGGTAATGAGCAAATAGTATAATTTTACCATCAATCTCACTTACCATCTCTTTCACTGCATTGATCTTGGGGTTATTGTGAGGCTCTACCAAATGAACCACTTTACCCTCGTCGTCCATCATAAATCCAGATGTAATCTGTTGCATTTTCATTAGTGCGGTGATTACGATGCTAGCGGTGATTTCAGAATTGTCTACCTCAAGAAATCGATCGGTATATATGCTCTTGTATGCGTCCTTCTGAGCCTTAAGCATGTCGTATTGAATGGTGTAGTATGCCTTGGGTGGTAGGGTCTTTAGCCAGTCGATCTTTTTGGCTTGAAATGCACACCCGTCGATGATGTTCTTTAGCTCCTCCTCGCGTTGCACCCCGACAACTACCCTACCCATCCAACCGCCCATAATACCGTAGCGGTTGCGCCAAGTAAACGGTGTGCGATGGGGTCCGTTATGGCCGATCGCTCGTAGCTGAGGCCACAGGTCAATCACGTTGTTGGCCATAGGTGTACCCGTCATCACGCGCTTGTATTTTGCTTGGTCAAATAGCGCGATGGCCGCTTTGGTGGATTTGGCTTTCGGGTTTTTAATTCTGTGACTCTCGTCGCAGACTACCATACTGGGAGTGGCAGTAACCACCTTCAGTATGTTAATATAGGACTTGGTAACCAGACGTTCGTAGTTAACAATCAACATACCCACCTTGGGTGGTGGTTCTGGGTGCACCGCGACATTGTATGCAAATCCAAATTTCTCGGCCTCCGCCGCCCAGTTGCCGCGAAGGGTGTTGGGGCATACCACTAACAACAGCTTAACCTTGCCAGCGGCGACCAGATTGCTAAACTCGGCCATGATAATGGCGGTTTTGCCCATTCCAGGCTCTAGAAAGTAGGCGTACCCTTCGGTACCCTGAGAGCGTTTAAGTGCCTCTGATTGCACTGGCAACGGTGAAAGAGCTAATGGCCAATTCATAGCGCATCCTTAAGAAGAATGGGGTCCGATCTGTGGGTAGCAAGTATCCCTAGCACGACAACCTTAAGACTTTCAGACTCTTCTTCGTCGTTAATAGGTAGCATTTCCCACCTAGACTCAAAGCGACGAATAGCCTCAGACAAAACCACCTTTACCCATTTATTACCAAGTATGGTTTCTTCAATTAGATAGGATATCTCGTCGATGGAGTCGGCGACCGCGACAATAGCCTTGATTTCGGGTAGTGGGTTGTTAAGGCAAAATACGTTAATAGTCCCAAAACGTCGAGCCATTGTGTCACGGATTTTATCCCGCGTCTTGGTCTTGTCGAACGCTGCGCGCTTCACTGGTCCTGGAATGTCTCCCGTGATCGTCTCGTCGATGTCGTGCAATAGCGCATACTGAAGGAGAGCGGCAGTATCGCCTTCCCACTGTATCAATGTGGCGAGTTGACCCGCATAGAGTGCTACGTAATAGGAGTGCTCAGCGACACTTTGCTTGCGGATGCTACGCAGGATGCCCCAGCGCGGCACATATGACATGTCTCTGAACGCGGCGGCAAACGGTGCGTTGCGAGGGGCTGTAAGACTACTCATGTGCCTTCTCCTTAGATCCACGAGTAAGAACGCCTTCGCGTTTTTCGGGCTGAGACCTCATGATGTCCCAGATAAACATGGCGAAATTGGCCACATCTATACACTCCCCAGCTACCTCTGAGCGACTCTCGTATTTAAGCGCGATCAGCAACTCGCGCAACTCGGACTCAAGCTTCTCCTGCAAATACTCAAGCGGCAAGTGCCGCCACCCTCCGTATGCATCGCGCTTCTGTAGCTTGCCCTCCATAGCGGTGGCAAACGTTGATACTTCTTCTCTCGTTTTCATTTAAAGAACCTTCCTAGTGCCATCTTGTTAAAGTATACCTCATCGTCGTGAATAACGTCGGTGGTTGCTGGTCCGAAAGCATAAAACCGATGGACCCTGACGCCGACTTGTGCCTCAACCCGCGCCAAAATGTCGATGAAGCGGTGAAACTCGTCTTCGTTATTAAAATAGTCGCAGAAACCGATGTGTACGTATGTAGGCCGCAAGCGTATCAGAGCCTCAGTATATTGTTGCTCCGAAAAGGAGAAAATGCGACGTACGCGCTTGGTGACCGTGGTGCGCTCAGGCTCTACGCCCTTGAAGTAGTCCCACGATAGCTCTATCTGGTCTGGGTATACTGGTCCTGAATTACCGATTATTTCACCATCTTCGTCATAGATGTGGCCAACGCGGATTGGGAACGTCCTAAACGTAGCCAGAGTATTAGCAAGAGTGCTTGGGTGAAGGCCAGCATCCGAGAGCGACTGTGAGACAGAAACCTCGCGAGATGTGCAATAAGGGTAGAAGCCGTTGTTGAGAGATAATCCCATACCTTGTGGTGTCTCCACCATCGCGGCAAAACCTCGCATAAGGTAGTGATTAGCATCATTAGTGGATATATTGAAGCCGCTATTAACAAGGTCGCTAGCAAAATCACGAACGACCCTCCCGTCTCTTCCAACCTTTCTCGCGAGTGCACGACCTACTCCTTTTTGTGTTGATGCGATTTTCGTTTGTGAGGAGCTACGTTGCTTTTCGTGCTCCGCGTCCTCTGGGGTGATAACTGCCGCATTTTGGTGGATGAAGACCCGATCGGGGTTTACGCCAAGATCGGCTACTTCTTTTTTAAGCATCTTAATGTCGATGATGGCACCCGCGTTAAGGAAAATCGGCGAGTTGGGCGACAAGACGCCCATTGTGGGCATGTGAAATGTTACGAACTTGCGGCCTTCTGCTGTGATTGTGGTGTGACCAGCATTAGGAGCGGCGTTGGTGATACACACTACCTTTTCCCAGTCGTATTGGTCCTTAATCACCTCGAAAATGTAGGCGGCGGCAAGACCCTTACCTGTAGAGCCGAACTGACCGTCGATCAGCACCGATGCTTTGCCGTACTGCAGAAATCCGTCACTATGCATTTCGTGTATCCCTCTGTTAGTGTTTTAGTATACCACACCGTGGTCTTTGTGTCAAGATGTGACGCTACCAGATGCCGTATCCGTCGGGGTTTGTAAGTAATTCTTTTATGGGCCAGATTTTACCCTTCGGCCTATAAATCAGCTTGGCGGGGTCTATATCTATTGATATTCTGTCCCACCCTACCTTTGCTATTCCAGTAGACTTGCCAACGTCTACGAATACCCACACCGCCACCGCAAGACCCGCGCCAGCCATTACCTTAAGCGTTCTTTTCTGGATGGCGGTGGTTTCGACTAACACGGTGTTAGACGTTTTGGGTAGAACGGTGTATTTTACCTCTACGAACAGTATCTCGTAGTCAGGCACTTTGATCAGTAGGTCTGGTATTCCAGCGATGAAGCGATTAGACATTTTTATCGCATACGACCTACGATCAAAGAATTTAACATCGTCGACGATCTGCTTTTGATACCTAAGCTCTACGCTCATTTCAGACCCTTTTTGGTCATTACCTCTTCGTAATATTTAGTGCCGTAAGAAGCTTCGCCCCAGTTGCCACCAGTGTCGTCATCCACGACGATCGGGATGTTAACCTGAGGAAATTGGCACATAAGCTCGATAGCTCCGCGATAAGCACCCACGCGATCAGGAGAGAACTGAAAGTCAATAGAGTCGTGGACGTTATTAAGCATATCAATCCCACCCACGCCCATGCAATACTCATCTACCTTCACCATCGATAACTTGATCATGTCCGCGTTGCTGCATTGCAACAGACGGTTAACTGCCTTGTACTCGTAGCCTGACTTTTCTAGTCGAGCGCGTCGACCAAAGATCGACTTCACATATCCCCTCTCCCTCATAACGCTTGCAGCCTGTTCTTGGAGGGTCCTGATCTCTGGCATCGAGGAGAAGTATTGCTTAACGATCGCTTCTGCCTCCTTAGGCGGCTTACCCAACATCAAAGTAGCCTTCTTAATACCAGCACCCGTAAGCAGTGCCTGATTAAGACGCTTGCCCGACTGGCGGTCGATACCTGCCGCTGTGGCCACAGCGGTGTGGGCGTCGACGGGTGGATCCGCACTATATCCGTCAACAAGGACTTTACAGTTAGAATAATGGGCCAGTAGCCTAGGCTCACATTGGCTGTAGTCAGCAGACCCCCAGATCATACCATCGTCTGGCACAAAGATGGCACGAAAGGGTATGCCTGAGTCGGCGTTGCGCTTTGGCACCGCTTGGACGTTTGGACTGGACGACGATAGTCTCCCCGTGACCGTGCCAAACTCGTCGGATTTAAGCTGGTTATACTGGGGGTGCACTCGACCGTTATGCAAGTGCCTTTCCAAGATCGGATCGACAAACGACGATAGCATCTTCGATACGCGACGAACGTTAACGAACTTCTGCCCCAGCTCGTTGGTGGACAACCACTCTTCGGTAAAGGACGGATTACCCTTCTCGGTGGTGGGCCACCCGCTGTAGCCACGATCGGAAAAGAACTGTGCAATCTGCTTACTAGAGTTAATATTAATGTCACCGCCGATTTCCTTCATCAGAACGGTGTGCTCCTTCTCTAAGTGATCCTTCAGCCGATGCAAATACGGCACATCGATCTTGATACCGCGCATGGTCATGCGATTTAACACTGGAATAAGGTCGCACTCGATCTTGTGCACTTGGCCAAGCTCTTGCATTTCAAGCCGACGCTGTTGCACCTCCCACAACTGCCAAGTGGTCGTGCCGTCGCCTTTGGCGTATTCATGTGCCATGGCATCGTCCGCTGGGAGCCGCCAGAACTCGCCCATGCGGTTTTTGTGGGCGTCGCCACCAAAAGTATCGGCGATGTGTTGCAGTATTTCGGACGATTTCTTGCTCTGCACACTAACGTTCTCGGCGCAAGCCGCCAAGCTGTACGACTCTTCGAACTCGTTAATGAGACACGCGTTGACCATCGTATCCTCGAACGTGCCATTGATAGGCTCACACTCTTTGTGGATAAATGCCAAGTCGAAGGCAAGATTATGGCCCACCCAGTGACGAGTAACATCTTGGTGAGAATTAATCATGTCCCGCACCTTGGCAGGATCGTGATTAGGACCAGTCTCGTGACGAACTGGCAGATAGTAGGTGTCTTCTTCGCGAGGGCCAAATGTGAACACCCAACCGCATATGAAGCAACTGCGCCAATCTAGGCCATTTGTTTCAACGTCGATAGCAACCATCTTTGCGTCCGCTAAGCGACGCGACACTTCATTAATCATCTAATTCTCCTATGAAAAAAGATGCGGGTGGCTAATCTGACGCTGCTCTGCTTCGATTAGCCCAAGATGTGGAAGCAGCAGAAACACACCACCCCGCATTAAGCTCCTAGCGGACTCTACGCCGCTAGGAGTAGACGGTGGTTAGAAGCGGCCCTCATTCACCACGGCGTCTCCGTCGTGGTCCGCATCAACTGCACCGATCTTACGATCTTTATTGGCGAAGAGCTTGTAGAGATTGTAATACTCATCGCACTGAGCTTCAGTGTTAAGACCGTTCATCGTAAACTTGGGCGTGAAGAACTTGCCCTTCTGATTTTCGGTCTTTTCAGAGGAGAGGACAAACCGCAAGCCGAAAGACGGGCGACCAGACATCTTAATCTGGCTAAGCACCTTTTTAGTCGGCTTAATTGCGGTCTTACTGCACGAAAGCACCACTGGCGACCCTTCGGGGTGATCAGGTAATGCAAACACGAAGTTGTAGGTCTCGGTAGCCGCAGGAAGCGAACGAGGGTCATCAGGCACCGAAGACCCCCAACTGGTTAGACCAGATTCAAGGATCGATCCCTTGGTGTCCCACACTATAGTGCGTCCACCCTGAGTGACTTCGAACTTGGTGTGGCTGGGCACCCAAGCATTGCCCTCCTGACGAGCGAGGATCCCACCACCATCAAGGCGCGGACGCCACAAGGTGTAAGTCTTCTCGATGTAGAGCGGCACAACGACCAATTCATCACCTAAGTCCTTTTCGAGGATCGAGTGAAAATAGGTCCCCTGCTTGGCACCGTATTGCTCCACTTGTGGAGACAATGCTTGCATCAAGACGAGGCGAGGCGTTTCTACCGACGACGAGTCGATATTTTCGGTCCCCGCGAGGCCGTATTTGGTCATGAAGTCCCCATCAGACGTTGCGACTGCTGTGGACTGCGACTTGGTAGCAACTGCACTTTTAGCCATGGCTTAAGCCTTTCAATAAATCAGGATTTATTTCGTTTTCGTCAAGCTTACCTGAGGGAGCGTGGCGACATTGAAGAAGTCCGACGGTAACTCGCGGCCTTCTTCGTTTAACATCCTTGCCGTAGCAGAGAGCGAGGATGCATTCACAGTCTCGGTGACAAGATCACCAAGATCATTATCAATCAGCCATTGATACGCGTGGCCTTTGGCATCAGCCTTCACCGATGCTCTCATAGTGTGTTTAACTGTAACGCGATAACCGCTTGCCAGATTGAGCGTGGTAACGCCCTCATCCTCAAAAAGCTCTGGTAGCACGGACATCGAGTAATAGTCCATCGCGTGGTATGCTTCTTTTTTAACTGCATCAATCTCGTCGTGCATTTCACGCAACATGCGGTAATGCTCGGCGCAGAGGCTAGCCGACTGGGTGGGGCCGTTCTCCTTGATGTGCTTGACAAAATCAGCCAGATCAAAAGTCAATTGCCGCACTACTTTGAAGTTATTTTCATTTACCATTTGTCTGTCTCCGTCGTAATCAGTCTGATGGTATAACCACTAGCCCGACGATTATACCGAGCCACGTATAGTCTATCATGCTCCATAGCCACGTAGAAGATCATCATCGCGAAGATCATCGAGTCGCCAAAATCGGCGATACAATCAGTATCGGGGTTAAAGTCCTTCATGTGCTCATTGATGTAGTGCTCAAAGAGATCATGCCTATCTTTGATATCGTCAAACATAGGGACTGGGCAAACGAAGATGGTGTCATTCGCCAAGTCATAAAGAGCCGACTTGTCAAACCTTTCGTTGTTTACTGGTGCAAATACCCTATTAAACTGTTTCATTTACGTTATCCTTTACCCCAGTAGTATACCACACGCCGCACACCCTGTCAAGATGTGACGGGAACTCCGCTGTTGAGCAGTTCACTGATATCCCTTTCGATCTGGTTATGGGCCTTAATTAGGCTGTAGCGATCTTCCATCAGCTTGCGATGAGAGACGACGAGCCGCTCCCACGCTAGCACTTCTAACGCGGCAGATATGTCTCTTTCGGCTTGGTCAAACGCCGCATTATTGGCGCGACGCTTGCACTCATACCAGACATTCGCATACTCCAGCACCTTGTCCAAGTCTGCGAACTCATCTGGCAAGGGCTGTCTGTCGGTAACTGCTTTTTTCGAATTCCAGCCAGTCATTGCTTGGCATCCTCTTCTTTTGCGCGCCGCACTCTCTCTTCGTGCTGCATCATTTTCTCGTACAACAGGTCGATAATGGACTTTTCCCACACCGTTTTTTCGGGTGCCTTCTCTGCCTCTTTATCTTCGGACCACGTAAAATACTTCAAGGGGTCTAGGCCATTGCCGTGGCAATTCCAGCATCGTACTTTGCCCTCGTCAGTGACACCAGTGCCGTTGCAGCGTTTACATTCATGCCTCATTGGGTGCCTCCCAGTGAAGAGTAGCACTTACTACCGCTGGGTAGACTTCACGGTATGGGCCGTGTTGGTTGAATTCAACATAACCACCACCAATGATGCACTGTTCGATGAGCTTCATCATTCGGTTGTACTGGCGGGTGGGCTTGCCAGTATTTTTATCAGCGACTGGGATGCTTTTGAACTGGGTAAGGGTCTGTTTCATTAGTGCACCTGCTCATTTTCGTTTGTGTCTTCGTCTGTGTCTTCGTAGGAAGATCTAACCATCATGATCGTCATCATCGTCTGGCTGATAGAATGAACCATGGCCATTTTCTGTGGAATGGTTAGGTTGTCGTCGCTGTCGATCATGTACGATAGGGCACCCACCAAAGTGCCAACACTTTCACCATAGGACTTGCCATCAAGCTTCTCGATTATCCCCTGCAACAGCTCAGTGTTGCACATGCCGATTAATGAATCACCTATATTTCTATTTTTCATTTACGTTTTCCTATCCCTTTTCCTAGCGTCTTGGCCCGATTGGCCGCTTTCTCTGGATACGCCGTCGAGATGGCAAGTATCGATCCTAACTGCTCCATCAGCTTACGTATACCCTTGATAAAGTCCGAATCAGCAGTGGTAGTGTATTCATAATCTAGCATGTTGATTACACACTTATTGATCGCCTTGCTGATATCGTTGTGGTCGTCGCCGTCTGGCACAAAAGAGGCTGTGATCAGCCCCTCGATGTATGGCGCGTTGCCGTCAGTCACCCGTCCTTTGCCGTCGACTGATCGACGGCTTGGCATGGCCCTAACGTATTGTCGCACCAAATCGTTCATACATATAATGACGGCTAGTCTGGCTTCTGCAACGGATGGCTTAATCATGAGTAACTTCCTAGTACCCACTTCACTGCCGCATACTGCGAGTAGAAGTGCTCCATCGAGTCGTTTTTGCTTACGTAGGCCATCCATTTTTTAGAGCTTCGTGACCAGCTTACGCATCCAGCCATATTATGGTTTAACATTACCACGTAATGGTTGGGGCCATCTGGTCTTACTTCTATAATTTGGTCATTGTGTGTGATGTGCATTACCATTTTTTATCTCCTATGTCCTATCTGCGGCCTTTTGCGACCGTATACCTATTTTAGCATACGGTCGCATGTTTGTCAAGTCTTTACGATGTCTTAAGACTGCCATTTAGATACTTCTTTGTCAAAGCGTCCATCTTATCCCGATTATCGATCGTCACGCGCAGATGCTGGACGAAATCAAACATGGCCATAGCGGCGATTTTCATCTTGTCGGTGGACCAAGTATTAAGCTCGTCGGTTACGTCGAAGTACATGGTGTTGTCCTCGCCGATGGTGATGACGATCGACGGCTTGATCTTTTCAACAGGCTCTGGTGCAGGTGTTGGTACGTCTGGAACTGATTTAGTCACGGGTATTCTCCTGGTTAGAAATTGATCTTGTCGTCGAGGATGTCGTCGTTCGAGCGAGTGTCTGGCTCTTTTGGCTTGCCCACACCCAGAGGGTGCAAGTCATCTTCGTTAGTGTAGGACAGCGAGAGGAACTTAGACCCCTTGGCCGACACCTTGGTCCAAGCGGCCACCTTGTACTTGTTATCTTCGATAGTAGCATTCCCAGTATAGTCTGGATGATTGGGGGTGGTCTTGTACTGATTCTTAAACAATACACCCGTATTGTTCTTCTGTACGTATACTGGCTTAGTCTCGCTCATTTTTATTCTCCTCACGCTCTGCTAATAACTTCTCGATTACTTTGACCGAATCGTCTAACGAGTGGGCCAATTGCTCATTTACTCTATTGACCCTCACGAACTCCTCATAGGCTACATTGAAAGCCTCCTTTGACCTTACGTTGTGCTGGGTGCAGTCAAATAGTATTCGTATAGCCTGATCAAGCGTCATTGTTTCAGCTCCTTATAAACAATTTCGAACTGATAGTGATCATGCCCATTGCTTAGCCTCTTGCTTTGGTGGGCTAAACGAAATGTGTGCCCAGTGCGTCCACCATGTTTTGCGCGTGACAGGGACACCACCACAGACAATTAAGGTCTCCCCTGTCTCGTCGATTTCTGCCTTTCCATATTTAACAATGCTGTCGGCCACGTCGCAGATCAGGACAAATTCGTTGTGCGGGATAGTGTCAATTACCCGCCAATGGAGGGTGCTATCAAAGTCCTTGTTCGACAACAGGCTGCCTAAGCCAGACCCACAGGCAGGGCATTCCAGTCCTAAGTCCTCTGCTCCTACAGGGTAAACCGCTTGCCATTTATGTCCACATGATGCACAGGCGGCGGCATCTGTTTTCCAATCATTACGATCAAAAAGTCCGGTGTTCTCCATCACTCTTTCTCCTCTGGTGGTTTGGCGATATTGCCATGCGAAGCCCGAACCCGTCGGGCTTCTGATTGCAATATCAAGACTGGCGCGCAATGGCCGCGAATGATTTGTAATAGGCGAGTGCATTGGCGTAGTTGTCGCACATTATCTTGTCTAACATCGCGCCATTGGCGCCGCGACATGTCACAAGATAGTAGCCGTGCAGGGTCTTCTCGATTGTGGCGTAAGCGCCGTTTTTGAATGTTTTGATTTTCATAATGTCTTGTCCTCTGGTGGTTTGGGTAATGGCATCCAATGGGTGGGATTAAAGACCCCCGTGACAACCTCATTCCTCCAGTAACCTCCCGTCATTGTTGTATGGTATGTCATGAATTTGACGTTCCACTTTTTTGCTTTTCGGTCATATCCTAATACGATTGTGCCATCTTTCGGCGCAGTTTCCATAGGTTGCCACTGCACAGCGCAAAAATAATCGTATTCATCCGATGTAATTAGAACTGATGACATCACTCGGCCTCCTCAGTAGTGCTTGCGGGTTAACGGATCGACGGGTGGCGGTGTCCCTTGCTTGATTACCACCGAGCACCCACCAAGTAGCAGGATCAGCAAAGCGGCGATGATCAAGTAGAGCATCACGATGTGGCTCTTGGTAAAATCGTCATTCATTTTCATTCTCCTTTATGTCGGGTAGGCCCCTCACGTCTTGAGCCTGTGTCTAGAATCGCGACGACGCCAGTCCGCATCGTATCCAGATGAATCGCCTACTGCTGGTCGTGATGAGCTTATCGAGGATAAGATCCCAGCAATCGACGATTGTTCCTATTCAGGTATTGCGTCAGACGCGGTGTGGCCAAGAAATTCAATGATCTCTGCCATTTCACCTATCGTAAAATCCTCATAATAATCCTCAGCGTCTAGAGGATTTTTCACCATTTTGCGGCGAAGACCCATTCTAGCTATCTTTATGAGTGCCTCGCGCATTTTTTCGTTCTCGCTTTCAATACGGTAGGCGTCTTCGTCTCTCATAGTTACCTCCTCTTAGAAGTCCAATGCACTCGACACGATGTCGTATATCTCGACGGGTTTCATGGCCAAATACTTGGCGCGTGACTCTGGCAGACAGTATACTGGGAACTGGTGCACCTTGCCTCCGATCTTTTTGACCGCGTTCATCTCCAGCTTCTCGTAGGACAGATCCTTCAGTGCCAGTCGTATTGGATAGCGAGGACTCGTCTTTGGGATCCTTACCACTTCACGGGCAATGTCGATAGAAGTATCGAGCAACATGGCGTAAATGCCGTTCTCCGATACGATGTCCTTCAGCGGTGCCTCGCGCAGAATGTCTCTTATCACCGCGACAAGCGACTCTGCTCTGGTCATCGTCGCATCCACCATGTCCATTTTCGCAGTGGTCTTGGGCGGCGGTGCCTTGATGTTGAACTTCGAAATGTCCCTGTGCAACAGGTAGTGGTAGACGTGGCTCTGATTTTCGGGTTCGATCACCCAGTCGGCAAATGCCGTGTAGTAGTTGGGGTCCTGTGGCTTTTCCTCTGTCCACATGACAAAGTATCGCCTGTCTTCCGATGCCATTGATACCGCATCTTTGTGGTTGGTGAGCATGATAGAGGCGCAGATGTTCGGAATAGCGTATCGGGCGATACCTTTTTCGTTTACCATTATCTCGTCAGGAGGCGACGAAAGCAGGGGCTTCAACTGGTTAGATAACTCGCGACGAGCACCACTCCAGATTTCCTGCACGATGATGAGATGCTTGTGGGCTAGCCACTCGTTAAACTGGGATGACAGGCTGTCCGCACCGATTTCGGACACGTTGTGCTTGCCGAACGCTGCCCTCACGGGCAGGAGCCATAGGTCCTTGCCGATGCCTTCGTATTTCGACCCCATCAGGATCGCATGCCCTGCCTTGATGTGGCTCTTCTGCAGGGTGTGGGCCAGCCAATCGAGCATGTGCAGGATTTCTGCTTCTGGATAGAACATTGCCAGATGCATCAGCCATGGCTTCACGTCGCCATACTTGGGGTTCAGGTCGGTTGATCGCCACATATTGATCGCGTCGTCCATTACGGGTTGTCCCGCTGGCATATAAGTGACCTTTGACTTGACCGAACGTTCGGGCCAAGAGACGTAGATCGCCATCGCCCTCTTCAGCCTGTTACCCATCGTCGCTTCAAATCGCTCCTTATCAAAGACGCGCTTGTCGGCAGAATTCACCATGCGGTTGATCGAAGAGACATAGTGCCAATCGGCGAAGATCTCGGTCAGCTCCTCGTCGTCGATGTCACCATCGCTTGGACGGTCCTGCTTTTTATCGAAGCCTTTGCGAATCGCCGACTCGACCATTTCGGGTATCTGCTTTACGCTGTCGCCCTTGTAGTCGTCGGGAAAGAGACGACTTACCGCACCGACGATTTTGTCGGGTTCCAGGCCAAGCGACACGAGGGAAGCGACGAGTGCCAAGGTCGGGCTGTGGGTGGCTTCGCCAGCGATAATGGTCTCGATCGTCGCCCCGTCGGTATTCAGCGATATGATGGCCTTGATGATCCGCAAATCGCGTGTAGTCAATTCGGGTAGCTGGTCCAACACCTCTAGAAGAGGCTTGCCCCGCCACTGGTATGGTTTCCCAGTCTTGCGATGAGCTGATGGTGGGATAAACGTGAAGCGCGAAAGCGACAAGAATTCGACCGCTGGGGATCCCTTGTTCGGAATCGTAAAATTCTGCGACTTTTTGAGGTCGGCGTTGTCCTTGTCGACCCGATAGAAGACACCCAGTCCCTTGGAGCCGAATCGGGCACAAGGGGAGGGGAAGAGATACGAGAGACAATCGACGAGATCGGGGTGGTCGATGTCGAGGCATATCAGACGATTCGAAATGTCATATACTTTGCCCGTTGCGAGACCGACAGAAAACGATTCGGGGTGTTGCCACTGATTGATCTTCCAGCCATCTCTAACCACCTGAGACGGTATGTAATTACACCAGTTCTGCCATTTTTCGGGCGGTGCAAGGGTAGATTCACCAACCCGCACAGGGAAGACGGAGAGGTTAGAAGTAAAGTAAAGATCGGGGTTAAACAGGTTTTGAATTGTGTTATTGGCAATAGTCGTCATCTCTCATCTCCTATTTGGTCGTATATAGTAGCATGCCGCAGACTACTAGTCAAGATGCCCCACGGACTATTATTGGGAATAGTAGTAATGGGTAACAAGAGACGAAGCGACGAAGCGACAAAGAACTAACAACCTAGAAACCTGCAAACCGAATGTCGGTTGTGGGTTGGTGGTTAGGTATTTAGGTTAGAGGTGCGTTTCCCCTTTCCCCTTTTTAATACTATTTATTTCAATACTACTACTTCTCCTCCTCCCCTTACCACTACTCTTTTTCTTAAAAAATAAAAAAAAATAATTAAAAACTTAAAAACCGAAGATAGTAGAGACCCGTCTCCGTCGGGCCTCTAGGGGTTAGTTGGTTAGTCGGGATCGGGATCGGGCATAATCCGAAACGCTAAACCCAGTGCTTCTCTAATACAGCGTATTCGGGCCTCTGTGCTGACTCATCTATACAGAACTGAAATTCGTAGCCAGCCAAGGTGTGGGTTGGTTCGGGTAATTCGGGCGTCGGGATGTCTTCGTCTGTGATGAAATTGTAGTCGTCTACATACATGTCCCATTGCATTTCGATGTGCCTAAGAGCTTCTCCTCTATCTTTGAACACTCCAGTATAGGGAAACTCAAGGTGAACACCGTAATTCGTTACTGTCCAGATTTGCATGTCCATATCTCCTTTTTGGTGGCGTCGTCGTCAAAGGGAGAGGCATCGCCCTTGGCCTCTCCCAGTAGTCAAGCTACATTAGTAGCTCGTCAGTCATCATCCCAGTCCTTTGGTTCGTCTGACCAGTAGTCGGGGTCTGTAAACACTTCGGGTCTGTATCGGGATTTCACCTCCTCCTCGCAGTCATCGCAGACATAGTTAACGAAGATTCTAGCAGCATCTTCTAGGTCGAATCGGTCTTTACCAGATCCGCATTTACACTCTATCGGGGTTTTATTCCAGCTCATGGTCGTTCTCCTATCAGATGTCGCTTATGCATCTATTGATCGTCTTGCGCAGGATGTCGCGAACGGCAGTCTCGATTCCGTCCGACAGGTCGTCTATCTTGCCGTCCATTATGTCGATCTGGTCGCTTAGGCTTGCGAGTTTGTCGCTATCGATTTCTGTATTCGCTTCAATAGCCTCGATTCTCTTTTCCACACCGCTAATCAAATCCAGTAGATAGCTGGTGTTTTTGTGGGTTAATTCCTCATTAGCCTTCCGTAGGCTCATTTTTAGAATAACGGCTTCGGCGATCGCGTCGATGATGGTATCGATTAGAATTGATTGTTCGTTCATAGTCGTTCTCCTTATTCAGCCTTTGAGCGTGATTGCCCATGTATCGGATCTACCATTCTTGCTGGGCGGCATCGAGCCTACACCACTAATGATCGCGTGGTTATTCCATCCCTCTCTCTCCATTAGAATCATAGCCGATCGGGTGGCGTTTTGCTCTATGTCGAGTGAATGGTCATACCCTGTAATGAATGGCTTAGCCCCTTCAGCCATCGCTTTCATTCGGGTGCCGCGATAGTCGGTGGCAGGTAGGTATTTTACAAGAATCGCTTTCATAATCATTCTCCTAATGCTGATTGGATGATAAACAGGTAATAGTCTAGACCGTCGCAGGTCAGAACAATAGATCCGTCCTTTCGGGACTTAACGTTGAATCGGATTGGGTCATCCTCCTCTCTACCTTCGAATCCGTAGGGTGATTTTAGCATCTCTTTCATTTCTACTATTACCGACGCTATGGCCTCTTCTTCTGTGCTGAACACGCGATCCCAGCATGCCACGCTGTCGATTCCGATTTCTAGGTGGTTTAGGGTGGTCATTGTAAAGTATACCTTGCTCATGGTCGCTCTCCTATTCGGGTGATAGTAGGTGGGTGTTACCCCACCCTGTGATTATGAATGACAATAGCCGTCGCGCTCTATGCAAAGCCACATTCCAGCCCATGGCAGGATAACAGCCCCATCGCATCCGAACGTCGGCTGTGCTAGTGATCTGAATCGGCGATACGATAGAGGCTGATCGAATGCTTCGGCTATCTTGGTGGTGTAGATCGGTCCTCGATCGAACACTCGCTTGATCGCTTGTCGCTGTTGTTTGGTGGTCTTGGTCATGGTCATTCTCCTATCTGGTGGTTTCGAGTAGGTCTGGGGTGAATCGTCTCGTCTTGGTCGATCGGTCCATTAGGACGTGGATCCGCGATCGGGTGATTTTGGTGATGGTGCCGAATCGGTCACCCATCATCCAACAGTCACATGCTGGGTGCGCTTGCACTCTCATTCCGATGCTGAAGATGGTAATCGATCCATTAGGGCGTGGATCCATTAGGACGTGGATCCGCGATCGGGTGATTTTGGTCATGGTCACATGCTCCACAGGATGATGGCGGCAATGAAGCTGGCGATGCCCACCAGCTCTACGACGTCTTCGATTAATGCGCGAATCATGGTCATTCTCCTGCCTGTTGGTCGATCTTGTGGCCATAGCAATCGTATGGGCCTTGGAATTCGGCTGGGACCCCAGTCCCACCGATGGTGATGGGACTGATGGCTTCGATTATGGTGTCGGTCATGGTCGATCTCCTATCTGGGGTGAATTAGGCCAATAGGCCCATGTGGATTTCCTTGATCGAATCCTTAGTGTGGTCCCATCCCAGCAAGTCAAGCATGGTCTGAGCCTTGATTATCTTGGCTGAGTAATAGGCTAATAGGTAATTCACCTCGTCTATCGAGTCATCGCTCTTGGTCACGTCATTAGCGCGCTTGGCATAGTAGACCGTCGCGTCGAGCAGGATCCCTCGAAGGGTGGCCGCTTGTTCGTTGGTCAAGTAATAGTGGACGTCGGCTGACTTGGCTGTCTGCTGTTGTTTGGTGGTCTTGGTCATGGTCATTCTCCTATCTGGGGTGAGTGGGTGGGTGTTACCCCACCCGATTGAATGGTCATTCTCCTGTGAAATCGCTTATTTTCCAGCTAAGCGTCTCCAAGTGATCGCTTAGGTGCTCGATCTTGGCTTCAAGATCCTTGATTCTCTTGTCCATCTTGGCGATGATGGCTTCTGCGATCGCGTCGATGGTGGCATCGGTGATGGTGGGCTGTTCGGTCATGGTCGTTCTCCTATCTGGGGTGAATGGGTGGGTGTTACCCCACCCGATTGAATGATTAGTCGGCTTGGACTGCGCCTTCGACAATGACCGAGCCATGGTAGGTGATGTCCTTGCCCTTCCGAGCTATGCCACGCAAGCGATTCGCGACGTTCATTGCTTTCATGCCGTTATTCAGATGGTTATACTTGGCATAGTCGCTGATGCCGTTTTCATCTGCCAGATCCCAGAGCAGACCAATCAGAACACCGTGTTTGGTCTTGCCTGATGCTGTGTCCACGTAGGTGCCGCTTATGTGGGCTGTCATCCACTGATTCAGCTGGTCTGCGCATCCTTGGCCACTACCACCAGCAGCTTTCAGCTGGGCGTAGTGGGCTTTGTATCCTTCTTTTACGCGTGACCCAGATGCCTGCTCCTCGTCCTCGTCGGCTTCCGACTCGTCAGCCTCTGCCTGAAGCTCTTCGATCGCGTCGAGGATGCCTTCGTCTTCTTGCGACTCGAAGGCAAAGATGCCGTCGTTCGTGATGCGATACCGCCATCCGTCCTTGCTGTAGTCGGCATCTGTGGCGGTGCCAGACTGTTCAGCGAGTCCTTTTTTGATGAGTCCAGCAACAGCGGCACCGTATCCACGAGCGTCGGTGCTCATGCCTGATGCCGCGAGGCTCTGAATGATGTCCTTATTGCCGTTGGTGGCTTTGAAGATGATGATGGTCTGGGTCTCGGTGAGCTTGGTCGTCATGGTCGTTCTCCTATCTGGGGATGGGCGGTGCTGCTCTCCCTATACACCTACTATAGCACGTCGCGTCATGACGCTCTAGTCCTCTAAACGCATGGTTAATCTGCGTCCGACGCATGGCTCACAAGAGCGATCGGAAAAAAAAGAACGCGTGAAATGCAAGAGCCGTGCCAGTCGGTGTTCTACTGGGTGTTCAGGTATAACATGGCTAGTCTGCGTTATACGCATAACGAACACGCAAGACTCGTGCCAGTCTTCCGAGGGGTCACGACGTGACATAGTGTCTTCAAGCCACGGAGAGGCATCGTCCTTGGCTGTTGCTGCCCATCCGACCGTAAGTAGCTCGACATAGTGCAAATCAAGGTTGCGTTTAACGCATGGCTCAGCATGGTATCCTTCTACCGTATTGGCACGTTTCTTGCGTGTCTTGTCGCTCGTCGCTCCACGCTCGTCGTTCGCGTCTTGCCGACTCGAATTGGCATGCTTCTTGCGTGTTCTGCGCTATTTGTCGAATGCCGCATGATGCTTGGAACATAGTGTTCCACGAATTGGCATGCTTCTTGCGTGTTCCACGAATTGGCATGCTTCTTGCCTATTCCACGAATGCGTTGAACACCGAGCGACGCTTGACGCTTGGAACGCGTTTCATGCCGAATGCCTTGTGTTCTGGAACACCATGCCTGTTCTGAAACGATGTTCCGTGTTCCAGAACATCGTGTTCCAGAACATCGTGTTCCAGAACATCGTGTTCCAGAACATCGTTTCAGAACAGGCATGGTGTTCCACGTGAAACGTCGCTTGCCGCTTGCCGCTTGCCGCTTGCCGCTTGCCGCTTGCCGCTTGCCGCTTGTTCTGCGTTTCACGTGAAACAGCATTCGCTGAATGCCGCTTGCCGCGTGTTTCACGTGAAACACGATGTTCCAGAACACGCAAGATTCGTGCCAATCGCTTGAACACGCAAGATTCGTGCCAATCGCTTGAACACGCAAGATTCGTGCCAATTCGACGCGTGTTTCACGTGAAACAGCATTCGGCGATCATGCCCGAACCCCTCCCCAACACCCCTTTCCGACGAAATGCCAATATTTTCTGGGGACCCATGGTCGCGACATAAGTATATAGGGTATTTCCGAAAAAAGCATATATAGTATATTCCAAAAAGCATATATAGTATATTCCAAAAAGCATATATAGGGGGGGTATTCGTGGTATGCGTATTTACGGCGGCAACTTCGTGTGTTATGATGCGTTGCTTCCATCAGAGGGAAACACCAGATGCCTATTCTAAAAAATACGAAGCATGAACAGTTCGCTCGTTACATTGCCGAGGGAATGAGTGCTAAAGACGCCCTTCCTAAGCTTGGTTATCTTCCTAACTCCAACGCATTGACCACCGAAGTATACGCGAACAATATGGCTCGTCGGCCAGCTATTAAAGACCGCATTCAAGAACTGCGCGATCAGGCGGCTTCTAAGACCAATATTACCATTCAGCGGGTGCTAGAGGAGCTAGCGAAGATCGGTTTCGCCAATATGATGGATTACATGAAGACTCAGCCAGACGGCACAGCTTATGTAGACCTTTCGGACCTTGATCGCGACAAGGCGGCGGCTATCTCGGAAATCGTAGTCGACGAGTACACGGAAGGCAAAGGCGACGATGCACGGCAAGTGAAGCGTGTGCGGTTCAAGCTGCATGACAAACGCGCAGCACTGCTTGATATTGGCAAGCATCTGGGCATGTTCCGTGAGCGGGTTGAAGTTACTGGTACTATCCAGACTCAAGGAACGGTTCAGGTAGAGCTTCTTGACCGTGAAGAGCGCGACATTCTTAAACGGTTGCTATTGGCAGCGGCAGAGCGTAAACGCGAACGTGTCATAGAACACACAATGGCTATTGAGCATGACCAGTAATTCATATCAGATACCGTCATTTGACGACAATATCGACCTTGAAGGGACCTTGTTATCGATAGACAAGGCAGACTGCGAAGAGTCGCTCTGCGATTTTGTGCAGGGCGGTTGGAAGTACATCGATCCTAATCCGTATGTTCACGGCTGGCACATCGAAGCAATTGCCGAGCATCTACAGGCCGTGGCAGATGGTGACATTCGTCGCTTGGTGATCAACGTTCCTCCCCGTACATCAAAGTCATCGATCGTATCGGTGGCCTTTCCAGCGTGGACTTGGACTCAGCCAGTAAAGAGTCACACTTCTGGTGCGGGTGTGCAGTTCCTTTTTGCGTCGTACGCGCAAAGCCTTTCTATTCGCGACTCCACCAAGTGTCGCCGTCTGGTTGACTCCCCGTGGTACAAAAGTCGTTGGGGCGACAGGGTACAGCTTACTTCTGACCAAGCGACAAAGATTCGATTCGATAACGTTAGTGGTGGGTACAGGCTGGCAACGTCGGTTGGCGGTGCGCTGACAGGTGAAGGCGGTTCCATCATCGTGGTAGACGATCCTCACAATGCTATTGAAATGGATTCAGACCTTGTTCGCCAAAATACTCTGGATTGGTGGGATAATTCTCTTTCGACTCGTCTCAATGACCCGAAAAAAGGGGCGTACATCGTAATTATGCAGCGTCTGCACGAAGACGACTTAACGGGACATATTCTATCTAGAAACTCGCGCAACTGGACTCACCTGTGCTTGCCCATGAAGTATGAGTGGTCCCGTCATTCGTACACCAAGATCGGATGGGATGACCCAAGAGGTCTCGACGATGACGGCAACGCCCTTGTAACAGTAGACGAGTCATCTGGTGATCGTATTGCGGTAAGTTTAGAAGCGCAGAAAATACTGGACGAAGAGCGCGAAGGTGTCTTGCTCTGTCCAGAGCGTTTTGGTCCAGAGGAAATCGACAATCTCGAAAGTAGTCTAGGACCCTACCAGTCGGCGGGTCAGCTTCAGCAGAGGCCAGAGCCTAAGGGTGGTGGTATATTCAAGCGTGATTGGTGGCAGCTCTGGGAGCCAGAAAAGTTCCCCGCATTTGATTACGTTATCGCATCGATCGACACAGCATACACTACCAGAGAAGAGAACGATCCTTCGGCCATGACGGTGTGGGGCGTTTTTTCTCACCGCATCAACAGGACAAATCGTGTGGTATTCCACGACAAGTTCTACGATATCAATGAGGACCTTCTGTCGCAGGAGACGTCCCAGCGCGTAATGCTCATGCATGCGTGGCAGGGTCGATATGAATTGCACGAGCTGATCGAAAAAGTGGCAGAGACCTGCGGAAAGATGAAGGTAGATCGTCTGCTCATCGAGTCCAAAGCATCGGGTATTTCGGTAGCGCAAGAAATTCGCCGTATGTACGTAGGGACCGATTTCGCGGTCCAGTTGATCGACCCGAAATCGCAGGACAAGGTAGCTAGAGCCTATTCGGTGCAACACTTATTCAGCGAAAAGATGATCTACGCGCCCGATCGCTCGTGGGCCGATATGGTGATGACGCAATGCGCCCAATTCCCAAAGGGCAAGCACGATGATATAGTGGACACCGTAACCCAAGCTTTGCGGTATCTACGCATGACGAACATCGTACAGCGCGGCGAAGAAGTTACACGAGACCTTAAGGACAGGATGTCCGACTACAAAGGCGGCGAGTTGCTACCCTTGTATCCCGTCTAAAAATGTGGTTCACTTAGGCCAAACGGAGATTTTCTCTCATGAACGACGTCCCTTACAATTTACCGCTTGGCCCTTTGCAAGAAACAGGTCTTGGTGCGGCAGACATTACCATCATCGAAGAGACCAACGACCAAGACATGCCAGTAATGGACATGAAGGGTAACGTTTTGGAGATCGAGCACCCTGACGGGTCGATTTCGATCTCTCTAGACGGTCGACCGATTGAAGAAGCAGAAGATACTGGATCGGGTAATTGGTTCGCTAATCTGGTGGACAAGATCGACAAAGACGAACTGTCGATGATTTCTAACAATATGCTTCGCGACATTAAGAACGACGAAGACTCCCGCAAAGAGTGGATGGAGAATATCGCGCAGGGTGTAAAGCTACTTGGTCTGAAGATCGACTTGCCCCAGTCGCAGGGTGCGGTGGACGGTGCACCCGTCGAGGGGATGAGTAAGGTACGCCATCCATTGCTCTTGGAGGCCGTTTTGCGGTTCCAAGCCAACGCTCGGTCCGAGATGCTGCCTACCGATGGACCAGTGAAAATCCGCAACGACTCTACAAATACCACAGTCGAGGATCAAGAGCTTGCCGATCATTTCGAAAAGGACTTTAACCATTATCTGACCGTCACCGCCGACGAGTATTACCCCGACACTGACCGCATGTTGTTCATGCTAGGGTTTAGCGGAATATCATTTAAAAAGGTTTACTTCTGTCCGATGCGCAATCGGCCCGTCTCGGAGACGGTAGAATCCGACGATCTAATCGTCTCGAACAACGCAACTACCTTGAAAAGTGCCAAGCGCGTTACTCATCGTATTATGATGAGCCAAAATACCGTCAAGCGCATGCAGATTCTAGGCGTGTACCGCGACGTGGAGCTTGGATCGCCTTCTCCAACACAGCTTGACCCTATTAAATTGCAGAAAGACCAAGTGCAGGGGGTCTCTTCAAGCGTTGATAACTCCGAAGACCGCGATCGCGAGATTTTAGAGTGTTACTGCGAATTAGACATTAAGGGCTACGAACATAAGAATAAGGGAAAGCGTACTGGACTGTCTATTCCGTATCGCGTGACGGTCGATGCAACGTCTAAGCAGGTCCTTTCGGTAGTAAGAAATTACGACGAAGTTACCAAGGACATGCCAGTGGCGCGCCAGAACTTTGTGTGCTACATTTTTATTCCAGGCATGGGATTCTACCCAATCGGTCTGCTGCACATTCTGGGTAACACGACAAACGCAATTACTGCTGCGTGGCGCGAATTGCTTGATGCAGGGATGTACGCGTCATTCCCAGGATTCCTGTACGCCGATGCTGGTGGTCGTCAGAATAGTAACATTTTTCGTGTTCCACCAGGAGGTGGAGCTTTAATTAAGACGGGTGGCATGCCGATCAGCCAAGCGGTAATGCCTCTGCCATACAAAGAGCCTTCTCAGGCCCTTATGAACCTGTCCGAGAACATGTCGCAGTATGGCCAGCGTCTTGGTGGGACCGCCGAAATGCCCGTGGGCGAGGGAAAGCAAGAAGCACCCGTTGGCACAACCATCGCACTGATCGAGCAAGCTACCAAAGTGCTTAGTTCGGTGCACAAGCGCATGCACTCGGCCCAGTCATTGGAATTCCAGTTACTTGCACAGTGCTTTAGGGACAATCCTGAGTCCTTCTGGCAGTTTAACGATCGTCCTTCGCGCCCTTGGTCACAGGCAGAGTTTATAAAAGCACTCGACATGTGCGATCTTATTCCTCAAGCAGACCCCAACACATCTTCGCACGTGCATCGTCTGATGAAGGTGATGGCACTGAAGCAGTTGCAAGCGGCCAATCCTAGCCTCTACGACCCAGTTGCGGTGGATACTGCGGCCCTCAAGGCATCTGGCTGGGATAATCCAGAGCAGTTTATGGCACCTCAGGACGGGTCGAAAGGCCCACCACCAGAGATCATGAAGGGCATCGAAGAGATCAAGATCAAGAAGCAGGACGCCGAGTCCCGCGCAATTGTTGCCAAAGCACGTGCAGCGGAGCTTGAATCCCGCGCAATGGTTAATTCGGGCGGTGGTCTGATGGGTCCAGAGGGCCAGTCGGCCCCGCCAAGCGTCGAAGAGCAGATCAAAGTCGCCGAAATCGGGCAAAAGAAGCAAGAGATGGACCTTAAAGCGCAGGATTCTGTGATCGACGCCATCAACCGCAAGCGCGACAGAGAAAGTCGTGAACGTCTCGCGGCGGTTAGATTTGCCGAAAAGGCTATGCAGAACCCGCAAGGGCTGGCAATTGCTAATTCGATAATCGATCCTAGCATGCTTCAGCGGTTAGAATCTAATGAACCCGCCCTTGCACCTAACCCTCAAGGTACCATAGAATGACCAGCTACCATTTGAAGATCGCGAAGGACGTTCTTAATCGCAAGGGTCGCGCCGAAGGCGGGGATATTTTTGATGACTCTAAATACGTCGCCGACGAGCTAGAGAAGCACTTAAAATGGCAAAAAGGCGACGCTGAGGCCAAGAAGGCTGGTGGAGAAGTGCGCAAGCATTTTGAAGAGGGTGGTGATACTGGCGACTATCAAGGGAGCAGCGTTGGTGACCCATCTTACGATAGTAATGGTGGTGATACTGGCGACTATCAAGGGAGCAGCGTTGGTGACCCATCTTACGATAGTAATAGCGTTGATATGGGTGGCGGAACCGAACCTGGCGGTGGCAGTGGTGGTGGAAACGATGGTGCTGTTTCAGAACCAATTGCCGAAGAAAAACCAGTCGAGGAAAAAGAAGTTGAAGAAAAAATGCCTCTGCTCAACTTTAACTTCGTAAAACCCGACATGAGCTATCTGCCAGTGGGTTCTGGGGCTACTTTCACCCCTGCAGTACCCGCTGTTATACCATCGTCGTATATGGTTCCACCTGTTCAACCGCTTAGCAAGGGCGGCTCGGTGCGTCGTGGGTATGCTAATGAGGGAGCGGTGTCTCCAATGGGAGACGTGTATGTCTCTAACCGAGAAGAACCCCAGCCTGCGCCCGACGACGACTACAACTACGTTCTTAGTAGATTAAACGGTGCCAATAGGCCCGAAGAAAAGCCCGAAAGCAGGGGTATGACCCTTCCTTCGCCCTCTGCTATTGATACGATTCGCCCATCGGATCCTCAAGGGCCAAGGGACTACACCGACAAATGGTCCGCACAGCTAGCGGACAAGCTCGGTATGAGCAACGAGGGTACTCGTAAACTGCAAGAAGCGGCAGCTTTACCCGCCGAAATACTTGGATTTAGCCCCGCGTACCGCGCAGGGTCTGCCGCTGGTCGTGGTGACTATGGCGAGGCCGCTCTAGAGGGGTCAATGGCCGCTCTGAGTGCACTCCCATTTGTCGGCGCGGGTGAAAAAGCCGCTGTAGGGGCCGCTAAAGACGTTCTTGCTGCCCCCAGAGCAATAGCAAGGGACGTTGCTGCGCCTAAACCTGTCGAGGCTGCAACCCGTAGCTTGTCGCCTGTTGGTCTATATAGCCACGCAGCAGAGATGGCTGAGGGTTTGCCACAGGCCAAAGGCACACCTGAGCAAATGCGCGCAATGTTATTTGACAAGTATGGCGTTAAACCTGTCGAGCTAGAAGGGTTTGAAGAGAAGTTCGCAGGTCGCCCATCTGTGACCAAGGAAGAGCTTGCCCAGCACTTTAGAGAGCGCATGCCGCAGGTTGAAGAGAAAATACTTACAGGCGAACAAAATATTGATATTTTTTTCGATCAAATGGCTGAAGCAGCATCAAAAATTGCTGGAGATAAAAATCTTTTTGAAAATTCTTTTGAAGGGTTCCATAATCGTCCAAGTTTTTATGATTTTGCAAATGACGAAGAACGCGCAAACTATTTAATTGGTGGAAATCCAGAAATATTAGACCGTTATGTTCGGTCAAGAGAAAGTTGGTCGCTAACTAGATACAGTGACCGAACCATTCCTGGCGGTGAAAACTATCGTGAAGTGTTGCTAAAATATGCGGAAAGTCCTGAAGAAAAGTTAAACCGCGCAAAATCATACGTTGACCCAGAAGTTTGGGATCGCATGACTGATGAGCAACGCAAACAGTATTTGTCATCACCAGATAGAGGCTTGTATCTATCCAACCATTGGGACGACCCCAACGTGCTAGCTCATATTCGCATGTCTGATCGTACTAGTCCGAACGGCCAGAAACTTTTGCATGTTGAAGAGCTGCAATCCGATTGGGGGCAGGAAGGACGCGAAAAAGGATTTTATGACCTTAAAAAACCATACCAAGCATTTGACGCCAAAACGGGAAAAGTTCTTGATAGCTTTAAGACGCCCGAAGAAGCTAAAAAGTTTGTATTAAACCACCCTGACAACCGATTTTTGGATTGGGGGGAAGCCGAAGGGCCAGTTAAAGCTCCTTACGTCACTAGCACACAGGGTTGGACCGACCTTGCGCTGAAGCGTGTTATGAAGGAAGCCGCAGAAGGCGGTTATGAAGGTGTGGTGTTTACTTCTGGCGAAGAACAGGCCAAGCGGTATAATTTGAGTAAATCCGTTTCAGAAATTGCATATAACCCATACACTGGGTATTTGCAGGCTCTTGATTTGAATGGAAAGCCAGCAATCAATCAAAAAACAGACCCATCTAAATTACCAGAAATGGTTGGTAAAGAAGTTGCGAAAAAATTGCTTGCAACAGAGCCAAATAATCTTGGAGTCCATTCTTTAAAAACAAATGATCTAGTTGTTGGTGGCGGAGGCATGAAGGGTTACTACGACAAGATCGTGCCGACACAGTTGCAAAAATTGGCCAAAGGTTATGATAAGGATGTGAAGCTGGGGACAATGCAAACCAACTCTTTGCCTAACATGCTCCACCTGCCTATCACCGATAAGATGCGTGAGCATATCCTCAAAGGGCAAAAGGCATATATGCGTGGTGGGCATGTTGGCTACGAAGATGGTGGAATTGTAGATAGAGCTATGGACGTTATCCGTAGAAAATAACTCGACGAAAAGGCTTCCGTGTAGTAAAATGCTTCGGCACGATGTTCGCTACTGCATCGCCTAGGAACTAGTAGCATACAAGGAACCTTTGTCATGGACATGATTCGTAAATCGTCGCGGAAAGCCGCGATGGAGAAGGCTAAAAGGCTTAGTGGTGGCGATCCTCGCGAGAAAGTAGATTCGTCTACTTTTACCCCGCCCGATTTTATGAACCCCGAAGTTAAGACTGGTTTGCGGCCTATTTCTAAGCGCGCATTTAAGCGCGGTGGAAAAGTGGCGCACTCGGAAGGCACCAAAGCGCACCAGCATGCTGGTAAGAAGCCGCGCCAACATGGTGGTAAAGCCCTTTCTGCCGACACACTGGTTAATCGTAGTGTTAAAGAAGCTAATAAGTCCCGCGAAGGTGCTAATCGTCACCCCGTCGGTGCGTTGAAAAAGGGCGGTCGCATTCATAAGGCCAACGGTGGTATGCGTTCGGAGCGCACCGAGTATGAAAAAGATCGTCGCGATAGCGTTGATCAGGGCATGAATTACAGGTCCGACAGCCAGCACAACGACGATTCATTGCGTAAAGCCGTTCGTAAGTACGAAAACACCGCTAAAGAGACAGGTTACTCTAATCTAAAGGCTGGTGGCCGTACAAAGAAGAAGATTGGTGGTATACTTGGCGGCCCTATGGGCGGCTTGATCCCAATGGCATTAAATTCTATGCGTGACAAAGACGACAAGAATCGTGGTGGTCGCACCAAAAAAGAACATGGCGGTATGACTGGTGATCCTCGCGCCGCCATGTTGAAGCAGATGGAGTCTTCTAACCGCGCTGGTGTTCCTTCAGGTCTTATTCCATCAAGGGGCGGTGTGTCGTCGCGTTTGTCTAAGGCGATAGGTTTTAAACATGGTGGTTCGTCTGATCTAGACGGTATGAAGAGCGGTGGTGCGGCTCATCCAGACATCACTGAAGATCGTAAGTTAATCAAGCAGATGATTAAGTCTGATGCTATGAAACGATCTAACCACGCCAAAGGCGGCGCGGCAGAAGCCAAGGGAGACCGCATTGCACGGGCTACGGGCGGTAAGGCGGGTAAGGGTGGAAAGACTAACATCCACATTAACATCGCTCCTAGTGGTGGCGCGGGTGCCATGCCTCCCCCAACAATGCCCCCTCGTTCAATTCCTGTTCCTCCCCCAATGGGTGGCGCAGGCGGTCCTCCGATGGGTGGTATGCCAATGGGTGGTATGCCAATGCCTTTCCCAGTACCGATGGGTGCAATGGGTGGTGGCGCAGGTGGTCCTCCTCCCCTTCCAATGGGGCGTAAACACGGTGGTAGGACTTCGTATCCTATTACCACAGGTTCTGGTGGTGGTAACGCCCGTATCGAGAAAATAGACTCGTACGGTGCCACTCCTCCAAAACGTTCTCTCGGACGCTAACGCGACCTTGCAGAGGCGGGGGTAGTCAGTTCCCTCTGGCTGGCTACCCCAATGCCTTCACACCAGAGGGGGTTGTAGAGGGCAATCTTATGAGTCAGACGTTTAACGACAGAATTCAGGCTGAGTTACGTAAGTATATTCAGGCTAATATCGACCAAATCAAGCACAACATGGTGTACGGCGGTCTCGCCGATTTTGCACAGTACAAGTATCTAGCGGGGATGGCCGCTGGGTTAGCTCTCATTGATGAGCTATTGGTAGAGGCACGTAAAACCGTGCAAGAAGACATCTAACAGGGGAAATAACATGTCATCTTTACTGCGTATGAAGCACGAGAAAGATCCACGGATCGATCTTGTGGAAAGTGTTGGCGATATTAGCGACTTTAAGCTGTTTAGCAATCAGGTGCTTGTAGGTATTTACATTCGTCCAGAACGCACTAGCGGTGGAATTATGATTCCAGGAGCTACTCGCGACGAGGACAAGTGGCAGGGAAAAGTCGGTCTGGTGCTTAAGAAAGGTCCTTCGGCGTTTTACGACCCCGAAAAGAAGTGGTTTAACGGTGAAGACGTTGACCCCTTGCAGTGGGTGGTATTCCGCCCGTCCGACGGGTGGCAGTTGAAGATTAACGACGCTTATTGTCGAATTGTTGACGACGTTAACGTTAGAGGCATAATTCCACATCCTGACCTTGTGTGGTAAAATACAACGTCAATACTTGATAGGGGACTAAAATGAATGACATTGAAGTAGAACTTCCTAAAGAGGACTTTACAGAGGTAGTTAACGATTCGGTACTTGAAATCGAGGTAGGTAAAGATAAAAAGCCCAAAAAGGCCCAAGTTGATGTAGATCAGGCCCTTTCGGAGCTTAAAGATCGTCTTGAAAGTGTCGAGAGGGCGCGTCAAGAGGCCGAAAGACGCGCTAGAGACGCCGAAACGGTTGCTATGTCGGCTAAGAATGAAGTTACCGACACCAACATGCATCTTCTAAATAACGCGATCGACACTGTGAAGCGCGACGTGTCTATTCTTAAGGCTAACTATAGGCATGCGTTGGCTTCTGGTGATTATGGCGAGGCCGCAGAAATACAAGAGCAAATGTCTCAGAATACTTCTAAGCTGTTACGGCTTGAAGAAGGCAAGTCTGAGATGGAAAAAATGCCTCGTCAAGAGGTTCCGTCCTATCACAACGGCGATCCAGTTGAAGCGTTTGCTTCTCGGTTGTCTTACGAGTCTGCCAAGTGGATTCGGGCGCATCCTGAATACGTTACCAACCCTAATATGAACCAGATGATGATTGGTGCGCACACCCTCGCAAAGGGTCGCGGCATTGTTGAAGATACTCCAGAGTATTTTAGCTTCATCGAGAATACCCTTGGCGTTGAAGGTAACGACTCTTACGTACCCCGTGGGCGTTCGGAAGATACTCAAGCTGCTTCTGGTGGTCGTCAAACGGCTCCAATGGCCGCTCCAGTGTCTCGGTCGGCTTCTACAACTGGTTCTAGCCGTCCTAATGTGGTTCGTCTTAGTGAAGCAGAGCGCGAAACGGCTGAAGCACTTGGTATGACCTACCAAGAGTATGCTAAGAACAAGCTTGACCTTCAACGCGCTGGTAAATTGAATTAAGAGAGGATACAAAATGTCTAAAGACCTGATGAAAGACGGCCCAGAACGCCCTTCAATGCGCCCAGAAAAGATCGACGATCCTTTAGAACGCGCTCGTGTTCGTGCGGAACAGGTTCGTCAAAATCTCGGCGATAACGGTATGGAGGACGGCACCGATCGATTTCGGATCGACCCTAACACTATACCCGAAGGATGGTCCTACGAGTGGAAACGTAAGACTGTATATGGCCAAACTGATCCCGCATATGAAGTCGAATTGTCCCGCAAGGGTTGGGAGGCAGTACCAGCTACCCGTCACCCCGAAATGATGCCTATTGGAAAGTATGAGACTATCGAGCGTGATGGTCTCATTTTGATGGAGCGTCCTAGGGAATTGACAGATGAGGCAAGAGGTGTTGAACTTCGTAAAGCTCGTGCGCAGGTTCGTTCTAAAGAACAACAGCTTGCAAGCGCGCCAGAGGGTACAATGACCCGCGACCACCCTAATGCTCGTCCCACCATCAAAAAGGGATACGAGCCAATGGCGATCCCCAGTAACTGATAGGTTCGGGGGCCGCATTAGGAAAGATCCTCTCCACGACGCGAGAGGCTAAAATTTAATCGGTCCCCCACTTGCACGACGCGAGTATGGGGTCACCCCCATCAAAAGGAGAATCCCGCCATGGCGAACGTTTTCGCGCCCAACGGTTTTCAGCAATATCAGGGGACTGGTTCTGCTCCTACATATGAGCAGGTCGTCGCTGCTGTTGCTTCTGCTAACGCTACACCGATCTTTTTCGGAGATCCTGTGGTTCAGTCCGCTAGCACCACTGGTGTTGGCACTGGCTACATTAACCAAGCGTATGGCCCCGTCGCTTTGACGGTTGGTGCAACTGGCATTGCTACCAGTGCCGCTGGCACTCTAACGGTTACGTTTACTGCTGCTACTACTTCGACCAGCGGTAACTTGCCCTCTTCGCCTAACGCTTTTGCGCCACCTATTGGTTCTACCATCACGATCACTGGCTCTACCACTGCATCGGGTGTTAACCTTAACGGTACCTACCAAGTTACATCTTCAACCACGACCACTGCGGTTGTTGCTGCTTACGGTCTGCAGACTCCAAGTATTACCTCGAACGCATCGGGTACAGTTACCTGCTACGTCCCAGTTGCTGGTGTCTTCGCTGGTTGTAAGTACCTGTCAACTTCTCAAAAGCGCACTACATGGTCGAATTATTGGCCTGGTTCCGACGCCAACGGCGACGTTACCGCGTACATCATCACTGATCCAAACGCTCGGTTCATCGTTCAGACTGGTAACTCCAACACCACTGCATCTGCAGTTGGCTTGGCGTCTATTGGTCAGAACATTTCGTTTAACTTTAATGACTCTGCTAGTGCTGGCGAAACCAATGGCAACACCGCCAACGGTCTCTCTTCTTTCTTTGCCGACCAGTATTCACTGATCGCCAATTCAAGTGCTGGTTCTGCATCTAACAACTTCCTTCCATTCCGCATTGTCGGTTTTGCCAACTACGAAGTCGGTAGTATAAGCCCTCTGGCTGGTGGCAATGGTTTCGACAGTACAACCGCGTACAACAAGATCGTCGTTGGGTTTAATAACTCGATGCAACGTGGTCTTGCAGGTATCTAATAAGGAGTAAGGTACAATGGCTGTCAATCTTTCAGCAATCAAGGATCTTCTCCTTCCTGGTCTTCGCGGAGTCGAAGGCAAGTACGAGATGATTCCTAGTCAGTATGACAAAATCTTCGCGAAATACGATTCAAAGCTTGCTTTGGAACGTACTGCCGAAATGCGCTACCTCGGTCTGGCTCAGCTTAAGACTGAAGGTGCTCAGACGTCGTTCGACAACGGCGCAGGTGAACGCTACGTCTACAACCAAGAGCATGCTGAATTGGCTCTGGGTTACGCGATCACTCGTAAGGCAATCGACGATAACGTCTACAAGACTCAGTTCACCCCATCCAATCTCGGTCTTACGGAGTCCTTCCATCAGACCAAGGAGATCTATGGTGCGAACATCCTCAACACAGCTACGACGTACAACGCGTCGATCGGCGGTGACGGTGTGGCTCTCTGCTCCACTGCACATCCTATCGATGGCGGTACCGTTGCGAACACCCCAACGACTCAGGTCGATCTAAACGAAGCTACGTTGCTGAATGCGATGATCGCAATCCGTACGAACTTCAAAGATCAGGCTGGTCTGAAGATTTTCGCACGTGGCCGTAAATTGATCGTTCCTCCTGCTTTGGAGCCAGTTGCTATTCGCCTTACCAAGACCGAATTGCGCCCAGGAACTGCAGATAACGATGTTAACGCTATCATGACCACTGCTGGCGGCTTGCCAGAAGGTTACATGACCAACGACTTCTTGACTTCTAGCTACGCTTGGTTCCTGCTCACCAACATTGCAGGTCTGGCTTACATGGAGCGCGTGAAGTTCGAAACTGACATGCAGGTAGATTTCGTCACCGACAACTTGCTGGTCAAGGGTTATGAGCGTTATTCGTTCGGTTATTTTAACTGGCGTTCAATTTACGGTTCATTCCCAACCTCGTAAGCCAAGGAGAAAGTACCATGTCCATTACAGCTTTCTCTGGTCCAGCCATTGTCTTCGGGCAGACGCCATCGGCGTTTGCTCTTGAATACAATCCTGATCTTGGCCCGTCCATGTTCTATGCAGGTACGGGGATTCTTGATCCCCGCATCGGCTTTACTTATGTTCCTGGTCAATCTTCAACGTCTCTTACTTGTGGGTTTCTAGGTTCTGGTGACATTCTTACTCTAAACTACGCACCTTTCGCTTTGAGCACTTCGGCTATTGCCGCTGCTGCCAACGTGGTAAGTGGCACGGCCATGACGCTGGTTTCTTCCAATTCCACGTCAACGGGTGTGTCTGTCGGCCAAAATTGCACCAATTTTAATACTGGTGTTCCTGCAACTGGCCTGCTTATGCTGGATGGCCTCGCATCCTTTACGGGTGTTGTGGCAAGTAGCATACTGACTGCATCGTCCGTCACTGGTACGATTACGGTTGGTATGACACTTTCTGGCACTGGTGTGACGACTGGGACCACAATCACTAGCCAATTGACGGGTCCGTCTGGCGGTGCTGGCACTTACACTGTTGCTGGGTCGACAACGGTTTCTTCGACGACGATCACAGGTCTTATGACTGGTACTGCCGCGTTGCTTCAGCCTTTCGGCATTGCTGGTCAAACAGGTTCAACTGGTGTTTCTTTCTGGAACCCACAGTGCTTGATCGGTCGTGCTGTTGCAGTTACTGGTTCTGCTTCGGCATCAGGTGGTAATATTACGATTTCTGGTTACGACATCTACGGCGTACCAATGACCGAAACTATTGCTGCTCCTGCTTCGGCAACCACCGTCAACGGTAAAAAAGCATTTAAGTATATTGCATCGGTTATTCCTGCATTTACTAATGCTCAGAACTACTCTGTTGGCACGACTGACATCTACGGCTTCCCTTTTCGCTCTGAATACTTTGGCGACGTAGTGATCAACTACAATGCCGCTGGAATCACGGCCAGCACGGGTTATGTCGCAGCTGTTACCACCAGCCCAGCTACTGCAACTACAGGTGACGTTCGCGGAACCTACGCACTGCAGTCCGCTTCTGATGCCGCTAAACGGTTGATGGTTCGTCAAACCCCACTTGTCTCGAACATTGGCAGCATTGCTGGCTTGTTCGGCGTAACTCAAGCGTAAGGATGTAGACCATGAAAGGTCATAAGGAAAACCACCACCACCCCCGCGCCGCACACGCAAAAGGTGGTAAAGCTGAATCTCCGTCTCGTGGGAATTTTGCAAAAGACGAAGCACCTAGCGATGTCTATGCTGGTGCTAATTCTAATGTTGCTAAAGCGGCTAAACAGCGCAAGCTGGGTGGCGCGGCTAAAATAGCTCACATGAAGCACGTGGGTAAAATTAATGGTGACAGTGCTCATCAACACGCTGGTCGTAAGCCTCGCAAGTCGGGCGGTCGTACTGGTGCAGAAAATAATCCTCTCTCTTCGGCTAGCAAGGGTACTCAACCTACTGGTCGCAAGTTTGATATGGAATCTGACGCCAACTGCTGATCGGTTTAGCAATCGGGGAGGGTAATACCTCCCCGTTTTTTCACATGAGGGTGTCATGACTGCAGCTTGGACGCGTAAAGAGGGTAAGAGTCCTTCGGGTGGTCTTAACGAGCGAGGCCGACAGTCCGCTCGTGCTGAAGGTCATAATTTAAAAGCTCCAACCAAAGACGTTGATAACCCCCGCCATAAATCGTTCTGCGAACGTATGACTGGGCAAAAACGCAAGCTTACTGGTTCGGCAGCTGCCGCTGATCCTGATAGCAGGATCAATAAATCTCTCAGAAAATGGGGTTGCCATTAATGGAAAAGCCATTCTGGGATAAAAAATTACCTAAAGACCACGAATCAAAGCATTTGGTAAAAAAGCAAATACAATCTGCGAAAGCTCGTGCACGTGCCGCTGGTAGGCCATACCCAAACCTTGTTGATAACACCGCTGTAGCGAAAAAGGGCAGATAAAATGGCAACGATATATGGGACTGGCGTAAATTGGCCGTCAATGACTCAGCTCGGCAAGAACGAGCAGTTTGATCTTCAAGTCGCTCGTGACCAGATCACTAACCACAGCGACGTTTTTCAATTTGGTATTAATAACAGCGTTCCTGCTACTCCTGGAACAATTTGGAATAATGCCACAACGTACGCCTTCCCTGCGTCGGCATCCGTGATGACCGTTTCTAGCACTTCCGCAACTGATAAAGGAACCCCTACTGCTAGCACTGGGGCAAGAACGGTATCAATCAGGGGCTTGGACGCTAGCTACAGCGTGATCTCTGAGACAGTTACGTTGAATGGTCAAACAGCAGTAAGCACCGTTAACAGCTACCTTCGCATTAACGGTATGGAAGTATTGACTGCTGGTAGCGGCAACACGGCAGTTGGTACTATTTTTATTGGTACTGGCACGGTTACCACGGGTACTCCCGCTAATGTCTACGGCCAGATTACTATTGGTTATAACAATTCAACAACGGCAATTTTTACGGTTCCTGCTGGTTACACGGCATTTGTTAGCAGCTACGCGTTTACTTCAGCATATGCAAGCGCGACACCTGTTGCGTGTTCTGGGTTCTTTATTGCGTATACTGGGTCTATCCCAGTAATCGAAGCGTCTGCTCGTATGAACTCTGGCAATGCTTTCGATCGTCACTTTGACACTCCTCTTGTGGTCCTCGAAAAGACCGACATCGAAATGAAGTGTGCTGCGTCGACGGGCAGCGTCGCTTTGATGACTGGAGAAATGCACATTATGTTGATTGCTAACGACACCAATACCGTATTCTAATAAGGAGTCGTCATGACCACGAGCGGCACCTATGCATTTAACCCGTCCCTTGGCGAGTTAACACTCTACGCATACAATGTATGCGGGGTACGCAACACTTCGCTGGCACAAGAGCATATGGTGTCCGCCCGTATGGCCACCAATCTGATGCTTTCCCGTTGGTCTAACCAAGGGGTCAATCTGTGGGCGGTCGATCTTGTGTCTGTTCCTTTAATCCAAGGCCAGACTACTTACGCTGTTGACGGCAACACCGTAATGGTGCTCGATGCGTACGTTGAGATAGATTCTTCTAGCCAACCGATCGACCGTATTATTATGCCAGTAAGCCGTACGGAGTATGCTTCCTACCCTAATAAAGAGCAGCAAGGCTTTCCTACGGTGTTCTGGTTTGACCGCCTTGTTTCCCCGACTATCACTTTGTGGCCTGTTCCACCAGCCACTGGTACGTATACCCTTAAGTATTACCGTGTAAGGCAGGTACAGGATTCTAATTTCACAAATGGCCAAACGGTTGAAATTCCGTACCGTTGGCTAGAAGCATTTGCGGACGGTCTGGCATATCGTCTGGCCAAGATTTGGTCACCGCCTATCGCCGCCGCTCTTAAGGCTGTGGCCGACGAGTCGTACAGTATCGCCGCCGCTCAGGACGTGGAAAACGTCGCCATGTACATTAGCCCAATGGTATCGGGGTACTATAGATGAGACCGCACGGTCGCGCTAGGGTAGATAGTAGAAATCCACAGGCGTTTGGTGTATGCGATCGCTGTGGATTCCTCTACAACCATACTAACCTATCGTGGCAGTTTGATTGGGCAGGTGTAAGTCTCATTAATAAGCGCATTTTGGTGTGCGAGTCGTGCAATGATACTCCTCAAGAGCAGCTTCGCGCTATTATTGTTCCAGCAGACCCTACCCCTATTATAAACGCTCGTGTAGAGCTTTATGCCGAGGCAGAGACTGACTATATAACTACTACTACTATTGTAATCGACCCTGTTACTGGTATCCCTATACCATCTACCACCCATATTGTTAATAGCAGCAATGTTAACTATAACCCTCAGCCTATTGGTGCTCCAGTTGGCCTTGACATTAATGCCATTATGCCGTTACAGGGAAAAGTGGCTTATGGGGTAAACGTTCCATACTTGTCGGTGACATCTACTGGCACCACTACTGTAACCGTTACATGCTATTCAGCGCATGGTCTATCTGATAATAACCAAGTGGCCGTCGAAGGATTGACAAATCCACTGGCTATGGGTTTTTATAGTGTTACCGTTACGAATCCTATGGTGTTTACTTACATTACCCCAAGCGTTGTCCCGTCAGGCAGTTTTGCTACTTCAACTACCCTGATAAGAACGGCAAATGTAGGACTACCATACGGATACGATCAGATACCGCAGGTGTAGTATGGCTAATATTACGATACCAAACTTACCCGCTGCGACATCTCTTAACGGTGATGAGCAGATTCTTGCTGTTCAAGCTTCTACATCTGTTAATATTACTGTTGACCAAATAGCTACTTATACCCTTACTACTGGGGGTAGCTTCGTTAACAGTATCAGCTTCAACACCACTGGGTTAACCCCATCGAATGGTACCACTGGTAATGTGACTGTTGGTGGTACGCTCAATGTAGCAAGTGGTGGTACTGGGGTTCAGACCAGCACTGGCACTGGGTCTGTTGTCCTTAATAACTCTCCTACACTTATTACTCCAGACCTCGGCACACCATCGTCAGGGGTAATGACGAACGTTACTGGGTTGCCATTGACCACGGGTGTCACTGGCACTTTGAGTTATAACAACGGTGGTACTGGGTATTCTACATATAATACTGGTGATTTGCTGTACGCCAGCGCACCCAATGTGCTAACTAAGCTTCCTGTTGGCGCGATTAATACTATTCTTACATCTACTGGGACTACCGTTAACTGGGCCGCTAGTGGTGCGGGTATCGGTACTGTTACTCAGATAAACACTGGTACGGGCCTCTCTGGTGGCCCGATCACCAGCACAGGCACAGTTAGTATCACTAATACAGCTGTTTCTGCTGGGTCGTACGGCACTTCGTCGTCGGTCGGTACGTTTACCGTCAATGCTCAGGGGCAGCTTACGGCGGCTTCTAACACCACTATTGATGCTGTTACGCTTACCACTGGGACGATCAGCACAACGCCGTCTAATAGCACCGATATTGCTAACAAAGGGTATGTTGACTCTGTAGCCAATGGCATTAACTTTCACCCTGCTTGCCAATATGCTACTACCACCGCGCTACCTACATATACGTATAATAACGGTTCTAGTGGTGTTGGTGCTACGATCGTCGCAACCGCCAACGGCGTGTTGGTAATTGACGGCTACACGTTTACTGCCACGGATGTTACCAATGCTGTTCGAATCCTTGTAAAAAACGAAGTAGTGGGTAACGCTCCTTATAACGGGGCGTACGTCCTAACAGCTGCTGGTAGTGCTAGTACTCCATATTCAATGATCCGTGCCACCGATTATGATACTAGCGGGAGTGGCACCAATGAAATTGATCAGGGTGATTTCTTTTACATCGCGTACGGCTCTGTTAATGCTAATACTTCTTGGGTACAGCAGACACCGCTTCCTATTGTTGTTGGAACAACTGGGATAACATTTGTTCAATTCGGTGCAGCAGTTACGTACTCCGCTGGCACGGGTCTTAGTCTTGCTGGCACGATATTTAGTATCGCTAACACAGCAGTTACTGCCAATAGTTATGGTTCGGCGTCGTCTGTTCCTACATATACCGTAAACGCGCAGGGTCAGCTTACAGCGGCCTCTAATACATCTATCGCTATCGACGCGTCTGCGATTACCTCTGGCGTTATAGATTCAGCCCGTATTAGTGGATCATACACTGGTATTTCTGGCGTTGGAACGGTAACAGCTGGTACTTGGAATGCAACCGCAATTGGTGCCGCATATGGCGGCACTGGCCTTACGTCTTATACAATTGGCGACTTAGTGTATGCCTCTGGTGCAACAACGCTATCAAAATTGGCTGATGTTGCCACGGGATCGGTGCTTGTGTCTGGTGGCGTTGGTGTTGCTCCAGCATACTCTGCTACCCCCACCTTAACATCGTTAACTGCGGCGGATCATTATGGCGGCACGGCGGTTAGCTCTACTCTAACCCTGCAGTCCACCACTGGTGTTGGCTCGTCTGACAGCATTGTCTTTAAGGTTGGTAATAACGGGGCTACCACTGCGCTGAGTGTCGCCACAACGGGTATTGTGTCATTTCCAACTACGGGTGCAATTGTTCTGCCAGCAAGCACCACAGCTAACAGACCAACAGCGTCTACGGGTATGATTCGGTTTAACACTACCACCACGGGGTTTGAAGGGTACAATGGCACGGCTTGGGGAACTATTGGTGGTGGTGCTACTGGTGGTGGTACCGATCAGATTTTCTACCTAAATGGACAGACAGTTACCGCAGATTACAGTATATCTAGTAGCTATAACGCTGGGACGTTTGGGCCTGTTACAGTTAATGGCGGTGTGACAGTAACCATTCCGTCTGGTTCAACTTGGAGCATTGTCTAATGCCTATCAAACTCAACGGGTCCACTTCAGGGTTTACGCAGATTGATGCTGCTGCTGTTGCGGCAAGCAATACGCTCACCCTGCCAGCCAGCAATGGCGCACTTGTAGCGCAAAGCACAACGACCGCTCCGACCAATGGGCAAATCCCAATTGGCAATGGCACGGATTATACCGCCGCAACCATCACGGCTGGCACGGGTATCACTGTCACCAATGGTGCAGGGACGATCACGCTTGCAAGCACTTCGGGAAACACCACCGTATTGACCTATAATTCCTCCAGCACATGGACCAAAGCAACGGACGCTATCGGTTGCACTATGGCACTGATTGAAGTGTGGGCTGGCGGCGGCGGTGGCGCGCGCTATACTGGCGCAAATCAAAACGGTGGCGGCGGCGGCGGCGGATACACATCTATAACAGTGCCAATTTCATCATTAGGCGCAACAGAAACCGTTACGGTCGGTGCTGGCGGTCTTGGCGCAACTGCAACTGGTGTCGGGGGTCTTGGTGGAACCACATCATTTGGCTCATCACCTTATGTAACTGTCTATGGTGGTGGTGGCGGGAATAATTCGGCCACAGCCACAGCATCAAAAACGGGGCTGGGTCTTACTACTGTTGTATCAGGTGGCGGTGGCACTACTTTTTCTAATAAATATAATGGTGTTGCGATATATCTAGATGGTATCCCTGCATTTATAACGTCTCCACTTCCAACATTACATTATGGTGGGAATGGATCGGGATATACATTTGCCGATGTTGGTGTTCAGGTAAGTGCTGGATCGTCAACTTATGGCGGCGGTGGCGGCGGGGGCCTTACTGGGGCATTTTTAGTTGCGGGAACATCTACTTTTGGTGGAAATGGTGGCACTGGAGCCGCAACTCCAACTGCGGGAACTCAACCCGGCGGGGGTGGCGGTGCCTCTTCCTCTGCTAACGTCAACGGCGCGGCTGGTGGTGCTGGGCGTGTTAAAGTAACAATGTGGTGATGATCATGTATTATCTTCTCGTTAAAGACGGCATCATTGAAAACGCAATCGACTATGACGGCGTGTCCCCATACACACCGCCAGACGGTTGTGAGTTGGTTACGACCGACGAGTTTTTCAGCATTGGTTGGGCGTGGGTTGATGGTCATCCTGTCGATCCCAATCCACCCGCACCTAGCGCATAAGGGTTAAGACAATGGCAGTTACAATCAACGGGTCAACTGGTATCACGACCAACGGCATCACCGACACGACTGGCACGGATGCGCTTAACAACGTCACTGTTGCGGGTACCTTGGCTGTTACTGGTACATCTTCCCACACTGGGAACGCTACATTTGCTGGTACTGTTGCTGTCACGGGTGCTATTACTGGTTCAAGCACCGTTGCAGGGGCAACTGGCACGTTATATCCATTAGTATCAAGAACAGCACAAGCATCTACCAGTGGCACAAGCATTGATTTTACGTCCATCCCGTCTTGGGTGAAACGCATTACTGTAATGTTTAATGGTGTAAGCCTTAGTAATACTGATCAGCTAACTGTCCAATTGGGAACAGGTGGTGTTGCTACAACATCAGGATACACAGGTTCATCAACTAGATTGCAAGCAACGGCTGTTTCAACTAACGCATATAGCGGAAGCGGTTTTGAGTGTGTTGCTCTTGGCGTAGCGGCTAACTTGGCAACTGGTAATCTGGTCATTACAAACATTACTGGTAATACATGGACTTGCACAGGGATTTTGGCTGGCACAGTAACTAACTTGCAAGATACTACTGCTGGAGTTATAGCGATGGCTGGAGTTGTAGATTTAGTGCGAATTACATCAGCTGGCACGGCAACATTTGATGCTGGCTCTATCAACATCCTGTACGAATAAGAGGATTACGTTATGTCGGGTACATTACAAGCCACAATCATCAAAGACGGCGCGTCGGCGACTAACAACATCACTCTGGATGGAAGCGGCAATGTGACGGTAGGCAACAACCTAACCACCACTGGCACATATGTCATGGGGTCATCATTCCTCCGCAACAGGCTCATCAACGGCAATATGTATGTTGCCCAACGCGCCACATCAGCAACCGTTACAGCAGGGACAACTGTTCCAACAACAAACACGGGCTATCCATGTGTTGATCGTTGGTTTGTATATTCTGTTGGCGCAAACGTAACTGCTGCACAAGTGGCAGGGGCAACCAACAATAAAAACCTGTTGCAAGTCACTGGCGCGGCTTCTGTAACTGCTGTTGGCATTGGTCAGCGCATTGAACAGTTGAACTCGTATGATCTTGCAGGGCAAACATGCACCTTATCTGTGAACATAGCCAACAGTCTGCTTACCACTGTAACTTGGACAGCTTCATACGCCACCACTACCGCTGATACTTTTGGCACAATCGGGACACCAACAAAGACCCAGATTGCAACTGGCACGTTTACCGTTACAGCAACTTTAACGCAATATACGGTTAACATTGCTGTTCCTGCCGCTGCTACAACGGGCATTGAAATCTTGTTTACGGTTGCCGCACAGACATCTGGTACTTGGCAGATTGGCAATGCACAGCTTGAAGTCGGTTCTGTTGCCACGCCATTCGAACGGCAGATATATAGCAACCAGTTATCAATGTGTCAGCGGTATTTTACAACTGGAAACGGCGGAAGCTCTGCCGCGCGCTATGCTTCTTCTAGTGGCACTTGGAACGCAAACGATATTACATTTAAGGTTACTATGCGGACAACACCAGCAACAGTTGCGTTGAGTAACCTTACTTATTCTAGTGCCAGCGGTGGTGTAGCATCCGCAATAACAGAAGATAAGTTTGTTATTACCGTAACAACAGCGGCGGCTGCTACGTACAGTATTAATACCGCAACATACACAGCTTCTGCGGAGGTTGCATAATGATCAACCTCTCCCTGACCATTGAACAAGTGAACCTGATCCTCGCCACATTGGGCCAACGGCCTTATGTGGATGTGGCTGATCTGATCCACCGCATTAAGATTGATGCCGAGACCCAACTGGCTCCTAAGCCGCCTGAGCCAGACGAGGACTAACATGAGCCAAGATCATAGCACCAATTTAATGATAGATTCGGCAGTTGCAGGTGGTGTTATGACAATGCCCATGTGGGCCGTGGGGCTAAACGATTGGGCACTTTTGTTCTTGCATATAGGAGGTGCTATTCTAATAGTTTATCGCCTATACGTCATGGCTCGTGAAATACTACGCAAAGAGTGAAGCTATGGACCCTTTATCAGTCCTAGCGGTAGCACAGGTAGCGTATTCTAGCATTAAAGCTGGCATATCCGCTGGTAAAGAAATACAGCATATGGCTAAGGACTTGTCCGATTTGTGGGGCAGTCTGGCCAAGTTAACACAGATAGCCGCAGAGCCTCCTAAGAAGACCTTTTTCAATGACAAAAGCGCAGAGCAGATTGCCATTGAACGGTACACCGCCAAAGCGGAGGCATACGATTTAACGCTTAAAGCTAGAAACCTGTTTGTGGGACAATTCGGTCTTGCTGCATGGGATCAGGTCCAGCGCGAGGTGATTAACATCCGCAAAGAGATTGAACGCCAGAGATGGGAAGATGAGAAGGCTAGGGCCGCTAAACTGGAGGAAATCAGGGAAGCGACTGTTGTCACCCTTATCGTTATGCTCGGGGTTGCAGTGATTTTTTGTGTAGGCATCATACTTTTGGGGATGAAATGAATGGACCTGTCAAAAATCGGTGGCCTTTTGGCCCAAGTAGCACCAACCGTGGCGACAGCACTTGGTGGTCCCCTCGCAGGACTGGCGGTGAAGACGCTCTCGGAAGCGATGTTTGGTCATCAGGATGCAAACGAATCCGAAGTGTCAGCCGCGCTAATGAGCGCAACGCCAGAGCAATTGCAGAAGCTCAAAGAGACAGACGCCACCTTCAAGTTAAAAATGAAGGAATTGGATATTGATCTTGAAAAGATCGCGGCAGGTGACCGTGACTCTGCACGAAGCATGCAGATGCACACCAATGACTGGATCCCCCGCGCAATGGCTATTATGGTCACGTTTGGGTTCTTTGGCATCTTGGCTTGGTTGTTGATTAAAGGCGTTCCTCCAAGTGGGTCCGAAACGTTGATATACATGCTGGGCGCACTTGGCACGGCTTGGACAGGTATTGTGCAATTCTACTTTGGCTCGTCGGCGGGTAGCAAAGCGAAAACCGACGCAATGACGCAGGGAGAAAAGAAATGAACTTTGTAGGCACTGCCACCCCGATGCAGGTGGGCGACATTGACAATACCGCAGAATCCCTTGGTGTAGAGTCAGCGGCTCTTCGGGCCGTGTTGTCGGTTGAAGCTGGTGGTTTTGGCTTCGACAAGTCAAAGAGACCTAAGGCTCTATTCGAACGCCATTATTTTTACAAAATGTTAAAGGATAAACCCGATGCCCTTCAACTCGCTGTCGACGCTGGCCTCGCTTACCCTAAGTGGGGCGAAAAGCCTTACCCAAAAGGCTCAGACGCTGTTTACGCAGAGATTACTGCCGCTGTTGATATCGATCTGGACGCTGCTCTGCGATCTGTGTCATGGGGTCTGGGTCAAATTATGGGCAATAACTACAAACTGGCTGGATGCTCATCCGCTCAAGAAATGGTGGAACAAGCTATGGAGTCTGAAGTAAATCAGCTTCGTCACATGGCTAACTTCATCAGGGCCGCTGGTCTGTTAGACGAGATTCAACGCAAAGACTGGGCGGGGTTTGCCAAGGGCTACAACGGCCCTTCGTACGCCCAAAATCAATACGACACCAAGCTAGAAATTGCCTACAACAAGTTCGTGTGATATAGTTCTGGTATAACGTACATAGGTGTCGAAAAATGACGACGGGTTTAACATATTCTACCTACGTCAGTCAAATCGCTACTCTGGCGGTTGTACCTACAACTGACCCTAACTTTCAGTCTGTCTTGTCTATGATGATCACGTACGCAGAAAATCGCATCTGCCGTGATCTGGATTTCTTGTCAACCCAGTATGCTAATACCTACACGATGACGAGTGGTGATAACCAACTTACCATACCTACTGGTGACTTTATTACTATTCAGACGGTCGCTGTGACAAGTGGCACGGCTAACTTGCCAGTGCTCCCAGTTACCAAAGAGTATATACAGAATGTATATAACGACTCTTCGTCAACGGGCGTTCCGTCCGTCTTTGCAGTGTATGGTGGTGACCAAGCGACCACGGGGCTTACAAGTCAATACTTAATCTTTGGCCCTTACCCTAGTCAGAGCTACAGCGTTTTGGTAACTGGTACCGCTCGTCCCGCTAGTCTCTCTTCTACTAACGCTCAGACGTTTATCAGCACATATCTTCCAGACCTGTTTATCATGGCTAGCATGATTTATGTTAGTGCGTACCAGCGCAATTTCGGTAAAGAGGCCGACGACCCCCAGATGGCACAGAGTTACGAGGGTCAATACAAGCTGCTTCTTGCATCATCTGGTATGGAAGAAGCACGTAAGAAATTCCAGTCAGCTGGCTGGACATCTTATTCCCCCGCACCCGTCGCTTCTCCAACTAGGGGTTAAAAATGCCCCACGCATCATTAAAATTAATTCCAGGGGTAAACACCACCAAGACTCCAACTTTAAATGAAGCGGGTATTTCGTCTTGCAATTTGATTCGGTTCTTGCCCGACAAGGGTGGTGCGGTGCCGCAAAAGCTTGGTGGTTGGCAAGCGTATCCTCAGGGATTGCCGTTTCAGTCTGGGTCTACAATCCGAGCACTAAAGGCGTGGGAAGATACTAACGCCAACACGTGGCTAGGTGTTGGCGCAGAGAGTAATCTTTATGCTATTAATAACATTTCGGCAAGAGACATTTCGCCGCGCACCGACACAACAAGCTTCGCAAACGGCATAACCACTACATCCGCCAGTACTACTATTGCCGTCAACGACACTGGCAGTAGCTTGAACATCTACAGCAGCGTGTATTTTAACATCCCCGTTTTTGTTGGTGGTATCATACTAAGCGGCAATTACCCCGCAACGCAGGTAACAGACGCTAATAACTATCAGATTCAGTCTGCTGATGCCGCTACATACACCAACTCGTCGACAGCGACGATAACCAACGCTTCTCCTGCAGTAGTCACGGTAACATATGCGCCGCCCACCAACACTACGGTAGTGTTCACTACCACTGGTGCGTTGCCAACTGGTCTAACTGTTGCTACCACATATTTTGTGCGTAACATCACTAACCTTGCTGGTGGTGGAACAACATTTAATGTGTCCGCCACCCCAACTGGCGCATATATTAATACTTCAACTGCTGGTAGTGGTACGCATACCGCGACATTTAATGCCCAAACTCCATACTTAATAGTGTCCAATGGGTCCCCTCTGGTATCCGTGTATTTTCCGCTTAATGGGTATATAGAAGGTCAAAGGCTTTACATTCCATCCTCTGCCGCTTTAACGATCGGTGGCATAACACTGTCTGGCTTGTATACCATATCTACCGTTTCAGATGTTAATACTTTTCAATTCATAGCGTCAAACACCGCCACGTCTAGTGCTGAATCGTTCCTTAATAGTAATCAAAGCAACGTTACCTATTACTACAGCGCACCACCCCCCACCCCAGCTACTGGGTGGAGTGATGGAACGTATAGTTCTGGGGCATACAGTGGCTCGGCGATCGGTGCTTTGACAGCGGGATCTGCCGTTACCGCCACCGACTGGTGGTTGGATAACTGGGGTGAGGTTCTTATCGCATGCCCAGTTGGGGGTCCTTTGTATTCTTGGGAACCTGGTTCTATTATTCAAAATGCTAGTTATATTGAAAATTCGCCTACGCAAAATCAGGGCGTGTTTGTCGCAATGCCTCAACGGCAATTGATAGCTTGGGGATCGACGTTTACTGGCCTTTCGGATCCACTGTTGATCAGGTGGTGCGACGTTGAAGACTATAACGTATGGACCGCTAGCCCCACTAATCAGGCGGGTTCTTATCGCTTAACGACAGGCAGCAGAATTGTTAGCGGTATGCAAGCGGCTCAGCAAGCCATTTTCTGGACTGATCTTGACTGTTGGACGATGCAGTATATAGGGTTCCCAGACGTATACAGCTTTAACCAAGTGAGTACCAACTGTGGTCTTATTGGTGAGAAAGCGGCGGGTCGTCTCGGTAATAGTCTGTACTGGATGAGTCAGAATCAGTTCTTTCAGATGACGGGTTCTGGCCCATCACCAATAGACTGCTCAATATGGGATGTGGTGTTTCAGAACATTAATAGAAGCTACGCTTACAAAATCCGCTGCGCCCCTAACACTTCTTTTAATGAAGTGTGGTGGTTCTACCCGTCTGCTAGCAGTACCGAAGTAGATTCTTATGCTAAGTACAACATCGTATTGGGCGTTTGGGACTATGGTTCTCTCGACCGCACCGCTTGGATTGATCAGTCTGTACTTGGCACTCCCATCGGTGCTGGGGTAGACAAATACCTCTACCAACACGAAATAGGATACAGCGCGGCAGGTCAACCATTAAACGCCACCTTCACCACGGGGTATTTTGCGCTTCAAGAAGCGGATAAACTAACGTTTATAGACCAGATATGGCCCGATATGAAATGGGGTACGTATGGTGGGGTTCAGAATGAAACCGTATACGTTACTTTGAATACTGCTGACTACCCGACGGACACCCCAACGTCGTCAACCACATACGCGATGACCAATTCTCAGGGGTATATATCTTGTAGAGTACGTGGTCGTCTATTTTCTTTTACCATTAATTCTACCGATGCCGCTGAGACGTTTTGGCGTCTTGGTAATATTCGATTCCGTTCAGCAGCAGATGGGAAGTTTTAATGGCTAGTTTAGACGACATTTTGACTGCTCAGAAAAACGGCGTTGTTGCTATCAACGGTGTAACTAAGTCTAATTTCCCATTGCTTACAAGCTCTGTAATACAAGCGTCGACTACGACTTTGATCACAACGGGCAGTGGGAAAATATATTCAGTATCAATACCTTCATTTTCTGGTAGTGGCCAAGTTTACATATATGATTCGGCTACAGCCGCTGGTGTGGCGGCAACAAATCTGATATACTCGTCGTTAGCCGTAAATGCTTCGAACTTTATACCGTATGTAGATATACGACTTACCTACTCTAACGGGTTAGTATTAAAAACCGACGCAAGTATTACTTTCTGCGTTGGTTATACGCCAAACTAAGGAAACGGTTATGACATCGACATACACCACGAATAAAGGCTTCGACAAGCCAGCTATCGGTGACAATATTGGTACATGGGGTAACAACGTTAACGCCGACTGGGACATCGCCGACAAGGCGTTTGGTGGCAATGTCGCGTACGCATTTACTGGGTCTACTACCACTCAGTCGGTTAGTCAGGTAGATGCTATTAACCAGCGCATAACACTTAGTGGTAACACAAGCTCTACAGCCGCCTTTGTAGGCACAGGTTCTATTACGGGTACCGTTCTAACGATTACTGCTGTTATTACTGGAACTTTAACAGTAAGTGCTGTGTTGGCTGGTACAAATGTTACAAGCGGCACCACTATTGTTGCCCAGCTAACGGGTACTACGGGTGGTGTTGGTACGTATACTGTTAACAAATCGCAGACGGTTTTGTCGACAACGATAACTGCGTATAACGGTCTTATTACCCTCAGTTTCCTTACTACATATACTGGAATGTGGATCGTTATTAACAACACCACTGGGTACTCGGCGGTTTATGCTAAGACAGCCGCTTCAGGTAGTCAGGGCGTATATCTTACTCAAGGCATAGCAAGTCTTATCTTCTCCGACGGCACAAACGTCTATTTTGCGGATAGCAGAAACACTACCACTGCCGCCGTTGGCGGTGGGTCTGACCAGATTTTCTACTTAAACGGTCAGACAATTACTACCGATTACAATATAGCAACCGATCAGAACGCTATGTCTGCGGGTCCGATAACAATTCAAACGGGTGCCACAGTAACTATTAGCCCACCCACTGTGTGGACAATCGTGTGAGGATGACATGCCGCTGAAAAAAGGCCACTCTCAAAAGACGATTTCCACTAATATTAGTGAAATGGTACATTCTGGTCACCCGCACAATCAGGCGGTGGCGGCGGCTTTGAGTATGGCTAAACGCCACCCTCACGCGTCGGGTGGCAAAATGCCGAAAGTCGCTCCTGTAATGCCGAAGATGAAAATGCCAAGCGTCAAAGCGACGAAGCCTCACATTGGGCCTATTCATTCTTCGGTGTCGGGTCGCACCGATCATTTGCCAATGCACGTAAAATCGGGGTCGTACGTAATCCCCGCAGACATTATCTCGGCGATGGGAGAAGGCAACACCATGTCGGGTTTTAAGTCGGCCCATCGTATCTTTGCGGGTACCCCGTACTCAAGGGAAGCCACACCGTATGGTGCTGAAATGCCACGCAGAGCAGAAGGGGGAGAAGTAGACCACGAGTTGGTGCCGATCGTAGCCGCTGGCGGAGAATACGTTGTTTCTCCAGATGACGTGGTTAAAATCGGTAAAGGTAACTTAGATGCTGGTCATAGAATACTTGACTCGTTTGTCAAGAAAATGCGTAATAAGACGATTAAGACTTTGCAGAAACTTCCAGGTCCAAAGAGGGATTGAGCCATGGTAGACGAAGTACGGATCGGGGTACCCGAAGACGTAGATGGAATGATGGCGTTGGCTTTCGCCGCATGCGAAGAAAACGGTCTTACTAACCCGAACCCGATCAAGCTGCTTGGCGAGATATGGGCGGGACTTACCAGAGACAGGGGTGTTGTCGGTATTATTGGTGATCAGGGCGAAAAGTTTGAAGCGGCAATCCTTTTGCGAATCGAGCCGCTGTGGTATTCTGACGAACCATCACTGATCGAGAGAGCGATTTTTGTTCATCCTGATCATCGAAGTGCCAAAGCAGGACGGGCGCGTATTCTATGCGAGTTTGCCAAAAAGGTATCCGACTCACTCGAAAAGCCACTTGTTATCGGTGTGTTAAGCTCCGAGCGAGTAGCGGCGAAAGTTAAGCTATACGAACGTCAATTTGGTGCACCATCTGGCGCGTATTGGATATACAACGGTAATACTGGTACCAACAAGATTGCAGCGGAGTAGTTAAATGGGCGGCGGCGGTAAGGGCGGTACTAGTACATCAACAGTTAGCATTCCACCAGAGGTCTTGGCCCGATACAACGCGGTCAATACTAAGGCGGAGGAAGTAGCTAAAACGCCGTTTCAAGCGTATTCTACGGATCCAAACGCTTTTGTGGCCCCGCTCTCTAACACTCAGCAAGCTGGCATTGCTAACACAAACGCCGCCGCAGGGGCCGCCCAGCCATGGTTTAACGCCGCAGGTGGCCTAGCTGGCGCAAGCGCGTACAACGTGAACCCAGCACAGTATAACGATGCTACCATGGCAAGTTATATGAGTCCATTCGCCAATCAGGTGATTGGTGGAACACTTGCACCAATGCAGCAACAGCAAGCGGCAGATCAGCAAGCGTTGAAGAGCGCGTCGATCAAGCGTGGATCATTTGGCGGCGACCGTGCAGACATTTCCGACGCTGTGTTGCGTGGTCAGCAGAGTCAGGCCACTGGGGCGACCGTTGCTGGACTGCTAAACCCGATGTTTAATCAGGCCCAGCAGCAATTTAATACGCAGCAAGCTATTAATCTTGGTTCGGGTCAAGCTAATCGCCAAAATTACCAAAATCTTGCCCAGTTGTACGGCAGTCTTGGTACTGGGGCGCAGAATGCCGCTTTGCAGGGTTCGCAAGCTCAGCTTACTGCGGGTCAGCAGGAACAGGCTACCAAACAGGCTGGTCTTACCGCTCTGTACAATCAGTTCCTGCAACAGCAGTCTTATCCTTTCCAGACAACGCAGTTCTTGGCAAACATCGCCCAAGGCACGGGTGCACTCTCTGGATCGACGACCACTAACCAGCAACCGTCTTCGTTCTTCTCGGACGAGCGTCTTAAGACAGACATTGAGCGGATCGGTGAGACTTATGATGGCCAGAAAATTATTAAATTCCGCTACAAAGGCGAAAAAGGGCCAAAACAGATCGGCCTCGTGGCGCAGGACGTCGAAAAGCACCACCCAGAAGCAGTTGGTGAGTCACACGGGTACAAGACTGTCGATTATGACAAGGCTACACGCGATGCGGCGAAAAGGGGCCACTTCTACGAGGGTGGTCTAGCTGGAGCATCTATGGGCGGTGGCGTCCATGTGGGCGACGATCGTCTTGGGTTCGGTTTTGGCGGTGGTTTGCCAAGTGCCAATGACCAGTCCGTTGACCCCGCGACTGTTCAGGCGCAAGCTTATGCGGCAATGGCAAGGTCCCCTGTTACCCCGCCACCTACTGGTCTTAACATCCCAATGGTAGCACCGCCCAATCGCGGTTTGATGCTTGGTCAATTCCGCCCTCAACAACCAACGGGTATGCAAACGGCACTCAACGATGCGTCGACCGCCGTTAATGTGGCTACGGGTGGCACAAAATTATACGACTGGTTTAACGAGGAAGAGGACGAAGATCCAGAGGTCAACCAGACCGACAAGGATATCAAGAAAAAGGACACTGGGGTAGCTGTCCCTAAAAAGTCGTACGGTGGTCTGGCTGGTGATCGTGGCCATTATAGCACGGCTGGTTCTATCCCATACCAAGAGGATGCAGAAGAAGACATCAAAAAGCAGGGTACGTTAGAAATTCCTAACGAGCCTAACCAGTACAAGTTGTTAACTCCGCAAAACGCTGGTCAGATGCAACAGCCTGGAACACTTGGCGATGCGGCGAAGAGCGGCATGCAGATGTACAATACTGGCAAAAAGGCAGTAGACCTTGGCACCAAGGCTCTTGACTTCCTTAAAGGGCCAACACCCGCTGGCGAGTTGGCAGCTAACTTCCCCGCTGCCCCTGTTGGCACCCCATTGCCCCCTGTTCGCCCTGAAAGTCTCGGCTCTGCATTAGCACCTACCGCTGAAGCTACTGCCGCTGCCGCCCCAGTTGCTGAAACCCTCGCTTCTGCTGCCCCAGTTGCTGAAACCCTCGCTTCTGTAGCTCCAATTCTTGAAGCCCCCGCTGGCCTTGCTGGTGTTGTTGCTCCTGTTGCTGAAGGTCTTGGTGCCGCAGGCGTTGCTGCTGAAGGCGCAGGATTAATGGCTGGCCTTGCCGAAGGTCTTGGCGTTATCGGTGCGGGTATTGCGGAATTTGCACCATTACTCTTGTCCTTCTTCTCGGATGAGCGTTTAAAAGAAAATATTAGTAAAGTAGGTGAGACCAACGACGGTCAGAACATTTACAAGTACAACTTCAAGGGCGATCCCCGCACCCAGATCGGTCTGATTGCGCAAGAAGTAGCAAAAGATCACCCAGAAGCGGTTGGTAAAAAGGACGGGTATCTCACCGTCGACTATGATCGTGCCACCAAAGACAGTGAAAGACACAAAAGGCGCGGGTATGCGCTAGAGGGTGAAGTACAAGACGAGCCTCGTCAGCCCGATCCTGATCTTGTGCAGTTGGCTTCTGCAGACCCTGCCGCTATTGATCTGGCTAAAAAGGTTACGACGCCTAAGGTAGAAGCACCAAAAGCCGATCCTATGGATGCTGCTACTGCCTCCGAGCCTCCCCTTGCGGTCGCTGCTCCAGCACCTGCCCCTGTTGAGCTTAAAAGCGCAGTTGCCATTTTGCCACCTCCACCAGCACCCACTCCTAGGGGTCTGGTACCTACTCCTGACAAGAAGCCAGATAGAATCCCCGCTACCAAAAATAATCTCCTTGACACGTCAGCAGCGGCTATTAAGGGCATTGAAAGTTCTGGTAACTACAATACTGTTGGACCAAAGGTAATTTACAAAGGCGGTCCTAATAAAGGTATGGAAGATTACGCCTACGGCGCATACGGCGTCATGGGCGTTAATGTCGGGCCTTGGACCGAAGCGGCACTTGGCAAATATATGACTCCTAAGGAATTCCTTGAAAATCGTAATGCTCAGGATCAAGTGTTTAGACACTATTTTGGTCAGCTGATCGAAAAGCATGGTAACCCGCTCGACGCCGCTTCTGTGTGGTTCTCAGGTAAAACTAGGGCTGAAGACGACGGCAGAAGGGACGTGCTAGGTACTTCTATTCCTGGATACGTTAAAAAATTCGCTGCCGCAACAGGCGTTGACTCCGACGCTCCTACAGCGTCTCGCGCTAGGACCAGCGAACACGTAGGCAAAGAGCCAACTACCCTTGGTAGCATTGTGTCGCAGATCACGCACCAAGCGCAGAAAGTCCTGCCAGAGTCGCATGAAGGCAAAATGGCCCTCCTTTCGGGCATATTTGGCATGCTAGCATCGCCTAGCCCGTACCTGCTGAACGCTATCGGTCAGGGCGGTTTGGCGGGTGTGAATGCATACGCTGCAGCTCAGAGGCAGCAAAACGACATGCTGAAGACTAACCTCCAGCTCCTTAACAATAACTTCTCGACGATCGACGGCGAGACGTTTGTTAACAAGATGAACGGCGAGACGTACACCAAAGCTCAGATGAAGGAGCTGTACAGCAAAATCGTTGGTCGTACCGATTCTGGTAAGACCATCTTGGGTGCGCTTGAAGCGGCAAAAGGCACCAAGCCAAGCGTCACAGAAGTTAAACCACCCCCTGCTCCATCGGCACCTCCTGCTCCAGCACCCGTCGAGGCCAAACCTGAGCCAGTTGGGGGCAAGCCAGCACCCGTCGAGGCACCGTCATACGCAAAAGAGGGCCAAGGGACGGCACCCGTGGACGCTGATGGTGCTAAACCACCTGTCGCGGCAGGGACGCCCTCGTCGGCCCCTCCTGCGGTTGTAAGAACGCCATCTGGTGAGCTTGTTGCTAAGGACGTTATGAATCTTATGCAGCAACGGTCGCAGGATACGGCTTACTGGGACAAAGGGCCAGCAGAACTTAACTACCCTAAGTTGGTAGCTGAGGCCGACAGACTACAAAAGAGCATCCAATCTCTTGAGGCACAGGCCGCACGAGCAATGCCCTTTAATAAGTCAGCTGCTTCGGGCTTTACCTCTCAGGCCAACAGTCAGCGCACTCTGATGAACGACATTCGTCAACGCGCCGCTAAAGCACTGGAAAGCTCCATCGCTCCTGATCTGGATCGTCTTAAGAGAGAAGCAGACATTAGACAAAAGCAGCAAGAGTCGGCTATTTCTACTGAACAGCAGCTTACCGTTCAGCAGAAAGCAGACGAGCTTACCCGCGCACGTGAGAAGGAGGCGGCAGAGCATAGGTTCCGATTAGAGCGTCAAAAGTTTGAAGAAGAGATGCGTCTTAAGAACGAAAACAAATTGGTTACTGTATTCCCATCCCTCACGGGCAATGCAGTGTCGATGACTAAAGCTCAACTGCTAGAAGCTAACAAGCAACGCGCGTCAGAAGGCCAACAGCCAATCGTCACCGAGCGTAACCCGATCGCGGTAAAGAAAATGGAAGAGGTTATGAAGAATGACTCTACCATGGACGAGCAACAGCAGCAGCGTCAGGTGCTTCGTCAACGCGCAACAGCCCTTAAGGACGTTCTTGAAAAATTCGAAACTGGCAAGTTTGCAGAACAGAAAAACGAGTTGGTTGCCGCTTTGAAGTCAGCTGGTTTTAATATTGGTGATACAGACACTATGAATGTTGCTGAATTCCAAAAGCTGGTTAAGAACTCGATCTCTCAAGTCTACGACCAAGCCAAGGCAATCGGTAACAAAGTGTTGGTGGCTGAAATTCAGGGCCTGTCCAAGGCGGTGGTTGCTGCCGATTTGAGTCCTGCGGCTAACAGGTCGATTTTGGCACAGCTGGAAGGCTTGATCAACTATCAGGACCACCACCACAAAGATTACATGCTTCACCGCATGGCCAACCCAGACGACATTCACCCAGAGCAGTTTAATGAAAAATGGCGTCGTGATAAGAACAACGACCTTAACGACTACGTTAAGGATGCTGAAAGGCACATGGCACCCAAAGGTGTGTTGCCCGATCGAGACCCGTCTAAGCTGGTGTCTGGGCAAAAATACCAGACCAAACAAGGCATGTTTTATTGGGATGGTAAGTTAAACGACGGCAAAGGCGGATTTACAGACGCTGCTCCACCAAGGAAATACAAGCCATGACCGAAAACGAAGCCCCAGCACCACGTGTTTTGTCGTTTGAAGAGGCAATGGGAACTTCTGATGACAACCCGCTTCCAGATGATCTTCCCATAGTATCTAATACTAGCCCACCCGTAGTATCTAATACTAGCCCACCCGTAGTATCTAATACTAGCCCACCCGTAGTATCTAATACTAGCCCACCCGTAGTATCTAATACTAGCCCACCCGTAG